>Ga0114932_10002302_pt1 | contig 20263 bp, 23 predicted proteins | sample 2SBtaG_2_FD_87286 | JGI IMG/M metagenome (GOLD analysis project Ga0114932, IMG submission 87286) | Deep subsurface microbial communities from Kolumbo volcano to uncover new lineages of life (NeLLi) - 2SBTROV12_ACTIVE470 metaG | ecosystem: Environmental > Aquatic > Marine > Volcanic ... | reverse complement strand
TCGAGGACGACGTGACGATCAAAGATTTTCTGAAAGAGAGTTTTTGATGCGGTCATTAGTAGTGTGTGGTCTGTGAGGCGCAAACGCGCGGTTAATCAGTGCTCTATATGGTGGCCTAGGTGTGTCCAGGTATCTCGCACGACATTTGTTGGCTGGCCATCCGTTAATAGCAGGGGTTTTTGATTATAGGCTGGTCCAGTGATCTGGCTACCGGAATCAGCGTCACAGTACGCGGTCTGGTAATTCCGTCGTTGGCTTTTAGACCCATTCTCATGCGGAAAATGAATCGTGCGGCAGTGCAGGGAAATGATATCGCCGGGCGCGCTTTCCAGAGGGACATCTGGATTGTTGCTGTTATAACAGTTGCGATGCTACTCCCGAGGTTCGGTCCAGTGTTCATGAAGCGGGTCATGATGGCTGCCGGGAATAACCCACAGGCAGCCATTTTCTGGTGTATTTGAGTCGATTGAAAGTATTGCATTTAAGCTGCGTGGCGGTTCGGTTGACTCGTAGGCGTCATCCTGATGCCAAGAAAATGTCGAGCCGCTAACTGGAATCTTAGCTAAGAAAGGGCGCGACGGATGCGGCCCCAATCCTCTATTGCCGCTTCCTGCCCAGGAGTAAGTTGTACCGTGAATTGGGTATAGCCCGCATCACGCAGGTCACCAATGCGGGCAATTAATTCAGATTCGGTCGCGGTAAAGCTGGTGTCGCGGATCAGTTCGGCGGTTATAAATGGCCGTTCCTCAGGTTTGACAAACATCAGGTGCCCTTGGTGGTTAGTGAGATAACGTGCGTCGGCGGGTTCAAAAGTTTGCGCGAGCTCCACATAACTGGCGACCGAATCAGCAAAGGAAGGCAAAGTAGTGCTGGTGTTCTGCCATCCTGAGAGAGCTTCATCGGCTGCCCGGTGGAGTGTGACTGCAGCGCGTGGGCCAGCCTGGGCCATGGCCCGAGGTGAATCAAAGGGTTCGTTAACTTCGAGTACACAGCCAAGGGCAAAGGCCGTCGCTGAGAGCGCCCCTTCCGTTCGTCCGGCATCTTCCCAGGCTGTGTGCATCGCCTGCAGCGCAGTGACTCCTGAGCTAACGTCACCTACAAAATTGAGCCAGCCGGCGCCGAAGGCCGCAGTCAGCGCACGACTGCGTGGTCCATAGGCAGAAATATGCAGGGCGATGGCATCACGTGTATTAATTAGTCCGTCATCCGCATTGAGGAAGCGGATTTTTCGAGTTTGTCCATCAAAATCCATTTCCACTGTTTCTTTTGCAAGCAGCGCCAGTACCACCTCGATGTAACGCGTCATGTCCGCTAGACGCATGGCATTCAGTCCCATCGCACGACGTGCCGTGAAGCCTGTACCAATACCAAAGTCGATGCGGCCCGGTGCCAATTGGTTGAGCGATGCCAGTGCGTTTGCGGTGACCGGTGCGATTCGATTGCTTGGGACCAGCACACCAGTGCCAAGGCGAATCCGTGACGTCTTCACTGCAGCGGCCCCCATGGCAACAAAGCAATCAGCGCTGAGCATCTGGGTGTCATAAAACCAGGCATGGGAAAAGCCGAGTGCCTCGGCACGCTCGACAATTTTCCAGGAATCGGCGGCTGTCGCCATTGCAATGCCGAAGTCCATTAGTACGAATGCCGCGTGGCCATTATGATTTCCCCTGGATTGGTGTGCTGAATTGTTTTCATGTACATCAAATCCTTTTCTAAGGCCGCACCGTCCGCGTGGCCACGGTGAGAGTGGTGCGCTGTGGATTGGGTCGATTCGTGGGTGTCACCGCGTATCAATGACTGGTGTTCCTAAGACATCCATGATGGGGGTGACTCCCAGTCCAGGAGAGGCGGGCGCCACCATATAGCCCTCCGCAACGGCGGGCGCCCCTTCGGCGATATTGACGGTGGAATATTCGTGAAATGCGGAGGACTGGAAGTGAAATGCTTCGGGCGTAGATTGGGCGAGGTGAGCGATCGCAGCAGTTGCGATTTCTCCGCCCCAGCTGTCTTCAATGGTCATCACAATACCCAATGACACGCACAGGTCTCGCACTTGGCGTGCCCGAGTCAATCCACCCATCCGATTGATTTTGAGGTTGATGAGGTCCATCGCGCGGTCCTGATAGCCCCGTAGCAGAATGGGCAGTCCATCGATACATTCGTCCAGGATAAACGGCAGATTAGTGTGCTGACGTACGGCCAAGCATTCTTCATAGGTCGGGCAGGGCTGTTCGATGTAGATTGAGATGCCGTGCTCACTGACGAGATTGCGCACGGCGTCAACTACCATGAGCGCATCATGTTGTCGCCAACCGGTATTGGCGTCCGCGTCCATCACTTCGCCGGGTCGCATAGCAGCCGCAACTTTTTGAAATCGAATGATATCGGTGTGTGGGTTTTCCCCCACTTTTACTTGAAATTGACCAAAGCCTTCGGCTCGGTATTCGCCAATCCTCTCAGCCATACGGTCAGGATCAGTGCGCGTAACGACTTTGAACAACTTTACCCGTTCCTGAAGTTTTCCACCGAGAAGATGGTAAACGGGCTTGTTCACGGTTTTTCCAAGAATGTCCCAACAGGCCATATCAATTGCTGACTTAACATAAGGGTGGCCTTTCATCAGGGTATCCATCTTGAGATTGATACGATCCAGTTGCGTCGGATCTTCTCCAATTAAGTCGGGTGCCAGTGTCGCGATCCCGGCACGGACACCGTCAGCGTATGCAGCGAGATAGGTGGGTCCGAGCGGGCAGCTTTCGCCGATGCCGCTGATCCCCTCGTCCGTTTCAATGATGACGACTGTGCTATCAAACGATGAATGGGACTGTGTCGACCAACTGTATGAGCCTTCCTTCATTGGCAGGTCGATCTGGAAAGCTTGGATTCTGGAGATTTTCATAGACAAGAAACCTTAATGGTATGGTCCGAGGTATCGACGAGGCGTCGGATGTTGCAATGTCCAGTGTTTAGGTTGCACTCAGTTTAACCTCCATCGAGGTATTGTCCGGACGCGTATTACCCTACAGGCTTAACGTTTATCAACGAGTAGAGATTACGTTGATAATGGCATGCTAACAACCTTACGGATGAGCTGTAAGATCGTGGAACTTATTGAGAAAAGAATCACCTGTCCATATTGTGGTGAGGACTGGATCGCGTTGGCTGACCCATCGGCTGGCAGCGCAGACTATGTCGAAGACTGTACGGTCTGCTGTCGCCCGATCGTGTTCCATATGGACGTGGATGCGGATGGTGAGCTGAAGATGCTGATCCCTGTGCGAGAAGACGATTAAGTGAGAGGACCATTATGAGTATCGAAACATCGAACGAACCCATCATTGATGCGGAAGAAATACTTGAGGGCATTCAGGCCTGGGTGGGTATAGAAACTCCCAGTCATCTGGGGCAAGAGGTCAACAAACTCGTTGATCGAGTTGAGTCTCAAATGGAGTCGTTGGGCGCGGCTATCGAACGAACGCCGGGGAAGGATGATTTTGGTGACATCCTTATTGCCAGGACTCAGTGGGGTCATCCCCCGGATACAGCGGGTATTCTAGTGCTGTCGCATCTGGACACAGTGCACCCTCTTGGCACCGGACAGACGACCCTGCGGTGGCGTCGTGACAACGATCATGTGCAAGGCCCAGGTATCTATGACATGAAAGCCGGGGCTTATATAGCCTATTACGCTTATCAGCATCTCGTGCGTAGTGGCCGTCGGTCAAGATTGCCGGTGACGTTTTTCTATGTGCCGGAAGAAGAGGTCGGCAGCCCCACGTCTCGTGCAGCGATAGAAGCGGAAGCACAAAAACATAAATATGTGTTGGTGACTGAACCTGCCCGTGAAGGGGGTAAGTGTGTTACAGGCAGAAAAGGTGCCGGGCGATTCACTCTAACCGCGCATGGGCGACAGGCGCACAGTGGTGTTCGGCCGCAAGATGGTCGCAGTGCCATACGTGAGATGGCAAGACAGATTCTCGATATAGAGGCACTGACCGACCATGATCTTGGTGTAACAACCAATGTCGGATTAATTAATGGGGGCACTGGTGTCAATGTCGTGCCCGGTGAATGTGTGGCTGAGGTCGATCTGCGCGTGCCGACGCCGGAATTGGCTTCTGAGTATTCTGACAAAATTCTAGGTCTTGCGGCCTACGATACTGACGTCTCCCTGGTCATTGAGGGGGGTATGAATCGACCTCCTTATAAAAAAGACGCGGGTATTGCTGCGCTCTATGAACACGCTAGAGCGCTTGCTGCGGAGATTGGTTTTGAACTCGAGGACATGGCGACGGGTGGTGGCAGCGATGGCAACTTTACGGCAGCGTTGGGTATTCCCACACTAGATGGTTTGGGTGCCGATGGTCACGGCCCGCATACGCTTGATGAAACGATTTATTTCTCTTCGTTAGCGCCAATGACCAAACTGTGGGTGCAACTGTTTGAAACCCTCGAATAGCGTTTTGCTCGATAGTGGCAGGTGATATGACTACTCACCGAACTCATTGAGGCAGGTTCGAACCGGTTAGTGTTGTCCGATGCTGGCGATTACCACGCTTGTCGGTAGTGATCAACTCGGCGTAGGATGTAGGCGCATTACCCACTAATAATTTAGAAGAGGAGAATAAGATGGCGGTTTATCGAATTACACGGTTTTCATCATCGGATATGGATAAAGCAATGGAACTGGCTGAATCGGTACGGGCTTCTATGTCTGAGTTGAGGTTTGATTTCATTGATGTGGCTCAAGATGATCAAGGTAACGGCGTGGTGATTGCTCGCTATCCCGATGCAGGGGCAATGGAAGAAGCCACTGCGACGGCGCAACAGGCACTTGGCCAACTGGTCGTTGCTGGTGTGATTGATGGTAGTTCGATTGAACAATGGTCGGGTGAAGTGGGAATCTCGTTTTAATTTTTTGCTTTAAAGGGGAACAGTTTTCTATTCTGTGTTGGTTGGAGTTCCAGAAATCATGATAGCGGATGTGCGATGAAACTTTATAGCTTTGCCCCTGCAACCAATGCCCAGCGGGTATTAATGTTTGTTGCGGAAAAGGAGATTGACCTTTCGATCGTCGAGGTCAATGTTCGGGAAGGGGTCTTGTTTGAACCGTCTTATCTGACTATGAATCCATTCTCCGTGGTTCCTTTTCTTGAACTCGATGATGGAACCTGCATCGGTGAGTCGGTGGCGATCTGCCGCTATCTGGAGGAGTTGAATCCAAACCCACCGTTATGCGGGGTGAGCGCAAAGGACCGTGCATTGGTAGAGATGTGGAATCGTCGGATTGAGATCGACGGCTTTATGCCAGTGGTTCACGCGCTTCGCAACGTGTCGCCTGGGTTCAAGGGTCGTGTGGTGCCGGGGACTCGCACAGATCTTCCCCAATGCGGAGCCATTACAGAACGTGGAAAAGCCCAGTTTAGAATTCTTGTCGATCGGCTGGATGCGCAGTTACGGAAAAATACATTTGTGGTGGGCGAGACATTTACCATCGCAGATATTACGGGCTATTTTATGATCCAAACAGCCCGGCGCATCGACCTTGAACTCCCTGAAGGCTGTTCTAACGTTCTGCGGTGGTATAACACGGTTGCATCAAGAGCTAGCGTTCCTGGTTAGCCTGTGTATCAGCAAGATCCCAGTCGATGAGCGTCCCCGTATGTTTGGTGACGGGGGTTGGACCTGATACCGGCACGGGAGCGGAAATCGCTCGTCGCTTTGCCAGCGGCGGTTATCGTGTGGCCATGCTGGCAAGAGATGCAGCCCGGCTTTCGGTGCTGGAAAGATCCATTCCAGGCAGTCGAGCTTTTCCATGTGATGTGTCAGATCTTGATCTACTCGTTTCTACGATCGACCGGGTGAGTTCTGAAATGGGTGCGCCGCAGGTTGTGGTGCATAACGCTTTGCGCAGTGTGCGCGGAAGTTTTCTCGAATTGGACCCAGCTGATCTTGAGAAAAATTTCAGAGTCAATACAACCGCGTTAGCTTATTTGGCACGGGCCACCATTCCCGCCATGCTAAAAGCGGGGCATGGCGCAATTATGGTGACTGGGAACACTTCTGCTACTCGCGGGAAAGCACATTGGGGTTATTTCGCCTCTACCAAGGCAGCGCAGCGCATTTTGGCCGAGTCAATTGCGCGTGAATACGGGCCCCAGGGAATTCATGTTGCCTACTTCATTGTCGATGCTTCGATTGACACGCCCCGCACTCGACCGATCTTAGCGCCAGACAAGCCGGATGATTTTTTCGCTAAACCAACGGCCATTGCCGAAGAGGTGTTCCGCGTTACCCACCAGGATCGTTCGGCATGGTCTTTTCGAGTTGAACTCAGGCCGTTTGGAGAGAACTGGTAGTGGGCGTTAATGCGACTCATTCGGTCATGAGCGCCACGTTTGATTGCTTAGGCAGTGATTGTTGGTCGTGGATCCAGCGAATCGCTCTGTCCGGAAAACATGTTTTCGGTGCATGGCGCTCGAACGTTATGTGCGCCTTGGCCATTTTGAGTATGCCCTAGGCGGTGACCAATGAGTAGGCCGTGTCGTCCGATGTGGGCATTGTATATGAGTCAGTGAAATCCTACGCTGACCACATGACGGGAAACATGGGGTGGTTCATGGGGGCGCCAGGTTCGAGGTCTACCTCTCGATATGGCGGCGATGTCGCCCATGGTCTGACGGCGAAGCGAGCATCTTCACCGAGCCAGCGTGTCGAAAACCCTCGTCTTCGAGTTTTGATACCAACAGTTGACGGTGCACCATGGACAGTACGCATATGAAATACGATACAGTCTCCAAGAGCCAGTTCCCACGAAAGAATGCGGTGGTTTTTCCTTTCTAAATCGATATCCGGCACATCGTCAAAACCGGGAAAGCCCTCCGCATAGTTGGAGTGGTCAATAAACAGCCTTGGGTTATATAACTTACCGTTGGTATGTGACTCGGCTACAAATTCCGGACAGGCCGCTTTAGATACGGGGTCTAAAGGTAACCAAATAGAGCACAGTTGGTCGCCGTCCACGCCGTAGTAGGGTTGATCGTGGTGCCATGGGGTGACTTCGCGTGTTCCGGGTTCTTTTACCAGGACATGTTCGTGATAGATACGAGCGTTGTGGGATTTCATTAATCGACCGGCGATCTCAGCGGCCGGGGAGTCGGTAATAAATTCCCGGTATTCGTCAATGCGCTGCCAATTGCAGTAGTCATCATAAAACCGTCCCGGTTGGCCTTCTGGCGTATAAATCATACCGTCAGGTCCAGGATCGGCGAGATTTTTTTCTAATCCGCGCGAGAGTTGTTCTAGCCACTCCTTTTTAAATAGTCCACGCAGGCAAACAGCGCCATCGTGTGCAAATGTGCTGATTTGCTCAGGAGAAATCTCAATCATGTGCAGTTTGTTGTCGAATGGGTTTTGCTCGACCCCAGAACAGTGTGCGAACGGCATCACTATTTCTTTGATCCGTTTGCTCTGAGTAGCATAGGACAGGTACAAGCCGTTTCAGACTTCCGGTAACAACGGTTACTCGATGAAGGGTTAGTGAGCCGCCAAAAATGAGTAGCGTCCCAGGTTTAAACGGCAGTTCCAACACATGATCACGCCCCCCACGAAGAACATTGGCAACAATTTGTCGTTCGTTAGGGAGGCCACGTATCCTTGGGACATACTCAAATGATCCGCCGTGCCGGGGTTGTTGCAGCATCAGGGTGACCGTGAACTCTGATTCGTCAAAGTGCCAGCCGTGTTTTCCACCGTTGACAAAGACATTGATTGAGCAGGCGCCAAGTGGATCAGCGAAGCGATATAAGGAAGACTTCCCAAGGACGTAGGCGATGAAATCTTTTAACGGGTCCCATAGATACAATTTCCGTAGCAGGGCATCGTCGCCAAGTTCGTCAAACGCAACCGAACCGACAATAGTGCTTTCCTGATGTTTTGCTATGTCGTCAGAAGGTAGATGAGGGTCATCTTGTGTTAAGTACGCATTATGTGTGCTGTCGCAGAAAAAAGCCTTACCGGACTCGCGATTTGCTTCGACACGCAGCGCATCGAGTGAAGGCGGTTTGATGAAATTGGGTAGCGCACACAGGCCCGATTGCAGGTAGCGCTGACGGCAACGATCTGCAAAGGCGATGCCCTTGGTGCTAGTGATGTCTTCAATGGGGTATCGCAACAGATCCACCATGTCCGCAGGTGCAATGCCGGTATCCAGTGTCTTCATCAAGGGGTCGTCATAGTGATGTTGAGGTTCGCCAGCTGTCCCAAGATCGTTTCATTTGGTGGATATCATCATACTCGGCTCCCGTGCAAAGGGCGGGAAAAGTTAATTCAGATCCAGCCATTTCACGATAATCGGTAGCCGCAGATGTTTCAAGGCGTTGCCGCTGACGTTGGCGAGAGAAGATATGGAAGGGCCCAGCGAACCCGTAGTTTCCGTTCCTTAGAGCCGATTCGGGTGAGCGTTAGGTGCCGGGCGAGGAAAAGAAGGAGACCGGTGACCACAGGCTATTTTCCTGTTTTTCTAATGCGCCCAATTTGGCACTTTCTTCTGTATAGCGAATCCAGTCCGCGTCGGCCCACATCGCTGCACGTTTTGTCTCACGGTCCCCTGCATTCTCGTACATCCAGATATGCATGTATTTATTGGGGTCACCGGTTTCACACTTCATGTAAGCAAGCGGGTTACCAAGGTGTTTTGTCTGAGGACCTTTCCCCAGTCTTTCATATAGCTCGAGATGTTTGTTGATGGTGCCGGGACGACAGGTATAAGTACGCGCATCTAAAAGCATGGTGTTGCTCCTTGGTCTGATCTAACAAAAAAATGGTGGCTATTCATGATCCGTAGCAAAGAGTTTTCATCCTACGGGGTTTTGCGAGCTCGACGTTCCATGGGTAACAGTGTGTGATAGGTGAATTCATGGATAGGTGTCGCGACCTTGACTGCGCGGCCGAAGCGCACGATCGCGCCGTTCCAGGCATCGAGTTCGGATGGCTTTCCGGCGAGTATGTCACGTGTCATTGATGCGGTTGTTTCAGCCGGCAGTCCTTTATAAAAAGCCCACATACGTGCCTTTAGATCATTGGAAAGATTGTAATTCATCGCCTTGCCGACCGCGATGCCCTCGTCGATCGACTGGTCCACAAGTGCGCATAATTCTGGGTGTGAAAGGAGTTGGCCCATTGGGCTGCGTGACAGGGCGCTGAGGCCTGACCAGGAACCCACCAATAGCAGTTTTTCCCATAGTGCCAAGCGGATGTCTTCGCTGACCATCGCCTCCACTCCGGCGTGTTCAAAGACATCCCGTAACGCCTTCGCTCGAGGGGAAGTTGTGCCGGACAGTTCACCGAATTCGACGTAAGCGCTGGGGTTCATGTGTTGAATCACCCCGGGGGCACCGATTTCACTGAAGACGCGAGACAGACCTCCGAAGACTTTCTCTTCTCCGACTACCGTCGCCAATTGATCGGCCGCCTCAACGCCGTTGAGGAAGGGAATGACGATCGTGTTGTCTTGAATCAACGGACCAATAGCAGCAGTGACTTCCGGAATCTGCCAGGTCTTAACCGCCACAATCACGACATCGACAGCGCCGATTTCCGCCGGGTCACTGGTCGCGAGTGGATTACTCAGATGGATGTCACCGATAGGGCTGAACACTTTTAGCCCGTTGGACTGGATTGCAGCGAGGTGGTCACCGCGGGCGATAAAGCCTACTTCTTCACCGGCATCTGCCAGACGAGCCCCGTAGTAGGCTCCAAGTCCACCGGCACCGTAGATCGCAAAGCGCATAGCAATATGTTCTTTTAAATGGAATAGGTAACATTAACATGGCGTTTGCACAAGCGAGGCTATGTTCGCAGGGCTTTTACCGAAGCGGTCGAGGAAATTGTGTGTGGGTGACTCGTATAGAAACTATCGCCCATCCAGGAACTACTATGCTTGGTGATTTACTGTACGACGCTTAACTCATTCCGTAACGTGTTTTGACGAAGACGTTTGTCCAGATCTGTTAGGTCGTATTCGTTTCCGCTCAGTTTGGTGAAAAATGTCCCGAGGTTATAGACAGTTTTCAGGAAGTCCTTAGTTATTAAGATCGACCGATTGACTGTGCCAAAAAAGCAGATATTCGGAGAGGAATAGCACCTTTCCGTTGAGGGTAGAGTGAACCCTATAGTGGTTGCCAGGCCAAGGGTGTCATACGTCCAAGTGCAGGGCATGAGCATCGCTTCTAAATAGGGAGCATCGCGCAACTGTGAGGCAAATTCACTGTATAGGGGGCTAGAAGTTTGCTGGGTTCTTATTACAGGGAGTCCAGTAACTGTCTGAATACCCATCAAATACGAAAGGGATTCATGAATGTAGCCTTCTTCATACATACGCGGGACAAAGTCACTGTGGGCTTTGGATGCAGAATAGGAGGCCAATGTTGTGTCTCGCCCATTACTTCGACTTTGTTGAATAGTGTGGGTTGACACTTTTTTTGTCGCCTCACCGATGAACTCTCGATGATGAATTGCGATATCAGTCATGAGAATGGCCGATAGTTGCTCCAGAATTGCTGGGCTCATCAGTCCATGGTCGCGGGCACCCTTGGACTCAAGTGTGGGTGCCGCTCGAGGTCTTCTCATGTCATGAATTTCTTAGCTTTTTTTGTTGTCCTGCTTTTGTTGACTCCGTTTTTGAAAGAGTCTTCGTTTCTTTAAGGAGTCGTTGCCGTTCAGCAGGTTTCAGTTTCATCAGTTCGAGGGTAAGAAATCCGATCATATCAGACCGGTTCATGTCAAATCTTCTGAAATACGCTGGATCAATAGCGGTTGGTGACTGGCCGAAGACAATGGCAATTTTCATCACCATTTCGGTTGAGATAAGCATGGTGCAAGAGAGCATTTGTGATACGGCACTTTGGGAAATGCCGAGCGCGTTAGCAAGTTCCTCCTGAGTCATGGACATCTCTAAGCGTTTCTTTGCCCACAATCGGGAAAATCGAGCGGCAATTCGCTTATCGTTTTCGGTAATCGTCTTAGACAATGTAAATTCTCTTTATTAGGGGTGATTAAAGTTCGCGCGTAGACTAGCGGCATATTTTAGAATGTCAATGGTTAAATCATGCATATTTCTCAGGGGCTTTGAGTCGCTCTAATTGACCTAAAAAGTGTCCAGTGATTAGTTTGATCTTATCCCAAGCATGCTCCTACGAAGCATCAATCACCCGGCGCCGAGGGCCGGTATAAAATGGATTTCGCTATCGCTTCGGAGGGGTTCATAGAGTCCGCGACGAACGATTCTTCCATCAACCGCGATGGCAATCCCTTTTCTCAGTTGGTCATTTTGTATTAACAAACCCACTAGGCTGGGGTAGAGCTCTTCAAGGGCGCGAATCGCTTCGCGCACGTTGGCCGCCTCTACGGTTACTTTTTCGGTCCCACCAGTCACTTCGCGCATCGGGTGTGGAATCCAGGCGATAGGCAATGACTGCGTTCCTAGTTTGTTACGGAATTTAATTTGTCGAGAATCTTAGCGGGCGTCATGGGTAATGTGTCCATGCGAATGCCTGCCGCATCGTATAGCGCATTGGCGATTGCGGCAGCAGGCGGGACAATGGGTACTTCGCCGACGCCGCGCACGCCATACGGGTGCCCTGGATTCGGTATTTCCAAAATGACAGCCTCTATATCTGGAATATCCAGTATTGTCGGCATTCGATAGTCCAGCAGACTGGTGTTCTTAAGCTGCCCGGCCCCATCATAGAAGTACTCCTCATTCAATGCCCAGCCAATACCCTGGACCGTGCCGCCTTGAATTTGGCCTTCTACAAAATCGGGATGGACGGCTTTGCCGGCATCTTGAAAAGCGGTATAGCGCAGGATGTCGACTTTCCCTGTTTCGGTATCAACGGCGAGATCGACCAAGTGGGCGGTAATCTGGAATCCAACGCCTTCAGGCGAGGCCAATGCCCGCGCTGCGATTGGACCCCCTGTACTATCCAGTTTTCCGGCCAATTCCTTGAAGCTAAAACATTGCTGGGTATTGGCCTTGTTCAGAAAGTGCCCGCAATCGATGAGGATATCATCAGTGGCAATTTGCCATATAAGCGCAGCTCTTTCGGCCATCTGGGCCAGTATGTCCTGGGCCGCCTGGTAGACCGCGATGCCCGTGGCAAAAGTAGTGCGACTAGCCACCGTCTGAAACGAGTATCCTACCGAGGCAGTGTCACCAACACTCGGGAAGACATCGCTGGGGTCAATTCCTAGTGCTTCGGCAGCCTGCATGGCCAGTGTGATACGAGTACCACTCATGTCCGGGCTACCGGAGCATAGTTGGACTGTTCCGTCGGAATTCACCATCAGGTCCGCGCTGGATGGAAGCCCTGCGCCAAACCAGAAGCCGTAGGCTAAGCCCCGACCGCGATTGGGGCCGCCTATGTCTGACTGATAGTGCGCATGATTCCGGACTGCCTTCAGGATTTCGACGCCACCAATTTCAGGACAGGGAAATCCAAGCACCAGCTGATCGCCCGTTTTGAGTGCGTTGTGTAGGCGAAATTCTACAGGGTCCAATTTTAATTCGCGGCACAATTCATCAATCATGGTTTCGACGGCAAAATTAGAGGGTGTTGCGCCTGGTGCGCGGTAAGGCTTGACCTTCGGTTTATTGACTAACACATCGTAGCCTTCAACCTTTACATTCGGGATGTTATAGCGGGTCAGTGCGGTCGATACCCCGGGTGCTACCGGGCCGCCAGAGTAGGCGCCGGCTTCGTAGGCGCCATGGAACTCAGCGGCCACTAATGTTCCGTCAGTCTTTACGCCTAAACGTGCCTTGATATACGTGCCCGAGCTGGGGCCGGTTGCGCGGAGTGTCTCCGCGCGGTTCATGACCATTTTTACAGGCCGACCCGATTGTTTTGATAACACCACTGCGAGTGGATCAATATAGATAGAGTCTTTGCCACCAAATCCTCCCCCGATTTCCAGGGGAATGACGGTAATTGCGCTCATCGGTATTTCAAGAACCAATGCCAGCTGATCTCGTATAGCGAATTGGCCTTGAGTGGTGGTCCAGACAGTGACCATTCCGTTGGCACCCCATTGGGCGGTGACAATATGTGTCTCTATATAGCCCTGATGAACGGTCTCAGTCGTAAACTCTCGTTCGATGACAATATCAGCTTCGTCGAATCCGTTGGTAATGTCACCCATGGCCAGTTCAAGTTTGCTGGCGTTTGGCAACGCTTTCTCAGTGGGCGCAAGAAACGCGCCTGGGAGAAAGTCATCGTGTAGTACCGGTGCGTCATCCGCCATAGCGGCGCGCACATCCATTACAGGCTCCAGTAGTTCGTAGTTGACCTGTATTAGATGCGCTGCTTCCTCGGCAATGTGTGCACTGTCGGCAGCAACGGCAGCCACTGCGTGGCCATCATAGAAGACCTTTTCTCGCGCTATACAATTGTCCGCGACATCCTGCATATCGATCTGACCTGCTTCACCGGCATCGATAACGTTGCTGGTGATCCTGGGAAAATCGGTAGCTGTGACGACGGCATGGACACCGGGAAAAGCACTGGCATGGGAGGTATCAATCGACTTGATTCGAGCATGGGCGTGTGGGCTACGCAATACTTTGCCGTGCAACATGCCAGGCAGATGGAAGTCATCGCCAAACTTTGCTCTGCCGGTGACTTTGTCGTGCCCATCCGGGCGGATTGGTGTCGTGCCAACCACCCGGAGTTTTTCTGGAATGACGTAATCGTTCATAGTGCCCGCTCCCGCAGAATCAGGGCGGCGTCTTGAACGGATTTGACAATCTTGTCGTATCCGGTGCAGCGACACAGATTGCCGACCAGCCAATGGCGGATCTCTTCCTCGGTTGGTTCCGGGTTTTCGTCAAGTAACGCGCTAGCCGCGACCAGAAAACCTGGTGTGCAAAATCCACACTGCATACCCGTTCCTTCGAGGAAGGTCTGTTGTAGGGGGTGAAGTTCGTTGCCCTTCGATAGTCCCTCAACGGTGGTTAGATGGCTACCATTCGCTTCGACACCAAATATGCAACACGAATTCACCAACGTGCCGTCCAGGATTACATTGCAGGACCCGCAGTTACCATCGTTGCAGCCTTCTTTGGTGCCCGTTAGGAAAAGTTCGTCGCGTAAGACTTCCAATAGACTCTGACGGGGTTCACACAGAAACTCCCTGTGCTCGCCGTTGATCGTTGCCGTTATTTGCTGTCTGTTCATCGGTCGCTTCCTCGTGCGCGGTTCACTGCACCGTTTATGGCGCGTCTGACCAAGACATGGGTTAGGTGTTTCCTTTGGTCAACAGTGCCTCTCATGTCGGTAATAGGCTTGGCGGCTTGGCGAGCAATATCCGCCACTTGCGCAATCACCTCATCAGTGATGGCCCGACCAGATAGCACCGCTTCGACGTCGGAGACGTAAAGCGGGGTTGGCGCGACGGCACCAATGGCGACTCGGCCCTGAATCATGGTTTCCCCGCTGCTGTCAATGACGATGCTTGCCGCCGCGTTTGCAATAGCAATATCCATGTCGTTGCGTGGAATAAATCGTATAAAAAATGCACCTTCATTCTCAGGCGGTAGTGGAATGCTAAAACTTACCAGTATTTCATTGGGTTCGAGTATGGTCTGCCCAGGTCCAGTACAGAATTCTTCAACCGGCACATGTCGACTGCCGTGTGGGCCGCAAATATTTGCCTGTGCTTTCAAGACGATCAACGCAGGGATGGTGTCAGCACTCGGCGCTGCATTGCATAGATTTCCCCCTAGGGTCGCACGGTTTTGAATTTGAGTTCCACCGATCAAAGTCGCGCAATCAATCAATGCTGGAAAATTCTTAACAACTTGTGGGTTTCGACAGACTGTGCGACAGGTTACTGAAGCGCCCAGTATCATTGTGTGGTCATTGAATGACAGTTCGTTCATCTCCTCGACGCGCTTGGTGTCGATCACTACTTCTGGGGTAATGCGAGCCCCCCGCATGGCGACCACTAGATCAGTTCCCCCCGCGAGCAAGCGGGCTGTGTGCGCGTCATGGCTCAGCATGTCGGTTAATTCATTTAGCGATGTTGGTAGTTTGTAATCAAAATTTCTCAACTCAGTCTCCACGGGCAGGCTGATGAATGATTTCAGGACCGCGCTATGGTAGTCCTCACGGAAAGTTGGATAGAATGCCGTTGGTGGTCGGAGCTAATGTTACTATAACCATCAATAATGTCCGAAGGAGCGTTCTCCCGGCCGCTGGTTGCCGGTGCAGGTGTGCAAAAATGATGACCGAGGTTCTTCCACATCGACCGTCCCAGTTGTTGGATACGCTGGGTGAGTTAGATTTTCAAATGGCGGTGACGGTTCCTGATGGTTGGTTGGGACAATTATTAGTACAGATAGAAAACCATGTCGACATGCAGTTAATTCGTGCGACCCACGAAGAAGAGGCGCTTGCTATTGCGTGTGGTGCGCGGATTGGTGGTGCGCGGACGGTGCTCTTGGTTCAGAACGTTGGGATTATCACCATGGGCGCGGGCATGGTCTCACTGGCGATGCGCTATCAGATTCCCTTGTTGATCTTGGCTTCATTTAGGGGGGCACCTGATGATCCGGTGTTCTATCACATTCCTAAAGGCCGCGTGACGTTACCCGTCTTACGGGCAATGGGACTCCATCACGCAGTCGTTCGCCCTGATGCACCCATCGCTAGTCAGGTGAAGGCGGCGGCTACGTATGCGGAAGAAGCCTCGCAACCGGTGGTCCTGTTGATGGGTCGCGAGGACGTACAATGGTGAATCCACAGCTACCCAGCCGTAAAGCGTACTTTGAAGTCCTGGCCGCTGAATTGCCATCAGAAGCGCTGGTTGTGACTTGCCTTGGCAATTCATCTTATCTATGGGCGGTGGTGAATGACCGACCGAAAAATTTTTATTTTGAAGATGCAATGGGATTGGCGCTGCCTTTTGCGCTCGGATTAGCGGCGGTCCAACCCGATCAGCGGGTGGTGGTTGTTGAGGGAGACGGGGGTTTGTTGATGCATATGGGCGCGCTCGCCACAGTGGGGGCGGTTGCGCCCCAAAACCTAACGATTATTCTTATTCAAAATGGTGTTCATGCAGCGTCAGGGGGGCAGCCTTTGACCAATAAAGAGCTCGATTTTTCTAAACTTGCACAAAGTCTAGGTGTTGACCAAGCGCAGACAGTTGATACTGTCGATGGGTTTGGAGAGATTTTACGCGGTGCCTTAAGTCGGCCGGGTCCCGAATTTATCGCCGCGAGTGTGGACATAGATCTTCAGGTGGTGCGGCCACCAGAGCCCTTTAATCCGGTGGTGACGAAAGTTCGCTTCAGTCGGGCCATTGATGCGCCACGGTATATACCAACAACCTTCGGCGGGGGTGGAATGGAGTCGGGTGATTAGTGATGCTAAACAGGGCCCGAGCATCGGGCGGGTCAACCGGAAAACACTTATCTCATCAGCGTCGGCAACCATAGGACGGTGCTCGGAATGGCAATCATGATTGCCATGACCAGAAGGTTGAGGGCCACGAAAGGCAGGGCCGCACGATAGATGTCACCCATTGTTGTATTTTTTGATGTAATACCTTTCATCACGAACAGTGATAGACCAAAGGGCGGTGAAATGGTCGCCATCTCGAGATTAAGCAGCATGATGGCGCCGAACCAGACTGGATCCCAGCCGAACGCACTAACGATGGGAAAATAGATTGGTGTTGTGATCATCACGATTGACGTCTGCTCAATCAACATGCCCAATAGCAGCAGAATTAACTGCATGGCGATCAGGATCAGGATAGGGTGTTCCGACCAGGCAAGTGCCAGTTCTGTAATGCCTACCGTAATGCCGGTGAACGCCAGAATCTGGCTGAATGCCGCTGACCCTGTCAGAATGACAAAAACCATTACCGAAATGGTGGTCGCTGCTGCAACAGATTTTTTGATCACTTGCCAAGTCAGCTTTCCATAGCAGGCTACTAGCAAGAAGCAGAACAAAGCCCCCAAAGCTGCCGCTTCAGTGGGTGTGGCCACACCGGCAAAGATCGTCCCGATGACAATGCCAATGATAATGACCAGTGGAAGAACGTATTGAAGCGTTCTCATGATCCGTGGCCCAATGGGAGTGGGCACCACTTCATACGCCGGTGCTAGATGGGGTTGAATGTGGCAACGGATGACGACGTAGGTCGCATAAACAACTGCCAATAACAGTCCTGGCAGGAGAATGCCAATTAGCAGCTTGCCAACTGAAAACTGGCCCATGCTCGCGAGAATCACCCCGAGGGCACTTGGTGGAATCATAATCGCTAGGCTTCCGCTCGCCAGTATCGGACCGATGGACATCGACTTGCTGTAGCCGCGACGTTCCATATCCGGAACGAGTGTTGAACCGAGCATGGCAACGCTGCCCATCGCGACGCCAGTCAGAGTGCCAAACAAGGAGCCGGCACCGATCGCCAGGAGGGCCAGGCGCCCGGCAATTCTGCCGAGCCATTCATCCAACACATCGATCATCCGGTATGCAATGCCGGAGTGAAAAATTACCGTACCCATGAGGATAAACATGGGTACGGGTACCAGAACAAAAGTAGAAATGGAACTGTCTATGCTGAGGATTAACTGCTGCAGGCCAATAGTTCCTCCCCAAAACACATAGACTCCAATGACGTTGACGAATAAAAACGCGAAGGCAACCGGTAGACCGAGAAGCAGCAGAGCGGACAATCCGCCAAAAAAGAACAACATCAGGATTGGCCAATCCATGGAGTCAAGTTTCCTCGGTTGGATCGTTGGTCAGGTTTGATTCAGAGAGATAATTACATCGCGCGCGTCGGAGAAACTGGCAACATAACAACAAGCAACCTGCTGGAATAATCCAGAGATTGACAACACGTGGAATTTCTATTTCCGCAGGAATCAGAATACCGCGTTGGAAAGAGTTAATGGATTCCCATGTCCCAAACACAACCACCACAAAGCAAATCGCAGCACCGAGCAGAGAGTTTGTTATACGCATCCAGCGGGCACAGTTGGGACTTGCTTGATTTAAGATGACATCGAGTACCACGTGTTTGTCGTGCTTCAATACCCAGGCGGCACCGAGAAACGTCATGTAAACAAGCAGCGTGCCGGTCAAGAGGTCTACTCCGATCAATCCCTCATGCAGGACGTATCGAAAGATCACCTTGACTGTGACCATCAGCATAATGATGATCAGAACACACCCTGACAATATTCCGCCGGCCAGCAGTATTCGATCAAAGAGTCGGGTTAGAAAGACCATAAATGATTCTCGACCACGGGATACCTGAATGGATGGCGTTGTCGAAGCTGAGGGTGCCGCAAGGGGACCGGTAAGCTTGATTGCTTAACAGCATATGCGAGGAACATCCAACGGGTCAGACTGCCAGGGCCTGACCCGTTGGGAGACGCGCTGTTTACTTATGGTCAGTCATGCCCCAGCAGTTTTCTGGCGCGAGAATAATCATCGGCACTCATCGCCTTCTTGAAGTGTGCCCACAGGGCATTACTGGAGACTTCGTCCCATTGTTTGGCATCCGCTTCTGAAAATTGGATGACTTTCATTCCACCCTTGATCATGCCGGCCAATTGTGTGTTTTGATAGGCCGATATCCAACCTCGAGACCAGGCCTGAATGGCAGCGACAGACTCCAGCATGATGCCTTGAAGTTCTGGCGAAAGGCTATTCCATTTGGCCAGATTCATTTTTATGCTGATGCCGTCCCGATAAAGTGGATGGCCAATCACATATTTCGATACTTCTTGCCAGCCAAATGAGGTAAATCCGTCGTAGTAAGGCCAGGTAAAGCCCTCAACGGTTCCCCTCTCCAGCGCGAGATAGACCTCTGACGGGGGCAGGGTGACTGGCTCGCCTCCAACCGCGTTGACGAAGAAGCGAGTTAATGGCGGTACGCGAATTTTCAAACCTTTTAAGTCTGCGATACTGGAAACTTTCTGTTGCGTGTACATGAAGTGATTGCCTGTACCAAGATCACCCGAAAAATGCCCAAGATAGCGAACGCCTTTCTTTTCGTACATGTTGACCATGAAATCAAACAACTCGCTACCTGGTCCGTTATCGGGGATATCGTAGGGTGACATCTCAGTGACATATCCGCCTGGAACAATACCGGCCCAATAGTTGGGTGCCCCGTACCAGATATCAAATACTCCACGGACCAGTGCTTCTGGCTGGTCAAATGTTGGCACGATTTCTTTTCCGCCTTTGAACTTGATGACAAGCTTGCCTTCGGCTCGTTTATTGACTTCTTCTATGAACCGAATCCCGACATCAGCTGCCGCTGAAATTTTGGGTGGCCATGCGCCTACCATGTTGAGCGTGATGGGTCCTGCGAATGTAATGCCAGTCGACAGTGTCAAGAAAACACCTGCCACTAGAGCGGCCAATACCTTCCTGCTTGTTAGTAACGTCATTAGTTTGTTCCTCCCAAAATTAATGGTGATCCTTACCCAAAGACAATCAGGTGTGTTGCTGATACCTGTCCATTGATGTCCCACTGGGACTCTATAATATGAGTAAAAATAATATAATCAAAACTTAACCATATTCCACAAGGGGTATATGGAGTGTCGGGAAAATGACCGATTCGCTCTGCTTCGGTATAGATCAGGCGATGAAGTCATTTACCTGTGCATTTGATGTCATCGTGTATTCTTCGTTATTGCGACTTCAACCATTTCCGCTATCGTCATAAGGGAAAGCGGTCGGGACCAACAGACAGCTAAGCGTGATCTCGAGTTGAAAGCGGTCCACTTGTTATTCTTAAATTAATTCAAGGACAGCCATATTATGGAGTTTCCTGCATTGCCGTTTACGGTAACAACGTGGGCCGATGTAAAGCCCGTTACGTTATCAGGGGAACAGGGTTCGGCAACCATTCGCGAGTTCAACATGGGCGAACTGCGCGTTCGTTGCGTGGAATATTCGGCAGGTTATGTTGCAGACCACTGGTGCGATCGAGGGCATGTGTTGTACGTGCTCGAGGGGGAGTTGATCAGCGAACTCAAGGATGGTCGGACATTTCGACTTAGCTCCGGCATGAGTTACCAGGTATCCGATTTTGGAGATGCTCCGCACCGATCAACGACAACAGTCGGCGCAAAGTTATTTATTGTTGACTGACCGGCGGGTTCAAGGCGGAGTCTATGGGTGGAGTGCCATTTCGGGCCGACGAGCAGTGGTTGGGTGTGTCGGCGTCAATG
>Ga0114932_10002299_pt1 | contig 20273 bp, 17 predicted proteins | sample 2SBtaG_2_FD_87286 | JGI IMG/M metagenome (GOLD analysis project Ga0114932, IMG submission 87286) | Deep subsurface microbial communities from Kolumbo volcano to uncover new lineages of life (NeLLi) - 2SBTROV12_ACTIVE470 metaG | ecosystem: Environmental > Aquatic > Marine > Volcanic ... | reverse complement strand
TTTATGGTAAACAATATTTGTATGACACATTTGATAATGCTTGTGATAAAGTTAATATGGCTCTAAAAGGTAACTTATTAGCTCCTTTATCTGGGAATGATTATCAAGAAGCTATAGAAAGGTGGTTTCGTGATTAAAACTAATTTTATTTATTTTCCTTCATTCTCAGCAGGTGAGATGGGTTCTAACTTTGTAAAAGACCATCGTTTCAGAAATGATATGACGATACGATTTTATAGTGAAGAATATCCTGAAGAGTTTCAACACAATCAACTATTGATTACAGCTGGAGCGCATATGTCAGTACAAGACTATAAAAACAAAATGGGTCTTACTGATAGAAATCTTGTAATGGGTGATTCAGGTGGATTTCAATTTGCCTCTGGAGCCTTAAAATGGGATTTAAAATATAGAGATAAAATTTTCAATTGGTTATCTGTAAATACTGATGTGGCTATGAACTTAGATTTACCTCCTCGTCTAAAAAATGAAGGTAAATTTCAAGAGTGTTTAGATGTTAGTTTAGATAACTTTAAATACTTTCAAGAAAAACAAGATGGTTCAACAAAGTTTCTAAATGTAGTTCAGGGTGATGATGAACATACTTATAAACATTGGTATAATCAAGTAAAAGATTTTGACTTTAACGGTTGGGGTATTGGTGGTGCTGGAGGAAGTCTTTATCGTTTTATGTCAGGTGTATATTCTTTATTACAAGGTAAAGAACACTTGAATCCTCGTAATGAATACTTTCATATTTTAGGTACTTCTAAGATTAGAGATTTTTTAATGTTAATTCAATTACAAAAATCATTAGAAGATATAGGTTCTAAAATAGTTGTAACGACAGATAGTTCTTCACCCGATAGAGCTGTAGTATTTGGTACGTATTATACACGATTTAGTATCAAGAAAGGTACATTTGAATCAATCAATTTTCCTAACGAAAAACACAATCCAGATATTATAGATTGGTTTAGAGAAACACCTAATCAAGATTGGCCTCGTATGACAGCATTTGATGATGTTTTAAAAGGACTTGTTTCTTGGAAAGATGTAGCTGATTGGAATACACAATGTACTATGGGTATGAGATTACATAACTTTTATGTATTTAAAGATGCTATAAGAATGGTAACTGAATTGATTTATGGACACGATTATATCTTGAAACAAGCAGTAGATAGTGAAGTATACAAGATATTAAGGTCAATAGATGAAATGGTAAAGGGTGATGACCCGAATAAAATATTTGAAAAATATAAACAATTATATATGAAAATGAGTAATACTAAAAAAGAACCAACAAACTCAAAACATAATTTCTTTTAAGGAGATAAAATGACATTTACAGCAGAACAACTACAAGATAATTGGGATAAACTAATTGATATTGTAGAAACTACATTTGAAGGAGAACGTAAAGAAAAGTTACTTGAAATGTATGAATATTTTAAAGACCGAGCAATGTTTGCTCCCGCAAGTGGTGTTGTGTATTATCACAATGCTATACCAGGTGGATACGTTGACCATATTCTTAACATAACAAAATGTGCTAAAAAAATATACAAGATGTGGAAAAAGATGGGAGCTCATACAGAAGAATATACAGAAGAAGCTGTAATATTCTGTGCTCTACATCACGATTTAGGTAAGTTAGGTGATTTAACTGAAGATTATTATGTACCTAATGAATCAGAGTGGCATCGTATTAATCAAGGTAAGATGTATGAGTATAATGAGAAACTACATTATATGACCGTAACAGATAGAGCAGTTTGGTTGTTAAATCATTTTGATATTAAAATGACACAAATAGAATATCTTGCTCTCAGACTTACTGATGGTATGTATGAAGATGCCAACAAAGGTTATTTGATGGGATTTGGTGAAGCTAAAAATCTTAAAACTAATTTACCTTTAATTCTACATCAAGCTGATATGATGGCTACACGATTAGAAAAAGAAAGATATATGTTTAGTAAAGATTCTGATATAAATTATACTGAGATTTTACACCCTGAAGTAAAAGAAGAACGTGAAGAAAAAGAAGAAAAGTCAGTAGAGAATATTAAGAAAGCTATTTCAGAGGAAAAAACACCTGATATATTATCAGAAAAATCAAAAGATTTATTTAATGAATTATTCGGAGATAAATAATGGTAGTAGAAATAATATTAGGATTACTTGTTCTTGTAGAGGGATATGTAATTTGGAACCTATTTAGAAAAACAGAATTACTTGAAACTTGGGTAGAAGAATTTACTCAAAGAATACAGAGTGTACAAAACGATTTAAGTAATATAGATTCGACTGGTCATTTTGAAGCAGATGATGAAGTTGGAAGCATATTTGAAGCAATAAAAGACACTATAAGACAATTAGATAGTTTAAAAGGAGAAGAAGTTGATGCCAACTAAAACAACGAAACCAGCAGAGAAACCAGTTAGAAAGATTATTAAAAAAAGACGTAAAAAGAGTAAAATATATTTTGGTACACCAGTTCAAAATGCTATTATTCGATACAATGAATGTCCGAATCCTGCTATAAGAAATAGAATTTATCGAGAACACATAGCTGCTGCATTTGATAAATTAGCTGAAAACTTAATTCACACATTTAAGTTTTATTATTTTGATTATCCTTTTGAAGAAGTCAAACACGAAGTAGTTTCTTTTTTAGTTATGCAAATGCCTAAATATAAGGCTGATAAAGGTAGAGCATTTTCATACTTTTCAGTTATTGGTAAAAACTATTTAATTTTAAATAATAACAATAATTACAAAAAGATGAAAACTCACGATGAAGTGAAAGTTTTAGATTTCAAACGAAACGTTTTATCAGAATCTATGCAAGTAGAATCCGATGAATTTAATGTACAATTCGTAGACCAAATGTTAGAATATTGGGATAATAATATCACTAATATTTTTCGTAGACAAAAAGATATATTAGTAGCAGATGCTGTCTTAGAGTTATTTAGACGAAGAAAAAATATTGAAAACTTCAATAAGAAAGCATTGTACATTATGATTCGTGAGATGACTGGTTCTAACACACAACACATTACAAGAGTAATTAATCAAATGAAACGTTACTATTTTAATATGATAGAAGAATTTACTGCTGCCGGTCAAATAGATACATCAAATACAGGTTCTATATTTTAAAATTATATGGCGACGTTTGAATAGCTGGTGCTTTCCGCGGCCTTCAAAGCCGTAGTGTAGTAGTTGATACTACAGGTGGGTTCGATTCCTATCCGTCGCCGCAAAAAAAAAAGGGAAGCTTTCGCTTCCCTTTTTTCGTGTCCAATAGTGTAGGAATACTATTGCACTATTTCGCTCCTACTTTCGAAATAAACCCACCAACACCAACAAGGTGACGAGTCCGGCGAAACCCGATTCGCCAAACTTGTTTATGATGGATGTCAGGTTACCAATAACATTCACACCAAAGATACCACTTCCAAAGATTACTTCAGAAACAGCACCGATAGCTACAAAAGATAACATTAGATGACCTAAGTCATCAATCCATCCCTTGAATGTAGTTACGATTTCCTTCATGGTTTTCTCCCGTTAGTTAGAAAAAAAGGTCACCCAGTTAAATTCAGAACCGAGTAACCCTCAATAATAACTATGTTGTTAACAAATAATAAACTTCAATATATATTTATATATGAAAGTTTTTAGGTTATTCTATATTTATAGATGAGTAATAATATTTAAGGTAAATTATGGCTATTGATTATGAAATCTTTGATGGAAAATCACTTTCATCTCTTTTTAAAGACATTTACGAAAATACAGAGTTTAATAGAAAACAACTTGAAGTTTTAACAAAAGAACTTGTGCAGTTCATTAAAGACGGAGATACTGCAGTTCAAATAGTTCCTATGATAAAAGAGTATTTAGAAATAAATGTAAAAAATGACGACCAGTTAGTTAAAATGGCTGGTATCGTACAACGTTTAATATCTGCTGAAAACAAAGCAGGTTCTGAAAATGAATTTGGTCTATCTGAAGAGGAGAAAACTCAATTACTTACAGGATTAGAAGATAGTATTAAAGATATACAAATTGAATCAGATAAAATCCACAACAAAATAGAATCAGTTAAAGGGTAAATAAATGTCTTTTATAGAAAAAACTGGTGTAGATACACATACTTCTATACCGTTAGACCGTTTAAGTACTCCACAACAAATAAGTTCATATATAAAAAAATTAATAAAAGCTTCGACATATCTTTATCACGAATCTGAAGCAGTGGTTGTGTCTAAAGTTTACTCAAATGACCCAGATAACTATGGTGCTATCAAAGGAAAATTTTTAGTATCTGGAGGTGAAGTAGATAACGTTTTACCTTTGATGCCACACATAACTGATATGCCTTTAATAGGTGAACACGTATTAGTTACAGAGTATAATGGTAACAACTTTTACTTATCACAAATAAACAGAAAAAATTCACCTAATGAAAATTCTATTCCAGTTGATTTACCTGAAAATACAAAATTTGGTGAAACATTTGAGAAAAAAGATATCAGAAGAGTTGAAGTAAGTGAGGGTGATATTGTTTATGAAGGTAGATTTGGTAATTCTATAAAACTTGGTAGTGACCATACTAATAATTCACCAGTTATTAAAATAAGAGCTGGACAAACACTTGATGTAGAAACACGAGAAGTAACTGGAAAACCAGTAAAGGAAAATATTGATAGTGATGCATCTTCAATATATCTTATTTCAGATGGATTACGTGGTACAAAGTTTGATAATCAACAAATCCAAGGGAAAAAAATACTAATAAAAAGTGATGGTATATTTATTAAAGGAAGCGATATTAGAATAGGAAGTGGAGATAATAATAATTTACAACCTGTTGTAAAAGGTAATGATTTGAAAGAATTACTTGACCCGATATTTACAGCTCAACAATCAGTAAATCAGGCTACGATAGCTAAAAACACAACAGAAATCGTAGCATCATCACCAGGAGGACCAACACCGAATCCTCAGAAAGTTGTTGACTTGACAAAAGAAAATCAAACACTTTTACAACAAAATATAGACTTACAAAATGCAATAGATAATTCCACTTATTTAAGTGATAAAGTAAAAACAATATAGGAGTTGTTATGACCAAAAAAGACCTTATAAAAATAATACGAGAAGCAGTTCGTATAGAGGTAAAAAAAGAAGTTAAAAAGATATTTATAAATGAAGAACCTACACCCAAATTAGAAAATATGATAAGTTCTAAAGTCTCAAAACCTAAAAAACAAAAACAAATAAAGTATACAAAAGATGAAGTTTTGAATAAGGTGTTAAACGAGACAAGAGGTGGTATTCCACAACAAGGTAAAGAGGAATATCCAACTCTCGGTGGAGGTGCATTTGATACAAGTCGTATGACCGAACTTATGGGTTACGGTAAACCAGATGAAGTACAACGTGATATGGTAGCAGTAGATACTATGAAAAAAGCAGGAGTTACTTCAGAACAAGTTCCAGAACACGTTACAAATGCATTAACTCGCGACTATTCAGACTTGATGAAAGCATTAGATAAAAAAGGCAAATAAATGTCGGCAACTGAAACAGATTTAAATCCTAATAAAACCGTTGGACTAAAATTACCATTGGGACGAGATAAACTAAATGATTTTAGTTTAACTAAAACTTCATTAGAACAAGCTCAGTATAATTTAAAAAATCTATTACAAACCTATATAGGTGAAAGACCTATGCAACCAGAATTCGGTAGTAGATTAAGAGAACTATGTTTTGAACCACAAAATGATGAATTACCTCAAAAGATTGAAACAGAAGTTAGAAGAGCAGTTTCTGAATGGTTGGACTATATAAAAATTCAAGAAGTCGAAACTCTAACCGAAGAGGGTGATTTAAATCAAGTTTATGTTCAAATAAAATATAACACGATATTGAATCCAGATACGATGGCTGAGATAACATTAAACGCCACAGGAGCATATTAATGGCACGTACAAGTAATAATAAGAATGTAGTAAAACAAGTAAACTATTTAAATAAAGATTTTAGTGATTTTAGAGAAAGTTTAATTGAATATGCAAAGGTTTACTTCCCTAATACCTACAATGACTTCAATGAAGCCTCACCAGGAATGATGTTTATCGAGATGGCTGCGTACGTTGGCGACGTACTATCATATTACATCGATTCTACGTTTAGAGAATCACTTCTTGCTTATGCAGAAGAAAAAAGAAATGTTTATAATATAGCACAATCTTTTGGATACAAACCAAAAGTTACGACACCTGCTACAGCAGTTTTAGATGTGTTTCAGACGATACCAGCTTTTAATGGTAAACCAGACAATAGATATTCTCTGAATGTGAAGGCAGGAACAACTATACAAGCAGCAAGCACTGGTACTAAATTTAGAACTATTGAAGATGTAAACTTTAAATTTTCAAGTTCTTATGAGCCAAAAGAGGTAACGGTTTTTGAAAGTGATAGTGGTAGTGTAACAAAGTTTTTACTTAAAAAACAAGTAAAAGTAGAAAGTGGTAATATAACATCTGAAAAATTTACATTTGGTGCAGCTGAAAAATACACACAAATAAAGTTAGGTAGTCCTGATATAATTGAAATCATATCTTGTATTGATAGTGATGGTAACGAATGGTATGAAGTTGATTCACTTGCTAAGGATACGATATTTGAAGATATGGAAAATAATTCTGAAACAGACCCTACATCCGTTATCAATCGTGATGTAGCTCCATATATTTTAAAATTGAAAAAAACACCACGTAGATTTACAACTTATATAAATGATGAAGATGAAACCATATTAAGATTTGGAGCGGGAGTATCAGACAATCCAGATGAGGAAATTATACCTAACCCCACAAACGTAGGTTCAAACTTACCTGGTAGTCCTTCTAAAATAGGAAGTGCTTTTGACCCAAGTAATTTTTTAAAGACAGAAACTTATGGATTAGCTCCATCAAGAACAACGTTAACAATTAAATATTCTCACGGTGGTGGTATAGATGATAATGTAAATTCAAATGACATTAATCAAATACAAGGTATTTCATTCGAGATACAAGATACATTATTAAATGGTAATACGGTAGCAGAATCAAAAAATTCTGTATCGTTTACTAATCCAAGACCAGCCACAGGTGGTTCGGCCGGACAAACAATTAGAGAGGTTCGTGAAAGTGCTTTAGCATATTTTCAGGCACAAAGTAGAGCAGTTACAAAAGAGGATTATGTAGTAAGAGCATTAGCATTACCACAAAAATATGGAAATATAGCAAAAGTTAATATGGTTCAAGATGACCAATTAAACAAAGCAACTGGGATTGACGAACTGGAAAGAAAAGTAACTCAAGCTGATGTAGATAACGGAAGAACAATTAAGTCTTTACAAGTTAGAACACCTAACCCACTAGCTATGAATATGTATACACTAGGTTATGATTCTAATAAAAACTTAACACCATTAAGTCAAACCGTAAAACAAAATTTAAAAACATATTTATCACAATTTAGATTAGTAACAGATGCTGTAAATATAAAAGATGCATATGTTATAAACATAGCTGTTAATTTTTCTATTTTAACAAAGACTGGGTTCAATAAAAATGATGTTCTTCTTAGATGTGTTGCTACTTTACAAGATTTTTTCAATATAGATAGGTGGCAAGTAGGACAACCGATTGTAATGTCAGACCTAGCATATGAGTTGTCATTAGTTGATGGAGTTTCTTCAGTTGTAAAACCAACTGAAAACAATCCTAATGATTTACCAATAGTAATTGAAAACAAATATAAAATTACAGAAGGTTACTCTGGTAATTTTTATGATATAAATAGTGGTATAATTGATGGAGTATTGTATCCTGCTTTAGACCCAAGTATTTTTGAAATTAAATATCCTAACGCAGACATTAAGGGTAAAGTTGTCGGCGATAATTTAGGTGTAGTGGAGTAAGTTAATGCATTATTTTACGTTCGCAGAAAAAGACGCAACCTTATATGAAAAGAGTGGTAGTTTAAACTCTGGATTAGACGAGATACTTGAAATAAGAAAAGATGTTAGTGATGCAGGAGATGTAATAACCGTTTCTCGTGCTGTAATTAAATTTGATTTAAGTACAATTTCTAAACTTAAAACAGCAGGAACTATAAAAGATACTGCAAAATATTATTTAAATCTTTTTGACGCACGACCTACTGCATTAGCAACTTCTCAAAGTTTATATGCATATCCTGTTAGTCAATCTTGGACAATGGGTGATGGTCGTTCTTATGATGACCCAGTAACTACAGAAGGTTGTAGTTGGTTTTATAGGAATGGTGAAAACGATGGTTTGTTATGGACCGAAGAAAGTTCTTCTGGAGGTTCTTGGTATTCAAACAATGATGGTGCTTATGAAATGTCTCATTCATTTGGTTTCAAATCAAAAGATATGAGAATGGATGTAACTGGTATTGTAAATGCTTGGTTAGATGAAACAATACCGAATGAAGGTTTCATACTTAAACGAAGTGGAAGTTATTATGACCCTACTACAACTTCAGGTTCTTTTGGTAATAACGATAGTGGTAGCGATGAAGGTAATTCAACACGATTTGGTAATTTCTCATTCTTCTCTACAGACACACACACGATATATCCACCAACTTTAGAAGCAGTATGGGACGATTCAAAATGGACAACAGGTTCATTGGACGCACTTACAAAATCTAATATTGAAGATATGGTAATTTATATGAAAGGACTAAGACCGGAGTATAATGAAAAATCTATAGCAAAGTTTAGAGTTGTAGGAAGAGAGAGATTTCCAGATAAAACATATTCAACAACAGCAGACAATTTAACAATAAAATATTTACCAAGTGGTTCATCTTTTTATTCAATCCTGGATGCTGAAACAAATGATGTAATTGTACCTTATGGTAGTGGTTCTAAACTTAGTTGTGATTCTGATGGTAATTACTTTTTATTACGAATGGATGGATACCAACCTGAAAGATACTATAAAATTGAATATAGAATCCAAAGTGGTAGCGCAACAGACGAAGAAACTGACCAATACTTTGATGAAGGATTTACATTTAAGGTAACCCTATAATGCCATACACAAAACAAGAGTTACAAGATGTCGATTTTTATCAAGATTTTGTAAACGAATTACGAAATAGATATTTAGAACAAATACAAGAATATACTGATAGACCAGTACCATTTAGTGATGAAAATATAGATTTATATCTGTTTGAAGATATCATAACTGGTATGGGTATAGAAGATGCTCAAGTAACTCAAGATAGTATTTATAAAACATACCTTACACCAGAAACACAAAAGTTTTCAACTTCTGTTCAAACTTCAAAATATTCCATATATGATAAAACTGAATTATTAGAAAAAACGATAGATAGAAATGTTTCAGAATTAGCAGAGTTAAAAATTGGTAAAGACTTACCAGACAATATAGAGAATGGAATGATAGTTACAAATGATGTGGCAAATGATTCAAGAAGATGGTTAATTCAAAATAATACAAAAAGATTATTTGAAGATTTAGGAACATATTATGCAACTGATTATGCTCTAACTAAGTTAGAAACATATAAACAAAATATAATAGATTCTATAGTAACTGGAGACCCAATAGAATAATGGGAAGATTAACACAAAAAGATAATGAACTTTTAAATAGTAATCAAGTAATAGACCTGAGTTCAAATAAATACGCATATTTAGGAGGTGAGTTTGGAACCAATGCAAATGATTACGTAGAAGTTTTAGTTTACTCAGGAGAAAATCTTTTAGAATCTGCAGTCGTTGATACCACAGACTATACGAATGAAGGAACAGATGGTATTAGATTAAAAACAGGTACTATACTCAGAAAATTAGGTTATGATAGAGGAAGATATACCGTAAAATATAATTTTTTTAGAAAAACTGCAGGTTCATACGAAACTATATTAGTTGATGTTTTAGGTAAAGTATGGAGAGGTGAGTATCACACTATGAGTGATGGTACTATAATGTCAGGAGCTGAACATTCAGATGCTTCATTTAGATTATATCTAAAAGAAAATAAATATATTATTCAAGAAATATCACCATCGAGAAACGAAGTACGTTTAATCTCACAAAATATTAAAGATTTAGAATACAAAGATAACTTTTATGATAGTCAAAGACCAAGAAAAAAACGTCAAATTAATGAAACTGCACAATTTGTAGCAGATTCAGAATCAACAAAGGGTGATTCATTAACAATGGAATTAACTGGTTTGACTGATAGGTTTAGAGATGTTAAAAGTTTAATTGGTGGTTATGTATACTTACCCAATAGTTTCATAGAGAAAACTATACCACCACCACCTGCAGCAGATGGAACAACAGGAGCCGAAATTGGTAGTGAGGTAGAAAGTAATATCGTACAAGCAAACTTTATAATTTCTGATGAAAGTCAAGCAAGTCGTAGAAGAGGTGACACCTCGTTTAAAAAGATATTTGATATATTCAAAGATGGATATCCTAGTCAACAATTCTTGAGAGATAAAGGATATGATGGTGATTATGGTTATATGTTATCACAAGTAATAGGTCATCAAAGTGGTAGAGGTAAAATAGAAGAGATTCGTAAATTAAATGGAATACTAATGGAAGCACCAGCTTATGGTAAAAACGATATTATCACATTAAAAAGTGTTTCGAGTAAACCTAATACAGCAACGACCTACACTTGGACATTTTACGGGTGGGATTGGAACTCTGATGGAGGAGGTACGTGGACAAAATTTACAGATAACAGAGATGACGTAACAATTCAAAACCCTCCCTCTGCAACACTACAAGTAATTGATAAAGACAAAACAGATGGTAGTGAAGTAACAATAGCTCTCGGAAGTTATAACTCACATATCGGAGTTAGTTTAAAAATAGATACAAAGAATGAGACAAGCACACTTTCATTACCAGGGTGTATTGAAGTTATGGGTAAAGGTGATTAGGTATGGCTACTACAGCAGAACAATTTAATCAAATTAGCTTAGATAAAGCACCCGATAACACTTATAGTGGTGTTTTAACCAATACTATTCTATTATCATTACCAGAATCCATACGTCAAAATATAGAATTTGAATATGTAAATTGGTCTCTTCACAAAGTGAATGGTGAACTTCTATATGAATTAACTGGTCAGGGTTTAAGTTTTAATGTTAATGTTGCAGATATTATAGGTCAAGGTGCAGAAAATGTAGGTCAATATCGTATAGTAGCAGATTTAGTATCCACTGGTCAATCAGAAGGTAGTGAAGTAAATGAAGCTTCATTTGAAATACAATTTACATTAAATCTTGCAGGTGGTGAATTACCGAACGCAGTTTTTATTCCTTTTGTAGCTCAAATAGCTGACGTTGAAAATAATACAATTAAAATAAATACAAGTTGGAACGAGTTTTCAAATAAAATAGTAAAAGAAAGTGAATTTCTAAATCCTATCTCAGCTTTTTCAAACTACGAAGTATCATATAAAATAAATGATTATAGTGATTTAAATACGTACTTACATTTAGGTGATGATAATGTTACGTTGATTACAAATGTAAAATCAGATGACGAAACAATTAAAACTTATCCTAATTCTGGAATATATAAATTATACGAACCTTTATCTGATGATATACAAGAAAAAGATAGTGTTTTTATTGTAAGAGAAATACTACCTCAATTAGAACAAACCGTAGAATTATTTCCATATGAACAAGAAGATGAAGATGTATTAGTATTAAGAAATCCGGAAAATTCACAAGTAGATTCACCTATAACAAATCGTTCTACTAATCTACAAGCATACAATGATTTAGTTACTGGTGATGAAAGATTAAAAAAAGAAATTGAAGATAAATTTATAAGTGGTAGTTTAAAACCAGTTAATTTAAATGTAGATTATTCACAATATGAAAACTTTATAAATTTTTCATCTGCAGAAAAACGATTAAAAAACTTTAAATATAAATTACAATTAATAGAAGAATATACTGCTAAAAGTGCATCGTTTGTTGAAATAACAAATGCAGAAACAGATGCTAATAGATTTGATACAAGAATAAGAAATGTTAAAACAAATTTTGACGGATATGAAAACTATTTGTATCACGTAAGTTCATCTTATGTATCGAGTTCACTTGGAGAGTTTCACGATGCGTCCTTGCCAAAAACAGGTAGTGGTACTTATGATGACCCATTTGTTCCTGTTAGTTCTTCTCACGCTGATTTTATAGATTGGTATGGTTCAGTTCGTGGTCAGTATGGACAAATACATAGTGCGTCCCTGTATGATGCTGAAAATAAAAATAGATTAATTAATACATTACCAACTTTCATACGAGAAGATGATAACAATGTTCAATTCTTAGATTTTATTGATATGGTAGGTCAACATTTTGACGAATTGTGGAGTTATACAAGAGGTATAGCAGATTTAACAGATAGACAAAATGACTTGACTAAAGGATTTTCAAACGATTTAATTTTTAATTTAGCAGAATCTTTAGGTTGGAGTGTTAATGATGGTAAGGATTTATTAGATTTAAGTAGAGTTGGATTCGGTCAAAAATTAAGTGGAGACACATATTCATTATACACATCAGGTTCGACTGGATTTAGTAGGGTTACTGATGGAGTAGGTACTTCTGTACCCGAAGGTGAAATAGCAAAAGAAATAACAAAAAGACTTATATCAAGTATGCCATACATACTGAAAACAAAGGGTACGGTAAGTTCATTAAAAGCTATAATGAATTGTTATGGTATACCATCCAGTATATTACGAGTTAGAGAATATGGTGGACTACAAAAAATAACACAAGAACCTCAATTTGAAATAGCAAGAAGATTTACAAAAGCATTAGGATTTAGAGGTGCTCAATTTATTAGAACACCTTGGGAAGATGATACTGATTCAGGTAGAAAACCAGATACGGTTGAATTTAGATTTAGAGCATTAAGTGGCTCTGCACAACAAATACTTGTACAAAAAGATGACCAGTGGGCCATAAAATTAAAAAACAATGGTCAGTCTGATAATTTTGGAACCGTAGCATTTCAGTTATCTGGTTCACCAGGTTATCAAGAAATAAGTTCGTCATTGATGCCTGTATATGATGGTGAATATCATTCAGTAATGTTAAGAAAAACTAAAGTTGATACCAATGTATTTACACATCCTGGATTTGAAACTTCTTCACTTTTCAATCCACCTTTTATAACTGGTGGTACAGATACCACAAATGCTGAATTTGGTAATCTTAAAATAGTTAGTAGTTCAGATGTTTCTCGTACAGGTGATAATGCATTAAGACACGAACATATTGGAGAATCAAATAATATTTCATATACAAATTTGTATAGAAATGATAATATAAATTACCCATCATTAGAAGCATCTGTAGCATCTGTAAGTGAGGGTGAAACTTATGAATTTTCTGCATACGCTAAAGTCTCAGCAAGTTCTGTCGATTCTGTAGGAAGTTTAGCTTTATTTGAGTTAGATTCTGATGGCGAAGTTGTAAATTGGAATGTTGATTCAAACATACGTAAAGGTGGTATAAATGAATCACAAGTTGTTGGATTGAACGAGACAGATTGGAAACAAATCAAAGTACAAAAGACAATTAATTTCTCAAACACAGCAGGACTCGGTCTACGATTTGAAAATAGAAAAGCTAAATCTACAATTTTATGGGACGATGTATCTGTAAGAAAAGCAATAACAAGTACAGATAATATAAATGATGCTTTTATTTATGATTTATATGTTAAAAAATATGATGCGGGTATAGATAGAATAACACAATCATCTAAGGCATCAATGTATATAACTGGTTCTGATGCTAATGCAACGGCATCATACAATGCAGCTTGGACTGGTAGTGGTGATTTATTCATAGGTGGTAATGCTAGTACAACAGATTTTGGTGATAATGATATACAATTTAGTGGTTCAATGATGGAGTTTAGATTGTGGACAGAAACACTACAAGAAGATAAATTTGATAATCACGTTTCGAATCCAAAATCATATACTGGTAATACACCATCATCTTCCTATTATAATTTAGTTAGAAGATTACCAATGGACGATAATACTGAATTTACAGCAAGTAACGAAGATGGTGTCAGAGATACAAGAGCAAATCAAACCACTACACAATCAGGAAGTGCTCACGGATTTGATAATTTAAATACGTTTGAATCTGTAAATGATAAAACAAAAACGTTTGTACCTAATTATGGACCAGTACGTAGGACTGCTACAAAACTTAGAATAGAAAATAATGTACTGAGTGGTAGTGGTGCTGTACTGAATCGAAAAACGAGATATGACCAAAGTTCAAATGATTTTGCTTCTTTAGATTCACCAAAACTTGGAATTTATTTTTCACCAGTTGATGGTGTAAATGATGACATTGTAGATTCATTTACTAATCTTGATTTTAATCAATTTATAGGTGACCCAAGAGATAATTATAAATCAGAATACAGAGATTTAAAAAATATAGCAAATCAATATTTCCAAAAGTATACAGATAATAATAACTTTTGGGATTATATGCGTTTAATAAAATATTATGACCAATCAATATTTAAACAACTGAAAAAAGTTATACCAGCAAGAGCTAAAGCACAACTTGGAACTATAATTGAAGGTAATATATTTGAAAGACCTAAATCACCAGTACAAAAAAATAGACCATCGTTTACTCAACCATATTATGAAGATGATATAAATATTGGAAATTTTGAACTAAATGATGAAAATGAAGATAGTCGTTCTGTTATAATAATAGAAACACAATATCCTAATTATACAGGTGAGATTGATAGTACTGAAACTTTTAGAACACCTTCATTATATAACTTAGAACAAGTTAATTTTAATTTTGATGAATCAGATTTATACATACACACGACAGCTTCGTATGGAGGTCCTAATCGTGTATTTACTGAGGCTACAGGAGCTATGGCATTAGAGGGTATAAAATCAGAATTTAATCAAGTATATGAGTTTTTCTATACAAGTTCAGGAGAGTACTACAATAGTAATAGATTCACACTTAATAGAACTGAAAACTTTTATCATACTAAATCATTAAGAACTACTGATATTGACCCTCGATATCACGAAGTAACTGCTTTAAATAATAGTTTTTATGAGGGCGTAAAAAATACAACACAAACAACTTTAGATGGTGATTTACCAATCATCATAAGAAAAACAGCACCTACGGTTGCAGTACCAACAGACGTTGGTATTTCAAACTTACGTGTAGATGAGGATTAATAATGTGTAAAAATTTAACTTACCAATATTTATTAATAGGAAAGTTATATATATACACCTAAATCTTGGAGATAAAAATGGGATTTTTAGATAATTCAACGATAACCGTTGATGCGATTTTAACAAAAAGAGGTCGTGAGATACTATCACAAGGTGGTAATTTTAATATCACTAAGTTTGCACTTAGCGATGAAGAAGTTGACTATACCTTATATGATGTTACGCATCCAGATGGTACTGATTCTTACGGTGCAGTAATAGAAAATATGTCTTTACTTGAAGGCGCACCGAATAGGTCAACTTTTAATAGTTTTCTTATAAATCAGTCGGCAGCAGGAGCAACTTTGGAGATAGCTCAGTTAAGTTACTCTGGTGTAGCCGCTGCGGCACCAATCACAATTTCACCAACAACTAAAGGTGGACCTGTAGAAGATTATGTCTTTACAATAGAAAATACAAATATTGTTAGATTTAAAGGTCAAGCTGCAGCCAAAACCTTTACTGGTAAAACTGGTGAATTGGTAGCTCAGTCTTTCGGTACACCGAGTCCAAATGCAACTACTACCGTACAAGTACAAGGACTTGATTCAGGACTTGTAGCTGTAATTAGTATTACCGTAAAAACTGATACAGGTGGTACTGGTGATGCTCAGGGTACACAAGACGCAACTAATACTCAAACAGGCGGAACTGGCACTGGTGGTCAAACTACTCCTTCAGCAAACACAGGTTATGGGGAGACACCATAATGTCATATTATAAAAATTTAACAGATAGTGATAAAGTATCCGATGTAGCTATTGTTACTTCAGGAGTATTTCAAAATGGTGCTTCAAGTATCACCACATTTCACACATCATCTACACAATACACTAACACTGGTGATTACAATATAGATTTATATAGATATCAACCAGGAACAAATGCTTCAGCTTCTGTTCAGTTTGGTGTAGTGTTTGGTGACAGAGATGGTAGTGGTTCATTAGGAGGTGTTGGTGTCTCAGGAGATAGACCTACAGCAGCTATATTTGGTCAATTTAATAATTTCATAAATCCACCTGAAACTACCACTTTTACATTTGGTGATAAAAGTTCTAAAGATTTTTATGCAGTTGTATTTAACAGAGCAAGAATCAGAGAAAATCTTGAAGCTGGTGGTTGGGAACTACATTTAAAAAATGGAGCTTCTGGACCAGTTGTTAAGTTGATTGATGATTCTTCTACTAATAAAGGCGGTAATACAGGACAAAGAAACTTTGCTCCTGAATACAATATAGTTAGTGGAACATTAATTGGTGGAACTACTATTGATACAGCAGCAGCAAGTGAAGGAGCAACAGGTACTTATGGTAAGTTTTATCCAAGTATCGGTGTATTAGTATTAAATCCGGAAAGATTAGCAGACCCTTCAGAACTTAACTTAGTTACTGCAAGTGGTTCAAACAACGATGATAGAAATAATGAATTATTTTATAATGTATTGAAAACAGGTGCTTATTTCCAAGCTAAAAGAGAAGAACAAATTACTTCTCGTCATTTCTTTGTCAGAGCAACTGCAAATGAATTTAATGCAACAACAAATGAAACATTTTATACAGAATCAGTAGCAGGAGTTAAACGAATAATTAATGGATTAGCTTCAGACCCTAAAACATATATTACTTCGGTAGGAATGTATAATGCAGATAATGAATTGTTAGCTGTTGCAAAACTAAGTCAACCTATCTTAAAATCAAAATCGAGAGAAGCTCTTATAAAAGTCAAACTTGATTTCTAAAGGGGGTTCATAAATGTCATTCAAGAAAAACCTTGAACCCGAAGATGTATTAGTTTCGTCATTTCAAGTCCACAAGACTTTTTCATTTACAGAAGCAGATAGTGGTAGTGGGATATATTCTGTACCTATTACAAAAGGTACTGATTCTACTATTTACAACTTCAACTTAGATGACGCAACCTCAAAGACAATAGGATACAGCACAGGTTCTAATGCATCTTCTCAAAGTGTTTTTTATAAAGTTCCCACGTATCACGCTATTAACAATCTTTATTATAGAGATATTACTAAAATGGATGGTTATATAGATTTGATACGAGGAGTTCCTACCTCTTCAGAAGCTATAATAGATTATACTTTTACAAGATTTTTAACCACAGGTTCTGAACCTCAAACTTTTAATTACAGACGACCATATACTCGACAATTAAGAGATGATGCTAATATTATTTCAATACCACAAGAGATATATGGAGAAAATATAAGACCATTTTCAGTAAAACTTGTAGATGATAGTACAACTAAAACAATCGTACTACGTGATGATGGTCGAGGTAATTTATATGATGTAGCATTTTCTGGAAGTTATTCAAGAAGAGAACCTAATACAAATTTAATGAGTGGTAGTGTAGTTGGTAATGTTTTTTATAATGACGGATTGATAGTAGTTACAGATACAGGTTCATACGATACCGTAGGTTCAAAAGAGGGTAGTGATGGTTATACTTTAGAATTTGATTCTACACAAACAATTTATGAACGTTCTTATTTCTGTACAATAGAAGAAAATAAATTTATACACACTACAAACAAAAGTTTAAAAATTGGTCAAAGTGGTAGTATAGCATTCGGAGGACAACCTCATACTGCTTCTGTATTTGCAAATAATGAAAATCCAAACTTTCCTTATGAAGCAGTTGGATATACTACAGGTTCCTTTAATCCCGAGGGATATAATATAGGAAATGAATTATTAGGTGTAGCTACACATTCAGACTTTAATACTTATATTACTAATATAGGATTATACAATGACCAAAATGAACTATTAGCAGTCGCTAAACCATCCAAGCCAATCAAAAACGAAAAGGAATTATCAATTTCTTTTATTGTGAAATTTGACACAAACTAAACACGCATACCTACATTTTTCATTATATATATGATATTTATATATGAAATAAAGTCTATACTTTTTATTCTAAAAGGTTACCTCATTTAGAAACATATTAAGGAGATTTACTTTGAGTAAACTTTTTTTTAGTCTATTGATGGTGTTGAGTTTTTTACAAGCCCAAACACCAATTATTAGACTTATGCAAAGCAGAGACTACAAGACACCAAAGATGTGGTGGAGAGACCAAGAGACATTTAAGTTACGGGGGTATTTAGCAGACGATACAACTGGTATGAATACATCTAATGCCACGTCTGGTGTTGCATATAAGAACAATAACTTTGATGTCTGGAGAGATTCAGTAATGACAATGGCTGTTACACTTGATGATAACGGAGCAAGTGTTACTGCATTTCGTTTAGACCTAGCTTTTGACAATGATTTATTCACGTGGGGACACGATTCAACTCACGTAGAGAAAGGTGCATATATAAATGGTTGGACTGAAGGAGATAGTTCAGCAGGTGCACATTACTCTTACGAAGTCGTTAGGTATGCTAATGTAGGATATACCGATTCATTAGCAGATGCTGATGATGAATTATCTGCAAGTGATAATAGATATGATTGGTTAAGAATAACAATGGTATCTCATAATGGGAATGTAAAAACATTTGGAAATGGTAATGGTACACAAACAGAATTATTAAAACTACATTTTAAAGTTAATGATGTAGCTGACAACTTCGCACCAAGAGCCTTTAGAGTTGCTACAAAATACGATGGTAGTACAGGATATTATACTTACGTAACAAACGGATTTTATGCATCTAATTATAAAGTATACATTGATGGTAACACTGGTACAGAAGGAGTTGGTATAGGTGGTGCTCGTGGTGATATTACACTACACCCAAAACTATTAGATATTGAGGGATACTTCAGATACGCTCAAGGTAAAGATAGAGCTCTTGGAGCCGCTTGGAGTGCACCAGCAGAAAACACATATCCATATTGGAAAGTAAAATTTGAGTTAGATAGAAACGAAGCCAACTTTAGTCCAAGAATATCTAATTGGTTAAATTTAGAGAATACTACTAACGAATCTAATTTAGTTGATGAGGATAACTCCGATGACGTTATTGGAGACCACACATCAACATTTTATTATGATAACAAATCAACAACTGCTTTACAGGCATTACCCAAAGAAGGATTTCTTGGTATATCTTATTATGATTCAACTTACACGGACCATAAAGGATATTATAGTATTCAGTTACCAAGAAATAACAGATATCGTATCTCGTTTTGGCCACCTGATGCAAGTGATAACATTGAAGCACATAATCAACTTGAGTTAGATAGAACTGCAATTACAAATGCAAATGATGCCATAGCTTCATTTAATTTCCAATCAGGTAAACATCATAACTATAATAGTGGTGGTGGTAGAATAGATACGTTAACTGCTATAGAATATTTAATCGGTGATGTAGATGGTGATGATTTGTATCAACTAAATGACACTTATATATTATGGGCTTATGTATCAAGTATTTTAGATAACTACACACATCATAATGGAAATACTTATGAAGATTGGTCTACGATAGAAGTGTTTAAAGAGGGTGGAAGTGCTAATAACTATGTGTATTATCAAACTCTAAACGGACAATCAAGACCACAGAAATACGAGTTTACGGTTTATTGGGACGAGACCACAACCGCAGAATCAGGTACTGCAGGAGATAGGTCATCTGGTGTCAATAATGGATTTAAATCACCAACAACGACAACAAGAGCTTTAGCTACCGCTCAAAAAGCATTATCGTTTGGTCAGATAGAAACTATAAACCCTTTGATGGATGACCATCAAACAGGATTAGATACACTTCACTTTATATAAGGTGGAGGTTACTCATCGTGGAGTGCAGCACGTACGAGTGAACAAAGTGGGCAAGCAGGGACCCCAGATTACCTAATGCCTGATATAGGATAT
>Ga0114932_10002295_pt1 | contig 20293 bp, 16 predicted proteins | sample 2SBtaG_2_FD_87286 | JGI IMG/M metagenome (GOLD analysis project Ga0114932, IMG submission 87286) | Deep subsurface microbial communities from Kolumbo volcano to uncover new lineages of life (NeLLi) - 2SBTROV12_ACTIVE470 metaG | ecosystem: Environmental > Aquatic > Marine > Volcanic ... | reverse complement strand
ATCTTTGAGTTTAAAAACCTTCTGCATCCTACATTTGATGCATCACAAATACTATGGTCGACTGTTGTAGCGAGATATCCAGCCTTCTTTCCTTTTCTGTCGGTGTATACCTCGCAACTAGCGAATTCAGCTGGACACTGATCTGCGCCAATATTCCAAGTGTTTTTCTCTGCGATACAATATCCCCACGCACCGACACAGTTCCCCGACTCATCAGTGACAGGACAATCTTGCACATCAACACACACCTCGTTACGTGTGTTTACACCTGGAGCTGTAAGCGTCTGACCGAATGCTTGCGCGTTGCAGCGCATCGGAGGTGCCTTGAGAACCCAATCAGGATCGATTAAATGACAAAAAGGATGATCGATATCTCGAGCACCGTCGACATTACATTCATTAAACCCACGAACGACTGCGCCGAGTTGCCATGGATTCTGTTTTGGTGAGAGCGATGCAGCGATTTCAAACCCCGTAGGAATAATACGAGCACGTCTCAATTTTGTGAGGTTTGAATAGCAGTATCCAGATGAGAAACAGTTAAAACCCGAGTTAAGCTCATGTGTTGGCGGATATAGCTTCCAATCATCATGAAGCAACCCCTTCTCCATCGCCTGTTTAATCGTTAGAGGTTCCCCCTGATTGATAGATTGTACAGCGAGTACGAATTGCTGATCAACAACACAATTATTTGGCTGCTTGAAGTTCCCCGGACATGCAGCAAATTCATTTAACAAATTAAGTTTCCCCCCTTGTGTGATACGTGGCGTAAGCAGATCTGCATATGCACGCTGAGCTGCTTCTCGTCCTCCATATGATAAACTCGCTGTTTTTGAAGCAAGACTGTCTCCCCCTCCAGAATCCCCACCACTACCAACAAGCTGACCTAGTGTAATGAGCCCATCAGTCGTCAACTTATTGAGCATCGTTTGTGCCATGGTATTAAGGAAGACAACGCCTGTATTTACCAAAATATACTCGAGTGACTCACTCGCACTCATAGAAGCAACCTCTTCCTGTGTTTTTGCGTTTTGCTTATCTGGGGTCAATCCAAAGGCTTCTTCCGCAACAAATGAACCAGGTGTGGAAATGTTTCCAGCAACCTTACTACTTTTATCTTTAAACCCTTTATTTGTTTTACGTTCTTGTTCAGCCGCTTGTTCCTTTTGATCCTTATCATTGAGCGCTTCGCCGTAAATGTCATATACAACCGCGAGGTCATTCCCCCCTGGCTCAAAGAGCACGCTCACTTCATTCAAGACAGAGTCTGTATCATCATAACGATCAATAAAGCCCTCAAAATTATTTGAGAGTTCATCAAAGGTACATTCAGGCGGCTTTCTTTCTTTTGTTCGCCCTTTTGTTTGCCCTTTTGTGTTTCCAAGGTCATCTAAAATTCCGAGTTGAATACGAGCCTGAAAGGTTGGCCCTTGAATTGGTGCACAAAAATCCACACCCCACCGTTCCCCCAACTCATCCGCAAAATCTCCGAGCGCTGTCTTCCCCGCATCCTCAAGGTACGTATCCCAATCACTCGTAAATAACTGCGGTGCCTGACCTGACCCACCGGATCCAAGGTATACTGCAGAATCGTATGCTATTTTTTGAAAAAAGTTTTTAGCGGTGTTCACGAGCGCGACTTTTCCCGCAGTTAACAACGCATCGAATATTGCTGCGGATCCCTTTTCCCAACCCCATTTAGCCCCTTGAATCGCAGCAGCCCCAGGATCAGTAACCACCCATTGCGCTTTCGCAGGTTGGGGTGAGAATCCGAGCGCGAACACAAAAACCGCCAGTGTTGCACTTATGATGAATTTTTTAAAACCTCCAGTGATCATACTACTGACCTTGTTCGAGAGCTGTTTTGAATAAATCTACGAGCTGCTCGTCTGTGACTTGCGATAGAATATCCTCACCCACACCCTGCTCTTTTAGTATTGCTCGAATTGCATCCGGATCTTGTGAGGTAAATGCGTTGTATACTTCTTGCTGCTCAGTGAACTGTTCTGAGTTTGCTGTTTCCGTGTATAGACTAATCAATTCTTCGTCCGAAATTTGATCTATCGATGCTTTATCAGCCCCTGCCTGGATCAGTGAAGCTCGAATTTCAGCAACTGATACATTCGCATTTCCTTGAGGCGCACCACTAGATTCAACCCCACCAAGGTTTACGGCCTGCTGAGACTCAGTAACAGACAACCCAAGATTTCCCCTCGTACATGATTTCCCAACTGGACATAGTGGATTTTCTCCTCGAGCGATTTCCTCACCGTCATCAATACCATCTGAATCTGTATCTGCGATGTATGGACTTGTTTCGTACACACTTTGTTCTTCTAAGTCCGTAATGCCATCTCCATCTGTATCAAGCTTTGCAGAAAGCTGTTCTTGTACTTCGTATGAGAGACCTGCATCTGTTTTATCTGACCCTCTCTCTGGACCAGCCAAAGTTGAACCGATATTTCTTACCCCTAATACCAAAAATAGAAGCGCAAAGACGCCAAAAATTGATGCTGCCAACTTTTCCTTTGTGGCGGTGTTCATGAGCTTTATATTGTGCATAAATTATAGCATTTTTTTGGTAAATTTTCTATCCACTGTTGGGGACTATTACTGCGTAACAAAAAACGGTGGTCCGTAGACCACCGAAGTTATTAGTTGCTGATTTTTGTGATACTTACCGTATCAATCCAGATCGGTACAGTGCTTTGACCGAGCACAAATGCGAACTTCGCATTCACATCAGTCTCAGTCGCAGTAAACACAATTTTGAATGTCTTCCATTCTGGTTCTATATTCAGCGAGTTGTTCAGGCCATAGATGTCCCAGGGTGGGTTCGTATCCCCCATCCAGACACGCATCGTGCGCAATGCACTCGCACGAGCAGCACACGAGACCATGTAGGTCTCCCCTGCCTCGATACTCGCGTTACTAACCAACTGCACCATGTAGTCGAATGACTGTGGTGATTTTACGTCCGTTTTCATACTACAATATCCGTCGAAAGCATCTGAGCAATCAAGAGCTATCGTAGCAGTTTCCCATTCGTGAATTTCCTTAAACCACCCGAACTCACCCTTCTCAAACGAACCGTTCTCGATGAGCCCCCCACTTTCAAGCAATGACATAGTCACATCTTCTTCTGTGGGGTCTGGTGGTGCACTTTCCGGATCAGATGACTCCTCTGGAACTTGTGGTTCAGCAGGCGGGTCAATGAGCACTTCTTCGAATATACATTCATTGTACGTGCACGACCCCTTCAGTTTTGGGTCGAGCGAGATACAGTCACTGTCTGACGTACACTCACATGTTTGTATTGCGGTGCACTCGCCCCACATACACACATTTGCCGTGCATTGGTCGCCATCCGTACATGGATTGTCATTCAACACATACCAACAACTTCCTTCATCACATACGTCGTCTGTGCATGGATTTGAGTCGTTGCAGTCTGTATTGGTGTAGCACGTACATGTAGGCTCGCCAGGCACACAGAGTCCATCGTAACAGACGTCCCCCGTCGTGCATGGATCACCATCGTCGCAACCCAAGCCGAGCGTCAACACAACCTGACATTGGCCATTTAAATCGCACACATTTTGTGTACAAACTTTTCCATCGTCGCAGTCGGTATTATTTTTGCACTCGCAAATATCTTGGCCGACGTAGCAGGTTCCCCCACTACACAAACCTCCAACCGTACACATGTCTCCATCGTCGCACGGATTGTTGTTATTGAGGTGCGTGCAGGCACCGTCTTGGCAAGCATCGTTCGTACATGGATTTCCGTCGTCGCAGTCGGCTGTTTCGCACGGATCTGCAGGAGTATCGTCCTCTTCAGTCGGATCGTCTTCGACGGCGATAATGAAGCTTGTTTCGTCCACCTCTCCATCGCAATCGTTATCAAGCATGTCGTAGGATTCTTTATTTCCCGGGAATTGCTTTGGGTTATGATCATTACAATCGGCCCATGCAGCAAATCCATCAGCATCGATATCCATGATCGAGTTTCCTGGGCACAATACCATCGAAGTCTGCTCATCACTTTCGCACACTTCATTCATGCACTGATCGTAGAACGATGTTGTTAATTGTGATCCTAGTGTACCACCAACATGTTCCAGTGCGCCTTCCTCTATCATGAGAACGTTGTCCATCGAGTAGCCTGCATATACGAACGTTTCCCAGTCGTGTATCCAACGTCGCTTCCCATTTTCCATGTAGTAGATGACCGGTGAGCCTTCTTCCTGAAAAAGAGAACCATTGCGGATGTGCTGATAGCCGGGTGCTTCTGCGTAGGTATCAAAGAGTTCGTCAGCATTGGCAGTAAGATCCGGGAATGCGGTAATGCCCCATGACAGAGCGACCGCCCCCACCCCCTTCTTATCGATACGCCTACGATAACTTCCACTTGCGCCTGGATTTCCGTAGTAGAACCAATACTCAGTCATCAATCCGAAAAGTTTTTCGACCTCAATGATGCCATATGTCGGCACATCTTTGAGCGGGAATGAGAGCGTGTAACAACTTTTCTCAAGTGGCGTGATGAACACAGCCTGATCCCAGCTATATCCGTTACCTAGGTATACGTCCTCATTCATGATGTGGTGGAGATATCCATCTTCACCTAATCGGTAGTATTCTGGCTTACCTGAGACACGAAGGATAGTTCCAGCAGGATGCCAGCGCGGTTTGTTTGAGCCGCATGGCTGACCTGAGTAGAACTGAACTTCTCCTTCACACCACACACTGACGTCGCTGTATGGATCCATGGCGATTCCGTCATGTCGAACTTCGAAATGAAGATGTGGACCGGATGAATCTCCCGTAGAACCAACTTCTCCGAGGTATTGATTCACGACGACATTCTGACCAACTTCTAGATCTGGACTGATTGATGCGAGATGACCATAGACCGTCTCCCACCCGTCACCATGATCAAGAACAATGTAGTTGCCGAAACAAGCGCATCCTTGATTGTTCATCTGACCACTCATCATGGTCGTAATCAACCCATCCGCAGCAGCACGCGCCAAAAACGGCAGTGTACTCGAACCTTGATTTGGTGCGTTGTAATCGGTTCCATTGTGTCCGTCGTATGTTGTTTCGATGCACATACTTACCTGAAACGATGTGTCCCAAGATACGCACATGTCCGCAACAGGCCCTTGCCACGTTGATACCGACCCTGCTTTTGGATCGGTATCTACATATGCATTTACCGGTGGCTGATCAAACTGATCAAGCGGAAGGAAGAGGTTTGGTGTCGATGCATGTGCATACGAACCACTCACAACCATGACGACATGGATAAGATATTTCACTATTCCACCTCGAGAGCTGAGAGCGATGCAATGATGCCGCGGAAGTCTACGTCTGCTACAGATGCATTTGTCGCATACTGCACTGAAACCAACTTGCCATTAAGCATCTGCGCGAACACACCGTAAGAACCGGCGCCTCCATTAGATGTTAAGTATCGTCCGTTTTGCCCATGAAGAGCACCGTCGTAGACTTTTCCGTCGTAGTCCCCATTAGGGAACGCGTCGTTGATGAACTCTTGTGGAGTTCGCCCCTCTTCAGCAGCAACCGTAAGGCTAGTAAAACCTTCAGCATCTTCACGTGAGAATGTAACGGCAGTATCGGTGATTGACTCAACCGGCCACCCCTTAGAGACAACAAAGCCAATCGCTTTGTCATCCAGAAAGTAGCGTAGTTTACTGTCATTCACGATTTCAACGTGCGTATTTTCAGCCGGAGCTGAATCCTGAACGACTAACTCGTCGATCAGTTGCACGTCGCTAGACTGTGGGGATTGCCCACAACCAACGCCGAAACCGGAGCCCGCAATAGCGAGCAAAATATATAATTGTTTGTATGTTGAAAGTTTCATAGGAAACCTCTAGTAGTTTAACAGTTTTTGAAAAGCTCATGGTGTCCTCCTAAAGACAAGGTGCTGCTGCTGATCTCATTTTCCACACATGTGGCAACAAGATTCCTGTCGAAATTTTTTGTTGTCAAAGATCTGCAACACTTTTATTATTACGTGTTGTAAAGTTCTAGTCAACATTTTTTATTCACAGTCTGGGGATAACGCTCTACCTCGAATACACCTCACCACAATTTACGTGTGCATTTTTTAATTATCGAAAGCTTCTGCGAGCTTCAACCAATCCTCAATCGTTAATTCTTCTGATCTCACATTGATATCGATCCCTGCTTTTTCTAATAGCTCTTTTGGATTGTCGGTTAATGCAGCGAGGTTGTTTGAAAGTTTTTTTCGTTTAAACGTAAAACCTGTTCGCGCGAGCTTGAGTGCAGTTTCCGTGTACTCTGTTTTTTCTTTTCGATCCATGCGCACGACAGCCGAATCCACTTTTGGAATGGGCCAGAATTGTTCGTGTGATACTTTGAATAATCTTTTAGGTTTCGCGAGTAACTGAACCATCACACCGAGCTGTGTCATCTTTTTAGGCTGCGCTGTAATACGACTCACCACCTCTTTTTGTAACATGAACACCGTTGTCTTTGGTGGGTTTGATGAGTTGAGGAATTTAATTATCGCGTCAGATGAAATGCTGTATGGAAGGTTTGATGCGAGAATGTAATCTTCGGGGAATTCTCGTTCATCAATATTTAAAATGTTTTCTGTGTTCCATGTTACGTCGTGTTCTGAAATAACTTCTTCTATGATCGGTGTGTGTTCGAATTTCTTTTCGATATCAAATACTTCTATAGTTGCGCCTGTCTGTGCAAGTGCTCGTGTAAGAATACCAAAGCCGGGGCCAATCTCTATAACATGATCACCTTTTTTCAGTTCAAGGTTTTCTGTGATGCGGTTTACGACGTTTGTATCAATTAAAAAATTCTGCCCGCGTTCGCGTTCAGGGTAGATGCGAATTTCTTCACATTGTTCTGCGTACCATGGTTTACTAAATGGTGTCATAAGCTATAGAGCCGTCACGGATTAATTTCAAGCCGGTCCGAGCATCGATTGTGGTAGATGGAGATACTTTTTCTAAGTCTCCCCCATCAATGATAGTCATGTCTGTCGTATCGATCTGTTTGGTTACCTCGTTTATATGATAGCACGTAGGTGATCCTGATGTGTTTGCCGATGTAGAAACAATCGGCTTCCCTATTTTTTGTACTAGTCTCGCAGGCGCCTCATGACTTGATACTCGAATAGCGATTGAATTGTCTGCTGCGACAATACCCTCGGCTAAATCAGTCGTTTTTGCTTCCAAAACAAGCGTAAGTGGTCCTGGCCAATATTGGTCCATGAGCCTTTGTGCATGTTGCGTTATATGCACATATGCCTCAGCCATATCTATATCTGCGACGATGAGCGGTAGTGTTTTCATCTTTGATCTATTTTTGGTAGCAAAAATTTGATCGACTGATACCTGATCGGTCGCATCACAACCAATTGCATATGCAGTTTCTGTTGGATAGATGTAGATCATATAACTGCTTTATTCTACATTCAATGAGATGAATTCACATGTGTGGATAACTATTTGCTTATTTTAGACCAAAAGAAACCTTACGCAAAGATATATCGCGTTTCACCCTTGCCAGCCTTTTCATCATAGTCTAGAATACTGCGCATCGCGCTTTTGGAAAAATTCTTTCTGAGGCACGACGATCCTAAAACTACACCACAGATTACGAACGGAGAGTTCTACTTTGACCACACAAAGCACACAGATCCAGAAGCTGACCCCGAAGACCATCAAGATGAGCGCCAAGGGCGATTTCGGCCAGAAGCTCAAAGAGTTGAGGTCCAGTGGCGCCACTCCGGCGGCCGTCGGTGTTCACCGGAGCGCCAATCAGGCGCAGGTGACCATGCTCCCGAAGTCGATGCTCGATGAAGCCCGTAAGGGTGGTTCGGCGCAACGCAAGATCGAGTTCGATCCGAAGTACGACTACTACGGCCAAGTCGCCAAGCAGACCGAGATCGGCATTGCCGCTCTGTCCGCTGAAGACAAGGTCGAGCAGAGCCCGGCGTTCGATGAGGTCTCTCGCGAAATCGCGACGAGCTTCAACGATGGCGAGCGACTCGCTCGTCGCGAAGGCGCCAGTCAGCTGTACGGTACCGAGCTGGACAACGGTTCGACCCGTCACATCCGCCAACTCGGACGTGGTGGCAAGACGCAGCTCGCGGCTCAGTTCGTGGATGGCCAGTTGGTCGCCACGACCGGTCAGAGCAAGATGGTCTACCGCAGCGCGACGGGTATCCGTCAGATGCTGCAGGAGAACAAGCAGCCCGCCAGTCCGTGGAACGAGATTCCGACGCCTGAGTTCGCCCGCAAGGATGCGACACTCGGCCGTGTCTCTCGTCGCCGCAACGTCATCGGCTTGAAGGACGGCCGCGTCTCGGCTGTCGAGCTGACTACCAAGGATGGCAACATCGAGGCCAGCTACCAGGACGCGATTCCCGGCGGCTCGCAGATCATCGGCACGACCATCGGTCTGCTGCCTGGTCACCGCGATCTGGCTGTCTCCGTGACGACCAACGGCAAGAAGAGCGCGACGATCACGCTCACCCGCGTCGACCAGCTGAGCAAAGATGTTCAGCAGATGATCCAGGGCTAGAGGAAAACCTCTCAGACCCGACCCCGATTCACACTCAGTGTTCTACGGAACATACTGACCCCCTGTGAATCGGGGTTTTTTTGTTAACCGCCAAAATCTCCGATTTTGTGACGGTTGACAATGCATGAAAGACCTAGCACTTAGCTTTAGAAAGCATGACCGATGAATCTGCACTACTCATACAATATCTACATATGAGCCTGGTCTTTCAGGCGAAGGAAGCTTCTGATTTTAAATCGCAGGCCATCAAATACCCCACGACTCACCCATTGACAATATATTCTAGGTGCGCTAACGTCTATGTGTTCATTTCACCAAAGATAAATGAGGACACCTCATGCTAGATACGCAAAGAATCGATTACCTCAAGCATCTTACTACTCAGAAACCTGCAGAAAGCCTTCGTCATGCCGACAATAGGAAATGGCGATACAAATTTTTGTGCGTGCTGACTAGCGGAGCACCCTTTCCAACTCGGACACTCAGCGTTCCTTCGTCTGACTTTGACCAGGAGTTATTCGAAATCCTTGGGATGAAGAACCGTCGCGCAATGACGGAATCTATTCGATCAAATGTTCAACTCAATACAGTTGGAATTCTACACTATGTACCAGGCAAGACTCGAGACAAAAGCGTGTACTCATGGGACCCTGACTATGCTGCGAGAATTGAACAAGAGCTTGAGGATTTTCTTGCAACGCAGGAACCCGACGTACAGCCACCACCTGCTTTTCTCGATCCTGTGATTGATGATCCTATCGATGAACCCACTGCACCAGCTCCGGATCCGCCGCCAATACAAGCAGATTCAGACAGCGACACACCACTGACCGCACAAGAACTTACTGAGCGTATCGATACTGCCCGCACACTATGCGAGGCAATCCAGACAAGACGAAAGGGATTTGAAGCAGCAGAGTCTGACTGCGAAACTGCTATCGAAGCAGCACAGCTTGCTATCACAGAGCAACAGAATCTTCTGGAAGCTCACCAAGACAGTATTGCGGAATGCACCGGAGAACTTAGGGAAGTGCAGACTCGACTACAGGATCTCGAATCCCAACTTGCCGCACTATCTAAAGCATCGCAAGAACGAATGACAAACCTGCGAGCCCAGCTTGATGCACTTGATCCAAGCCTGCGAGCAGCGCTTATCCAGCAGTACCAATAAACAAACAGAGCCCCATGAGGGCTCGTTTTTTATACTTTTTATTTCTGACTCCTCAGATATCCTTCTATGAATGGCATCACATCACCATCGAGTACATCATCCGGATGCTGTGTTTCAATACCCGTCCGCACATCCTTCACCAAATGATACGGATGCAACACGTAATTTCTAATTTGATTTCCCCAAGCTGCCTCATGATACTCCCCTCGCAGCTTCTCTACCTCATCCCTTCGATCGCTGTATTTCATCTTCATCAGCTTTGCCATGAGAAGTTTCATAGCTCGATCTTTGTTCTGAGCTTGTGATCGCTCTGACTGACATGCAACCACCACACCCGTTGGTTCATGTGTGATACGAACAGCGGTTTCATTCTTCTGCACATTTTGCCCACCCTTTCCCGAAGAGAGATACGTATCAACTTTTAATTCTTTTGAATCAATTTCGATTTCGGACACATCTTCTAATTCTGGTAATACTTCCACAAGTGCGAATGAAGTATGACGCATACCTTCAGCATCAAACGGAGAGATACGTACTAAGCGATGTACACCATGCTCTGCTTTTAAATAGCCGAATGCATATCGCCCCTTAATTGAGAGCGTTGCACTTTTGATTCCCGCCTCCTCCCCTTTTGACTCGTGATACATTGAGACTTTCCAGTTTTGTTTTTCGGCGAATCGGCCGTACATACGCAAGAGCATTCCCGCCCAGTCCATCGCATCCGTACCGCCCGTTCCTGCATGAATCGACATCGTCGCATTATATGAATCATGCTCGCCATCCATGAGCGCAGTCAACTCCATCGCCTCGAATTGTTTGGTGAGTTTTATAAGATTATCGGCTAACTCATCAACCATATCCACATCTTGATCGGCCTCATCGAGCTTTGCAACATCCCAGACATCCTGCACATCACTCACTACAATTTCCCACTCTTCCACTTCTTTTGAAAGTGCGCCGTGCTGCTCTGATATTTTTTGTGCATTTGTACTATCATCCCAAAATCCAGGAGCACTCATAACATCTTCCATACTCTTGATTTCGGTTTTTTTATCATCCAATTTCAAAAGCTCGATGGTTGCAGCCACGCGCTTTTGCAATGCAGAAATATTTTTGAGAAGTTCATCCATGTGAAACAAGACTATCGTTTTTCACGTATTTTGTCGAATAAAAAAACCCCGACATATCGGGGCTATCCTTCAGTTTCTGCGCAGGCTATTCGCTACAGTGATACAGATAAACTTCTTTATTCTGATACCAACCACTTTTCTTTGCATGATTTTCGCGTCGAACCTCCTTGAGCTTTCCTGACTCAAAGGAGTCACTCAGCGGATGGTACGCGTACGTAATGACCATGTCATTGGGTTCATACACATACGCACTCACTGCCTGATCTGGATCAGTAAATTCTCGCTCGTGCAGCAATCTACCTTCTGCATCGTATTCTTTTTCCGATACCTTGAAGGGCAGAGGGAAGAACATTCGCTTACCACCTTCGACAACCGTGCTGTCGAAGTGCTTCCGCGACACGGTATTTCCGTATGTATCGTATGCAATAAGTAGACGCTCAGTCGGACGATCTTTACTATCGAATTCATCCTCGATTCGAATACGCCTCCCCTGATCATCGAACTCTACGATACTTTGATGCACACCTGCGCTTCCTTCGCTCACCGTATGTACGACGCTTCCAGACCACACAGAAGTCCTTTTCGCCTCAAACACCCCATCATCATCAACATCTCGCGTATATGATATCAAGCGATCTTGCTCATCATATTGATATACCTCGAATGAGGTAAACAATCCTCCTTCCGACTGACCGATCACACGCACGGTAGACTTGAGTCCAGCTCTGGTGTACGTCGTCGCTTTTGAACTGAACCATGCGGCAGGAAGCAACTTCTGACTGTATGTTCCGTGGAATGCTTCTGCCCCATCTTCGTTCAGATGAACAACTTCCATGACACACCGACCGTCGTTAGGTATATCGTCTGCCACAGGAAATTCGATTGGATCGATACTGGAACGCCAGATGGTACGCGTACATCCGTCCCACAAACCGTCGATATCATCATCCATGCCACCCTCAGAAACAAAGGTGTGATAGTTGAAGTAGGAGGGAAGCATGTGTGTAACTGCCCCGTCATTTACAAGACTTAGGTCATCATAGCGCGTATCGGTTTCTTGTCCGTCGACGTTGTAGCTCGTATACACAGCGAACAGAGGATCATCACCGACACCTTTTATCAGGTGAGCAGCATACATGATCGTGTTTCCTGTTTCTGGTTCCAGCAAACGGTACGTTCTATTTGATCCGTTCTGCTTTGCTATTGCAAATGGATCGAATGCACCCGCCTTGAAGTACTGAACATCGAGCTTGTCTGCATAACAACCAGGCTCTTCATCCAGATCGAGATATGAAAATGTACCTATCACACAGCGCTTCGTAAAAGACGCGGATGGATCGGGTACACGTAAGGATGAGTGATGCCAATCCACCAGACACGTACTTGGTTCTGATACTTCCTGAACATCAGCTACCTGCGCCACGTCTTCCTCAGATGAGCACGCAACAATACACGTTATCATCGCCACTACATACACTATTTTTTTCACGAATTTTTTCTCCTAGTTCAGATAATATTGAAAGATCAACGTCGATATTAAACCACGATATACACAATTGGTCAATACAAAAAAACGGCCGAAGCCGTTTTCCTACTGCCTGCCAACTGCTGCCTGCTGCCTATTATTACATCATCCCTGGCATTCCTCCACCCATTCCTGGCATAGCAGGTGCTGGGTTTTTTTCTGGAATGTCTGCGACGAGCGCTTCAGTCATGAGGACGAGTCCTGCGATTGAAGCTGCATTTTGCAATGCTGTTCGTGTTACTTTTGTTGGATCGATAATTCCTGCTGCAACCATGTCTCCGTATTGGTTTGTAGCGGCGTCGTATCCGTATGAACCTTGATTCTTTTTAACTGTATCAACCACAACCGATCCATCCTGTCCTGCATTATGTGCAATCTGTCGAATTGGTTCTTCGAGTGCGCGTTTCAAAATTTGGAATCCCATTGATTCATCATCTGCAGTTTCCTGCGCCCCCAACGAAGCGAGTGTTCGGATGTATGCAACTCCACCACCCGGCACGATCCCCTCTTCGACCGCCGCTTTTGTCGCAGCGATTGCATCTTCAATGCGTTGCTTTACCTCTTTCATTTCTGTTTCTGTAGCAGCTCCCACCTTGATCACTCCAACTCCGCCAGCCAACTTCGCTAGACGTTCCTGAAGTTTTTCTCGATCGAAGTCTGAATCTGTATTTTTAATTCCTACTCGGATTTGTTCTGCACGTGCTTTAACTGTCGCTTGATCTCCACGTCCTTCTACAACAGTTGTTGTGTCTTTATCGGAAATAACTTTTCGTGCGCGTCCAAGATCTGCGATTTCAACCGTCTCTAACTTCATACCAACAACTTCTGAAATAACTTTTCCTCCAGTTAATGTTGCGATATCTTCCAACATATCCTTTCGGCGATCTCCGAATCCAGGAGCTTTGATTGCAAGCGTGTTAAATGTTCCGCGAATCTTATTAATCACGAGTGTTGAAAGTGCTGTTCCATCAATATCTTCTGCAATGATCACCAATTCTTTTGCACCTGAAGCTGCGAGTTTTTCGAGGATCGGCACAATTTCTTCAACTGCTGAGATTTTCTTATCGTAGAGCAAGATGTATGGATCGTTATATTCTGATTCCATTCGAGCTGTGTCCGTAACCATGTATGGTGAGATGTATCCGCGATCGAATCGCATTCCTTTTACCACTTCATGAGATACTCCGAATGTCTGTGATTCTTCTACTGTGATTACTACGTCTTTAATATCTGACAATTCACTTGAAACCTCACCAATAACCTCAGCGATTTTCTTACCAATATCTTTGTCATTTGCTGAAATTGAAGCAACCTGCGCAATCTCTTCGTTTGTATTTACTGGCTTTGAAAGTGTTTTAAGGTTTTCGACGATTTTTAAGACCGCCTTGTCGATACCTCGCTTTACCAATGCTGGGTTTGCACCAGCTGTTACCATTTTGATTCCCTGACCTACAATTGCCTGTGCTAACACAGTCGCTGTTGTAGTTCCGTCACCAGCAACATCATTTGTTTTTGATGCAACTTCTTTTACCAATTCTGCTCCCAAGTTCTCGTAGGGATCTTCAAGTTCGATTTCTTTTGCAACAGAAACACCATCTTTCGTAATCATAGGTGAACCATATCCACGTCCGATAACTACGTTTCGTCCCTTTGGACCCATCGTTACCTTTACCGCATTTGCGAGCTGATCCAGTCCTTTCTTTAATTGGTCTCGCGCGTCTTGGTTGAATGTTAATTGTTTTGCCATAGTGATGGAAGTTAGTTGAGTACTGCTAGAACGTCGCCATCTGAAACGACTAAGTATTCCTCCTTGTCCATTTTAATTTCGTCTGGAGCGTATTTTTTAAACAACACTTTTTGACCTACTGAAACTGACATAGGTGCGCGTGATCCTGAGTCGAGCATGCGTCCTGGACCGATTGCTACAACTTCTCCCTGTTCTGGACGTTCTTTATCACCAGAGCTTGGCAAAATAATACCACTAGCTGTGGTTTCATCTTTTGATGCCGCTTTGATAACGACTTTATCGTGAAGTGGTGTAACATTCATATACGCAATATGTTGTTTAATTATGAGACTGTATTTTGCTAAAAAAACGCGTTTTTGTCAATACTATTTTTTGCTGATATTTTAGTCGATTAATTTTGAATTTTTTGGAAATTAGCACTCTTATGTGTGGACTCCTAATACTCTTCTCTCCCTTCCACTCTTGACAAACGTCTAAAAATCTGGTAAATTTGGAACAGTTTCATTGTTCTATCTGCTCTTTTATCAGTAACCAGATGATCGACCTAGGAGGTTGATCGCAGTCGTCGTAGACATAGCCGAAATGGAGGCATCAATGCGACAAGATAATCTTTCGAATTCTTCTGCTACTACTCATGTGACACTGTGGATGCGTCGAGGCAGACCTGCTCCGCGTCTAGCAGCCGTTCCCGGTGAACTTGGTGTAAGCCATGAAGCACACCGCATCTGCTTAGCGACCCAACGCGAGTATGATGAACTACGAAAACGTCTCCAGCACGATTTCGAGTACGCCACGTACCACAGTGCACCAGACTTTCGCAGTGTCACCTCCATGGCCGTCACCTTCAGACCACCTGGCTGCGTCATGCAAGCAGAACTCGACGAGCCAGTGAACCTCCAGAACGTCAATAAGGGCGCCTGGCTTTCTCAGCTGCAAGCCGAACACCTTCCCTACTCTGAGCAGCTGAATGAGGCATGGGAGGCACGACAACGTCTGTTGCCGTCGCTGAACAATCAGCTGGCAAAAGTGGATCGGTTTTTCTTTGATCATGAACTACTGAGCAAGACTCGATTCCGCATTTGTGTCGGCGCCGAGTCACTGATCAGTATGTTCGTGGCCAAGCATGACGATCCACCCGAGGACAAGCCGTTCGTGCGACTTGGCTTAAAGTCGAGCCAGTCGTTTCTCATCTTCCACAACAAAAACAGAGTCCTGCGTGTCTCTCGATTTGACCCCGCAGGTACAGAAAGACACCTTGCGGTTCAAAATAGTCAGCAGGCAGTAGCTCAATAGCTCACCAGCACACTCATGGATATGAGTGTGCTTTTTTATTTATACAAAAAAACGAACGCCCTGCATGCTTGCGCACAGGCGTTCGCTATAACCGATTCGACATAAGACAGTTGTGCTGTCAATTAATTATGTCCCTTACTCCCTCGACTCGTAAACTAGTGGATGATCCATGCCGGGTTGCCCACGGCTGGGGTCGAAATGCGGCCTATACTCGCACCTCAATTGGATTTGCATCCACACACTAATCCCGTAGAAGAAAGAATAGCCTTGAGGGTCTATCTTACATGAGGGTTTTCACTACAAACTTTCAGATGCGATGATACATGTTTCAAAGAATTTTCACGGTTTAGCTTACTAAGCCAAGAAAATTTTGAAGGATGCAACTCGCATGTGGAAGTTTTAGCAAAACTCCGCGTGTAAGATAGGCCCTCTGCATGGGTGGTAATGAAGTTAAGAAGGAGTCCTTCATTGTATATTATGCTTATTGCACCACCCGGGATATTCGGCAGACAGGACTGCCAACAACCGTAGAAAAGTATCACCCTTATCTAGAGTTGGCGGCAGTACTTGGTCTGACCTGTTGCCAGGATTCTTGCATAGACATACCTATACAACAATCGCCACAACAGGCCACACTCGTACATATATTGTTTGAAAAATAAATTGTGAATGACGCCCAGTTCACTATTCACTCTATCAGAATATGTGACCGTGTCAAGATGTAGAGCGCCGTGCTCGTTTTAGTTAAAAAAAATACAAGCTGTGTATAGCTTGTGGAAATGTCGGGGACAAGTCTATTTTTACTGATCAATTTTTGTGTTCTAGAAAATGGACATTGATTGCCATCATTATTCCAAACAGCATGATGCCTGCATACAGCGACCACATATAATGATCCAACATCAAAACAGGAGACACAATAAGGAATGAAAAAAATATCTGTTTTGTGTATCTTGAATGAGTAATGGCGTACAGCAAAGCCGCTAAGAGCAATAAGACCCCTATTCCCCACTCAACTACGATGAGCAACAAAGTATTGTGTACTGGCTGCAATTCATACCCCACTCGCTCAGGAAACACCTCAGAAACCGCGACTGTGTAATTATGCACACCTGTTCCAAATGGATACTGCCGCATCACCTCAAGCGCCTCAGCAAAGCCGATTTTTCTCTCATTAATCGAGCGCTGTTCGATATCGTGCTGTGGCTGTATTCGATTAGCAATGTACGGGTGATACAAAATAATGAACACTGCAATCACAGCTATAGTGAGTGAAGAAATTTTTCGAATGATTATACGGGGATTATCATGTTGATACAGATATATCGCCATGAGTATGATAAACGAAAGCCATGCTGATCGAGAGAAAGAAATAAGTAGTCCGATAAGCGAAAGGACATATAACGCACGACCAAACCGCTGAGACGAGCGGTCCTTTAGCGTGTACAGTGCGAGCGCAACTCCAAACACCATATACCCTCCTAAGATATTGGGATGTGGGAAACTTCCGAATGCCCGCAATAATCTTTCACCACCAGATACAACCACAGGAACACCGAGCACCTCTGGAAATTGTGCGGCGATTCCCAACAGTGATGATGGAAAGACTACTTGATGTGCGAATTGAGTAAGCGCAAGCAGTGAAACCAACATCAGACTTACGCCTAATGCCTGAATATACTTAGAGAGGGATCGAGCATGAAACAATATGTATGCCACCCAAAACGAAAGAAATATCCAGGATAGCCCTTGTATTGTGACTGCTATATCCGATGACTGCTTGAGAGCAAGTAGCACCAAGCCGAGTGTCACCATGACACCAATATGACTGCATGACTGCATGGTATATTCCTTACTGCGCCACTTCACCACCAACCAACCCACCATCGCCACCCACAACACCACCTCTGATAAATATATGAGAATACTGCCATATTGCCACACATGACCTCCAACCATGCGCTGTTGTACGATCCATACTGTTTGCCATGGCAATAAAAAAAATCCAAGAAGTGTAAGTCCATGTGAAATGAGTTTTATATGTTTATCCATATGCCAAATCGCCGGTCTGTATCTTACTTATTTCATCCTCGTACTGCTGTGAAATACGCACACGTTTATCCTCAAGATGCGTTTTGATGACTGTTTTTTCTAAGACAACACCTGTACCACCTCTGTTTTTTGCATCGCGAAGTATCTGTGGCATACGTACCATCTGTTTTTCAAAAAGGTATTTTTCTATATCGTCACTTGGAGCCATACCAAGCGTCTTCCGTATCAAACCACTCGCTGTTTTTACGGAAGGCAGATAAGTAATATTGAGTGGTCTTCGTAATAATGATGATGCCCACTCATTTTCTTTTATAAACTCGAAACGGATATGCTCCGGATCGTGCACCCAGACGAGACTGTCGGCCCAATGCGCAAAATAAATATCATCCTCAATAACATAAGACTCCATACCAAGCCCACACTCATCGACAAAAAAGGACAAACATAGAGGCGCAACATCTGTTTCACCGGGCCGTATCTTTTTTATTTTTGCTGGAAGCGCTGCACACAATCTCGCAGTCCATGTTCGATTTTTTTGCGTGACAATAAAAAAATCCGCATCGCTTTTTGTGGACATACTATCGAATGCGCAGGAGTTAGCAATCGCAACTGCTTTAACAAATGGATTCGCACGCAGTGTAGGTAAAAAAGATGTGATCCTTTTCCACGCAGCATTTCTAGCTTGATCATGTCGTATACGACGCTCAATATATTCCATCTTGCGCGCATACACACCCTCACGCTCAAAAATAATACCCTTACGTACTAAACTCTCTAGTGCTTTCTTAATAAGATACAACTCTTCCTTCTTCCCGTGTTTATATCGCACCATTTCAACGAGCGTGAGAGGTTGCTTGAGGATACCAAAAAAAGAAAGAGTCGCCAGGATGTCACGCTCGATGCTCATAACTTTGTCGGAGATACACCTTGAGGTATCGGCGGATTCTTCCTACGCTTCTCCTTCACTTCTTCAGACACCAACCCATCTTTCACTATCATCTCGGTCTCGGATATGCCAATTACCTGCGACGTATGGATCAAGCGAGTCGTACGATTCGTAAGGTGACCCATCTTTACTTCGTAGTGCGTAACGGCGTGTGCTTTTCTATCGATTACACAGTCTGTAATTTTTCCCACATCTTCACCTGACTGCGTTTTTACGGGAAATCCCGATAAATTTGAGAATGCAATATTCATAGTCTTTTATAGTAGCATGTGTAGCTGAAATAAAAAAAGGGCATGCCGTAGCATAGCCCTGTTGTTATTCGTCTCTCTCACGTAGATCACGTGGCAGTTTCTTCCTCGTAACCGCTTCGATTGCCGTAATTTGCTCCTCTGTGGCATGTCGACCGACATGCACCAATCCTTGTGGATTGAGATGTTCCCAGAACTGAGCATCCGCTTCATCACAAAGCTTCTGAATGACAACGAAGCGCTGAGGCTTTTTTAGTCGGATGCTGTGCTCAAGGTTACCCCAGTCACTCATCATCCACCACATCACGTCGGCATCTACCGGCAGCAATGCAAGCTGATCAGAACGAATGAAGCGAGCAATCCTACGGATCACATCATCTTGCAGGTGAGACCAAAACTCTGGAGGCGCCTCATTGAGATACCGGTCGAGTATACCATGAGCATCATCAGGATCGAGTTCGTTTCCCCACAACTCAGTAGCTGCAATAAATAGTCGTGGATCGTCGATAGGCAAAACCGGAACCAACACCTCAAAATCGACTCTTTTTAGTAGCCTACTGAATTCGTCCGGATCATAAATTGTTTCCCAATCGAATCGGCTCATCAGCTGACGAGCTTCTCCAACCGTGTTCGGCGAGCTTTGTGTGCCACCGATATCGTCAATCTGGATCCTGGATTCTTCATTGTAACCTGCGTTACCCATCCTGACTTTGATTTGCTCTTCATACAAAACTTCGGCAGGAAGCATCAAATTGAGTCGCCACAACCACGTCTGTATCTCATTAATCGTTTCCGCATCTGGAATGAATTCCATGTGGCGAGCCCACGTTTTATCGAAGGCCTCCATGAGCACATTGATTTCATCTTCCTGAGGTGCTGAATCTCGTTGTTCGAGATAAGCACGCAGAAGAGGACGACTGCGATTGTAGAATTCCTTCGTGCAGAGCACATCAAGATATTGCGTCGCCATATCCCACGATACAGCAGGCATACCATCATCACCATCAAACAACGACAATGTGATCGACATCAGCATCGTACCAAGATGAATTCCAAGCGGATCCATCATAGTTTCAACAGAGGGACTGCCAAATCGCTGAACCTGCCTGAAACCAGTCATCTCACACAACTGCTGCCAGGGTACATGCGCAAGCGATGCACTGCACTCAAGCTGCGCTCCGTATATCTGAGATTCTAAAGTGTTGAGCGCAATATGGGAATTCACCGATGAAAATGCAGCTCTGCGAGAATTTTGCTTCGTCACACGCTCTATGTCTTGATCACGATCATACACAACCAACGACGCGCCGAACTCCGCTGTCGTTTCGGCGCAGATAAACATGAAGTGTCGCTCGACTCCCCACATTTGAGATTCGTAGTATCGGATATATTCGGATGCAAGCTTGATTCGAGCACGAAGTGCACTAATTACTCGTTTTTCGGCAAGACGATAGATCTTGAATATTTTTTCGGATGCAAGCATCATTGCTGCACGCCGCACATCGTGACCAGTAGCGATCTCCAATCCAACAGAGATAAACTGCCGGACAAGCTTTGCTGCTTCAAGTCGTGCACCCATATCT
>Ga0114932_10002293_pt1 | contig 20303 bp, 17 predicted proteins | sample 2SBtaG_2_FD_87286 | JGI IMG/M metagenome (GOLD analysis project Ga0114932, IMG submission 87286) | Deep subsurface microbial communities from Kolumbo volcano to uncover new lineages of life (NeLLi) - 2SBTROV12_ACTIVE470 metaG | ecosystem: Environmental > Aquatic > Marine > Volcanic ... | reverse complement strand
CAATGCCTCAAACATTGGTCTTGGTCCACATGAAAAAAATTGATCACTCCAAGATAATAAATCCTTAAAAGGCTCTGTAATAAGCCCTTTTTGGCCAAAACTGCCATCTTCTGTTGTCGCTACTATTTCGACATTTGGCGGTACTAGTGCAGGAGGGAAAATTTGATTTTTGGTTCTTGCACCTAAAAGAAGAGTTACATCTTTTTCTTGTGCAGAAAGATTATCAGCCAGCCATATCAATGGTGCACATCCTATTCCTCCACCAACTAATAATGCTCTTTGTGTGTTCGGTTCGATCCTGTAACCATTTCCTAACGGACCTACAAAACGTACTTTTTCTCCTGCATTTCTCTGAGATAGCCAATGTGTCCCTTGTCCAATTACTTCAAAAAGTAAAGCGCATTCTTGACCATTGTCTCGCAAACGATGGATTGATAAAGGACGTCCTAAAAGTTGTGTATGAGAGTCGCCAATATATACCATTAAGAATTGACCAGGGATCATAGGAATTTCAGTAGGGTTGTCAATCCATAAAACATGTGTATTACCGTATAAAAGAGAACTTTCTTTCACTTCTGATATGTAACTTTGCATGTATCTACTCTCATCTGTGAAGTATGATTTCTTCAACTTCAGCTAGGTTGCTTGCGATCTGAGTCGCGCCAGCATTTTTTAATTGTGATGCGCTGCGTGAGCCAAGTAGCCCAATTAATGATTTAACTCCAGCATTTTTTCCAGCTGCCATATCGTATTCGGTATCTCCAACAAATACAGAATTTTGCGGGTCAGAATTACATCTATTTAAAGCGTATATAGTACCTTCAGGATGAGGTTTTGGCAGTTTTTTTGTATCTCGACCAACAATAATCTTGAATTGCTTTATCCAATCAAGATCTTTTACAACGCTATTTGCATCATATTCTGTTTTGTTAGTCACAATCGCAAGTGAAAAGTGATTTTGATATAAATTATCGATTAAGTTGTTTGCACCATCTAGTGGCACGATCTCATGGAGATAGTCTTTTCGATAAATATTAAGGTATTGCTCATAAATTATATTTATTTTGCTAGAATTTTCATTTGTTAGTTCCTCTACAACTTGGATCATGGGGGCTCCAATTCGAGGAAGTATATTATCAATTTTTATATCATATCCGAATCCTGCTAGCGTTTTTTCCATAGCTAGCCCTATACCATTCAATGAATCAACTAGAGTTCCATCTAAATCAAAAATTATTGTTGAACTATATTTTTCCACATTTAGCAATATGTACTATCCATCCCGATATTCTATTAATGGCTGAATGTTGTATGAAATAGTTTCCATCAACATTCCTATAGCAGTTGATGCTGTATCAAGTGAAGTAAAACAGGGTATTCTTTGTTCTGTAGCTGCTCGCCTTATATGGAACCCATCTCTAATAATTTCTTCTCTTCCGCCCTCAATTGTATTAATCACTGCCTGAACTGTCCCATTGCGAATAATATCAACGACATTTGGATGTCCTGCCAGTAATTTTGTGACTCGTTTGACAGGAATGTTTAATCCTTCTATTAGTGCAGATGTGCCTTCTGTTGCATAAATGTCACATCCTGCTTCAAAGATTTTTCTGATTAAAGGTATCGCTTCTGTTTTTGTTTGATTGGATAAAGACAGCAAAAATTTATCTCCAGGTTTTACTACTAAATCTGAAGAAATTAAGGCTTTGGTTACAGCTGAATTAAAAGTTCTATCAATTCCCATTACCTCTCCAGTTGATTTCATTTCTGGTCCAAGATGCGTATCTACATCAGTTAGCTTAGACATTGAAAAGACAGGTGCTTTCACTGCAACTAGATTTCTTTCTGGCCATAGTCCATTTGGATATCCTTGTTTGGACAATGGTTCTCCTAAACTAACTTTTACTGCTATTTCTACCATTGGAACTCCTGTAATTTTCGAAATAAATGGGATAGTTCGTGAAGATCGTGGATTTACTTCAATAACGAAAACATCAGAATCGTTGCTGTCTGATGGGATTACAAATTGAACGTTCATTAAGCCTCTGACATTAAGCCCTTTCCCCATGCGTATAGTATATTCAATAATTTTTTCGCGATGATCATCTGAAAGGTTCTGTGGAGGATAAACTGCAATAGAATCACCTGAGTGAACTCCTGCACGTTCGATGTGTTCCATAATGCCAGGTATTAATACGTATTCACCATCACAAACTGCATCTACTTCGAATTCTCTTCCACTAAGATATTTATCGATCAGTACAGCACCAGTTTCTTCTGCAATAGCTGCAGCAAAAAAATGGACTAATTCATTTGCGTTCTGGACGATTTCCATTGCTCGACCTCCCAGAACATAAGATGGACGTACCAGTACAGGGTAACCAATTGCATCTGCAGTTGTTAATGCTTGTTCAAGATTATCTACTGCGGCACCTGGAGGTTGTGGTACATCAAGTTCAGATAAAATTGCCTCAAATCTGCTTCGATCTTCTGCAAGATCTATCGAATCTGCAGATGAACCTGCAATTGGTAATGCTGAATTTGCAAGACGTTGTGCCAAATTTACAGCTGTTTGTCCACCAAACTGAACAACAGAAGACGGAGCTTCTCCATATGCGCCACTTTCATTATCTAGTAAATCACGGACAGATTCTTCATCTAATGGTTCGAAGTAAAGCCGGTCTGATGTGTCAAAATCTGTAGAAACAGTTTCAGGATTTGAATTAGCTAATATTGCCTGTATACCTGCTGAACGTAAAGCTTGAGCTGCTTTGACTGAGCAATAATCAAATTCTATGCCTTGACCAATTCGTATAGGACCAGAACCAATGACTAACATTTTTTCAACAGGTTCAGGGATTGCTTCATTTTCTTGCTCATATGTGCTGTAGTAATAAGGTGTTAGGGCCTCAAATTCTCCAGCGCAAGTATCTACCATTTTATATACAGGTCTAATATCCCATTCATTACGGAGAGATCTTACTTGTTCTGGCAAACGATCTGCTAAGGTAGCAATTTGCACATCACCAAAACCTAATCGTTTTGATTCAAAGAGCAATTGTGGTGTCAATTCTTCAGACAGCAGCCTATGTTCCATCGCTACTATCCTTGCTAGTCTCTCAATAAACCAAGGATCAACTTGACTTGATTTGCAAATCTTTTCAACAGACCAATTTCTTCGAAGTGCGGCAAGAAGTGCCCAAAGACGTTCGTCAGTAGCTTCAAATGGTATAGTTTCTGTCCATTGAGAATTTTCCCAAAGAATAGAGCGCCCACTTATTTCAAGAGATCGAATAGCTTTTTGGATAGCTCCTTCAAAAGTACGGTCGATAGCCATCACTTCTCCAGTGGCTTTCATTTGTGTTCCCAAGTTGCGATTGCCCAATTGAAACTTATCAAACGGCCAACGAGGAATTTTTACGACACAATAATCGAGTGCTGGTTCGAATGCAGCAGTTGTCTTTTCTGTCACACTGTTTGAAATTTCATCAAGATTTTTCCCGATTGCAATTTTTGCTGCGACTCTAGCAATAGGATAACCAGTAGCTTTAGACGCCAAGGCAGAAGATCTTGAGACTCTCGGATTTACTTCGATGACAAAGTATGGGGCATCATTGTTTTGATCTGAATTATCCCATGAAACGATATCAGGTCGAGGTGCCAAGGCGAACTGTACATTACATCCCCCTTCAATGTCCAAAGCTCTAATAATTTTAAGTGCACTGTTTCTGAGCATATGGTATTCACGATCTGAGAGAGTTTGGGAAGGCGCGACAACTATTGAATCTCCCGTATGTACCCCCATCGGATCAAGATTTTCCATATTGCAGATAGTGATACACGTATCATTGGCATCACGCATCACCTCATATTCGAGCTCTTTCCAGCCTAAAAGTGATTGTTCAACAAGAACTTGTCCGATTGGTGATGCACGGAGCCCGGCTTTAGTGATTTGTTCATACTCTTCGTCAGTATGTGCTATCCCTCCTCCGGTTCCTCCTAAAGTATAGGCAGGACGCACTACAAGAGGGAGACCAATTTCTTCTCGTGCACTTATAGCATCATCCCAAGATTCTACGATGTAGCTGTGTGGAGTAGGCTCTCCAATTTGTTTTAGTAAGTTACGAAATTTTTCTCGATCTTCTGCTAGTTCGACAGTTTCCAAGCTCGATCCAAGCAGTTCGACATTGTATTTTTCCAAAATTTTTGCATTTGCAAGATCTCGAGCAAGATTTAACCCAGTTTGTCCTCCTAGTGTAGGTAACAATGCATCAGGTCGTTCTCTTTCTATGATCCTTTCCAGTACAGAAACAGTGAGTGGTTCTATATAAGTTATGTCAGCAATTCCTTGGTCTGTCATTATGGTTGCCGGATTAGAATTAACTAATATAGATTTAATGCCCTCTTCTTTCATAGCTTTGCAAGCCTGAGTTCCTGCATAATCAAATTCCGCAGCTTGACCGATAACGATAGGTCCACTGCCAATAATTAAGACTGAGTTAGGTCGTGATGAAGATTTCAGTTGTGGTATCCTTTGCGATGTTGAGCACCTAAGAGTGGAATTTCAGCTATAACATCCAAATCCAAATAGTGATCGTGAGGTTGGATAGGTACTCGTGCTAATTTCATCAGATTTAAATTGACTGTTCCAGCATCGATCGAGCGATAATTTTCTAACTTACTGATAAGTTTTTCCTTATCTCCCTTGCCGGTCGTATAGGCAATATCCATAGTCGGGATAAAAGTTTCACTGATTGTATTATTCATTTTTTTGCCTATAAAAGGTACGCCTAAACTAATTTGCCTCCGTAATTCTTGATAGGATCCGTTGTCAAATATATTAATATAGACACGGCCATCAGGAGAGATAGACAAGTTTCGGATTTCTATCGAAAAAGGCTCTACTCGACGTATACGTGGAGCTGCATTCACATAAAATGATTCTACCTGTGACCATAAAACATCTAATGGACTCAGAAACCCAACATGAATATAAGTCATATGGATCCAATTAAGAGGTGGTACCTCTAACTCCTCTAGTTCTGCAAGTTCATCCATTAAGTTTTGTATTGGATTAAGTTGTTCTTGATATTCCAAACCTAAAGGCTGGATGAATTGGATAGGTATCCTCCAATTTTCTGAAGATTCTTCCCATTTACTCCAGTAGTCAGGTAGTTGGGATGTCGATGACAAAAAATAATCCCAATCATCTTGGCTCTTTTGTTCGTATAGCTGGTGACTTTCTGAGAGGCTCATAAATTGTTTCTGACGCACCTTTCTTTATTATTGTTCCTGCATAGATTGTACAAATTGATCAAACAAAAATTCCGTATCATTTGGTCCAGGAGAAGCTTCAGAATGATATTGGATTGTAAAAACCGGGTCATTCTTATGTGCCAAACCTTCTACAGTTCCATCATTTAGATGTGTTTGAGTAACGACAATATCAGAACCGAGATGATCATCAACTGCGTAACCATGGTTTTGTGAGGTGATGTAGACAGCACCATTAATATTATCTTTTACAGGATGATTAGCTCCACGATGGCCAAATTTTAGTTTATAGACATTCGCACCAAAACTACGTCCGATAACTTGATGTCCTAAACATATCCCCATAATGGGGAATTTTCCGATCAATTTTTGCGTAGTTTTTACAAGATTATCGAGCATTCTAGGATCTCCAGGTCCAGGTGAAAGTAAGATTCCATCGGGGGCAAGACCGAATATTTCATCAATATTTGTTTGAAAAGGGACCACAGTGATTTTGCAATTATGCGATTTTAATATATTCAGAATATTGCGTTTTACTCCTAAATCGATTACTACTACATGTTTTCTTTCGATATCTTGCTTTTCAGACAGTTCCCATTCAAATTGATTTGTTGTTGAAACTTCTTTTACAAATGACGCACCTTCATATTTTGGTTCATTTTTGAGTCTTTCATATGCTTCTGAAGGAGATTCATTGTGTGTAATTGTTCCCATCAATACTCCATGTGCACGAAGATGTTTAGTTAATTCGCGTGTATCAATTTCTGCAATGCCAGTTATGTTTGCTTTTTCAAGGTAAGAATCTAAAGAGTTAGAGCTTTTCCAATGTGAAGGAAGGTTGGTTAACTCTTTAACAATGAATCCTCTAACTTGAATATTGTCACTTTGCGAAAAGCTATCATGGGTACCATAATTACCTTGAAGTGGGTAAGTCATAGTCAATAATTGCCCACGGAAAGAAGGGTCAGTAAGTGCCTCTTGATATCCAGTCATTGATGTTGAAAACACAACTTCTCCTGAAGTTTGTCCATAAGCACCAATTGCCTTACCAGGAAAAACTTTCCCATCTTCTAAAATTAGGTATGCAGATGATGAAAGATAGCGTTCTGTGTAATCATTCAGAGGCATTAGTTTGCTCCTTGGTAGAATCATTTACTATTTCCCCAGAAAAAATTGTTTTCATTACCAACCCTTTTAAGACTCTTCCATTTAGGGGTGTATTTTTTCCCAAAGAAGCAAATAACTCTGAATTTACTGTCCACTCTAGATTTGGATCAATAATTGCTACGTCCCCTACAGCGCCTGGCATTAATGTTCCCAAGCCATTGCAACCTTCTTGTCTGTCTAAATTCCATGCTTTTACAGGACCGATAGTCATTCTGTGAATTAATGTAGAAATATCTAAGTGTCCTTGGTGAACAAGATTCATCGACAAAGCAAATGCAGTTTCAATACTACTAATTCCAGGAGTAGCAAGATCGAACTCTATATCCTTTTCCATTGCGCTAACTGGAGAATGATCACTTGCAATAGCATCGATTACTCCATCAGCTAATGCATCGACTAATGACTGGATATCCTCTTCTTCTCTTAATGGTGGCTCTACCTTCGCATTAGTTCTGTAATTAATTTGTTCGTATGAATCATTAAAAGCGACCGACTCATGTGTTAAATTGAGGTGGTGAGGAGTTACGGAAGTAGTAATATTAACAGATCTTTCTTTGGCGGCTCTGATCAGTCCTACAGAACTTGCAGTAGATATGTTACAGACATGAAGATGAGCTCCCGTTAGTTCTGCTAAAGCAATATCACGCGCGACCATAGTGGCTTCACCACTTGCAGGTCTGCCTCTTAGACCTAGCCGTGTTGCTACCCACCCTTCATGCATCTGTCCTCCTTTGACAAGGGAAGGATCTTCAGGGTGCTGTGCGATTGGAATGTTAAACTGAGTAGAATACTGCAGGGCATGACGCATTAAGTTAGGATCAGCAACTGCTTTCCCATCATCAGTAAGTGCTACTACTCCTGAAGATTTCAACTCTCCAGCAGGGGCAAGTCGTTCTCCATTTCTTCCTACAGTTATACATCCTATAGGTAAAACTCGGATTAATGCAGATTCTTCAGCTTCTCTTAAAACAGACTCTACAGCAGACCTACTATCCATGGGAGGGATTGTCCCCGGCATAGCACAGACCGTAGTGAACCCTCCACGCGCTGCTGCTAATGTGCCAGAATTAATAGTTTCTTGATGCTTAAAACCTGGCTCTCTAAGATGTGTTTGTAGATCAATAAAACCAGGAGAAACTATAAGACCAGTGGCGTCTATTCTATCTGCTTCAACTACCATATCTCCTTCATTAGGACCGACCCTTGCAATTTTTCCATCGACTATGACTACATCAGCAATACCATCCCACCCAAGAGCAGGATCAATAACTCTGCCATTATGAATTGCGAGTGTACTCATACTATTGTTCTTTCACCTATTTGGGCCGGTTCTACTCGTCCAGATAATAAATATAGGAGGGCCATTCGTACGGCGACTCCATTAGTAACTTGCTCTTCAATAATTGATCGATCACCTCGCGCAACATCGCTTGCGATTTCTATACCTTCATTTTTTGGACCGGGATGCATCAGTAAATAGTCAGACTTTGCTTTAACTAATCTAGAACTTGTTACTTGATAATTTTCTGCATATTCTCTCAGAGAAGGAAGAAGACCATTTTCTTGCCGTTCGCTTTGTAACCGTAATGCCATTACGACATGTGCATCTTCCAATGCGTTATCTATGTCTGTTTCAATTTGAACAAAAGGCAGAGCATTTTTTGCATGCTCTGGGCGCTCTGCTATCCCTAAACCTCTTGGTAGTAGAGTTGGTGGGCCGCATAGCACAACATGTGCTCCCATTTTAGCCAAACCCCATATATCAGATCTTGCGACTCTAGAATGTGCTATATCACCTACCATGACAACTTTTTTGTTTTTAAGGTCTCCTACATGTCTTTGCATGGTGTAGAGATCTAACAATGCTTGTGTAGGATGTGCATGTGCACCATCTCCAGCATTGATGATAGAAGCATCAGTATGTGAAGCAGCTAAGTAAGGTGCGCCAGCCATTTCGTGTCGAATGATAATTGCATCTGCGCGCATTGCACGTAATGTGCGTACAGTATCTATTAATGATTCTCCTTTTTGTACTGAAGAGGTAGAAGCGCTTACGGATATTACATCGGCACCTAACATTTTTCCTGCTAACTCAAATGAAGCACGAGTACGAGTTGAAGGTTCAAAAAAGAGATTAACAATTGTGTACCCTCTTAAAGCAGGAACACGTGGAATTCTTCGATCAAGAATTTCGCGCATTCGGTCTGCCAAAGATAATACTGTGGTAATTTCTGTGTGTGAAAAATTATCTAAGTCGAGTACATTATGATGGTTCCATTGGCTACTTGGTAGGGCATTACTCATGTCTTCGAGTTGATTATTGCTAGATTCAGTAATCATTTTGAAGGACCACCATATCTTACAAATGCTGCATCATTTCCATCGTGTTCTTGTAAATTTAATCTGACAGTATCATTTCTAGATGTTGGGATGTTTTTTCCAACCATATCTGCTCGAATTGGCAATTCTCGATGCCCACGATCGATTAATACAGCTAATCTAATTTGTTGTGGCCGGCCATAATCATTTAACGCATCCATTGCCGCCCTTACTGTTCGTCCGGTATAAAGAACATCGTCTATTAGAACGACAGTCTTACTCTCAATGCTTGGTAATTCAGTTGGCATAGGAGTACCACGTAGACCATCTCGATCAAAATCATCACGATGCATAGTGACATCGAGATAACCTATTTGAGGAGCTACTCCTTCAAAATGTCCAATTGCTGTTCCAATACGATCAGCTAGAGTGGTGCCTCGCGTTTGAATTCCGATAAGGACTAGATTTTCTATACCAGAGTTGGACTCAACTATTTCATGAGCAAGCCGGGTTAACGTTCGTCCAATACCTGCTGCATCTAGCAGGGTTTCCTCTTGATAATTGAGATTATAATCGTTTGGTTTGTTCATAAATTAAACCCTGACCAATAAAAATCACAGGGGAAAATTAATGAAAAAGCGCGTAATACAATTTTACAGATATTTTGGGCAAAAAAAATTTCCATCAGTTGTCCTTTCCGGTCTCTCTGGGCCGGCTTAAAGGTGCAAAACTGCTACCATGTGCATACTAACAGTCAGTATGGCCTATGGCAAAAATCTTTAAATAATAAGTCTTATTTTGAAATTAATTCTCATTCTCACGTTGTTGACGTAGGAATTCTTCTAATTCATCTACCATAAATTCAGCATCAGGTAGTTCCTCATAACTGGTATCAGAATTTTCAAAAAGATCTTCATTTTTCTGAGTTTCCTCTTCTATTTGTCGGGCATAATCAGAAGCTTCTGGGTTTTGTTCTAGGTCCTTAGCAACCTGTGCTTCAAATCGAGCAGAAAAAACTTCTAAATCATGTAGCGACAAGTCCAGCGTAAGTGAATTATTTAGATGTCGTAAAAGTGCTAATGCTCCCTTAGGATTCGGAGTTCGTTGAATATAGAATGGAATATTTGCCCAAAGAGATGCAGTTTCAATTCCATATTCATGCAAGTTTTGATTTAAGACACTAAGTATACCTGTGGGACCTTGATAGCCAGGTAATCGAGGGTATTCAAATCCTAATAATTTCGAAAGTTCTGGATTGGTTGCAGATCCACCAACTTGAATATCATTATTATGACTAACCTCTGCAAGCAGACCACCTAAAGTGATAAAATTCGTCACATTGAATATTTTACATAATTCTACAATATTTCTGACAAACTTTTTCCAATTGATATGAGGTTCGACACCACTTATTAGAATAAAATCTTTGTCTTCTATGGATGTCCTATAGAAAGAAAATTTATTCGCTGGCCATTCGATTACTCTTTCACTATTTTCAATTTTTACGTGTGGGCGTGTTTGTGTAAAATCGTAGTATTCTTCAGGATCCAATTGTGCAAATAATTCTGCCTTCCATCTTCTCGACAAAAAACGCAATGCGCTTGTGGCTGCTTCACCAGCATCACTCCATCCAGAAAATGCAGCTATTACCGTTGGTTGTATCAGCTCAGGTTCTGAAAGTATTTCGATATCAGGCATATCATCTTTGTTTAACTTCATGATGTTGGTAAATTTCTTTTCTAGATCTTGGTATATTGATATTACTGCATCTACTAATTGGAGGGGAAGAAATGTCTTTGAATCTTGGTACAATTCTGCAAGCATCCGCAGCAGATTTTCCAGAAAAAATTGCACTTATTATTGATGATGAAGAGGTGACTTATGGTGAACTTCACCAACAATCTTTAAGGTTAGCTCACGCATTGCGAAGTCATGGTTTAAAGCCAGGTGATCACGTAGCGGTAATGTTACCTAATGGTATCCAATTCCCGTTATCATATTTTGGAATTCTCTATGCAGGTATGTCAGTAGTACCTTTCAATATTTTGCTGACTAGTGATGAAGTTCAATATCATATAGAAGATTCGGAATCTAAATTATTAATAGCACATCCTGACTATGAACAAGCTGCAATATCTGGTGCTGAAGCTGCAGGTGTCGAAGTGGTTTGGTCACAAGCATCAAAAGATCTTACAATTTTAGATGATGCGCCGAGTGATTATCCCGATCAAGTATTCCCTACAGATGCTGATGACACAGCAGTAATACTATATACATCAGGTACTACAGGTCGACCTAAAGGTGCAGAACTGAGCCATTCCAATCTCTTTGTCAATGCTGCAAATGCGTGTCCAAAATTGGTACCGATTGATGAGAAAGATGTTGCCCTTGCAACATTACCGCTATTCCATATTTTTGGGCAAACAGTCATTATGAATGCGACGATAGCTACCGGTGGAACTGTAGTACTATTAGCTAGATTTACACCTGAAGCAGTTTTTGAGTTGATAGAAAAACATAGGATCACATTTTTTGCAGGTGTTCCTACTATGTACTTTGGTTTACTACATCATCCTGGTGGCGAAGCATACGATGTTTCTAGCGTGAAACATGCTATGACTGGTGGTGCGGCCATGCCTGTGGAAGTAATGAATGAATTTGAAGCACGTTTCCCAGTAAAAATTTTGGAAGGGTACGGATTATCAGAGACTTCTCCAGTTGCAAGCTTTAATGTTGCTCATAAACCTCGTGTTGCTGGTTCAATTGGTTACCCAGTATGGGGTGTAGAGATGATAATTTTAGATGAAAAAGGTACCCCAGTTCCTGATGGGGAAAGAGGAGAAATTTGCATACGTGGACATAATGTTATGAAAGGTTATTGGAATAAACCAGAGGCAACAGCTGAAGCCATTAAAGACGGATGGTTTCATTCAGGCGATATTGGCATTAGGAATCCAGAGGGTTGGTTTAGTATTGTTGATCGTGTGAAAGATATGATTATTAGAGGTGGATATAATGTTTATCCGCGAGAAATTGAAGAAGTTTTGTATGCACATCCTGCTATAAATGAAGCAGCAGTAATAGGAATTCCTGATGAACGATTAGGTGAAGAAGTTCATGCTGTAGTAGCCTTGGGTTCAGGTCATGAGTTAACAGAAGATGAAATTATTTCTTATACTAAAGAACATTTGGCTGCGTATAAATATCCACGGACAGTGGAATTTCTTGAATCTTTGCCAAAAGGTCCATCCGGGAAAATATTAAAACGATCGCTGAGATAGTTGTATTGAAAGGATTTTGTTATGCGTGACGATGAATCCGTCATTCTGCAAGAAAAACAAGGTGATGTTTTAATACTAACTTTGAATAGACCAGATCGGCACAACGCAATGAATGCTTTACTTAGTCATCGTTTGGGTGAAGTTGTATCTAAGTCACCCCAAGAAGGTGTTAAAGTTATCGTTATTACTGGTGCAGGTGACAAATCATTTTGTGCTGGCGGGGACATGTTAGAAATGAGCGGTAAAGAAGAAATCTCTTCTTTACTACCCTCTAAATCTCTTCGTTTTAATGGTGCGCAAGAGATAGAAAAATGTCCGATTCCTATTATTGCTGCCATTAATGGCTATTGTTACGGTGGCGGTGCTCGACTAGCTATTCTTTGTGATATACGTTTGGCTAGTCAAAATGCTACTTTCAGATTACCTGGTAGTGAGTATGGATTAGTTGTTGCCGCTGCAACTCTGCCACGTTTGGTAGGTGTTTCAAAAGCGAAAGAATGGATATACACTGCTCGTAGATTTGATGCAATTGAAGCTCTCGATACGGGTTTATTAAGTGCAGTCCATCCGGCAAACATACTTATGGATAAAGCACTAGAAATGGCAAAAATTATTGCTCAACATTCGTCCGAATCTGTTCAGGAGTCAAAGCGGGTGATTGATTTAGCTACTCTTCATAAAGAGGCTGTGATTGCAGAACAGGAAGCTAATGGTAAGCTTCGTGGTAGTGATTCACAAAAAGAAAGATTTTTATCTGCCACACGTAAAGTGACAGGGCGTTAATAATATGGAGAAGACTTATCAAGTCCGTGGAATGACGTGTCAGGGTTGTGCCGATACGATCGAGGCAGGTATTACAGCTTCTTTGAATGTAAAATCTGCGACAATTGTTCTGGAAAAATCTCAATTAACTATTGTTTCTGATTTTTCTTATGATGAATCTTCCGTGGACACAGTCCTAGGTAGTTTAGGTAACTATGGGATTGCTTCTGCGACAGATCATTCAAAGCTTGAAATCCCTCTGAATAATATATCTCCTGCCACTGCAAATCTTAAAACAGACTCTTTATTATCAACTGTAGTCGAGTATTTTTTCTCCAAAAAACCTATTTTTGTAGCTTTGTCCATTGTTATTATTACATCTTTTTCACTGCAATTACCTTCTGGGCGCTTTGACTTTAATAGCTGGATGATGGATTATATGGGAATTTTCTTTCTGCTGTTTTCATTTTTGAAACTTCTAAACGTCACAGGTTTTAGTAATACGTTTAAGGAATATGACATTATCGCGAAATATATTCCCTTCTTTGCTGTTGGTTATCCGTTTATTGAATTAGGTTTAGGGCTTGCTTTTTTGTCTGAAACTTTTCTATTTATTGCAGCATTAGGGACATTACTTTTCATGACTTCACAATCTATCGGAGTAGTGAAATCGTTACGTCATTCGGAACAAATTCAGTGTGCATGTATGGGTTCAACAGTGAATTTATCTATTTCCTCTCTAACACTTTTTGAAAATATGGTAATGATTATGATGTCCATCTATATGATTGTTTATTATTTGTAATTTTGAATGGAAAGATTTTATGCCAGGACCATTACAAGGTATTCGTATATTAGATTTTACCTGGGCAATTGCAGGGCCCTATGGTTCGATGATTCTTACTGATCTAGGTGCAGAAGTTTGGAAAATTGAAACAATTTTCCAGAACGAACAACGTAGAGGTGCAGGTCCATATGTGCATGATGTGAGTACTTATTTTTTCTCTGTAAATCGTGGTAAGAAAAGCTTAATGATTGATCTTAAGGCTCCCGAGGCCAAAGAGATCATTCATCGTATAGTTCGCGAAGTTGATGTTTTAACTGAGAATTTTTCCCCTGGAACAATGGATCGTTTGGGATTTGGATATGAAGAATTAAATAAAATTAATGAACAATTGGTGTATGCATCAACTTCCGGCTTTGGTCATACAGGCCCATATCGTGATCGTGGTGCTGTCGATATTATTGTTCAAGGGATGGGTGGAATAATGTCCACTACTGGGCATGAATCTGATCCTTTTCCTTCACGTGCTGGATTTACGATAGGAGATATTGCTGCTGGAATGTTTACTGCAGTCGGGGTACTTTCTGCTTTGGTTGAAAGAGGTACTAGTGGTAAAGGGCAACATGTAGATGTTGGGATGCTTGATACACAAGTTGCACTAATGGAGAATCCAATTATTCGTTACTTTGGAACAGGCGAAATACAACCTCGTGCAGGTTTGCGACATCCTTTAAGTACACCTCATCAAGCATTACCAGCTAGTGATGGGTGGATAGTTCTTGCAGGTGTCAAAGATAATAACTGGCAACTATTTTGTGGCATGCTAGGTGCTGATGAATTGGCAGTTGATGAAAGATTTTCTAACAATCAACTACGTACTCAAAATTATGATGAATTAGAACCATTAATATTTGGGATAACCCGTCAGAAAACTAAATCTGAATGGATTGATATATTAAGTGAACATTTTCTTATAGGACCAATGAACAACATTGCTGAAATGGTTCAAGATCCTCAGGTAAACCATCGAAATATGATTGTTGATGTTCCCACATGGACGGGTGGCTCATTGAAAGTTTCCAATACTCCAATGAAACATTCTCGGACTCTTGGTGGAGCTATTGCTGGTGCATCAAAGCCTGGTGAACATACGAATGAAATTCTTGAAACTGTTGGATTTTCTCGTGAGGAAATCCAATCCTTTATCGAAAGAGAAATTGTTAGAACCGAACCATATGTTGGTGAAAATCGATTAAAGAGATAAAAAGGAATTGAAATGTCAGGACCATTACAAGGTATTAAAGTATTAGATTTTACTTGGGCTCTTGCAGGGCCATATGGTTCGATGATTCTCACTGATCTTGGGGCAGAAGTTTGGAAAATTGAAACAGTATTTCAAAATGAACGACGGCGAGGCAATGGTCCATATGTGCACGATGTGAGTACTTATTTTTTCTCTGTAAATCGTGGTAAGAAAAGCTTAATGATTGATCTTAAGGCTCCCGAAGCCAAAGAGATTATTCATCGTTTAGTTGGTGAAGTTGATGTTTTAACTGAGAATTTTTCTCCTGGAACAATGGATCGTTTGGGATTTGGTTATGAAGAATTAAGTAAAATTAATGAACAATTGGTGTATGCATCAACTTCTGGTTTTGGTCATACTGGCCCATATCGCGACCGTGGTGCTGTCGATATTATTGTGCAAGGGATGGGTGGGGTAATGTCAACCACCGGACACGAATCAGATCCACTGCCATCTCGAGTTGGATATTCTATTGGTGATATGGCTGCAGGAATTTATACATCTATAGGTGTACTCTCTGCTTTAGTTGAGAGACAGGCTAGTGGTAAAGGGCAACATGTCGATGTTGCGATGCTTGATACACAAGTTGCACTTATAGAAAATTTAGTGATTCGACATTTGGGTACTGGTGAGATTCAACCACGTGTTGGATTGAGATCACCCAATTACACACCGCATCAAGCACTTCAAACTAGTGACGGGTGGATAGTTCTTGCTGGAGTCAAAGATGATAACTGGCAACTGTTTTGTGGCATGATCGGTGCTGATGAACTGGCAATCGATGAACGTTTTCTTACTAATCATTTGCGTACGACTAATTATGATGAATTAGAACCGATAATGTTTGCAGCAACCCGCAAAAAGACGAAGGAACAGTGGATTGAAGAACTTGGAGATACTTTTGTAGTGGGACCATTAAATAATATTGCTGAAGTTGCTAATGATCCTCAAGTAAACCATCGAAATATGATAGTGGAACTTCCGACATGGACGGGTGGATCATTAAAAGTCTCTAATACTCCTGTTAAACACTCTCGGACCCTTGGCGGAGCTATTACTGGTGCATCTAAGCCAGGAGAACATACGAATGAAATTCTTGAAACTGCCGGATTTTCTCGTGAGGAAATTAATTCTTTAATTGATAGTGGTGTAGTTGCTATATCTCCAAATATAGATGATTAATTTGTATTTTCTCTATTGGCGGATTTAACCAGATCCATGAAGCGACCTAAAGTATCTAAACGCTCCTTTAAAGTTTTGCCGGCTGGATTGACACGAAGATTATCGATACCAGCTATTCTATAGGCATGGATCCTGTTCTTTACCATTTCATCAGTGCCTAAAAAATTCGATTGCGTAACAAAATCATCTGGAATGAGTTCAGCAGCTTCATCACGTTTTTTAGCAAGCCATAGTTTCAATACTGCCGCAGTCAATTCATCATAACCTTGGCGATTATAAGCATTACGATAATAATTTGTCTGTGGCGATCCCATAGCTCCAATTTCAAAGGCAAACCCAGGCTTTCTTGCTTGTATTAGTGTTTCAATATCATCACTGAATTCAATCACTCCACCTGCACAAAGTGTTATATCTTTCGGATCTCTTCCTGATTGTTGTGCACCATTTTTTATATCATCTACAAAAATTTTCCCACTTTCAGGTATAAATGATGATGCCAACCAACCGTCTGCGATCGATCCTGTAAGTCGTAAACTTCGTGGTCCTAAAGTGGCTAAGTAGATGGGGATTTTTCTTTTGCCAACACTCGAACGTAAAGAAACTCCCTCACTGTTGGGCAATGGCAACTGGATGCTTTTCCCTTCGTAATATGAACGTTCACCAGAAGTAATTAATTTTATAATTTCTAGGGTTTCTCTTAACCGTGTATAAGGTAAGTCAAAATTTACTCCGTGCCAGCCTTCTATGACTTGAGGTCCACTAGTTCCTAAGCCTAAAATAAATCGATCGTTTGTCATGGATGCTAAAGAAAGTGCAGTCATAGCGATAGTGGCAGGACTTCTTGCCCCTATTTGCATAATTCCTGTGCCAAGATTGATTTTGTTAGTGTGCGAAGCAAGGAAAGCGAGAGGTGATGTCGCATCAAACCCCCAAGTTTCTGCACTCCAGATAGTATCTACACCTAATCTTTCAACTTCGGAAGCCCATATCGCAGCACTATTCCAATCTTCATTATGGAGTCCTGTTCCGACGGAGACTTTAATTGTCATTGTTTTCTGGAAAATCAGTGGATTCTTTTACTGATTTAATTTGATTCATGTGATCTGTATCATGCAGTCTTTGAAACATGTGCCATGCCCTTGCATGTAGTTCACCAAACATTGAATGACCTGAAGTTGGTTCGAGTGGAGGCTCTGTTGGTAGCGATAGAATGCTTGATGACCATTCCATTGAATCGTTGCGGAACTGTGTGATGAGTTCATCAATTGTGAGATCGGTGGATTCTCTTGGAGGTTCAACATTCGCAATATCTGTTTCAAGGTTTTGTGATAGTCGGATTACAGTATTACGTATGTTGCGAGAACTTTTAAGCAAATGTAATGCTATTTCACTGATACTCCATTCGTTTTCTTCAGGATACCATTTTGACTGTGTCTCATTAACATCTTTGAGGGCATCTATGAATTCTAGACGCGATAAGATCATTCTTTCCCATATTTCTGAATGAGAATATTTCGCTCCTTGAGTATTAAGATAACCTTGTATCCTCGCGAATTCTTCATTTTGTGGTGTTGTCACAAATCATTCCTTCCTATTAGCTGTATGTCAGACATTAACTAAAACACTAGGTAAGATGCAATATCTTATGTGAAATAAATTGAGGAGTTGGAATGGATATTTATGAGGTAATGCGGACAACATTTTCCGCAAGAGAATTTACTGATGAATATGTACCGAATAATGTGTTGTATAAGATACTGGACCAAGCTCGTTTCGCTCCCAGTGGAGGTAACAGACAAGGTGCGCACGTTATTGTCATTCGTGATAATGATATGAAAAGAAAGATTGCTGATATTGCTCCATTTGCTGCTAAAAAATATAGAGCTCAGCAAAAAGCAGGGGAAAGTCCTTGGAATACGATTCAAAAATCACAACTTTCTGATTCCGATATTGAAGCAGTTCCAATTCCTAAAATGCTAACTGAACCAATTGCACAAGCGCCTGTTGTACTAGTTGTAGGTGTTGATTTACGTGTAGTCGCTTCAATGGATCAAGATCTCAGTCGCGTAGGCGTTGTGAGTGGCGCTTCAATCTATCCATTTGTATGGAATATTCTTCTTGCTGCTCGTAATGAAGGATATGGTGGGACTATTACAACTATGGCTATTTCTGAAGAACCATCTTTATGTGAGGTCTTAGATATTCCAAGTTATATGGCAGTTGCTGCGATTATTCCTCTGGGTCGTCCAAGTAAAATATTAACCAAACTGCGTCGACAAGAAGTTGAACAATTTACTCATTTAGAAAAGTGGGATGGAATGCCATTGATGGAAAATAATTAATTTCATGGTGTAATCATTAAGTGTTTTCTAGTAATTGGAGGGTTTGTATTGAGCATGATAACGATAGCTAATAAATAGGAGCTGATTACACCTATGAAAGCAAGACTATAATCACCGGTTATATCAAAAAAATATGCTACGACTATCGGACCAATTGCACCAAAAATAATTGTAAATGGCATGCCAATACTTCTTACAGAACCTAAATAACGTCTACCAAAGTAACCTGCCCAAAGGTATTCACTGTTTGGAATTGTTCCACCAAATCCCATTCCAAATAAGATGCATCCGATCATAAGGACTATATTTTCATTGCCATTACTTGCAAGTAAAATTAGCGTTATACCACATAATGAATGTGTATATGCTGCTGCAGCAACTTTTTTTGGAGTGTACCGCTGTAATGACCATCCCCAAATTATCTTTGAACCAAGGTTCCCAAACCCTACTAGGCTAAATGCAAAAGCCGTATCCATACGACTGAATCCCATATCAATAATCCAAGGGATACCATGTACAAACATTGCTTGAAGCCCGGCACCATTAATCCCAAATGCAAGGACAAGTAACCATAAACTCTTCATTCGGAGAGCATCATGTCTTGTAATTGAGTAGTCGAAGTCATTTTTTATGTGTAATGCTTTTGAATCGTCATGCTCATCAGTCGTGGTATTTTTTTTATTACCGTCTGGAAGGAGTCCCATTTCCTCTGGATTTTTTTTCATTAATGGTGCAATGATTAATACTGGTATTGAAATCAATAGTGCCAGAATAATATAGCTATCTTGCCATCCGAAGCGATCTACAACTTGGATCATAATGATAGGCATTAGTATTGCAGCCAATGACACTCCCGAAGATCCTATAGCGAGAGCCCAGCCACGTTTTAAAACAAACCATCTCGATACTGCTACATTCACAGTGAGAGGGCCAACAAGAATTGCTCCTAACCCTCCTGCAATTAGTTGTAAAATCATGAAGTGCCAAAGAGAATTAATTTGAGAAAGAGTGGCAAGAGAAGCGCCATAGGTTACCGCACCTATGATCATTAAATTTCGTGGCCCATATCGATCAACGAGTGGCCCAATAAAAGGTCCGCATAATCCACCTACTGCAAAAGCTAATGAACTTGCAACAGTATATTGACTAATTGACCAACTTAAGTCTGTGGTCACAGGTCCCATGAAAATTCCTGTAACTTGCCCCCTACCACCTAAGGAAGCATATTGTCCTACAATTGCACCAAGAACGATCACCCAGCCATAAAAAAAAGATCGGTTTTTTGTAGTATTTTTATTTAAACCTGGGAGTTGCATTCCTAGATATTACCATTGTTGGCCAATACCCCCCCGTTCACCAAAGAAACCAACAGGCCAGTTTCTGCCTCCAACCATCATGCGATCGATATCTTCTTCTGAGGCGATATCAGCATCAACTAATAGTTGCGCTTCTGCTCTTGCAGCAGCAAAAATGCGATTTACTATGAACCCGTAAGTTTCATTTGCATCAGCAACCTGTCCAGTAACTTTGCCAGCTTTTTCTCCTACTTTGGTAACAGTTTCAGCTGTTGTATCTGAAGTTTGTGAGGTCGAGATTATTTCGACAGCTTTCATTATGGGAACAGGATTGAAAAAATGCATTCCTGCAAATAATTGTTTACGTGATTCGAGGACATTTTCGGCTATTTCTTCTATAACAAACCCAGAAGTATTACTAGTAAAAATTGCCTCAGGTTTAATTATTTCATCTAACTCTTGGAAAACTTGCTGTTTTAATTCTAAGTTTTCTGGTACGGCTTCGATAATCATATCTACATCAACTAGATCGTTCAGATCAGTTGTAAAACTAACTCTTTTCATAGCCTCTACACAATTATCAAAAGATAATTT
>Ga0114932_10002290_pt1 | contig 20332 bp, 21 predicted proteins | sample 2SBtaG_2_FD_87286 | JGI IMG/M metagenome (GOLD analysis project Ga0114932, IMG submission 87286) | Deep subsurface microbial communities from Kolumbo volcano to uncover new lineages of life (NeLLi) - 2SBTROV12_ACTIVE470 metaG | ecosystem: Environmental > Aquatic > Marine > Volcanic ... | reverse complement strand
TCTTGTTCAGCAAGTTCCTTGATCACATCACACATCTCTTGATGATACTGTTGTTGCAAAGGGGTACCAAAGCACTTGGTATAATCTCTATAATTTATCTGTTTGCTTTGCAGATATCCTTGTACTTGTGCATCTAAATCATAAGATTGTTTATATTGTTGATAACCTTCAGTTTTACTTTGCTCAAGTGCCATGTCGCGAAGTTCGTACAACTCATCTGATACATCAAGCCAGGCAAGCTCTTGAGAAACTTGTTCATGTTGCTCTTGAATAAACTTTTGCCTTCTTTGCTTTTCTTGCTCTTGCTTAGAGTGTCTTTCTTGTTCTTGTACTTTCTGATGATAATCTTCTGCTCGCTGTTGAAGTTTTGCAAACAACTCTTGCTCGCATTTTTTTATTTTTCCCTGGCGATTACAACCTCCTTTGTACAAACGCCATAATTCAGCTATGCCTCTACTACTCAAATGATCTAACTTCAATAATTCTGTTACAATACAGGCATAACTTAATGTTAACAATCTATGTACTTGTTGTGATGTTAGATCATAACGCCACTGACAAAAGCGAGTATCATGAATGTATGCTCGCACAAGATCAAGACCAGTAAATGGTTTATCTATGTCATAAGAAAAATTATGAGAATATGGTGAGGCATTATAACTCAATGAAAAATTATCTTGCCAACTTGTTTGTACTGGTTCATTAATTTGAACAGAATATATATCAGAATCTTTTGTTACTACTGACTTGTAACAACATAGTAATAATAAGAGTATCCCTACTATAACCCCACGATAGAAATACCGCATAGGCTATCCTTTGGCTTTAAAAATCAACTCCCCTGAAAATACTAAATCAGGTAAACATTTACAATGTTTTTTCGATTAGCTTACGACAATGCTGCCAGAAATAGTTTGTAGAACAAACTTTAAACTGACAGGGCTCTTACTGTTAAAGAGCTTCGTATTTTGTGACGAGCTTAAATTTTGATTTGGCGTAAAAACTGTTTTTTGAGCTAAGTTTTGTCCTCCATAGTCAATTGATAGAGTAGTTGGAGGGCTGGTAAATGAAAGTTGCTTGATTGATTGGCCGACGACTGATCCAGTTGCTGTTTTTAAGAAGCATACAACAAGGTATTGTTGTTGAGAGTTGGTACTAGGGGGATAGATTGTCACGTTTAAAGATATACCATTTTGTAAGTTTGTGGTGCTAAATGGTCCATGCATACTGAGTGTTGCTTGTTGTGATCCGTACATAGATGATTGAGAAGAGCCATACACGGTTACTGATAGTTGTTGCACCCAGCTTGAAGATGTTGATGCTTGAGATGATGTGTATTGAGTTGAGCTTGATGGAGTGACTGTGGTATATGAGCTTGAGCCATTGTTGCTGTATGAACTTGAAGAAGGTGTACTGTAGCTACTTGAAGAATATGAAGGTTGTGTTGCAGATGAGTATGAGCTTGAAGAGTCGTCAGAATCGCCAGTATCATCACTATAGTTATAATCACTATCACTGTCGCTGTAGTTATCATTGCTATCATCGCTACTACCTGTGGTGTAAGAAGAGCTTGAGTAAGAGTCACTTTGTGATGTTGAGTCTGAAGATCTTTCTTGAGCATGTTTCATTTTATTAACGAGAGCTTCTTGCATCTGTGAGTATGAAGGGTGAGTTGGTTGGTGCATCATCATAGTGAGTAGGAGGATATATATTTTTTTTATCATCGTTTTTCTTTCTTTTATATTTTGTATTTGTTTAGAAATATAAAGTTTTTTTTCTGTTTTTATCAATTTTTACTTGCCAAAAGCATAAAATATATGCTTTGCTGTGGCATATCTATGTTTAAAGGAGATGTTATGCATAGTAAGTTGTTACTGCAAGGTTCTATTCTTTTTACTTTGTTATCACTGTTTTTCTTGTGTTCTGCTATGTCATATAAGGTTCATTTGAGTTCTGCATGGTATCCATCTAAAAAGAAAGATTTGCTTGAAAGTATCAATAAACATTATGCATATGCTCAGAAGCATTATCGAGTTGGTTTAAAATCCTCTTTGGTTCGGTCCATTATCTGTCCTCATGCAGGGTATGAGTATTCTGGTAATGTTGCAGCTGCAGCATTTTCATTAGTTAAGCCGAATATGTTTAAAAGGGTGGTGATACTTGCGCCGACTCATTATGATAGCTTTGAAGGGGTTGCGCTCCCTTCAGATACATATGAATTTTATAAAAATGTGTTAGGTGTGATGTCTCTTGATAAAGAGATGTTGAAAAAACTGGCTCAAGAAAAATCATTGTTCTCATACAATGATCGGGCGCATGAGCTTGAGCATGCGGTGAATGTATTGTTACCATTTATCCAAACATCGTGTGGTTATGATTGTAAGCTAGTTCCGCTTTTGATAGGGAATGTTACAACAAAGCAATCATTACAAATAGCTTCAGTTGTAAAACAGTTTTTGGATAAAGAAACTCTTTTGGTGGTAAGTTCTGATTTTGTGCATTATGGTAGTCGTTTTGGGTATGAGCCTTTTAAGCAAAATATTACTCAACAGATTTTTCAACTTGATTCAGAGATAATACAAGAGATACAAGATCATAATTTACAAGGATTTAACCAGGTTATACAGCGGACTGGGGCAACGGTTTGTGGACGTCATCCAATCATGGTTTTGTTGGCTTTATTACAGCAGCAAGCATTTGGCGATGTTGATTCATATGTGGTGGGGTATGATACGTCAGCATCTGATCAAAAAAATCCTGCTCATAGTGTGAGTTATCTATCACTTGTTATCTCTCAAGAAAAAAAAGATGATTTAGATGTTGAAGATCGTTTGACTGGGTATGAAAAAGGGCTGTTGTTAAAGTTTGCTCGTCAACGATTGCATGAAGTCGTAGAAAAAAAAGAGTTGAAAGAGAAAAAAGCAGTATCGAGTCTTCCCGGCTTGTTAACAAAGGCTTTGCGTGAGATTCAAGGAGCTTTTGTTACATTGTATGAATTGACTCAAGATGGTCGTAAAAAGCTGCAAGGTTGCATTGGAAGCATTGTAGCAAAAACCCCGTTGTATCAATCTGTTTATAATATGACGAAGTCGGCAGCTGTCAATGATAATAGGTTTAATCCTGTATCAAAAGATCAACTTAAAAATATTCAGATATCTATCTCTGTTTTAACTCCTTCAAAACCAGTAAGCTCATACCAAGATATAGAGTTGGGAAAAGATGGTATTATTTTAAACAAAGACGGATACTCTGCTGTGTACTTGCCAAAAGTTCCTTTAGATCAACAATGGAGCTTGGAGCAGACATTATCATCATTAAGTCAAAAGGCTGGCCTTGTAAATGATGCTTGGAAGCAGAAATCCACTAGATTTAAAACATTTCAAAGCATTGATTTTGCAGAGGATAAAGATCCTTTAAAGCAATTATTTAAAGGTATATAGTCAATGAAGAACTTTTTATTTTTTATGTTAGTGCTTACTGGACATATAGCATGTGGTGTATGGAAACTGGGGCAGGTTCATAATTACTCTGATTTAGCATTAGATTCTGCGTGGTATGTTAAAAAAGAGGCAAAAGGGTTTTTGCAACTTACTAAAATAACAACATTGTCAGATCGATTGAAAAAAGCACACCATGCTCAAGCTAGGGGGATATTGATTAACTTTGATTATAAGGTTGCTTTAGATAGTAGTGGTTGTTCGCTGATTCAGGCAGGGGGTTCATATGTGATTACATTTGATCATCTCTCTGCATATCGGGCACATTATCCAAAATCTAAAGATACGTCATCGAAAAAGCATTTGGGTAAAGAAGCTTGTCATCCAAGTAAGCATAATTATTGTGCACGAGTGTTTCTAGAAAAAGGTTTAGTTAAAGATGATTCTATTCATTTATCTGATAAACCACTTATTCATATAGCTCATGGATACGTTAAAGACGATGAAATCTTCGATCTTCTCATTCAAGGTCATCATGGCAAGTATGAGTTTAGTTTGATTCCTAATAATATAAAATAGTTTTTTCAACTGCTTTTATTTCTTTTTCTTTCTCTTTTTCTTGTTTTTCATCTTTTGCAATTAAGTAGTCGAGTTTGTTTTTTAATTGATCAAGTTGTTGTTCTTGTCTAAAAGCTCTTTTTTCATTTATGTATTCTTGATGAGAAAAAAGATTTCTATAAACTTGCTGGAGTTTGTGTATTAAGCTTGAGCGGAATTCATGCTTCAGTCCCATGCTTTTGAGGAAATAATCTTTTTTAGCAAATTTTATGTATTTATACATCCGATCTTCTAAGTGTAGGTGTGGATAGTCTGTTTGTTGTCCATATGTTTTTTTAGCAAGAGAGCTTATTTTTGATTCATTATCTGTAGGGTTGATGGTATGGCAAATGAAAAAAGAAAAGAGGGTGTTAAGTTGTTTATGTGCGAGCTTTTTTCGCTTGGTCCAGTGCCAAGGCTTGAACCATGATTCATATGTTCGGGCAAGTTCATTTTCATATTCGATAATATCAGCACCATGGTTTTTAAAGAATTTGTTAGTTTTATCGATTAGTTCATTTAAAGTATCAATTTTTTCATTATTAACATGATGCAGAAATGTATCAAATAATTGGTCAACTTCTTTTGCGATGTCGATTGCAGGTTTAAATAATTTGATTGGCTGTATGGTTGGCGTGTATGTAATGCTTAAGATAGTAATTAAGTATATTGTAATAAAATTTTTATTCATACTTGTATATTCCTAGTGTTTATCGTGAAATTTTAGCTTTGGTTCATCTTATCAAATTTTTTAAATAATGAAAAAGGGTACAAACTTGATAATCCATTGATTTTGAACAGGGTTTTTTACTAGGTTGACAAGAAGTTAAGGGATAGGGGGAATTTATGACAATGTTAAAAGTGACTTTTGTATTGTTATGTTTGCTTGGGATGAGTACCATTAGCAAGCCAATGGTATATTTATGGCAAATGAAGGATGAGCAAAGTAGTTCTTGTTGTTTGCATATTAACAATGTTGATATTTGCAATCCGGATCATCCTTGTACAAGGTTTTTGGGAACAGATTTAAATTCTATATCTGACTATATTTCACGATTGCTTGCAACTGAGAAGGGTGCCTTAGATCCACATAAAACAATTTTAACTCAGATTCAACGATATATTAGAACAGTTTTAATGAGTCCTTACAATACCATAGCGTATCGTTTAGATTTGCGTTATGCAGTGCCATTTTATCACGATGTTATTGTGACTCAAAGTAGTAAGAAGCAGTTGGAAAAGGCAAAGCCTAAGGTTGATGAACCACATCCTCTTCTTGTGAAGTTGGGCTTGGTTCGTATTATTAATAAAAAGAAAAGAATTTAAAAAAGGGCTCTAAACAGAGCCCTTTTTATTTTTGAATGAATGACTTTATACGTCGATTGGACCTTGACCATCTTTGTCATCATCTTTTTTATCAGATGTATCGGATGGCTGTTCAGGTTGACCTTGTTGCTTTTGTGCTTGTTGAGCATCTTTGTACAAAATTTCTGCAACTTTCTGAGCAGAAGCCATTAAGTCATCAGATGCCTTTTTGAGACCTTCAAGATCATTTTCTTTTTCTTTTAGGTCTGTTTTTGCAACTTCTAATGCTTTTTGAACTTTTTCAACTTCTTCTGCAGGAAGTTTGTCTTTGTTTTCTTTAATGGTTTTTTCTGTGTTTAAGATTAGGCCATCAAGTTTATTACGTGCCTCAACAGCTTCTTTTGCTTTTTTATCTTCAGCTTCATGAGCTTTTGCATCTTGAACCATTTTGTTGATTTCATCTTCTGATAAACCACTGCTGTTGGTAATTTTGATGCTGTGCTCTTTGCCTGTACCTTTATCTTTAGCTGTTACGCTTAGAATACCGTTTGCATCGATGTCAAACGTAACTTCAATTTGTGGAGTACCGCGTGGAGCTGTAGGAATACCTTCAAGTTTGAAGTCTCCAAGCTGCTTATTGTCTTTTGCCATTTCCCTTTCACCTTGAACCACTCTGATGTCTACAGAAGGTTGGTTGTCTTCAGCTGTTGAGAAAACTTGAGATTTTTTAACAGGTATAGTTGTATTTCTTTCAATCAACTTAGTTGCAACACCGCCCATAGTTTCAATACCAAGTGAAAGGGGAGTAACGTCTAAGAGAAGTACGTCACTGACATCACCAGATAAAATACCACCTTGAGTTGCGGCACCGATTGCTACTACTTCGTCAGGGTTTACTGATTGGTTAGGAGCTTTTCCAAAAAATTCTTTTACGATTTCTTGGATTTTCGGCATACGAGTTGATCCACCAACTAAGATTACTTCGTTGATCTCATTTGCAGAAAGCTTTGCATCGGTAAGTGCTTGCTTGCAAGGTTCGAGTAATTTTCGGAAGGTGTCTGCGCATAAATCTTCAAGTTTTGCTCTAGATAATTTCACTGACAAGTGTTTTGGGCCACTTTCGTCTGCGGTGATGTAAGGCAGGTTGATTTCTGTTTCGTGTAGAGATGAAAGTTCCTTCTTTGCTTTTTCAGCTTCTTCTTTTAATCTTTGTAGAGCCATTTTATTTTTACGAAGGTCAATTCCTGTATCTTTTTGGAATTGTTCGATGAGGTAATTCATGATTTTTTCATCGATATCATCACCACCGAGCTTATTGTTTCCGCTGGTTGATTTTACTTCGATAACACCATCTTGTACTTCTAGGATTGAAATGTCGAATGTTCCTCCACCGAAGTCAAATACTGCGATAGTTTCATCTTTTTTCTTTTCACAACCGTATGCTAATGCTGCTGCTGTTGGCTCATTGATTATACGCTTTACTTCTAATCCTGCGATTTTACCAGCATCTTTTGTTGCTTGTCGTTGTGTGTCATTGAAGTACGCAGGCACTGTGATAACTGCTTCTGTAACACTTTGTCCAAGATAGTTTTCTGCGATTTGTTTTAAATGACTTAAGATAGCTGCCGATATTTCTTGAGGTGAATATTTTTTATCCTTAATTTCAAATGCTACATCACCATTATCAGCTTCTACGATGTTATATGGATAATTAGCAATCTCATTTTTGATTTCACTATATTTATGCCCGATAAAACGTTTTGCTGAGTAAATAGTGCTTTCTGGATTTGTTACAGCTTGTCGTTTTGCCATGGTGCCGACGAGGCGATTTCCATCTTTATCAAATGCTACGATTGAAGGAGTTGTGTTTTGTCCTTCTTTGTTTGGTATAATCTTAGGTGTCTGCCCTTCCATGAATGCAAGGGCAGAGTTGGTTGTCCCAAGATCAATTCCAATTATTTTTCCCATAAATTTCCTTTGATAGTCTGTTTTTACTTATGTTACTATGTTTATCATATTTCAATTATATCAGACCTGTCAAGAAATTTTAGCGGAGTATTGTAGATTTTTTACTTTTAATTTCTCAGATTACTCCGTCATTCAACTTGCAGCTTTATACTAACGGGGGGTTGAACTTTGGGGAGCTGAAGTTTCAGACTTCGTAATAAAAATATGGGCCAACTTTTGTTTGTTGGCCCATATTTTTATGTTTTGATTAGTAAGGAGTAGTTTATTTGTTTGTTTTTTTCTGCTCTGCGTTTATTTTTTTATCTTCTTCGCCAAGAGATTTTTGTGCTTCATCATGATGTTGAACTGTTTTTTCATGTCCATCTTTTGCGTCTTCTGCTGTTTTTTTAATTTCATCGTGAAGTTTTTCTGCTAAATGGTGGATTTTTCTGCGATGAGCTTCAGCTTTGTCATCGGCTTTATCAGCAACAGAGTTGTAATCACTTAGCTTTTTCTTGGTTTTGCCAGAAATCTTTTTATTTTTACCCATTTTTTCTTTTACTGCTTCAGCTGTTTCATTATGCTGCTCTAAGCTTGAGTGAGCAATTTTTGCTGTTTTCGCGTGGTGTAATGATTTTTCTAGATAGTTAATGATTTCATCCCACTCGCTTTTTACTTCTTTAACGCCTTCTGTAATAGCATCAGAAGCATCTGTTTTTATTTTTTCAAATTCTTGAAGAAGTGCCGATTTTGGTGTTGTAATAGTTGTTGACAGAATTACGATAAGGACAAAAAAACTAATTTTTTTGATATTTTTCACTTTACTCTCCTTTTAAAAAGGTGTTGGGGGAGAAAATCCCCCAACTAAATTTATCCTAATATTGAATTGTTATCTAATAATGTAGAAACAGCATCTTTAATTTTTTCTATGCTTTGTTCTACATTCTTTAAGTGAGTTTGAGTTGTTTCTATTTTTTGCTTTGTTTCATTTAAAGAATCTATTGCTATAGATATTTGAGATTTTCCTTCAGCATGAGCATCTTGAACCGTTTGGTGCATTGGATGCATTGCTGGATGCATAGGGTGAGTATCATGATGCATAGGGTCAATCATAGGGCTCATTTTTGGAGCTTTAGGCATTGGTGTTATTGTTGGCATTTTGGGACCATCACGATGAGTTGTTTTTGCCTTATGATCTTTTGCCTTATGATCTCTTGTATCATGTTTTTTATCAGTGTGTTTTGCATGAGCATGTGCTTTATGCATAGCTTCTGCCATAGGATCTTTTTTTGCTTCATGTGGGATCATCATAGAGGGAGGTGCTGTAGGTGAATGAGGTGTGTGAGTTTTAGCATCGTGATGTGCTTTAGTATCATGTGTTGGCGCACCTATTGTTGGTGGCGTACCTATCTTTGGGGTAGTTGTTTTAGCTGTAGGTGCTTTTGGAGCACTAGGAGCTTTTTGGTCTCCCTTTTTATCTATATTCATCATTGCGTCAAGCATGGTGTATGTATACTTTTGAGAAAGTGCAAATATTGCAATTAATGAAAATATTACAAAAAATTTTTTCTTCATTTTTATAACCTCCTTAAATTTATAACTTCTATCTTAAATATAATAAAAGCGCTTTGTTAAAAGCAATAGTTTATATTTTTAATTAATTAAGCGAGTGGATTTTTCACTCGCTTAATTAATTAAGTGATAATTTTACCCTAAAACAGGTTGTTGAATCAGTTGATTTGTTACAACTTGGGCATTAACAGCATGAGCTAGCTGAGTGTTTGAGTCATTATGAAGACTTTGTGCTTGATTAAGTTCTTTAGGTACAACGCTAACTTTATGCATAGCTAAAGAAGCTCTATCATGTGCTATTGCAGCATGTTGTAAGGCTTTGCTTGCTATTTTATGAACAGTTGCAACTTTTTGTAAGCTTTGCATTTCTGGCTCCATAGCAGCTTGCTTGAGTACTGCAGCAGCATCTTGATGAGCATTAGCAGCAGATTGTAACTTGCTTGCAGCGAATTTATGTTGTTTTGCAGCAGTTAATAGTTCTTCTGATGATAATAATGATTGAATAGAGTAATTGTCTACATTATCCATAGCTTGATCTGCTGTGTCATGAGCCATGTTAGCATGTAATACGTGAACTTTGGCTTCTTCATGTTTTGTAGCAGCTAATTCTGGAACTTTTGGAACACTTTGTAATGCATTGTTAGCATGTGAATGAGCAGTTGATGCTACAGCTAACTGTTTTTTAGCTACAACATGGGCTAGTCGAGCAGTTGCTAAATCTTCAGGCATTGTTCTAAGCTTACTCATAGCTTCGCTTGCTTGAGAGTGAGTAGCTACAGCTTTTTTGAGTAATTTGTTAGTGAAATTCTGTTGTTGAGCAACTTGTTCTACTTGATGAGTTGCTTGCTCAATTGCAGGAACTTTTTGTGTAAACATAGGTGGTTGAGCAATATAGATAGCTGGTAGAGCTAAAACAGCAAATGCTATAACAAGAATATTTTTTTTCATTTGTACCTCCTTATAATTAATTCTCATTTCCTTAAAAGGATATATAATTGAGTGCTTAAAAAGCAACAGTTTGGGCTTTTTAAGCACTCAATTATAGAAAATACATTATTAAGAGAGCAATGATTGTACTAAGCATACATGTTTGACCTGTGATTCTAAGTTGAGGAAAAATAGACCATTTCTTATATGTTACATACCCGATACACAGAGTTGAACATATACGGATGCATAAAATTGGTAATAAAATTAATTGGGGGTTTATATACAGTATTGACACATGTAAACAAATCCATAAAAGGATCAGGCTGCTTATATTGATACATGCTAGAATATTGGATGCTTTTCGAACAATGAATAATTTTTCGTATGTTAAAGTTATATATTCGATAAACCCTATTGCTATAAACAAGAAGACATGAGGTAGAATAGTCTTATTTTGAAGATGTGGAATAAGAATAGCTGTAATACTTATTGCTAATATGTAGAGGACCTGTATATAGAAATTAGTTATTTTTAAAAATAATTGGCGAGTTTTCGAAAAGCTTTCTTGAGCTATGTTTGAAAACAAAGCTCCTGTTGGAACTCCAACAGATCTATTAAAGACCATATATAATAATGTAATAATATTAGTGAAAAATCTTATTGATCCGGCTTGGCTCATGCCTAAGTTATATGCGATAAATACAAACAAGAAATTGGGAGAGAAAAGTGTCTTAGCTACTTGATTGATATAGTTATAAGATTGCTCTTTCATAATTGCTGTTTTATATATATTTGGTAATGGAGTAGACGTCTTTGCTGGAATCCTTTGGTAAAATTGATACAGAATAAAGGATGTCAAAAATAACTCTGCGTATGAAATAATAATCATAGGGATAAAAATAGTAGTTAAAGTTATTTGTTGAGTAATAAAGTATAGGCACCATACAAGTAAGGCATATATAGCTACCATAGATACTTGAATTTTGGCTACTTGTTTATTTAAAAATGAAAGTTGCGCTAGTGTTTCTAGAGACTTTTTCAAACTTTCTGAAATAAATATAAGTAATAAGTATGGAAATAAGGCGCTAGGTATATGATTTGTAAAAAACTGTATATAACAATTATGGCTATTGCTATAAAAAAGTAAACATAAAGAAATTGCAATGAAAGCAATGGTGCAACAGCGTACAATATACTGTGGAACAAGTTCTATGAAGTGCTTCTTGGTTTGTTTATAATTAGAAAAGAAAGAATATAGCATATAATCAAAGCCAAATCCTGTTATGCCAACAAGTAAATAAATCATAGAAAAGATACTACCTGCAGTACCGTATAATGCTTTGGGAACAAAGTGGAATAATGTTATTTGGTGAGATAATAAAATAACTTTATATAAAAATATATTGATAGAATTCCAGGTGATTGCTTGGACAAATTTTTTGTACATATGTTATTTCGAATTATTTTTAAATATGTATATGCATGATCTACTGTATAAAAGTGTTTTTAGAAAGTAAATAGTTATCTTTTTTTTCTATTTCTTTTAAAAGAACTTATAATTTTGTATAGTTATAGTGGTTTCATCGCCGTTTGGATAACGTTTGTGGGTGAAGTACTTTTCTCGTTGAGGAGAACAAATGTTCCTAGTAAACGAAAAAGTTGTTTATCCAGGATATGGAGTTGCAATAATAAGCAAATTAGTTAAACGACTAATAGCTGGAAAACAAACCAGTTTTTATGAATTGAAATTTTTTGATAAAGATATGGCTGTTTTGATTCCAGAAGATAGAATTGAAGCGGTTGGTATTAGGCGCTTGAGTACAGATGCAGAGCTTAATTCTATGTTTAAGATTTTGACTCGGCCTGTAAAGCCTCTTAAACAAGAGGTTGGAGTTAACAATTGGAATAGACGGAATAAAAAATACCAGCTTGATTTACGATCTGGAGATTTATTCAAACTTTCTACAATTTATCGAGATTTATTACTGATATCGCTAGAAAAAGAACTTTCTTTTGGTGAGCGTAATTTATGTAGTAAAATAGAGTCTATGTTGATTGCAGAAATTTCTGCAATCAAAAACATTGGCAAACAAGAAGCATTAAGTTGTTTGAAAGAGTCTCTTATTTTTATCAAAAAAGTATCTGGGGATCTCAACCCTGATAAGGATAAAAACTTATTTAAAGATGTTGATAAGTTAGAAGTACAAGGTATCTAGTGCAAAGGGGTCAATAAGGCCCCTTTTTTTATAGGCTTGGGGTGAAATTTTAAAAAAAATGAAAAAATACACAATTATTATTACGGGTGCAACAGCAACGGGAAAATCTTCTTTTGCAATAGAGTTGGCAAAAAAAATCTCTGGAGAGATTATTAATGCTGATATTGGTTCTTTTTATAAGCCATTGACTATAGGTACAGCAAAGCCAGACTGGCAGAGTGAGGATATCCCTCATCATTTATTTGATATAATCAATAAACCTATTTCATATTCAATTGCTCAGTTTAGAAAAGAAGTAAAGAAAGTGATTCAGGATATTTGGCAGCGAGGAAATATTCCAATTATTGTTGGAGGATCTGCTTTTTATATAAAATCATTTTTTTATGAACAAGAAGAGATTAAAGGTGCAGAGAAGTTTGTTAAAGAATTAGAGAAAAGAAGCTGTGAGACAAAATATTTATGGCAAGAGCTTTATGAAATTGATGGAAATCGTGCAAAAAGTATAGGCAGAGATGATCGCTATCGTATTATTCGTGCTCTTGCAATTTTTAGAGCGACCGGAAGAAAGCCTTCAGAATTTGGACAACGTTTTATGCCGCTTTCAGATTATCAACTTGTTATATGTCATAGAGAACGCGAAGAGCTATATACAAGAATTAATCATCGCGTTTATCAAATGATTGAGAATGGCTGGATTCAAGAAGTTAAACAATTACAAAAAACGGCATGGAAGAATTTTCTGCTGAAGAAAAAGATAATAGGATATGATGATTTATTAATATTATTGCAAAATGATCTATCTTTAGATGAAGTTACTCCTATTATTCAACAAAAAACAAGGAATTATGCTAAGCGACAAATTACCTTTTTAAACAAACTCTATAAAGAGTTATCTGAACAGAATTTGGATGAGGATTTGGTTGGAATAGTAGATCAGATCAACTTGACTTTATGTGACGTTGGTTTATATATAAGGCAATTACATTCTCAACTTTTAAAAAGATTTGGTTGAATTTATTATGATTTCTGAAAAAGACATTATTTATGTAACAAAGCGACAAGCAAGTATAGGAATAGCAGTTGTAAGTGCTTTGTGTTTATTTGTTTTTGTTTTAGGGTATTTTTGGGGGAAACAAAGTGTTATTGATGATTTTAGTCAACGAGTTACCCAAGAGTCTGTAAATGATCAAATGGATTATTTACTTACAATGCAGTCTTTTGCAGAGGTAGAAAAAAGCAAGCAGGATACAACAACTGAAAAGAAGTTAAATACTAATAATGAACAAGTTTCTGCTGATAAAAAAGTTGAAAGCATTGGTGTACCACAAGACGAAAAGAAAAAGGATTCCCTTGAAAAAGAACCTGTGTTGCCTGAGCAAAAACATCAGTATTATGCAACACTTATTGGGTTTGGAACAAGAAATGCTGCTGCAAATTTTGTAAATCGTCTTAAAAAACATAATATCCATGTTGATATTAGACCTAGGAAAAGCAAGTCTTCATCTGGTAAAATAACAAAAACTTGGTATCAGGTTCTTACAAAATCATATAAGTCAAAACCTGAATTACAAAAAGTTATAGATAGAGTCAAAAAACTAGAAAAAATCAAATCAAGCGATATAAAAATAAAATAACATTTTTCATGAAACATAATAAGGATACATGTTATGATGGCATTAATGCGTAAATTAATTCGCAACAACTATATATATAGAGTTTTACTGTGGGGTTTTCTGATAATGATGGCAGTTGGTGGAGGACTCGCTGTTAATTGGGGACAAGAAAAAAAGTGGATTATAAAAGTATATGATGAATTCTTAACAGAAAATAAATTCCACTTAATGTTGAAGTCTGCTCGTAAGCAGCAGGAAGATTTTCGTCAAAGAGGAATTCAACTTGCAGGTAAAAATATAGAAAAAGATACAGCTTCAAGTGCTGTTTCAGGATTGTTAGTTGAACACATTATGCATACCCTTTCATTAACTGTTCCAGATACTTTGGTTGAACAAGGAATGCAAAAGCATTTGGGTGAACTTCCAAGTTACTTTTTCAAGTCAGGAGAGCTTGATTTAGAAGTGTTTAAGAAGTACATAGCTCCTTATACAATAGAAGACTTTATTGAAGATATTTATTCAGAAAAGAAAAATAAATTATTTTTTGATATTGTTGATTTGGCGATTTATTCACCTGAGTTTGAGTTGGCTTTGCAGTATAATACGGATTATGCATCGAAAAGTTATTCTATCTTAACACTTCCTGTACAGAAGTTTATAACAGACGTTAAGAAAAATCCTGTAACTCAAGATACTTTAGAGAAATTTTATAAAAAAGCGAAAAATAACGAAGAGTTTAAAACAGTTGAGCAACGAGCTGGAGTTGTTTGGAGCTTTGATCAAGATGGTTATGGCATTGTTGTTTCAGAAGGAGATGTTAAATCTTTTTATGATAAAAATAAGCAGAAATACTTATTATCTCCATCAGAGGTTCAAGTTCGACTATTACTGCTAAAAGTAGAACCTGGTAAGGAAGCAGAAGTTAAAAAGAAAATAGAGGGATTGCATGAACAAGCAGAAAAGAATCCTTTGGAATTTGAAAAACTAGTCAAGGACTTTTCTCAAGATGAATCTCTTGCTTCTAAGGGTGGATTGACAGACTTTTTTGCTCAAGATACTAAGAGATTCGATCAGGTTATTGTGAAAACAGCATTTGAATCTCTTTCAAAGAATGATCAAATTTCTTCTCCTATCAAAACAGATCGTGGTTATGAGTTAGTTCAGCTTGTAAAAAGAAATCCTGCAAAATACAAAGAATTAAAGAGTGTAGAAGCTGAGATTAAAAAAGATCTAATTTCAGCTAAGTTTAAGCAGAGATTTAAGCAAGATGCGACAAGAATTATTAATCAAGCAAAATACAACCCTGATATTTTATCAAGCTTTATCAAAAAGCATGGCGGGAAAAAAAGCACAATAGATATGGATGTAAAGAAGCCGGGATCTATGGGAATGCATCTATTTAAAACTGGAGAGCAAAAATATACAACATTTTTTGATAAAGGAAATGGTATTCTTTTGTATTGCTCAGAGGTTCAATCAAGTAAAGTTCCTCCTTTGAATAATGTAAAAGATAAAGTAGAAGAGAAGTACTATACACAAGAGGCAAAGCTTCAGCTTGAAAAAGCATTATTGGATATGTCAAAAGAAGCAAAAAACAGTGACTTCCAGGATCTTGCTAAAAAATATGGGGTATCTGTAAAAAGTGCAACATGTGAACATAAAAAAGATGGATCTGTTGATCAAAGTCCAATTTTAAAAGAACCTGAGGTTCAATCTAAGGTAAAAACATTGCATACGGCTGGGGCAACGACTTATGTAATGACCGATGCTGAGGGTTTATTGATACAGTTAGACTCTCTTGGAAGTAGAGATGCAGAGTTGTTTAGTGCTCAAAAGGATAAGTTGTCTAAAACAATGTTTTATGCAAAAAAATATCAAGTCAAAGAGGGTTTTATTGCTTCTTTATATAGACGTGCTAAACTGAATAATAAGATACATTTAAAAGATGAAGTTTTACAGCTTATAAAAGAGTCAAAATGAACGAAACAATAAAAAGCAAACAAGTTCCGGCTAAAGTTCAACAAGAATCAGCATTTAAGAAAAAAGCTTTAGAGGTTACATTTTCTCAAATTGAAAAGCAGTATGGAAAAGGCTCAGTGATGCTTCTAGGAGAGCAGCCAGAAATGGGTGTTTCTGCTATTTCATCAGGATCTATGCAGTTAGATGCTGTTATGGGAGTTGGGGGATATCCTCAGGGAAGAATTGTTGAAGTTTTTGGTCCAGAATCTTCTGGGAAAACGACACTGGCATTACATGCAATTGCTCAGGCTCAACAAAAAGGCGGCATATGTGCTTTTATTGATGCAGAGCATGCTCTTGATCCAGCGTATGCAAAGCAGCTTGGCGTTAATGTAGATGATTTGATTATTTCTCAACCAGATTGCGGAGAGCAAGCTTTGGATATTGCAGAAATGCTAATTCGATCAGGAGCGGTTGATATTATTGTTGTAGATTCAGTGGCTGCTCTTGTTCCTAAGGCTGAGCTTGAAGGTGATATGGGCGATGTTCATGTGGGGCTTCAAGCAAGATTAATGTCTCAGGCACTGCGTAAGTTGGCTGCTGTTGTCCATAAGTCAAACACTGTGTTGTTGTTTATTAACCAGGTAAGGCAAAACATTGGGACACTGTCATTTGGTCCAAAAGAAACTACAACTGGTGGTAAGGCTTTGAAGTTTTATTCTTCAGTACGCTTAGATGTTAGGCGTATTGCAAGTTTGAAAAAAAATGATGTTCATTTTGGCAATAGAGTCATGGTGAAAGTTGTAAAAAATAAGGTAGCGGCTCCATTTAAAGTAGCAGAGTTAGACCTGCTCTTTAATATTGGGATAAGTAGGGAGCTAGACTTGTTAGATGTAGCTTTGAAGGCGGGAGTTGTGAAAAAGTCTGGAGCGTGGTTTGCTTTTGAGGGCAAGAACTTTGCACAAGGTCGCGATCAGGCATATCAGGCGCTCAAAAAAGACAGTGAGTTTTTTGAGATAATGAAGCAAAAAGTGAATGATATTGTGTCACATGTTTAATATTTAAGTAGAAAACACATTGAAGAAAAAGATAGAGCAACAGCTTATTAATGAAAATATAAAGGCTTTTAAAGTTCGAGTTATATCTGATGATGGACAAAATCTTGGCATTTTGTCTCGGGATGAAGCTCTTGAGATAGCAAAGGAAAAGGACTTGGATTTGGTGTTACTTACCGATAAAGAAGATATTCCTCTTGCTAAAATAATGGACTTTGGAAAAAGTCTTTATATCAAAAAGAAAAAAATGTCTGAGGGGAAGAAGAAGCAAAAAATTGTTAAGGTAAAAGAAGTGAAAATGAGGCCAAAAATTGGTGATCATGATTATATGACTAAAATTAATCAGGGCATTAAATTTTTGAAGGCAGGAAACAAGTTGAAAGTTACGCTTGTTTTTCGTGGAAGAGAGATGGAAACAAAGCGGATTGTTGGAGACGCGTTTTTTGAAAGAATTGATCAAACGCTAAAAGATCTTAATGTTTCAGGGCTAACTCATGAAAAAGACTCTTTCGCAGGGCCGTTTTGGTCAAGAATTTATACATTAAAAACAAAAAAATAATTTTTAGGAATTGTTGAAAATGCCAAAAATGAAAACGCACTCTGCTTCAAAAAAAAGATTTAAGAAGCGTAAAAATAATATTAAGTATTCAAAGTCGTTTAAACGACACTTGTTGACCAAGAAAAGCACAAAGCGTAAAAGAGACTTAAGAAAGTCTGCAACAATTGCGTGTTGTGATGAGTCTAGGGTGTTACGTTTATTACCAAATAGTTAAGAATTATAGGGGTTATTATGTCTAGAGTTAAATGTGGAAAAGTTACTCGTAAGCGTCATAAAAAATTGCTAAAACAAACAAAAGGGTTTTTTGGGCAGCGTAAAAATGTATTCCGTAGAGCAAAAGAAACTTTAATGCGTGCACTTGCTTCAGCTTTTAAAGGAAGAAAGTTGAAAAAGCGCGATATGAGGTCTTTGTTTATTACGCGAATTAGCGCAGCAGCTCAAAAGCATGGTTTGTCTTATAGCAAGTTGATGGACTTGTTGCAAAAAGCAGATGTTCGCTTGAATAGAAAAATGTTAAGTCAGGTTGCAGTTTTTGAACCACAAGTATTTGAAAAAATTGTTAGTACAGTACAATAATCGAAATGTTTTTTTGATACTTGACGAACATTCATTATTGGTATTACAATGAGGTGTGCCAAATAAGCTTATTTTAGAATAAGAAAAGGAGAGAGCGTGGAAGCAATACCTGCAAACAAAGACAATAAGAAAAAGTCTAATGGGTACAGTTTAAATTTAGCGCTATTAGAAGAAAAAGTCGTAGGCCTTGTTAGTTTAGTTAAAGCATTGAAGCAAGAAAATGCAGATTTAACAGAAAAAAACAAGGATTTGCAAAAGCAGCTTAAAGCATTGGAAGGATCTTTGGTTTCAGAAACAAAAGATTTAGAAGAGCTGAGTCAAGAGAAAATAATGACAAAAATGGCTGTGGATGACTTGTTAGAAAGTATTGATCTGTTAATTGATCAAAAAGAGAAATAATGAGCAAAGAATTTAAAAAATATAAAGCTCGGATTTTTGGAGAATTATATCCAATTGTAAGTGATGAAGATGAGTCATTAATTTTGGATGTTGTTCATAAAGTAGATGTGCTTATGAGAGAGATTTCTGAAAAATATGATTCTACGGATGCAAAAAAAATTGCTGTACTGGCAGCTTTGAAAGCAACGGAAGAACTTATTGCTTTACAAAAAGAAATGCAGCAGGAGCAAAGTCAATCTAAAAAGATTATGACTTTATTAGAAAAAGAAGAGCTTGCACTATAATTAAGAAAAAAAATTCTTAATTTTGTTTTTGTTTTAAAATTTAAAATAAGCCTAGAAATTGTTTGGACATTTCTTGGCTTATTTTTTTGTGGATACTTTTTGGAAATGTAAATTCCAAAAAGTAATGATAGTTTGTTTTTTGAAATTTAAAGGGTTTTTATGTCAGAATTTATTTTATTTACGACGGGAATAGGAGTTCTTGTTGTAGGTATTGTTATATTGTTTTATGCGCAAAAAAAGGCGTTTCAGGCACAATCAATGCTTGCTCAATCAAAAGAAGAGTGGGAGTCTGTGCGCAAAGATATTGAGCATGAAAAAAGAGATTCATTTTTAAAAATTAAAGATGAGTTATATAAAAAAAGAAAAGAGTTTGAGTTAGAATTAAAGCGTGATCGAATGGATCTTGAGCAAAAGCGTGAACGAATTAATCATAAGTATGAGTCAATAGGCAAGAAAGAACAAAGACTTGATGATTTGCGTCATGAATTACAACAAAAAGAACGTGAGCTTTTAAAGATGAATGACGGTTTAAGGGCAAATGAAACAAAGCTAAAAACGCTTTATGATGACTTGATTTTTAAACTTGAGCAATTGAGTGGAATTGGTAAAGAAGAAGCTAAAAAGATGATTTTGAGCACATTAGAAGCAGAGGTTGTACATAGCTCTGAAAAATGGATTCAAAAGGTTGAGCAAGAAGCTCATGATGTTGCAAAGCAAAAATCTGCAGAAATAACTGTGACTGCTATGCAACGTTATACAGCGGACGAAGTTCCTGCGGTAACATCAGGAAGTGTTCAATTACCAAGCGATGATATGAAAGGACGTATCATTGGAAAAGAGGGAAGAAATATTAAAGCTTTAGAAATGGCAACTGGCATGGAGTTTATTATTGATGATAGCTCTGAAATGATTATTATTTCAGGTTTTAATCCTATCAGACGAGAAGTTGCAAAAAGAACTCTAGAGCGCCTAGTTCAAGATGGAAGAATTAATCCTACAAGAATTGAAGAAACCGTTGCAAAGTGCGAAGCAGAGCTTGATGATCTTATTCAAGATTATGGAAAAAGTGCTGTTTTAGAATTTGGACTGCAAGGTGTTCATCCAGAGATTGTAACATTACTTGGAAAATTATATTTCAGAACAAGTTTTTCACAAAATGTTTTACAGCATTGTAAAGAAGTGGGTCTTTTTGCTCGAATGATTGCAGAAGAACTCGGTCTTGATGGAGCAAAAGCATTAAGAGCTGGATTGCTTCATGATATTGGAAAAGCAGTTACTGCTGAAATTGAAGGTCCTCATGCAATTATTGGTGCAGATATTGCAAAGCGTTGTGGTGAATCTGAAGATATTGTTAATGCAATTGCTGCTCACCATGAAGAAGTTCCCTTTACGAGTATTTATGCTCCTATTGTGGTTATTGCAGATACGATTTCTGCTTCAAGACCTGGAGCGCGTAGAGAAACATTTGCTGCATATATTAAAAAATTAGAAAAATTAGAAGATATTGCGTACTCATTTAATGGTGTAAAGAAAGCGTATGCTCTACAAGCTGGTAGAGAAATTCGCATTATTCTAGAAGAAGACACTATGAATGATACTGATGCTGGAACATTGGCTCGAGAAGTTGCAAAAACAATTGAGAAGGAAATGAATTTTCCTGGTCAAATTAAAGTTAATGTAATTCGTGAAAAACGTGCAATCGAATATGCAAGGTAATTATTCATGAAAAAGACAATACGTGTTTTAATGTTGGGAGACGTTATCGGTAATGTTGGTCGTGCAATGCTACAAAAACATCTTAAGCCTTTAAAGGAAAGTTATGCAATTGAGGTAACTATTGAAAATGGGAAAAATAGAAAAAAAAAGGGTCTTGGCATAACAGG
>Ga0114932_10002289_pt1 | contig 20335 bp, 19 predicted proteins | sample 2SBtaG_2_FD_87286 | JGI IMG/M metagenome (GOLD analysis project Ga0114932, IMG submission 87286) | Deep subsurface microbial communities from Kolumbo volcano to uncover new lineages of life (NeLLi) - 2SBTROV12_ACTIVE470 metaG | ecosystem: Environmental > Aquatic > Marine > Volcanic ... | reverse complement strand
ATTACTGCGTTTTTTTCAAAAGTAGTAGGAGCGAATCAGGGCTATAGCCCGAGTTATATGATAGTGCAGGCTACATCTTTTGTACTGTTTGCAGTCGTAATACATATTGTGCAAAAGCAACCATTTGAATTATCTGGTAGATTAGCTGGAATCGGATTAGTGAGCGGTGTTTTTGCTGGAGTAGCTACTTTGGCGAGTTTGATCGCTTTCAGACTGGGTGGACATGGTAGTATTATCTTTCCAATAGTAAGTTTGGGCGTAATCGTATCAGTTGCTTTGTCATTTGCGATCTATCGAGAGCCAGTTACTAGTACCAAGCTTGTTGGTATTGGATTTGGGGTAGCATCAATTGTCTTTTTGTCCCGTTAGCGTTATTAGTAGAGTGCTATCGTAGGTGGTGGTATATAGATATATGAAAATATATGTAAAACATATTGTCATGGCTGTTATTGCAACGTTTGTTGCTGGATGCCAGGGGTTACAAATGCCTCAGAGTCCTTTGCTGGCTACATTTGAACGCAAAACAGGCCATATAGTGTATGTCGGAATCGATAGTAATATTTATACTATGAATCAAGCTGGTCAAGATGTTGTAATGATTACTGATCAATCCGTGCTCGAAGGCAAAATATCCGACGATACTACTTATTTTTATCCTGCCTGGTCTCCAAATGGAGAGAAGTTAGCATTTGTTGGATATCGACGAGGTAACGATAGATCAGTGGAAGCATCGTTATATACAGCAAAATATGACGGTAAGGAGTTTGCTAGAGTATTTTCTGAACCTGGAAAGCAGCCATTTTACGTGTATTGGCTACCTGACAGTGGTGATATTAGTTTGTTGAGTGGTACAACCGGTGATGATAGGTTTGTTATGGACATTGTGTCAGTAGATGGAAGTGGATCGCAGGAGATCAGTAGAGGTATACCATTTTATTGGGCATGGGCTCCTGATGGTGATGTCCTAATTGCTCATAAGTCTAGTCGACCAGGAGCTGAATTAGGTTCTACTAGTTTATCTTTAGTAAAAGTGGGGGATACTGTAATCGATACATCGCTTGATATTAGACCATCACTCTTCCAGTCACCGGCATTTTCGCCAGATGGCAAATATTTTGTTGCCGGCATTCAAAACAGTGCGGGTGGAGGAAAATTAGTGTTAGTCGAGGAGCCAGGTGATAGAAGGCAGATTCTAGACGATATTGAAGGTCAGGCTGCCTTCGATTGGTCACCGGACGGAGATAGGATCGCTTATATGTCTGGCAGTCCGACTGTATACGGTATGGTGGGTGAGCTGACATTAATTGACCTTGCTGATATCGAAAATCCTGTAGTGTCTGATACTAACTCTAGTGGAGTTATAGCATTCTTTTGGGATAATTCGGGTGAGAAAATAGCTTACTTTTCGATAGGGGAAACTGGAATTTCGGATGGAGTTACACAAGAATTTGTACTTGATTTATCAGTGTTAGATGTAGACTCAGGCGAGGTTACGAGTTTAATAACTAGATTGCGTCCTACTGATGCTTTTATGACGCAGATTGTCCCTCATTTTGACCAATATCAAAGATCTTCTACTATCTGGTCTCCGAACGATAGATATTTGGTGATAAATTCAATGACAGAGGATAATAGGCCAGGAATTTTTGTTATTGATGCTACTGGCAATCTTCAGCCAAGATTGGCTAATTATGGTGTTATGCCATTTTGGTCTAGAAAATAGAAAAATACACACATATATAACTTGCATGTATAGTAAAAATTCGAGCAAGTCTATTTTGCTAGTGAGTAAAGCCATTTGTTTCGTGGACTTTCATGGTGCGAGCCATCATGACTGAAAATCCTACGGTTGTGTCTAAGCATACGTTTCTAGCGGCATTGAAGTGCCGAACTATGGGTTGGCATGCTCGTCACGATACCCAATTGCAAGATGCTACTTTGGCTGAAATTGTGAGGCGTGAACAAGGGCAGGTCGTTCACGAATATGCGAGGTCGCATTATAGTAATGGTGTCTTTGTTGATGAAACCAAAGCTGAAAAGGCGCTGCAATTGACTGCTGAATTAATGGGTGATCCGAACTGTGAAGTTATCTTTGAAGCTTATGTTCAGCATGGGAGATGTGTAGCTCGAGCTGACATATTAGTTAGAGTTAATGGAAAGTGGGTTGTTGAAGAAGTTAAATCCAGTAAGCGCTTGAAATTAGATTTGAAAGAGGATGCCGCCTATACCGTTATGGTAATGAAAGGTTTTGGTATTGGAATTGAAGGTGCCAAATTGAAATTGGTGAACGATAGGTGTCGAGTTGGGACGGAAGACGAGCCATTGTTGAAATCGGTTGATGTGACAAACGAGGTTTTCAAAATAGCGCATGAATTTGAACAAGTTAGGCAGGCGATCGAAAATGACATATTGGGTGAGGATTGTCCCGCTGGCAAGTGGAAATATGCTTGCTATAAATGTGATTACTTCATTCAACACTGCGTGGGTCGCGACGTGGAATCTCCTATCTTTCAAATACCAAGGCTAGGCGAGAAAAAATTTGATGAATTATTAGATCTGGGAGTTACTGAAATCAAAGCAGTTCCAAGTGAGTTTAAGCTGTCAGAGCGGCAGCATGGTGTTGTAGAGGTAGTTAAGTCTGGTGAAATGCAAGTTAGACCTGGACTTAAAGAAGCTTTGGACGGATGGTGCGAGCCAATGCATTATCTTGATTTTGAAACAGTATCGACTTGTATACCTGTGTACTCCGGCCTTGCACCATATACACAGATACCTACTCAATATTCACTGCATGTGAGAGACAGAAAAGGCAATTTGGATCACCTGGAATATCTTGCTGAAGGGTCGCGTGATTGTAGGAGAGAGTTTGTGGAAAAACTATTGGCAGATATTGGGTCGAAGGGGAGCGTAGTGGTGTATTCTCACTTTGAGAATACAACTTTGACTAACGAACAAAAATGGTTTCCTGATCTAAAAGGTGATATTGAGTGTGTTAAAAACCGATTGGTGGATATGGAAAAACTAATCAGGGAATTTGTGTATCATCCAGATTTCAATGGTCGTACTAGCATTAAGGTTGTATTACCTGTTCTTGTGCCAGAAATGGATTATTCTGAACTCGAGATATCAAATGGCGATGATGCTTTAGCAATATTTTATCGTCTTGCTATGGGACAGTTGCATCCTGACATGGTGGAAAGTACGAGGCTCGCTCTTATGGAATATTGCAAATTGGACACTTTAGCTATGGTTAAAATACATGGCGTGTTAATTGAACTAGCTAATGACAGTGCTGAAAAATGTAGCTAACATTAGGGCGCTTCTATTTGGTCGGGCGAACTGAGTTTTGGCTCGTGGCAGTCTGGGTCGCAACACTGGTTGATTATATACACTAACAACAATATTTCTTCTGCTAGTAGTACTATAGCTAAAATGATAACCGTCAAAATTGATACTAGTTGAATTAAGTCAGGATTCCAAGTAAAGAATAGGAACAATAGTACAAGCGCACTTCCGATGAATGGTAGTTGTGACAGTGTGTATCGTAGCCAGGTATTGTTCATTTCCTTTTTGCAAAGAAAATGTGCGTATAACATCGCGATTATAAGAGGTATGATTAGTATTATTATTAGCAACAGCATTGGGAATGTTAGTTGTAGTGTGTCCTCCTCCGGAGGATTAGCTGGAATATCCGCTGTTGTTATCGGCCAATTCGGAGCATCCCATTCGATCTTGGCTATGGGTTGATTTATTCCTGCCCTGCGTATATTGTCCGTTATCCTTCTAGAATTACGAAGTATCTGCCTTATATTTTCTATCGTATCTTCAAAGGGATCGCGTATTGCGTTTTCTAGCATACGCCAGTCGATTTTTATATTGGGCAATAAAGTTGCCCCACTATTCACTATTTGGGTAGGAGTAAGCGTAGAGATTGGTGGAGTATTTGTGATAATTGTAGCCGTAACAGTAGGCGTGTTAGTATTTATTGATATTGCTGGTGGAGGCAGATTTGGAGTCTTTGTTGGCGGTAAAGGTGTTAATGTGGGTAGCGGGGGTATTACTGTATTTGGATCAGGGGTGTTGTTTGTAATGGGGGGCGTGTTGATATCAACTGGGTCGTTTGTAGAGCTTGCAGTCGGAGTATAGGTCGGCGTGTTAGTGGGAGTGTTAGTCAGAGTATAGGTTGGCGTACTGGTGGGTGTGTGCGTAGGAGTAAAGGTCGGTGTATGGGTGGGAGTATTAGTTGCAGTATTAGTGGGAGTGTTAGTCGGAGTTGGTGTGAAAGTGTTGGTAGCTGTAGGTGACGCGGTATAAGTGGGTGTTTTTGTGCTTGTAGCGGTGGGAGGAATTGTCGTATTTGTGGGTGGCGGCTTTTGTGTGTTAGTTGGCGGGATTTGAGTAGAAGTTGCGGTATTAGTTGGTGTTGCAGTATTAGTTGGCGTGGCAGTATTAGTCGGTGTAGCCGTGGGATTGTGATCATTCTCCCACCAGGTGATATCATCGGCGTCATATGCTGCGCCGATGATATCTAGGTCGTTGTCACCATCTACGTCTGCGGCATAAACCGCTATAGCTTGAGAATAACTAGTGTCAACATCATGTTTGGTGAAGGCTTCGTTGCCGTCATTCTCCCACCAGGCAACATCTCCGGCGGTTATTGCTGCAGCAACAACATCTACATCGCCATCCATATCAAAATCGGCTGCGTAAACATCACGGACGCCAGTAAATGTAGCGATGACGTGCTTAGTGAAGGTCTCGCTGCCGTTGTTCTCAAACCAGGCAAGCTTAGCACTACCGGTGCCTGCTCCTAGGACGTCAATATCACCGTCACCGTCGATGTCGGTAGCGTAGACAGCTTTGACGCCATTGAATCCACAATCTATACATTGTTCAGACCATCCCCCGTCTGCAGGAGTTCCGTCGTTCTCCCACCATTTTATGTCATTTGGAGAGGGTGCTGCTCCTAGAACATCAATATCGCCATCACTATCGAGATCAGTAGCATATAAACCAGGTGCATCCTTAAAGTTGTTTTCTATGGTTCGTTCGGTCCAACCTCCATTTGCAGGTGTACCATCATTTTCCCACCAGGCAATGTCATGTGTAGGCCCCCAGGCCAACCCAAGTACATCTATATCATTATCTCCATCTAAATCGGTTCCAATTATCTGTACTGCTCCGTTGAAGCTTCCAGCAATTGTGTGCTCAGTCCAACCTCCATCTGAAGGGGTTCCGTCATTTTCCCACCAGGTGATATCTTGTGCGGTCTCGGCTGCTCCGAGCACATCCATGTCGCCATCGCCATCTACATCGGCAGCATGGACGGCACGAGCACCGTTAAAGCTGCCATCTATAGTGCGTTTTGTGAAGTTTTCGGTCCCGTCATTTTCCCACCAAGTGATGTCATCGGCTATCTGAGCAGCGGCTAGGATGTCCATATCACCATCGCCATCAAGATCGCTGGCAAACACATCAGCAGCCCCATTGTAGCTTCCGGCTACTGTGTTTTCTGTGAAGCTTGGGGCAAACAGAAAACCTGCATGGCTAACATAATCTGCTTTGAAGAAATTAGTGAACACGAGCAATAATGCGATGAATAGTGTTGCGAGAAGATATTGACGTGCACCGAGTTTCATATGATATACGTGGGTGTAAAGTACCTGCTTGTTACAAGATGATCAGGGATAGCAGATATATAGTTAGATTAGTACCGAATTTATAGCGTTTTGTAATTCCTTTGGTTGATCAGTTCCGATGCGGTATTGTTTACCATTATGCATTAGTATCTCAACTGCATCTAAGCCGGAAACATTATATAGCCAGCCATGCGGTGTGAGTCTTATGCCCCAGCCGTAATACCACTTATTTTTGACTATGCTAGCACTTTTAATATTGTCTACATCAAACTGCTTACGGATTATGCCTATTCCGAAACGTATTTCAACAAGGTTGTTGGATACTCTGACAGTAAGCGAATCGAATAATATCGCGCAGGCGAATACTATTGCAGAACTTGCAAGTAATGGTATGGATCTGAGCGTACTACGCAAAGCTACGATAAATCCCGATCCTGCAGTAATTACTGAGATAGCTCGCAGTAATCGGCGCGTTAGCAATCCCGTTTGAGTATGTTGATATACCATAATGTAGTAACAATATCGAGTAATATATTATAGTCAGAATACTAACATTGGACTATTGCATCAATATATAGGCAATAATTGACAAACGCTCCAATGGATGATACAAACAGGTTGTGAAACCGACCATACAACTTTTGTTTTGAAATGTCTCTAAGGCGACTAGTTTAGTCGCCGATATACTGGCAGAATTTCAGTATGACATAGAGGCTGTTATGTTAATTACTGCGTGCGACAGAGAATTTGAAGTTGATGTAAATGGTGAAACTGTGTTTTCAAAAAACTTGCTTGGAAGGCATGGTAAAGATGGGGAGATTATTGATTTGATTCGAAGTGGTATAGAAAAACTAAAAGTTGGTTAACTATCACACATGTTGTTTGTATAAATACGTATCCAATAGATAGGAGGCAGAAATGGCTAAATATTTGATTCAGGGTTCATATACTCAAGATGGGTTGGGCGGTCTACTTAAGGACGGTGGTAGTAAGAGGCGTGATGCTGCAAAACAGGCGTTAGAAGGTGTCGGTGGTACGATGGAATCGTATTATCTTGCATTCGGCGAGCACGATTTTTATCTTATAGCTGATATTCCGGATAATGTGGGTGCTACGGCATTATCATTATTTTCGAATGCTAGTGGAAGCATCACATCAAGCGTTGTTGTTCTGCTTGAACCCGAAGAGGTTGATCGTGCGGTAAAAATGGGAGTGGACTATAGTCCTCCTGGAAATTGATCGGCTGTAGAAGTTCCAATTGATGGATTGAATTAATGTGGGAAGGCAGACGTATTTTACGATAACTTAATTTATCTTTGATTAGTATTTAATCTTACTGAGATATAGTATGCAAGTTGGATCTACCCTCCTTTTAGAAAACATGGCGCAACGGTTGGTTAGTTGCGCTATGTAAGTTAATACAATAGGCAATATTTTAAATAGATTATGGATAATACAAATATAGAACATAACAACGAATCTATGTCTGAAGATTCTTCGGGCAATGAGATTGATGATAGAGAAGAGAACTTTGGTGATATTCAGAAAAATCTCGATAATGACCAGGAACAAGAGATTGCTGGTGCGGATTTTGATATTATAAACATGACGACAGTTGTATTTGATGATAAGTCAGATGATGACTTAAATTAGCAACATTGCTTCGACGTAGATGGGGTGGATGAGTAGCGTTGGTCCCAAGCAAGAATAATTGTCTGCTAAACTTGCGTCTTGTTGACATAAATAGGCGCATTTAGTACTATAATCTAAATATCCACAAATATGTTATTAGCTAAAGTAGCATGGAGCAATAATTTGACCATGACCAAAGTTAATGATAATAAGAAGATTCCTACCGCCGAATATGGGCAACCGAATAGAGTGTCGGTAGCAGATATGCTACATGAAATAGCGAGCCAATCAGTGGCGGTTACTGCTGTTATGGCGCAAATGGCTAATCAGTTGGAGACGCTAGATAAACAGAAGATCAGGGAAGCAAGGCATGTGTTTGTAACTGGATGTGGTGATTCTTATTTTGCTGGTATTGCAGCAAGGTTGGCTTTTCATAAGTACGGGGGAATTCTAATGGAGCCGATTGAAGCTCTAGAATTTGGACGTTATGTTGCTGAATATATACCGCGGGATAGTATAGTTTTCGCCATTTCGAATTCGGGTAAGGCGACAAGGTCTGTAGAGGCTGCAGTTCAGAGTAGAACTAGTGGCGCATATACTGTAGCAATTACGGGCAACGAGCAAGGGTGGCTTGCGCAAGAAACTGATTCGATACTTAATCAAAGTGTAAAACTGGACGGATTGTCTTTGACGATGCCAAGCAATCTAGAGGCGGAAGATGCACGCGCCTCATTTGGGCTGGCGAATTTTCTTGCGAGTCTTACAACCTTATATATGCTTGCTATCCATATAGGTGAAATCCGTGGTGTTATAGGGTCAAGCAAAAGAGCAGACCTTCACGAAGAAATTGCTGGTTTGGCTAAAGAGATTGATAACACCGTAAAGATATGTAGACCTCGTGTGCAGGAGTATGTTGATCAGGTTGGTGGTCAAGAGAACTTCACCTTTGTTGGTGGAGGACCAGGATATGCAATGTCCTTATTTTACGCGGCTAAAAGCTATGAGCTGGCACGGGTAAATGGTACCTCTCAAGAGCTAGAAGAATGGGCGCATGAGCAGTTTTTTATCACTGGTAAGGGTAGTGACTTACTATTTATAGCACCTAAAGGACGTAGTTATTCGAGATCTCTAGAGCTTTTGGATACTGCAAATGTTATGGATGCTAGGACAGTGGTTGTTACTGACGATGATGGTGTGGAAGCAAAGGAGGCTGCTGATATTGTTTTGCCAGTTGCTGGAAGCATATCAGAACCATTTATGGCGCTTCCATATTGTGTGCCTGGAGAATTGTTTGCGGCACTGTTGGCGCAGTCGCGTGGCAGAGACGCGTTCGAGTTTGACAGCGAATTGCAATACATCATGAATATGAAGACTATACAGGAAAGTGAGCTGTATATAAGAGAAACGTAGTGTGTTTCCGCAAATTAGCTGTGTAATTAGAAAGGGAGGGTATTTTATAGATGTGCTATATGGTTGTAACTGTTGATTTCAATTAGTATGTTGTGATTGTGAAGACAGAAAGTAGCACTGTAAAGCAAGTCGTCCTTTGCAGGATAATGTTGGGAGGATAAATGAGACACTTTCTAAGACATAAAAATATAACATTGACATTGGTAGTTGCGCTAGGAGCAGTACTCGCGGCATGTCAACCCGAGGTTGTGGAGGTTGTGAAAGAAGTGCCAGTCGAAAAAGAAGTGATCAAAGTGGTTGAGGTAGAAGCCAAACAAGAAACTGGACCGAGACAAGGTGGGCAGCTAGTGGCTTTTGCTTCAAATGATCCGGGCTCAGCAGATCCAGCGGCATTTGCAACGTGGGATCAAGGTCTTGTTGTTCCTAATGTGGTTGAAGGTCTGTTAAGATTGTCTCCGGATGGTACCGCAATTGATCCAGCAGTAGCCGAAACATACTCGTCTAATGATGCTGGTGATGTATGGACATTCAATCTTAGGTCAGGGGCTACGTTCCATAACGGTGATGCAGTAACTGCCTCGGATTTTAAGTATAGTTTCGAGAGGCTTTTATCTGCGGATATGGCGGCTCCAAAGGCCTGGCTGTTGTCGGGAGTTGTTGGTGCAGCAGAATATCAAGCAGGAAGCGCATCTGAAATTAGCGGCGTTAAAGTTGTGGATGATCAGACCCTTGAAATTTCTCTAACAGAAGCTCTAGGATATTTCCCAGCAATAGTTGCTAATCCAGCGCTAGGTGTTGTGTCGGAGCGCGCTGTTGATGAGTTCGGAGAGGATTTTGGGCAGAATGTTGTTAGTACAGGCGCATTCAAGTTGGGCGAATGGAACATAAATGATAGCCTTACACTAGACGCCAATGATGATTACTGGGGTGGACGTCCGCATTTGGATAGTGTGAAGTTCCGGGTAATTGGTGATGAGAATACTAGAGTTCTAGAATTCGATTCGCAGGCGTTGGATATTACTTGGGTTCCACCAGCACATTGGAATCGATTTGTTAGGAGTGATGTGTTTGCTGATGAGTTAGGATGGGCACACACATTTCATACTGATTTCTTTGTGGTCAATATGGATCGTGAACCTTTTGGAACTAGCGCTGCGTTACGTACAGCAATGTGCCATGGTATTGATCGTGAGGCTGTGATCGCTAGTCTGCAGGGTAGGGCTGGAAATGCTCAAGGACTGCTACCTCCTGGTTTGCTCGGCCATGATGCTGATGCAAGTATTTGTACATATGACCCAGATGCCGCTATGGCTGTGATGGCTGAAGGTGGCTATGCTGATGGCGTTGATGGTTCATATGACCTTATACTGCCAAATTGGGGAAATATGATCAAGATTATGGAGATATATCAAGCGCAACTAGCTCAAATCGGTATAAATATCAATGTTGTGCCGACCGAGTACGGCCCATGGCTTGAGGCTCTAGGTACTGGTAATTTTGATTTGGCCTGGAACTATCGCGTTGCTGATTATGCAGATCCGGACAGTTTCTACTACCCAATGTTGCATTCTGGCAACATTGGTGGCAGTGGCAATCAGGCTCGCTACTCTAATCCTGCAGTGGACGATTTGGTTAATACCGGACGGAGCTCTGTTGAGTCAACAGATAGGGTGGCTGCATATCGTAACATTGATGCTATGCTTGCAAAGGATCTTCCATATATTCCTTTGACACATAACATCTATGTCGATGTCAAGCAACCTTATGTTGAGGGCTATATACCATCTCCAGTGGATATGCATGTCTATCAGCATGTCTGGATCAGTGATGAAACCAAATAGTTTGATGTAGGTGCTTTTTAGTAAGCATCTGTTTGGAATATCATTGTTTTGTAATAGAAAAACATAGTAGTACGTTATGGCAAATGTGGAGAACCCATTGGGTTGTCCACATTTGCTTAGTTGCCTTTATGATATCCGAGCACTTCGCTAAATGAATTTTTCATATAAGGAGCAAAATGCTTAAATTTATTGGTAGTCGCTTGTTAGTGCTGCCGCTACTGCTTTTGCTTCTGTCTGCCCTTATTTTTGCATTATTGTATGTTTTGCCGGGTGATCCGGCTCGTATTATGGCGGGCGAGTATGCTTCGGCAGAAACTGTTGATCGTATCAGAGTACAGATGGGTTTTGATCGGCATCCAGTGATACAGTATTTGACCTATGTCAGGGATGTACTGCAAGGCGAATGGGGACGGTCGTATCAATCAAATCGACTTGTGCTGGAAGATATTAAACAGGTTTTCCCTAAGACGATCAAAATAACATTGGTAGCTGAAATAATGAGTATTATTTTGGGGGTTTCATTTGGTGTTCTTGCTGCGGTTAGGAGAAATAGTTGGATTGACAGATCTCTTATGACAGTGTCAGTACTCAGTCTGTCTATGCCATTGTTTTGGTTAGCCCTCTTACTGCAGCTTTTGTTTGCTATGCGGCTTGGATGGTTGCCTCCATCTGGGTCGGGTGATCTGTTTTCCCGATACATTATTTTGCCGGCTCTTACGTTAGCAATACCATCGTCGGGTTATTTGGCTAGAATAACGCGAGCAGCTATGTTGGATACGCAGCAGGCTGACTACGTCCTTACAGCTAGGTCAAAAGGTCTTCGGGAATTTAGTGTTATTACTAAACATATGCTGCCTAACGCTTGGTTACCTATTATTTCGGTGATCGGTGTAGATCTCGCTCGGTTGTTAGCTGGAGTTGCAATTATCGAAGTGATTTATGCGTGGCCTGGGCTTGGCAAATACGCATTTGATGCGCTAGCTCATCGCGATTTTCCCGCGTTGCAAGCATCTTTGAACGTGCTTGCTGCTGCTGTATTGTTTGTCAATCTTGGGTCGGACGTACTGTATGGTTTGGCTGATCCTCGAGTGAGGGCCGAAGAAAATGCGTAATCGGCGGGTTTGCTCATGATGCTTGGTGGAGTTGGGAACGGTGATGTTGGGCGGATATCGGTAATTGTAAGTTTGTGGAGGTCCAAATCTGCCGCTATTAGCATGGTCTTTATAGTTGTATTGGCTGTAATTGGGTTGTTAGCACCTGTTATTGCGCCCAAAGATCCAACAGAAATTGAGATATTTCGGGAAGTAAATGGTGAGACAATAAATCCTCCATTTCCACCGAGCGGGCAGAACTGGTTTGGAACTGATCAGTTGGGGAGAGACATATTCAGTAGAGTTCTGTATGCCATCAGAACTTCTTTGGTTATAGGACTGTTGGTGCGAGGTGGTGTCATGATAGTCGGTGTGTGCCTAGGATTGATAGCAGGGTATCTTCCGGGTGTTGTGGCTAAAGCTACTATGAGACTGACAGATGTGATGCTGGCGTTTCCGGCTCTTATTATCGCGATGGCAGTGACGGCCATTCTGGGTCCTAGTTTGTCTACGGTAATCATTGCGCTAGTGCTTGTGGGTTGGCCCGATGTTACAAGATTGGTTTATGGACAGACACTGGGCATTAGAGCTTCTGACTATGTGGTTGCTGCGCGAGCTTTAGGAGCTAATAATTTTAGGATTATTGCTAGGCACATACTACCAAATATTGCCAGCCCAATAATTGTTGCATTTTCAATGGGAATACCGGGAGCAATTATGTATGAAGCTGGGCTGAGCTTTTTTGGGTTTGGTATACAACCACCTATGCCTAGTCTAGGCTTAATAATTAGCGATGGTAGGGGATATATGACTGTTGCGCCTTGGTATACGATATTTCCTGGGCTAACGTTAGTTGCCATTGTGCTAGCATTTAACTTTCTAGGAGAGGGTTTGATCGATGTGCTTGATCCACGCTCAAAGTAATATATGAATAGTTTTATCGCTTCTGGCAACTTTACCCTAGATGATGTTGTTACTGCCGAGGGATTGGTCAAACGCAATCAATTGGGGGGCAATGGTGTTTACTCGGCTGCCGGTATGCGGGTGTGGGGAGTTGATGTAACTCTAATAAGTGTTGTTGGAGATGATTTTCCAGTAAATTACTTGGATATGTTATCCGAAAGCGGTATTGATATTAGTGGCGTTGTAGTTGTTTCTCGGCGACACGAATTGCGTTCACGTGCATTTTATTTTCCTGATGGAAGTAGGACTGATGTAATAAAAGAAGCGCAAGATATTATTACTGAGCGGATTGCGGGAGAACTGGATTTGGTAACTGAGTATCCGTCCATGGGCAGCACACTTCATCGGAGTGTTTGGCCTATATTCACACCCGACACTAGTCAGGTGCCAAAAAGTTTAGAACAAGTGCGTGGGGTACATTTAGCTCCGGGCAACTTGGATAATAATAGGCAGTTGGCGCGTATTATCAAGCAGTTGAGCAATCAAAAGATTATAATTAGTTATGATTGGCCGTGGTGGGATTGGGATTGCGAAGGTCAAGACGACGCTAATTTGCTTGCTAATATAGATTATCTTATGCCTAGTATTGAAGAAGCAAATATATACTCAGAACCGCTAGACCGGAGTGCTCCGGACGCATTAAGGGATTTGTTGATAAAGTATGATCTATCTTCGGTGCTAATGAAGAAAGGAGCCTTGGGTAGTAGCATTCTTGTAGAGGCAGATGGAGAATGGATAAACATACCTGCTTTTCCTACTAACGCTAAGGATCCAACAGGTGCTGGTGATTCTTTTTGTGGTGGATTTCAGGTCGGATTGTTTGAGACTGGCGATCCAGTTCAAGCAGCTTTGTATGGAGCAGTGTCCGCCTCCTTTGTTATTGAAGAATTTAGTCCTACTTACGCATGTCTGGTTAATCCTGAGAATGCGCGTAAGCGTCTAGTTAAAATGCGGAGTATGATGAGTGATTAGTGCCGTTGAGTTGAAATCGTATATCGTAATTTGATTGTCAGTCTGTTATTATTGTATGTAGTATATTGAGATTTCTCAGAGGATCTTTGAATATGGCTAATAGTAAAGATAATATAGAGGTTAAAAAAGTAGAAGCTGCCTTTAATCCCGTGCAGGATCAAGATTTAGATATATATGGCGAAGAACTGAAGAAGTACACCATAGTGGATGTGGATGTACACGTAGACGATACTTTACAGAATATGCTGCCGTATATGGACGGTCATTTTGGCAAGAGACTTGAAGCTGTTCTTGAAGCAGATTTTATGGGTGAGCCGCATAACTCATTGCGTAATATGATCGCGCATGTTAGTTGGTTGGGAGCAGCGTATGACAAACATCCACGAGCCAAATTAGCAACAAAAGAAGATCTGCTTGAACGTATGGAGTATGGGATTATTGATTACAGCATACTTTTTCCAAGCGAATTGTTGCCTATAGGATATTTGCCGGATCCAAAATGGGCAGCAGCATTAGCCAGTGCCTATAATGAATACATGGTTGACGCTTACAGTAATGTTGCTGGCGTAAAAATAGCCATTGTTGTTTCTCCAAAATCAGTTGAGCATGCTGTGAGTGAAATTGAGAAACACGCAGGTAATAGTGACGTAGTGACAGTCAGTATACCTGATGTGGGTGTGAATCCTCCGCTTGGAGACAAGAAATACTGGCCTATATATGAGGCTGCTGAGGCGTGTAATTTACCGATATCATTGCATGGTATAGAAGCATTGATCCACGACAACTATCCTTTACGTGTTGCACATTTTCCTACATTGATGCAGGTGCATAGTATGGGTTTTCCGTTTACATCTATGCTTCAGGTTATGTCGGTCGTCTGTGAGGGTGTTCCAGTCCGTTATCCGAACTTGAAATTTTGCGTTATGGAAGCAGGGATTACGTGGGTGCCATTCATTATGCACAGGTTAGATACTGCGTATAGGCAGTATAGAACAGAGCTGCCCGCACTCGAGGCTCAGCCAAGTGAGTATATTAGCAAATGGTATTGGGGTACCCATGAATTGGAGAAACTTCCCAAAAAGGGTGATTTAAGCAAATTGCTTGATTTGTATCAAGGGCATGATACAACTATGTGGGCATCTGATTGGCCACATCTTGAGAGAGATCTGATAGCAGGATTGATGTATTATGACCTTGACGATGAAGTACGAGCAAAAATACTAGGCAAGAATGCTATTGAATTTTATGGGATTACTACGTGAAATATGGTGTCTAGCAAGGTTATTTTCAAATGAAAATGAATAAATCAAAAAGAAAAATCGCTGTTGCACCTGTTGACGAGTTTCCACCAGGAGAACGCGTAGAAATCAAAGTTGGCAAAATTAATATCGCAGTTTTCAATGTGAAAGGCGAATATTTTGCTATTTTTGGTATATGTCCCCATCAATCAGCTCCACTTAGCAGAGGTAGATTGCAAGGTACTGTAGTTTGCAATGAACACACAAATTGGGAAAAAGAGTGGGCCCATGATGGTGAAGTTCTTGTGTGTCCTGGCCATGCAATGGAATATGATCTTAGAACTGGAAAAGCATTTGGTTATGGTATGAAGCTTCGTACGTATGATGTTATTGTTGAGGATGATTGGGTGACAGTGATTCTCTAACCGTATAGGTAATTTTCTCAGACAAAACGAATACTTATGCATAGAGGCGAAAAAAATAATAACGGGTTCGATTTCGATGCAGTAATCATAGGCAATAGTTGCGTAGAAAACATTTTGTGTGTAAAAAAACTACCACAGCTAAAAAGCCATAAGGAAGTTGAGTTAGCAGGATACTGGACTAGTGTGGGTGGAAATGGGCTAAATGTTGCATGCTACGCCCAAAACATTGGTATGAAAGTGTCTTTCTACTCCAAAGTGCCTGAGGGCATATATCCCGATGTAATGAATAAAATTGGTCGCAGTCGGTTAACTGCTTCTGATATAGTAAAAGATACAAGAGCAAATACTCCATATGTTTATATCATAGTAGAGGAAAGCGGTGATTACAGTGTGATTGTCTCTGACCGTACTGGGTTAGCATACCGCCCATCAGATTTATCTCCTCAGCCGGTTATGGGAAGCGCTAAGTATGTTCACCTGGACGCATTTACGCTAGGTTCGCTAGGTAAAGCCAGTCAAATTGAAGCGGCAAATATATGGTTGGATATTGTGGATGAGACTGACGCTTTACTATCCATAGATTTATCACATGCTCTTTGTGACAATCTCCCTGATAGAGCCAATGAAGTGATTAGAAGGGCTCAAATTGTGTTTGGTAATGCGTATGAGGCCACCTCCATAACAGGTACAGATGATGCCGCAAGCGCAGTTGAAGCCTTGATGGAAATGGGTCCCGCAGAGGTGGTCGTGAAGGATGGAGAGCGCGGATTGGTGTATGGATCAGCGTTGGGTATTGGCAAAGTGCCTGCTTTTAGATCTGCAATAGTTGATACTATTGGTGCTGGAGATGGAGTGGTGGCTGGAACTTTATATGGATTATGTGTGGGGATGTCTATTGAACAAGCTAGTAGAGTGGGAGCTGCAGTAGCCGCACTGGTTTGTGGAGGACATGGTTCTCAGGGAGCTGACTTCAGTATGAGAGATGTGTGGGACTTGTTGGGCTAATGAGGATGGTTTGATACAGAGGCACAATGTGCTTCTGTGTTAACTGCTTGTAAGGTACATATATGAAAAATCAGTCGCTAGAGCAGTTTGTATCTTTTCCTGACGGAGTTAGGGTAATACTGGACAAAGTGAATAAATCAGGGCCACTTGGAACAAGCGCTGTAGTTAGTCTTTTTGTGGACTGCTTACTTACTTTGACTGAAGATAGTTCTGCGCAATCTTCGCGCGAATTGTTTTGTGAAGTAGTTGACCTGTTGGATTATTTCCATAGTACAAGGGGTCAATATTCCGTGGCTGTAGAAAATAGTTTTCGGCCATTACGTGCCAGATTGCATGATTTCAATCAAAACAGAGAAGTTCAAGTCTTGCAAGTACAACTATCAGATTGGGTTAGTGTGGTCCAAAAGGATCGGCAGCGTAGGTTGAGTATGTTGAACTCCAAAGGGGCGCGACATCTGCTAGGTTCAGAGAAAGTATTTCTGTATGATTACAGTAGTACTGTCATGGGGGTTGTATATGAGTTGATGAAACATACTTCGACTCTGGAAGTGATTGTCTCTGAAAGTCGAACTGCTGATGGCGGCAAACCGATAGTTGAGGAAGCAATTAAGATTGGGTGTGACGTCAGTTATATTCCTGATGCTGCTATTTCGCAGGTGATGAAGGGTTGCGATGTGGTTTTGGTAGGTGTTGAGACTGTGTTTCCTAGCGGAGCTTTCACAAATACTGTAGGTACGCTTGGTGTGGCTATATGTGCTCAGTACTATGGCGTTCCTTTTATGCCGGCGACTGAGACATTAAAAGCTTCTAATGATATGGATGAAAACATTGATTATGGTAGCGTTCAAAAGGATTTAGTGGATTTGTTGAATAATAATTGGGAATTGAACAAGGAGAGAGTTGTTACCTGCTATCCTGCAATTGAGTTGATACCTGCTACTCTAGTTACTTCTTATATCACTGAGCGCGGAAATATCAATCCAGACGAGTTTTGTGATGTAGCACAACTAAATGAAGGTTAGAGTTTGTCAATAATTTTGGTGTTAAGAACTGCGGTTGGACTTGATTGTTTTAGGGTCTGGAACTCCCTTTCGTAAGATAATATTGGCGTATTTAGCCATTTCGCCTGTCATTACTATAGCAAAGGCATTTTTAGCTCGATCATAGAATTCATAACGCTCGATGTGATTCGCTGGTGGTGTGTCAGGCCAGAAGTGGCGAATCGTTTGTTGGTAGGATTGTTCTATACTAGGTTCTAAGTGGTCACTACCCGCAGCGGCCATCATTGTAATTGGAGTATCCACATAAGTGTCGAGGCTGATGAGAGGTAGGATGCCCTTCAAAAGGTCATTGATCGAAATTCCATCGCATCTGATTACCCGTTGGCCATAAGTGTCGCCCGGAAAAAATGCATCAGCTAATAATATTTCGTCGCCATGACCCATACGGTACAAAACAGATAAAAGCTCTGGTCCAACTACTGGAGATATGCCAATTAACATTTACTGGTGAATAGAATTGTATATTAGTGTAATCCGTATTATATAGGCTATTGCAAAAGTGTAATATGTATTTGCTTGGGAATAGGTTGGTGGTCACGGTGCCGAGTCAAGTGTTCGGCAATTTAGTTTAGTTGAAAGTTAGTATAATATGTATTCATTGCGTTCAATAATTTGTTTCACTAAGGTGTTATGCTGTATATGAGTAGATCTGATTGAGAGAATAACTTGTGGATAAAAGAGTTTTGATACGATTAAGTATTGCTATGTCTGTGGGTGTTTTATTGCTAGTCAATGTTGCTGCTACTTATGAAACATATGGCAGGGATGGATATCTGCATGAAAAACTTCAAGCTGCGGTTGAGGCGGGCAAGATAACACAAGAGCAAGCCGATGAGAAATTGGAGAAAATACACAGCATGAAAGGTGAATACTGGAAGGATAGGAAACCAAATTATAGCCGCAAGAGCATCCCCTGACTAAATGAGAGCTGTCCTCTATCACGGGTTTTGTGAACCCCTTACAGTAGAAAATGTATCTGATCCAACTCCTGCTTTAGATGGGGTAGTGATTGAGGTTAAAGCTAGTGGGCTTTGTCGTAGTGATTGGCATGGTTGGATGGGCCATGACAAGGACATCCAACAGTTCCCGCATGTGCCTGGGCATGAGTTGGCAGGTGTCGTTGTCGATGTTGGTGACGAGGTTCTTAACGTACGCATGGGAGACCGCGTAACTGTACCTTTCGTATGTGCATGTGGTAAGTGTCCGCAATGCGCGATTGGTAATCAACAGGTTTGTGACGACCAATTTCAACCGGGATTTACTCACTGGGGTTCTTTTGCTGAGTTTGTAGCAATTGGACGTGCAGACGTTAATATTGTAACGCTTCCGGATGAAATTGGATTTGTTTCTGCAGCTAGCTTGGGCTGTCGTTTCACCACCTCGTATAGAGCAGTGGTCGACCAAGCTGTCGTGATTCCTGGCGAGTGGGTAGTAGTGCATGGATGCGGAGGAGTGGGTTTGTCAGCAATAATGATCGCTTCTGCACTTGGTGCCCAGGTGATAGCAGTTGATATTTCTAGACCGAAGCTTGAACTTGCGCGTAGTGTTGGCGCACACAGTACTATCGATGCTTTAGAACATAATGATGTGGTGGAGAGTGTACAGCAACTTAGTGGCGGAGGACCACATGTCTCAATTGACGCTCTGGGCAGCACAATTACATGTCAGAATTCTATAGCTTGTCTACGTAAAGGCGGGAAACATATCCAAATCGGATTGCTTACTGGCGATGAAAATAGACAACTTGTGGCAATGGATGCAGTGATTTCTAAGGAACTGCAAGTAATTGGAAGTCATGGTATGCAAGCCCATCGCTATCCTAATATGTTGAAGATGGTGCAGGACGGATTGGTTAGTCCGCAAGAGCTAGTGGGAGAAACAATCAGTCTAGATGAAGTGCCTTCGCATTTACCCGCGATGTCCGAATTCAAGTCGGTTGGACTGACTGTTATAGATAGGTTTTGAGTGGACAGGAAATTGTAATAGTTAGGGTAATGGCGGGCATCCTGGCGGGCAAAAGCCATCCGGAATATTTTGTCCTGGAATGTTGATAGGAGCATCTGCTGATGCGATAGCAATTGCCCAACCCCAATTTTCAGTGTCTGATATTTCAAATGCTACTGACCCTGGCGACATTTGCGGAGTAGCGGACATTGAAAAATTTTGTTCTGGACTTACGGTGAACATTTGTGACTTCCTTTGACCGTTTTGTTCATGGAATACTATATGGAAACTAGCTGGGCCTCCTATGCTTGCGACAATTGCGCGCCAGTTAGTATCTAAAGAAATCACCTCAGTAGTAGTGCTGCCATTACCTTCGGTGCTGTATATAACATCTGCTTCGTCAAAACCAAGTGAAGTACTATCTAGATAGGCTGTACCGCTGAGGTCCTTATCGCGGATACCATCATAGAGTAAGACATCAAGAGGATAGTCGCCAAATGGGTTCTCGGATGAGTTTATCATCCAACCCATACCGGTTGGAACTCCTCGTCCTCGGTTCCAGTCATGACCGTAGCTGGGACTATTCCAGCCTTCCGAAGGATTTCTATATAAATCAGAAAATTGAGTCACTATTTCTTCTGTGAATATTGCGGGTGCGTAAACATCCCATGGTCCGGCCTGATCCCTCATTAGTGAGAAAGCTATATGCGGTGAATTTGGTCCGTGGAGGCGGTCAGCAAATGGTGACACGTACATGTATCCGATTATTTCACCCTTTTTTACCAGTTGATTATCTTCAACCAGGATAAAGTCTTCAAAAAAGTTTTCAGGTTTGTTGTGGAGAATTACGTATGGTTCCATGCTGTATAGAAAATTTATATTGTAGCCTTCATGAGTGGCAACTCTGATAGCAATTGTATAGCCAACGTGCCACCAGGGCGGATTGTAATTTGTGTGGTCTATCACATTAAAGTACGGATAATTTGGTGGGTCAGATAGTTGAATTATGCCATCAGCTACTGCATATATGGGTGGGTAATCTGATGGTTGAGATGCATTGAGCCAACGCTCATCTGAATTTGAAAAATATACTTGGGCATCATTATGTGGCTTT
>Ga0114932_10002287_pt1 | contig 20342 bp, 22 predicted proteins | sample 2SBtaG_2_FD_87286 | JGI IMG/M metagenome (GOLD analysis project Ga0114932, IMG submission 87286) | Deep subsurface microbial communities from Kolumbo volcano to uncover new lineages of life (NeLLi) - 2SBTROV12_ACTIVE470 metaG | ecosystem: Environmental > Aquatic > Marine > Volcanic ... | reverse complement strand
CTCTGAGAACACCAAACGTGCTCTCGACTGGCGGCGCGATCGCGGTCTGATCACGGGCAACACACCTTACGGTTTGATGCGTGCCAGTTTGAATTCCAATAAGTTAATCGTTCAGCCGACTGAGAATCTCTGTTTGAATTACATGCAAACACGTCGATCAGAAGGTGCCAGCTTTGGTGCGATTGCACGGGAGCTTAACGATCTAGGCTATCGAAACCGTAAGAGCAATCCGTTTACTCATAACGGAATAGCATCAACGATTAAGTCTGCGAATCGTAGAAACAGATTGGTCGATCAAGACTATGATGTCGATGCGTTTAAGAAGCGATCACCGCAAGCTAGGTATGATCGTAAATCGATCTCGACAATGATCTCAACGATCAGTAGAACTGTGGACCATCAAGGATTACATGAGTAATTATTATCTACCGAGAAGCGTGAATAAAAGAAGAGAAGTCTCGCGACCTCGAGGTTATGAGCCTCGCGAGCTACCGGGCTGCTCCACCCCGCGATGTTGTATTTGAGGCTTTATTGTAAGCATAGAAGGCGATGTTGCCAGTGGGTAGGGTGTGGTTTTCCCCGTCACTTTTCAACTTTTTACATCACTTTTCGGTGAACCCCAAAAAAGGAATCACTGAAATGAGAATAACTGAAAAGATAAAACCGCGTTTTGAAAAACGATCTGGCAAAGGATATATCCGAATTCCTTTGGTTGATGATGAAGGTAATTCAAAGCGAGATTCAAAAGGTAAGATCATTCGCAAATGTATTTATTTGGAAGGCGACTTCGACAGTAAAGAAATGTGGGAACATTTTGAAAAACTCAAACGTCGAGATGCCTGCACAGAAACGAAATTCAAATCAGGTTTGAGGTTTGATGAGTCGCTGAACATTTCGGTGCGGGAGTTGTATTACAGATTCACTGATTACGAAACGAACTTCAGAGATGCAAACTCTGAAGTTCGGTCAGTCAAAGAGCGGGACGCACGTTATCTTTCACTTTTGCGTGAGGTGGGGGGGATAATTGAACCGTACTTAAACCTGCCATGCGATCAGTTTCGATCAGGATTTTTGATCGAAATCATGGATGAGCTTATCAGCGTTTCAAATAATGCACGCCAAACGATAAAGAATAAAGTGAGAGTTGTGAAACGAATGTTTGCATTCGGAGCAGAAAGGAATCTATGTGATGTAGGAATCTACAACTCATTAAATGAGATACGTGTGCCTGCACATGCGAAGCAGCGTGTGAAGCGTGAGGCAGTGTTAGAGGATGACATCGCGCTGATGATTGAGTCAGCATCTCCAACGCTTCGGACGATGTTGATCCTGCACAGGTACACTGGCATGCGAAGTGGAAATCTTTTAGACATAACATGGGATCAGATCGATAAGTCTTATTACGAATCACACCAGTGCTTTGTCTACACGCCTTCGCAGCATAAGACGAAAAAACATCTCGATAAGTTATCAATAGTGATCGGACCAATTGCTGTCGAAGCGTTGATGAACTATGAGAACACTAGACCAGATCGCGGTCACGAGTTTATCTTTAATCCTGCGGCTGCAACCTCCTACGGTAGGTATGATCAGGCAAAGCGTGCAAGGAAAAACATACACACAGGTATCAACAAGTCGCATAAGAGTTATAAAATTTACCAGCGACTGAAAAAAGGAAACGCAACCACTGCGGAACTGAAGTCAATTTGCCCCAGATATTTTAGTTCTATTCAACGACTGCGAGGTTGTGGCTGTACGATCGAAGTCATAGATGAATTAAGTACTACACGTTCAAAAGTTTATACGCTTACATCCTATGAGAAACCCAGGTCTAAATGCAAAAGCTGGATAGAGGTTTATGAAAGCATTCAATCAAACTTAAACCCACAATACAACAAAGATTCCTATCGGCACGCAACACAAAGACTTGCACAAAAGGTTGGTGTGAAAAACTTTATGCCGCATAAACTGCGGCATCGAAGAAACACTGAGATCGTCAAGCTAGCTGACAAGACCTCTGCTCAAGCCGTCCTCGGTCATCTCACCGAGCAGATGACAGACAACTACAACCATGACCAGCGACTCGACCTTGCACTCAGCTTTCAGCAGACTTATGGGTAAGCTTCAACCATCTGAGTGGCTTGAGCCTGACACGGCTCAAGCCAAACCGGAGCCATGGAATTGGTCCAAGCTTACGAATCCGAATCGTAAAACGACTGTTATGTTTTTCCAACTCTTCACCAAATGATTCCGCATCAGCTTCAGTTGTAAACAGTCGCTCAAAAAAGACAGTGCGAGATTTCTTCTCAATCATTTGCAATCGATACATGCAAGCTCACTTAATATTACGTTCATACTATGAACCTGTTCTAACAGGTTCAAAAGCAGATGCCACCACTCTTGTGAGTTTTATTTTGTCGGAGACTGTGACACGTTTGGTCACTGCCAAATAGAAAAGCAAAAAAAAACACAGGCAAACCGAAGTCTGCCTGTGCCAGTTTCTCAATTTAGGAGTATCAATTCTTAAATTGATTTGTTGATCTGCCTGCGCAGACCGGTGTGCTTTATATATATGAATCGATTAGATGAATCAGCTTATCATCTAAGCTGGACCGCCTTAATGGGCGGCCAGCAAATGAGCGGGCATTTCTATGCGCTTCTCATTGTACTGCTATTGTGCTTATTGAGACTGGCTCTGTCAAGAGCTAGTCTTCGATCTGACTTGTTACCTGGCTGTTGTACCAAGCATCTTCAGCACCCCGTACAAAGGCTGCTACTTTTTTCACACCGTTCTTTCTGAACTCCAGTGAGTTGAGCACGTCGATAGATTCGACTGAGTTTGCTTCCATCTTCACGGAGATCGCAAGCAGACTTTCGGCTTGCAGTTTCATTCGGTCTGAGATCTCTCGCAGCATGAGTGCGGAGTACGGCTCTGTTTGATTAGCGGCCAAAAGGTTGTCCCTTCCATTCTGGTCGTGCGTAGCGTTAGTGTTCAATTTGTTACGCAGCTTTGGTCGTGCGTAGCGTTATCGCTACAAGTCGGGCGTTCGTCATAAAAAATATTACAAACTTGTCATCATTTTTACAATGCATGTGTGCATTAAATGATTACATAAACATATCGACCTAGCGTTATATGTCAACACCTACTTCGTAAATATCATGACGGTCATATGCACGTCCTATAAACTTGCTTGACATATTGGATGAACTCATTACATTAATACGTTCACAGCATGTACATACCACGTACATACTACGAGCGCACAGATGAATAAAAATTTACCAACTTATAAACTTGTTTTTGTTGCCGACGATATGCACTTTCAGATCGTCACGCCAATTGGTGTAAAGCTACCTGTGCGATTTATTACTAAAACACAAGCAGTCGAATGGATCGACTCGCAGCTGAGTGATACGCATGGATGGTTTAAACAAAGCACTGACGACGCTTGATCAATTAGAAATCGATCAGGTCGAAACAGCAAAAGCTCGTGCTCTTATCACGGGCTATCATCATCGTTACCAAAACGATGAGTGGTCTTGCCTGGATGCAGAAGTGCCGGTCATCTTTGAGATCCCTCATACGGCTCTCACTTACGTTGGCATGATCGATACCCTCGTCTCCGGTTACGGCAAGCAACGGGTGATGATCGAACACAAGACCATCGGTCGTGATCTCAAACCATACGATGCATTCACTGGCAGACTACCCTTTGAATCACAGATCAGTAGATACCATCTAGCTTCTCTATTAAAAGATGAGCCAATCGATCAGACGATCTACGATGTTATCCGCAAGATAACTATCAAGCCATCTCGCATTGCTAAAGGCAAAGAGAATTCCATTGGTACCCTTTGGGAGATAGAGAACGAGGGTACGTACTACGGCTTTGATGTGCCAGATCTACCTGAAGATCTGGAGCGAGAGACTGCCAAGCTGTTTGAGTTTCGCTGCACACATGATGTGCTTGAGCGACCTGAGAAATACTACCACCGGTTCGGGCACATCACACGTTCGTCGCATGAGCTACGAGATACGCTCGTGCAGCTCATCGACATCGCAAAGGACATTGAGTCCTGTAAATCTAAAGGTCGCTGGTATCAGAACACAGAGGCTTGTGAGCGATTCGGTAGCCCGTGCGAATTCCTCAACCTGTGCCGGAACACGGAGTCAATCGATGACGAAGTCTGGGGTTCACGCACAGGTGGTAGCGTGTCAGGGCAAGACCGGCTGAGCCATTCAGGTATCGGATGCTTCCTCACATGCCGACGCAAATACTTTTACAGATACGTTCAACGGATTGAACGGCGTGTTGAGAAATCAAACGCATTAATTTTTGGATCAGCTATACACCAAAGCTTGGAAGCTTGGTGGATGGCAAAGCGCAAGGATAAGAAAGATGACGGTAACCAAAAAGATACCGGCCAGTAAGGGTGCTGGATTTCTTAACAAGATAAAGACAACAGGCAGTGGTCTTAAGCCACGCATCTGTGTGGCTGGAGTTGAAGGGATTGGTAAGAGTTCCTTCCCCGTGTGGGCAAAGAATCCAATCTTTCTCATGAGCCAAGGTGAGACAGGCATCGAGACTCTGATCGATGCTGATCAGATCCCTGCTGTATCAAACATTGAGATCACCACTTGGTCTGATCTTGTGAACACACTTGATGAACTGATTGGTAGTGAGCACGACTTTGAAACAGTCGTGCTCGACACGATCAATGGATTTGAGAGGCTGCTCTATGACCACATCTGCAACACGCAGTATGGCGGTGACTGGGGACCGCGAGGGTTTGCTAACTTCCAACAAGGCTACATCACTAGCAGTGTTGAGTTTGAAAAGATGCTCGGCCAGCTGGAGAGACTACGCAACGAAAAGAACATGATGGTGTTTCTGCTTTCACATATCCAGGTGAAAGTGTTTCGCAACCCAGCTGGTGCAGACTACGACCGGTTCAGTGCAGACATGCACAAAAACCAATGGGGTTTGCTGCACCGCTGGTGTGACATCGTAATGTTCTTCGACTTCGTAACCGTCGTGGATGAAGACGGCTCACGCAACAAGGGTAAAGGTGGAACGAAACGCATTGCCTATACGCAGCGACGTGCTGCTTGGGATGCGAAGAACAGACACGGTTTACCTGAGAGCTTCTCGCTTGGTGCTACCGCTGAAGAGGGTTGGAATAACTTTGTTAATGCTATGAAAAAAGGAAACTGAAATGAAATTTGAAACCGGAAGATACCTATGTGAAGTAACTGGCAACACACTAACCAAGAGTAAGAGCGGTACGACTCAGGTCGCTATCGGATTCTCTCCGGTACATCGGGAGCTACCTGATGGACGGACAGAGGAATTTGAAAGTGTGATTACTCTGCGTACCTGGTTGCCTGTCACACATAAGGCAGCCTCATGGACTGCTGATCAGCTGAAGCAGCTTGGCTTTGAAGGTGAGCTGTCGCAACTTGACGAAGCCTCGCCATCATTCGTAGACCTCAGTGGTAAGCAGGCTATCTTTACCTGCCGCAATCGTGAGGGCAGCGACTATCAGGATTGGAAGATCTTCACACCAAAGGAAACTACTAAGACTGTAAAGATTGACAGTGTCGAACTGGCACAGATCGATGCAGAGTTTGGTGAATACTTTGGTACGGCCACAGCAGCAGCATCGGCTGCGCCTGTCGCTGAGACTTCCGCTGACCAACCATTTTAATAAAGAGGGGTGGGGGCTGGAGCTTTGTCCCAAGCGTTCAGGTCGCAATCCGCAGCGCGATCTGCTGGCCCTCACCTCATTTTAAAACATATGACAATGAGTACTGATACCGCTAAGCAGATTCTCAAATACTTCAATGGAAGAAGTGATGTCATTGCTGCGCAGCCCAAGGGTTCCACCTTCAGGCCTGTGCATAAACCAATGACTGAAGAGATGCTGCTTGCCGAACACGTTGAAGGAACGACGTGCTTCGGCTTCTATTTAATGCGACCTGATTCAACAGTCTTATGCAGCTGCATTGACTTTGATAACCATCCCGATCAACCTGATCCGGCATGGAGGGACAAGGCAGAGAAACTCTATTACTTCTTAGAGGAACAGGAGTTTGATCCCTGCCTTGAGATCAGTGCTTCAGGTTATGGTGCTCACGTCTGGCTCTTCTTCTCAGAGCCTGTGCCTGCTTTTCTAATCAGGCGATTTTGGGCGGCGATTGATGGTGTACTAAAGATCGATTTCCGAGAAGTGTATCCCCGTCAGGATACGCTTAAGGGCAAGGGACTTGGAAATCTGGTGCGGTATCCTTTTTGGAATCGCAGTAGGTTTGTCGATCCTGATAGTGACTGGTGCGATATCGAGTTTGCTGACTGCACGACCGTTAGCAAAGAAGAGATCGAACAGTTCTGTCATAAGCTTGGTACATCAACAGCTCCACCAGAACCTGCTGGCGGTTTGAGTGGTCGGATGAAGCAGCTGCTTGCAGTTGAAAACTCCGACCTCTCTCTCCGGTGGCGGGGAATACCCAGGGAAACTAGTAAAGATAACTCTCGGTCGAGTATCGTATTTCAGATTGCATGTGAAGCTGTCTATCAACGCATACCAACTGAAGAGATCTTCGATGCACTGCGGCATTGGTGTGATGAGGAAGGCTATAAGAAGAGCGACGAGTGGATCAAGCTCACCATTGATAATGCTTACAAGTCAGTTGCTAAACGCACGAGTGAAGTGAAGGGTGAGACACTAGCCATTGGCTGTGTCAGGCAGTTCTTTAAACGGCGATCAGGTCAGCAGTATATTCGTACCGGCATTGAACCTCTCGACCGAGCCATTGATGGCCTCGGTCGGGGAGAGATGGGGATCTTCGGTGCAAGACCAGGCGGTGGTAAGAGTGCATTCGCATTGCAGTATGGCCTGCACAATGCAGAGCAGGGGATACCTGTGCTCATGCTCAACGCTGAGATGTCTGAGTTTGAGATAGGTCGTCGCCTTGTCATGCGGTATGTCGGTGGTGAGGAAGCCACATGGGACGAGGACGCGGTCCTTCCTTTAATCGAATCAAAGCTACGCAATACAAAGTTCTTTTATCAGGGTGTTGCCAGCATTGCAGATGTTGAGCAGTCGATACGACTCTACTCTAACTCGCACAAGATTCAGCTTGTGATTATCGACTACCTCCAGTTGCTACGCAGTGACAAAGTCACCGGTCGTTATGAGGTGGTGACCGAGATCTCGCAAAGGATCAAACACATTGCACGTAAGTATGACGTAGCTGTGCTTGCACTGTGTCAGGTATCGCGAGAGGTCGAACGCATGGAAGAGATCGACTTTAAGAGTGACATGCTGCGGGAGTCGGGACAACTTGAGAACGATGCAGACATGATCATGTTCGGCCACTGGTATGGCAGGGGCAAAGCTGCTGGGACAGAACCAAAATATCTGGTGCAGATTACGAAGCGTCGTAACGGACCAATCCGAAGGGACAAAGTGTTTTTAAAATTTGATGCGGAGACACAGACGTTTGGATATTAGCAATGGTTGCCCGCTGGGATGCACGGAAGTATCACATCAACCCAAAGACGGGTAACCCCATCTTTGTTGACATCGACCAGTGTCCGGAGAATGAACAGTGGGCACTGACGTTATGCACAACTGACCGGCTAGCCAGCCAGATTGTTGATGCACGTATCGAACGTGTAACTAAAGAGATCAAGCACAGCTGGACGGATGAAGAAATCCAGCGTCGGTTACTCGGCCATGTAACCCCACCGTTGGTTGTGCCATTCGTAAAAGATAATGTGGAGGAGTATGCAGATGACGAATAGTAAATCGAAAGGGAAGCGTGGTGAATTGCAGGCAGCCAAGGCACTCTCAAAGGTGCTTGGCTGCGAGGCACGTAGAAGCCAGCAGTACTGTGGTGAGTCGGGCGATGCAGATCTGATTACCAGCATCAACGGTTTGCATTTTGAAATTAAGAGAGTCGAGAGAGGCAACCCGTACTCTTGGCTGGATCAGGCAGACTCTGACGCACGGGCGACAGAAACACCCGTGGTTCTTCACCGGCGTAATCATCGCAAGTGGATTGCAGTTATTTATCTGGAGGATCTGCCGGATCTTGTGAAGCGTATCACAGCATTCAATAAGGGAACAAAGTATGCAGACAAATACGACAACGAAGATTGATGAATCAAACCCGCATTACTACACAGATACCAAGCACGAGCTAAGGGATATCCAGCGTGAGTTTGTAAAGGATGATGCGTTCGTAGGTTACTGCGTGTGCAACATGCTCAAGTATCTCAAGCGTCTTGGAAAAAAGAGTCTTGCAATCGAAACACAGATATCAGACCTGAAGAAGATACAGAACTACGCTCAGTTCGCAATCGAAGTCATGGAAGAATACGAAGTATGAATACCTTTGGCAGTTTGTTTGCCGGTATCGGTGGGATCGACCTCGGCCTTGAGCGTGCTGGTTGGCAATGCAAATGGCAGGTGGAGATCGATCCGTATGCACAGTATGTACTGAACAAACACTGGCCTGATATCCCAACGCTGCCTGATGTAAAAGATTTTCCACCGGATGAAGGACAATGGGACGTTGACTTAATCGCTGCGGGATTCCCCTGCCAAGACATTAGTGTCGCTGGGGGATCACACCAAAAAGGATTAGATGGTGATCGCAGTGGACTCTACGCAGAAGTCATTCGCATATGCAACCTATTACGACCACGATGGCTGGTCTTGGAAAACGTCTCAGCTCTGCTTACCAGGGGTCTTGGGAGAATCTATACCGACTTGGCCCAGATCGGTTTGCCTGAAGGTCCACCGCACTTCACCTACATGGAGCATCACTGCATACCCGCTAACAGTGTTGGCGCACCGCACCAACGGGACAGAATCTTTATCATTGCCAACGCCAACAGCGAGAGATTACAAAGACACGGGGAGCTGGGACATCCTCGCCAAATATGCACACAAGAGACGCTTGGCCTGTGTCGTAGCGAAGCAGGACAAAGTCAATGGGGGACTCAATCCAACGTGGATCGAATGGGTCATGGGTTTCCCAACCGAGTGGACCGCATAAAAGCTTTGGGCAATTCCGTCGTGCCACAGGTAGCCGAGTATCTGGGCAGATCGATCATGGAGTATGACCATGCAGATTGACTGGATCATTGATGGCTCAACGCTGAGCATTCGATATAACTTCTCAACCGAGAAGCTGTATCTCAATGGCGAAATGAATTCGGCAAACGATATCCATATCTATCTGGATCGCAAGGATGCAAGACGTTTGCGTGATGAGATCAATGCTCACATGTACGCTACGGAATTCTTTACCTTTGGACGCTTCTACCAGTTCGATGCAGACGAAGTGGAGGTACTAGAGTGTCCCTTCTGTACCAGTAAAGATCAGCCACTGGCAGACCATGGCTTTGAAGATGATACATACGTTGTTACCTGTCACAGTTGTCTGGCATCAGGCCCACCAGCGAGCAACCGTGATGATGCAATGATTCTATGGAACGAAAGAAAATGAACGACACACATCAGGCATTCCTAAAGAGTTTGAAAGACAGTGAACAACATGTGTGGAAGGTGGCACGCTGGTTGTATTCAACCGGCCTGCCTGTGCAGGTTAAGCAGGCAGGTAAAGCACCGACCGCTGACATGTGGAAATACTTTGTCGATACAGGCGACCTGGAGATTTCGCTGAGAGTCGAGGTTAAGAAACGTAACCTCGACTTCACTACTCGTGATGACTATCCCTATGCGGATGTCTACGTAACAGCAATGACTGCGTATGATCAGACCTACCCTAAGCCATATGTATATGTGATTCTTAACAAGCCGGAGACACACGCCGCTCTGGTTTACACAGACACGTATCATACGTGGACGGTAGCTGAGACATTTGATACACGGTTAAACAGACGAGCACCGAGTCAGTGCTATACGTGTCCCAAGGAAGAAGTAATCTTTGTAGAACTTAACGAGCAATCATCAGTTAAGTTTCATTCTCCGTTAGCCATTTTAAAATCAGCCTAAACTCTTCGATGTTTCCATCAGCCTTGAGCCGGTTAGCGCGGTTACTGATAACCTGCACATTATCTTTGGTGTAACCTTTCTTAGAATCAATGCGGTCAAGGGAAGGGGACTCGTCCATATAACCTTCTCCTTTCGGTGTAAGAAATGTACCGAGGATCGGGCAACGAATCGGAATCTTAATATCCTCCTTCTTTAAATCGAAGAAGATGTTACGCTTCCTTGCTCGTGTACGCGCATCGCAAAGCATCAGAGATTCTGGGTTACGCTTTTTCCACTGAAGCTTGTACGCTTCATATTGATTCTTTAACGCATTCCTAATTTCCTTGTCTGTCAGATCTGCCAGATCTGGTTGCTGCCTTAAGTATTTAAACCCCCGCCCCTCGCCTTTATTCAGAAGGTTTTTCACCCTCCGAGCATTGCTCAAGGTACTCATCTATTTTTTCTACAGGGGAATAAAAGTCTTTTACTTTCGACGAAGGAAATATTATGTGTTTGATAAAGCCAAGTAGGGTTACTCTGACAAAGCCATGCTTGATCAGCCGTTCCTCAGCTTCTATTAAAGGTAGTGTTCTGTTGCTACGCATCATGATGCGTGCTTTGTATTCCGGTTTAACGTATCGCCAGCGCATGTCAGTCTCCGAGTTTGTCTGGGTTAGTTGGACGCAGGCTGTCACCTACGATTAACGCTGCTACGAAAGTTGCAATGTCATCGATGCGATCCGTTGGTATCCATTCATACTTTGCAGCCAGCACAGTTAGGATCGCTGCTGATATCGTCGTTACCACACGCTTACTCTTAAGCGCATTACAGAAGTCTGTAAAAACTGTCTTGAGATATTCCATTGCTAGCCTCCAAAAATCTTACTTTTGAATCCCATGTACGCAGCAATACAAATCCCAATCAGTATCGATAACCATTTCCACTTGTTCGCTTTGGCCTGTTGCAGATTCGCTTTGGAATTAATAACAGTAGCCTTGCCCGTTGTGCGAGTCTCACGTTTCTCGATCCGGACCTCAGCTTTCACAGGCGAAGCTGAGTCCTCAGCGGCACGCCGCCGATCTTTTCGTTTACTCATTTAAGTTCTTCTTTCATTGCCTGGGTGTGAGCACTGACTTGCTGCTTCTTATCATCAGCAGCTAACGCTTCAATGGCGTTAGCTGCATGTCCCAATGCATCGTTAGTCTTTTGAGTATCACGCACTGATGCCTTTAGCTCTTCGATCAAATCACAGTGACGCTGGTAGCTGTCATGCAGGTAGGGTCCTACTGCCTTGATACTTTTCCAAACCATCCACACCACCGCACTTAAGAAAGCAGTGGGTATTCCGACTGTCGTGATAAGGTTCTGCCAACTCTCCGGATTCATTAGCTCTTGGATTCCTTTGCAAGTCCCCGCTCCACCAGCATCATGTTCAAACTGGTTTCACTTTCGTCTGTATATAGTTCCACCAGGTAGCGTCCGTATTTACCTGTGCGATCCTTGTGCGTCTTGACCCAGATATTCTTTTTGTCTTTCAACATTTCTCCGAGGCATCGTCGGGACAGATATCCCATTGCCTTGTTGTCACCTCGCACCTCCGGTGCATCGATACCATAGAGACGGCACCGCTTTGTAATGGTCACACCCATGCCGAGATCGAAAGAAAGATCAATCGTATCTCCGTCCACGATGCCCACAACGCTACATCTGTATTTGTATTCCCACTGCATAATGCCACCGGCAATTGGCGCGGATTGGTTTCCCTCTCCGGCACCAACGCCGGAGGCTAGCAGGCCGAAGCCTACCAGAGGGGCAAGGTTACATTCATTATCGAGCTGGTAGCGATGAGCCGACAATAGAATTACTTGCGACCCTTCAAACCAAGTACGGCCCTCAGTTTGTTTTTTGCCTCGGTGCTGTCATCACCTTGCTTTTTGTAGATGTCGTAGATATTCACAAGCGACTTATCACTTGGCTTATAGGCAAGGATCTTCTTTCGATAAACCATCGCAGCCAGATCAGCACTCATACCGGACTCCAGTAGTACCTTCACCACCTCGCGTGGTGCTAATCCGGATGCTTCCATGGCATCCGTGATTCGGAAGAACTGTTCGTACATGTTGTTGTAGTTAGATGTAAAGTCGTCATGTATCGATTCGACATCAGCCACTGTCAGCTTGTCTTTGCGAACATCGTAACGGTAGTTACCGGTCAGCTCATCGATTCGCTGTTTCGTACTACGAACTGCAAAGAATGCCTGCTTAGATATATCAAGCTCGTAACCCCGCATGCCGGATGCATAACTCATTACCTCCGTAATGAAGTCACGTTTCCTACCATCGGGTAACGTGGTGCCGTCCACACTTTCCTTAATACGTTTCAGCTGGCTAACGATACCAGGCACAAGAGGTCCTTTACCAATCCCTGATGTGCCTGGTATACCGATGGTCGCGTGTGCAATGAACTTGAGCATGCGATCAACACCGCTATCGTTAGGTCGATAGATCTTTCGGTCGTAGATATCTCGGCCTGATACACCTTCAACGATTCGACCAAAGACCATACCCTGATCCCAGAAGGGAGCGAGTGCCTGTTTGTATGCATTCTCAAACCGACTCTCGCCTTCTTCCTCAGGGATACCGGTTATCCCTGTAGATCGCACAAGGTCAGTCAGGTACAGATCACCGATGAAGTTGCTTAAGTCCACCACAATCGGTTTATCACCACCGCCCAGATGTAGCAGTGTACTGTTACGCATCCACTCAGGCATCAGTGCACGCTTCTTCTGTAACTGTTCGTCGTCCTCTCCACTGAGAGCCTGCGACACAACACTTGCCAATACTGGTAGGCCAACGGTCACAAACATTTGACCGGCCAGCATGCGGATACCTGCTTTAACTTTCGCTGGATTACCGCTGGCGATGTCTTTCCAAGCCAGCGTTTGCAGATTGATGTTGGTACGGATTACTTCAGCTGTGAAGGTGGGGAAGTCACCGAGCGGAGCAAACTTTGAGATTGTCTTTACAATCTTTGGAGCACGGGTGTAGGTTGGCACTAACGTCTTAACACGCTCAGCTGCCTCCTTCTCGATCTGCTTCATCGATTCTGCATTGATCTCTACACCGTCATGCATCGCAGCCTCAATGAGCATCTTGCGTTCAGCAAAGAACCCAATCACCTTGGCCTTATTATCAGACTCCTGATACAAGTCACCGAGCGTAGCCATTAGCTTTGGATTAAACCGTGCTGTATCAACCTTCTCACCGAGCTGACGAATCTGCTCATGTTCAGGTAGGGAGTCATATATAAGATCATCTATATCGGTTTCATATTTACCCGAGAGTCCTTTGACAATCTCCTGATATTCAGAGTTGTTGATCAGACCAAGCTCAAACAATCGCTCAATCATTTTCTCGGCTGCTGCATCAGGCTTAACACCGGCAGATATTGCTGACCCTAAGGGATCAAGGATTCCCCGCATCGCAGGTGTGATCTTGTAACCTGATACACCTTTAGTCACCCTCATCGCTTCAACGAGGTTGGATAAACCGGCACGCTCCAGATAACCAAGAGTTACGCCAACCCGAAAGTTTGCATCAAGGGAGTTACGAGCTTTGGTTACCGGCGAGATAACTGTCTTAAATGCTTTTGCAAGGTGAGCAGCCCTAAGCATCATCGATCCCATCTTGGCGAACAGGTTACCACTATGCCGTGTGGTTCTGTCTGCCTGCGTATCATTCATACTTTTGAGAATGTCTACGAGATCTGTACGTACATACTTCCCATGGAGCTTACCCCACATCTCACCTTCGACGGTGTTAGTAAACTCATCGATATCAATGTCATGGCCCTGTCGTTGCAGCTGTCGTATCTGATCACGGCTATCAAATACAAATCGTTTCTCCGGATCGACGTTTGCCTGTTGCTCAGCAATGGCCTCATAGAACTGTAACTTCGCAGCTATGTGCGAAGTGCGTATGATACTTTCTGTGTAACCCTTTTCGACATCTGTCACTTCACCGTACAGAATCCGGATAACCTCATCGATATCCTTACGCGCACGGAAGCTATCTATTTCTTTGTCCTTCATATTCTGAGGACTGATCAGGCTGTCAACTTTATCCGTAGCCTGATCCATGGTCAGCGGCTTATGCGATACATACCTTCTCAGACGATCTTTTAAATCGCTGTCAAACTCCTGCATGCGAGAAGTGATCATGTTATTCCGGATATTCTCAGGCACATTCTTTAAACTTTCACGCAGCTGTTTTCGGTAGTTAGAGCGTGCTTGCTTAAGATTACCATCTGTCGCAAATACACTATCGATAGCAGTCTGGTTTACGCCATCGACATCCTTCTTCTTTCCTTTTAGAAGATTGTCAAACCACTGATCAACAGATGCCTCGGTACGTGTCTCAAGATCCTGCCTAATCGTGTAACGATAAGCGTCATCAAGTTTCTTCCTACCTTCCTCGGTATTCTTCAGTCGGTAGTAGTGAGCTGGGTTATCCAGTGCTTCATACCGGCGAACCATATAGAACCCAAGGTTCTTATCGAGCGTGCTTAGTAACGATGTATGTTCTATATGTAAGGCATCAGCAATCGCCTTGGTGACCTGATCCTGATGGTCACGCATTACCTGTAGCTTCTCACCGACCTCGGGATACTGCTGCTTAAACGCTTCCATCTTTTTAGGATTAGTGTATGCCTCAAACAATTGGTTTCTAAACTTGTCATGCTCCGTCTTGCTTGCCCATTTGTTCAGTGGAACACCGAACTTCTTTTCTATGGTTTTAACCAGATCACGCCTATTGATCTCAGCCCTGCGTCCATGCAATCCGATCTTGCCTTCTGCTGATTCCAACTCGGAACGCATCTGCTTTGTCTCGGGCGTACCAAACAACTGTCTTTTTATGTACTTGCCTAATGTCTTACCGGTCTTCACAGCTGAGGTGACATCAACGGCATCCTGCGTATAACCGGTAGCCTCGGCTGAAATACCTTTATGACCTGGTTGCACACCAGGTAGTGGTGGCGGTCCTTTGGCAGCTTTAGGTACCGGTGGTGGTTGTCGTCTTGCAGCTTCAGGTATCGGTGGTGGTTGCTTCCCAGCTTGCACAGGCACAGGTGGGGGGGTGCGTTTGGTAGGCACGTTAAGGATCGGTGCTGGTGCAGGTTGTGATAGTTCTTTTGCTGCTACATCAGCGGGTGCTTCAGGCACCGCTGATGGCTGCTTTTTAGGTGCAGCTTTAAATGCCTTAGACACTGCCTGCAATGCAGGTTGTTTTTTAGGAAGCTCTTGTTCAGTTACCCGTTGTGACGGCTGATCCTTTACCTGTTGAGCAGCCACCTCAACTGGGTCTTGATACGGTTCCGCAACATATCTTGGTTTATCTGCCTCAGTTACACGCTCATCTATATCAGGTTCTTTAGATTTAATATCACCTATACGATTTAAAGACTCTTTCTGCGCGGATTCAACAGTCCACTTTTTACCAACTGGCTGCTTGCCTAATGAGTTTTCCACAGTGCCATCGTCGATTAACGACTGGACCTCAGCGAATGTCCCACCGGCAATAGCGTTTAACTGCTGCATCTCCTGCACGATAGGATCAGCTACTGTCTGCTTAGGTGTAAGTTTCGTATCAGTAAAAGGTGCAGGTTGAATAGTTGATGCCGGAGGTGTTGTTGGTATGGCTCCAGGTTTTGGTGGAATAGCTAGAGATGTTTCTGTAGTTGGCTGAGGCGTGTCAGCTTGTTGTTGTTTGTAAAACTCGTTTACTACTATTTTCTCTGCTTCATCTTTTTTTAAGCCTACAAGCTTTTCTTTTACGTTAAGTTCTTCAGCAAGTTTATCTATGTCTTTACGTGTTTTTAGAAGTGGTAATACGGGTGTATCTAACACCTGACTGACGTAGTCACCTTGTTCCGTTGGCTGCTGTTGTGGCCCTTCAATTTCCTCATGCTGTACGACAGGCGTTCGATAAGGCTTCAATGGCCCCACACCCTCAAATGCAGGTGAGGGTGGTGGTTCGATACTTTTCGGACGACTCTCAAGCTGTGTACTTATGAAGTCACTCTGTGGGTCACTTGGCTTCTGAGGCGTTTCAGCTACTTCAACTTGCTGTGGCTGCCGTTGCTCCATCTTTGCACGACCAACACGGCCAGCCTCGCGCATGTCGGCACTGAGTTGTGCCTGACTTGCAGCTTCTTCAGCAGCTGCCTGCCGTTGTGCTTCCTCTTCTGCCTGCTGTCGCTCAAGCTCTGCCTGCTGTGTCTGTGCCTGACGTTCAGTTACCTGATCTGTTGCTGACTGTTGAGCGAGTCGCTCCTGTACGGCGACTCGCTCCGCAACTCTGGGGAATGCTGAGGATAATGTACGACCAAACTCATCCTGCATTTCCTCAGGTAATTCCACCTCTTCAAAGGAACTGCGAGTTGGATCTTTTTCTAAAAGACCATCAATCTTTTTGACTAGCTCTGGATTGTTTTCTGCCTGCTCTACAATGCGGTCAAGCTTATCGTTCGCTTCGTATACTCTTGTTTCAACTCTCTCTTTTGCCTGTTGTTCTAAGGCACGATGCGCCTCTGCCTGCCGCTGTTGACGTGGCATATTCGCAATGATTGAAGGTGATTTGATAGACGTTAATAGTAATGCCTCTTCACCTGCGCCCCGCAGAGCACCACCAACATCACCCCGTGCCAGCTGACCGGTTACACCGAACCTATCACGCACACCTTGGTCAGTAGATTTACCAAAGGCTACTTCGTTGTACATGGCCTCGGTTGCACCACCGAGTATCTCAGCTGCACGCTCTTCACCAATCTCACCTATCAGACCATTGATCCCAAAAGCGTCCATCACGCCATCAGGCTTATTACCGAACTTACCTGGGTTTTGTTTTAGGTAACCCTTAGCCAGTTCCTTGTGCAGGGTAGCTGTTGTTTTTTTGGCTGGTGTGGTGCGACGAAGCACCTTCAGCATATCTGAACCTTTGCTACCCACCGCTTTAAAGAATTCACCACCCAGCCTTTCAGTGACGTTCATTATGAAAACATCGGTAAGGGACTTCACAACGGATGCCGTGCCAGTCTCGCCTTCTTCATAGACCAAACGGTTAGGATTGTTAGGGTCCAGATATGCGGTTGATCTTTCTCTTTCAGCCTGAGCCTCACCCATTTGCTGCCAACCAACAGGGCCAGCAGTCATAGCAGAACCACCAGCAAGTGCACGTCCGGCTGCGGCTTTAACCGTAGGAGCTTTCTGTGCTGCCTGAAGTCCGGCAGTTGTAGCTCGTGCGACATCTGTGGCTGCATCCACACCACGGAGCATTTGAATTCCTTTGGTCGCACCTTTAGCAAGACCACCGCCTGCACCGAACTGCCAGGCCATGTTCATCATTGCAGAGCCGCCCTCACCGAACAGCCTCTCGGCCCAGCCTTTATCTGCCTGCACAGCATTGTCGTAGGCAACAGCTAAATACTGTGCCGGTTTACCAATGCCTTTACCGACCATCTCATGCGCTACATCAAGATCAGCCTTATCCAAGGCGAGAAGCTTTCTCGTTGGTGGAAAGCTTTCAAATAAATATGTAAAGAAATTGTCACGATCACCACGCTTCATAATCTCATCGTGGGGTAATCGCTGGAGATACTGATTCGCCAGCTGCATCTTAACAGCTGGCGAGTACTGAGCATTATTCAGGTCTTTTAAAATACGCTCGTGACCGGTGCGATCTGTTTCATAATGCAGGCTTTGTGTTGTGTCCGGTCGGTAAGAAATCTCAACATCATCGAGATTGTTATACATTTTGTATGGCTGTATCTCACCAGTCTCTGAATACTCAGGCCGAACGGAAGAAGCCGGATACATCCCGTAGGCTTTGTATGCATCAGTACCTAGCTCTTTGAAGACATCGGTCACTTGTGTCCTCCAGTGAATCTCTTAAGAGCTTCTTCTTCACCATACCGCTCAATGAGTGCTTGTAGATATTCTTTCTCTTGGGCACCTTCCCATCGCTCACCGTTACGCTGTTCCCACCTTTTAACTGACCGATCAACAGCAGCTTCGGTGACTCCAATCGATATCAAAAACTCTGGTGAAACTATTGCCGGACCTTGGTCACCACCAATTTCTACCAATCCACCAACTTCATACTGTGGTATCGGATCGCCTCCATTTTGAAGGATCGAATCGTGGTATGTTTTCATTTCAGCTTTGAGCAGGCCAACACTTTCGTTTGGATCTGGCTTGGGAGCACCTTCAGGCTGCTCTCTAAGTTGTGGTGCAACACCCATCTGTGTTTCAGGTTGGAAACCAACTTGTGGTGTTTCTTCTGTAGCTGGGGGAGTTCTACCGCCTTGGCCGTTAACAATCTCCGTGTGATACCCCTCGTAACCATCTATAAAGCGGTTGTAATCCTCTTCATCCATAACTGCCAGTGATGACACAGTAAGGTCTTCAGGGAGGCGAGCATCGGGATTCATTCTATTAATATCCGCAGCCATGGCATTAAGCTTTGGAACCAATTCCGCAAGACCCATTCGATTATCCCGTGGAGCGGCTTGGCGTAAAGCGTCTAACGTGGCGCGATGTCCGAGTCCCATAGGTGATTGCGGATTTGGCGTTATTATCTGCTCTTCTGGTTGTTGCCCAGCAATTCCTTGCTGGCCTCTTTGCCTTAGATCCTCGCCTAAGTCACCGATACCCTGACCTAGCCCACCTATGAAATCTCTAATGGGTTCAGTCCAACCACCGTCACCGCCATCTATATCCTGTGGTTCCCATGGATCTAGTCCAGCTCGTTCTCTCGCTTTGTTGTATTGCTCAAGCAGTAGTCTTCCGTGCGGGTCTTGCTCTGCCCAGTCGAACTTATCCTTGATCAGATTTGGATCGTCACCTCCCGTGATTTCATCTAATTGCGCTTCAATACCAGAACCACGTTTTGGTGTATTTCCTACGACGTATTCCTTGTACTTCCTAGCGATTTCTCCTTCCCACTTAGTGATGTCGTCAAGCTTGTCAGACTGAATCTGTTGAGGATCAATGATCTCTTCTTCATACTTATCAGGGTCAGTGAGACTTGGCTTTATCACCCGCTCTCGGCCAGTGCCATCGTTCATCGGGTATGTCTTGGTGTAGTGCTCCTGCCACTCGTAAGGATTTGTAAAGGTCGCATCTTCATATAAAGGATTACCCTGAGCATCCTTTGCATGGACTTCCTCCTCACCGTCTGGACCCTGAATAGTATCCATCTTCGGCTTGCGGTACTTTAGCTTCGGACGGTATTCGTATTTACCAGGAGCAACCGTGGTCATTTCATACTGATGATTAATACCGTCATCCGACATCTTATGGTCGGCAACTCTACCAGGCACATCTTGTGCGTTTATTAAATTCAGTGGGTCTTTGGTAATACCGTCGAGCTGTGTGACCAGCTGGTTGATAGCAGTTTGTTGCTGTTGTGGGTTTACATTGGTTGCCGTCTGCCACTGTGATATCTGCCCGATAATTGTCTGCGCCTGATTGATACCCTGCGGATTTAAATTATTAAAGAACTTCTGGTATCGTTGTCTCGTGTTAGTAATCGTTTGCTGGCGTGTTTGCAGCTGGGCATTCTGTTGTGCCTGCTGTACAGAATACTGCTGTCGCTGTTTAAAGAACTCAGCGTTTTGCTCTAATCGTTGCTGATGATGTTTGTCGTCCTGATCTAAACCAAGATCGAACATCTCCCGTCTGTTCTGCGCCTGAAACCCGAGGGACTGCATGTTCTGCATGTGCCCCATCTGCTGACGATAGATGCGTTCTGCCACATCCTGATTCGCCATGTTCTGACGCTGAACCATCTGAGCCTGAGCAATAGAGCGTTGCTGCCTTAGGGAGGCAGCACGCATAGCGAGTTCTTCTAACTCCCGCCTACGCTGATTCTGGTAGGTCATCTGTCCGGTTGCAAAGGCAGCTGCCCCAACAGGTGCAATATCCGGCTCATGCTTATAGACAATCGGCACTGTTAGCGTCCTTGATTAAATGTAGGTCTGATATCTGGGTATCTCGATCCTGATATATGAGGCATCTGAGGGTGCCACTGAGGACCATATGTGTTCGATGCTGGATCAAATATCATCTTTTCTCTCATCATGTCCATGGGCATAAACTCATGTGGAGCTGGATGCTGCCCGGGACCCTCTATTGCACTAACATAAGCGGGATAACCTATGCCAGGCACGCTAGATCCGGCAGCCAGAGGTGCTCCACTGGTTTCATATGTGGGCGCAGGTGTGGGCGATGGAACATTCATAGGTGTGACAGTATCCGTTCGACCACCTTGAG
>Ga0114932_10002284_pt1 | contig 20358 bp, 12 predicted proteins | sample 2SBtaG_2_FD_87286 | JGI IMG/M metagenome (GOLD analysis project Ga0114932, IMG submission 87286) | Deep subsurface microbial communities from Kolumbo volcano to uncover new lineages of life (NeLLi) - 2SBTROV12_ACTIVE470 metaG | ecosystem: Environmental > Aquatic > Marine > Volcanic ... | reverse complement strand
CCGAATCGCCGTCCACACAGGCGTCTGCAGGTACGCGAGCAGCTTCGTCTCGAGGCGTATGGCTTCGGTTGCGCGCACGACGAGCGGGTGGTCAGTCATGAGATTTCCTCACCGTATTCGGGCTGCAAGCTCTCTTCCTCTTCCTCTTCGCCGTGCAGCATCATCAGTGCGAGGCTGATCGCCGAGCACAACTGCTGTGTTGCGGGGGTCGACAGCTCCGAGACCAACGCCTCGGCCGCTGACTCGCTCGACTCGCCACTCACCGCATCGCTGAGCTCCCGCTGCGAACCATCCGGACTCGTCCAGACCCGCCCGTCGAGCTCACCGCCCTGCAGTTCATTCCAGAGTCCCTCGAGGGTCGTCACGAGCGCCGTCCGAATCTCACGGGTGTCTTCTCCAGAATGTGCCAGCACGGCTTCACTGATGCCTGAGGCGGCCTGGTGGTCGCGCTCGATGCGTTCAGAGATTGCCCCCTTGCGTTCGTCGGGAAGCCGAGAGTTCGCGATGATGTCCAGGAATCGGCCGACTTGAGCCGTCTCGCGTGGCAGTAATTCCAGAGCCAGAACCGCCCGGCCCACACGGGGGGCTGCGAGGTCCCGCGCAGCCATGTCGGCGCCAAAGGACAACTCCCCCGCAGGCCCAATTCCAGCCAACAGCGCAGCATTGCCCATGGCTGCCTGTTCGGCGAGCTCTGGTCGTTGGCTGTCGCGATCAGATTTGGTGGGCTGTTGCTTGCCCGGCGTCTTCTTTTGTTTGCCCATCGTCCCTTCAGCGAGGTTCTACTGCACATAGCCCAATGCTTCCAGCGCGTCGGCCTCCCAACCTCCTACGCTTGCGCCCTCACCGACCTCATCCGGCCAATGAATGTCGGCACCGGCGGCCCAAGTCTCAAGCTCGGAGAGCAAACGGCTGGCTTCAGCCTGATTGCTGCTGACTTCGTCATCAACCTCCCCAAAGCGATGGTCATAGAGCCGCCACGCTTGGGTCTCGGGCCCTGATTGACGCGCATGCAACTTGAAGCGAGGGCCCCGAAAACTGCGGCGTCGAACGCTGAACTCGTCCAGGTCACCTGTGTGTGCCTTCTGGCCAAGCTCGCCCGCCAGCAGCACGGGAATGTACTGCTCGGCGATCATCGGGGCGTACCCTCGCGAAGACAGCACCGGGCGCCCTTGAACGTCGGGCCAGTGTTCCCTGCCAACCCCCGCTAGCTCGAGCACGGTCGGCGCCACGTCGATCAAACGGGCGGGTCCCAGGGGACTGCCCAGCGACTGAACTCCGGGTCCCGTGACAACAAATGGAACCTGCAAGACCGGTTCATACAGCCCGTGCACATGTCCCCAAAGCCCATGCTCACCGAAGTACTCACCGTGATCGGAAGTGACCAGCACGACGGTGTTTCGGTCGTCGTAGCCCCGCTGGGTGAGTGCCGTCATGTACATGCCCAGCACACGGTCCGCGCCCAGCACTGACCCATCGTAGAGCGGCCCAGCCACTTCGGCTTCGCGCTCGCTGGGCTGACCGGTGCCAAAGAGGTGGTGCTGGAGCAGGGCATCGCTGACGGTGCGTGCCTCGCGCAGGCTGACATCTGTGGGCAGAAATCGAGCGTGATCTCGGCGGTCGACCCGGTGGTAGGGCGCGTGTGCCTCGAAGATGTTCACAAAGGCAAAGAAGGACCTGTCGGGATCTGGCCGCTCATCGAGCCACCCAGAGAAGGCCTGTGCCCCCCATGCTCCCCCTTTGTCGCCCTGTCCCCACATCAACCGACGCCACGTCCGAGTCACCACGAACGCATCAGGCACCAGCTCGGCGCTCCAGGACGGGATGAAGGTGCCGAAGCCCTCGCCCAGACCGTTTGCTACATTGACCCACGGATTTCCCGTGACGGCGACGGTGTCATAGCCCGCCTTATTGAAGGCGGACTGCAGCGTGCGCTCACCATCCAACAGCGAGCCGTGCTCGTAATGAGCACCGTGGCTACCCGAATAGCGGCCCGTCAGCGTCGTGGCGTGACTAGGCAGACTCCAGCAAGCGTTGGCCCAGCCCTCGAACTGCATGCCGCGGTCGGCAAGCAGGGTCAGCTGCGGAGAGGTCTCCCGTTCGTATCCATAGGTAGAGAGCCGATCTCGCCTCACCGTGTCGAGCACAATGACCACAACGTTCGGGCCGTCTGCCCCTGGCAGCTGATTGTAGCGCGGAGGCTCTCCCGGGCGACCCCCGAGCACGACAAGCACGGCGGCAAGTCCGACGAAGAACACCACACGAAACGCGGTGCGGCTCGGGGATGGCTCTCCTGGATACCGCCAGCGAATCCAGCTCAGACCCGCGCCGATACAGGCAAAGAGCAGCACTGTGGGCCGTTCATCGACCAATCCGCCAACCGCGCCCACGACGACGGCAACGATCGCGACCAACACAGCGGGCCGACGGCGGAGCCACGGATCGAGCGCCGCTCCGAGCAGGGCCCCCACCACGCCATGGCTGACAGCAGCGACGACCAACCAGCTCGCTTGGCCTGTTGGGCCAGCAAAAGCAGTCAGCCCAAGACGGCTGATCAGCTCGAACAGGCCGACCCACCACAGAATGCGCGCGCCATGGAGCGCACCGTGGACCGGTTCAGGAATTAGCTGGCGTCCCGGGCGAGCCGGAAGCCGAGCCCGGACCACCGTGAATCCGGAGCCTCGGGGGAGCGAGCCTTGGCCCAAGCGGCCATCGACGGCTGGTCCCAGCCTCCAGGATGAATCCATCGGTCACGGGCGACGCCGTCCTGGCACCACTCGGCCACGTTTCCAGCCAGATCACGCACACCCTCGGGGGTGCAATCGTTGACGTACAGGCCCACCGCGCAGGGGCGTCCGAGGACTTCCTCGCTCGTGTTGGCGTTGCCGTCTCCGAAGGGGGCGCCCCACGGATACGGACGACGCTCTTCGCCGCGGGTCACCCACAGGCGCTCCTCGAACATCAGCAGTCGAGAGCCGGCGTAGCGAGCATAGGCGCTCGCCTCGTGCCAGCTGATGCCGACAACAGGCTGGTTGTCCACGATGAACGGCTGCGAGCTTTCGTCTTTGGCGCGCTCGGGCCATGGGTCGCTGCAGCCAGCAAGCCACTGCCAGCCATCTTCGCCCCAAATTTCGCGGTCGTCGTAGCCGCCAGCCTCGACAAAGAGGCGGTACTCGGCATTGGTGACGGGGAACTGGCCGATGACGATCGAGCCGTCCTCGCCCTGAACGGTGCGCCAGTATTCGGCATTGTCGGGGGTCACGACCCGAGGGTCGCCGAGCAGGCCAAGAACCTCGCCAAGATCGAGTCGATCTTTCGCGGAGCCTGCTCCGTCCTCGATCAAGGCAACAATAGCGGCGACGAGTGTTCCCCGTGCCTCGCTGTCTGCCCCATTCTGGGCAAGGTCCCGTCCGTAGCGTGCGAGTGGACCCACCCGCTCCGTTGCCGGAAGTCCGATGAGTGCGTCGAGATCAGCCTGGCTGGACACCTGTACCCCCTAGGTCACGCGGCGAAGAATCGTCGCGCATCACTGCCCTAACCAGGATTGTCGCGTTTCGTCACGCGACTCACCCGAAGATGACTCGCCAGCTGGTCGGCCAGCTGTCGCGGTTGCCCGATGCGCGCACATCGACAAAGTCTTCGGCGCCAAACTTCCCGGCCATCCAACGCTCGGCATGTTTCTGCTCAAGATCGAACCACTCCAAATTCCCCGAACCAGGCTCGGGACCGGGCGCGTACCGAAGCCAGATCGGATGCGCGTTGACCAACTTGTCCTTGGCGTCGCTGTCGAACGGCTCTCCAGGGCGAGAGAAATAGATTCGACGAATGCTGCCGTCCGAGCGCATGCCGACGAAAAACGGCTGGCGGGTCCCTGTCAGGGTCTTCGACAGGCCCTGCGCCCAGTCGAACAGCCGGAACTCGAACCGAAAACGCGCGGAGGTGTTTGACATGCGCCCAAGCTACCGCAGGTTGGGACCTTCGGGCAGCCCGATTCGGACATCGAGAGGCGCAGGCCCATCGAGGTCGAGCTCGGCGCGAATCCAGTGCTCATTGCGGTAGTGCTCTAGGCGGGCCAGCCGCTGGGCCTGGTTGAACGCACGCGCGGACACCCCCGCATCTGCAGCAGTGGAGGACCACATCGACAACGTCATTACAGCGAGCAAGCCGCCGGCCCAGTCCCTGTCCTCTTGCAGTAGCAGCACCGTCCCGGCTCCGAGCCCGCCGACAACTGCGGCGTAGACCAAGCCAGTGCCCGGACGGCCCGCGTAGACATGGCCGGCCCCGGGAATCACAGACAGCCCAACGGCCCCCGCCGCACTTCGCTGCCTCACTTCGTCCCAGCGATCGAGATCCGCCGAGAACAGGCCGGCCTGGGGACCGAGGGGTCCGGACACGCGCGACAGGGCGGCGATGGCGTCGGCTGGCTGACCGGTGCCCGCGTGACCCCAGGCTGCGTAAAAGGCCACCGCGTCGCCGATCTTCGGATCGGCCTCGCCAATCGCCAGCGCCTGTTTGGCTAGCCCGTCAAAGTCACTTCGCTGCATGTAGGTGTCGAGCAACGCGAGCTGAAACCAAGGCTTCCATGCAGGATCTTGATCGACTCCCGACGCCAGGGCGTATTGCTCGGCGAGCAGGTGACCATGCTTGCGCTGAAAACGGGACAGACGAAGGCGAGTATGGGGCGCTCGCGGGTCGTCTGCGTGGTCTGCGAGTGCGCGCAACACCTCGGCCGAGGCAATGTCGGGGTACCCCGAAGCCTCAAGCTCCTGCAGCATCTGCCAGGGCTTTTCGAAGGGGTCCAACCCCACGTCGGTTGGCACTTCTTGCGCCAGGGCCACGCTCAGCACCAAAGCGATCAACGAGGACGCCTCCGCATGCTCTCAAGTGCCCGTTTGACATCTTCTAGCTCGGCCGGTGAGCGCCCCGGTGGAGTCGGCGGAGGACCGGCGCTACCTGAATTGCCCGGTGCCTTTTTCGATTTCCCGGAGCTGCCAGACCGCCCAGAGCGTCCCTTTGCCGTCGGCCACACGGCACCGCCGGCGGGTTCGAATACCGCGTCAACCACTACACGGAAGGTGCGGTTGACCGGTGCATAGTAGGAGGTCGCCAGGTCTCCCCGGGTGTCTCGCGAGAACTCGACGGTATTCCTGGCCCTGAGCAGGCGGTCGGTTCGACTGCTGCTCTTGGAGCCGGGCAGCCTAGCCATCGAAGGCTTGACGATGCTTCCCTTGATGCTGCCCGCGTACGCCGTACCGAGCAGGCTGTAGTCCACATCCGCCGAAATCTTGCCGCCGTCGACCGAGACGCCGTACGCCTTTTCCGACGGCTCGAAATAAGGGGCAAGGCGCTCGAGAGGCAGGGATGTGACAGAACCAGCGCCTCTGATCAGGCCGTTCTTTCTCATGTCGCCGCTGGCATCGACTTTGGCCCCGTCGACCTTGCCGCGCAACTTGTAGGGCATGTACTCACCTGCGACCGGCCCAACGGTGAAGCTGTCCACGGCCACTTCCCAGTCTTTGCCACTGGGAGCGTTTGCCCGGTCCTCGACGTGCACCTTTCCGTCGGCGATGCGCAGCTCGGTGGGTTCTGCGGGAAGCCAGCTGAGGTCGAATCCAAGCCAGGGTTCTGCGATCGGGGTCTTGACCGAGCCACCAATCCAGCTGGCGAACTCCCATTTCGCGGCCTCGGGCAGCTCCAAACGCCCATCTTTCGCCATTCGGGCGTAGCCCTCAAATCCGAGGGCGACGGCCTTGCCGTCCTCAACCTTGACGGCATCGGCCCTAAACCATGGCTTGTCGTCTCCCTTGATCACCAGGCCAAAGACGCCTGCTCGGTCGGACGTCCAGCCCACTGGTTCACGAGCTGTGAGCACAAAGTTGTCCAGTTGGGCTTTGTCCCACTTGAGGACAAGACTGTCGGCTGCACCTCGGTATTCAAACGCGGCCTCACGGAACATGACGGTGTCCGCGGCGATGCGGAATCCCGCGTCGCGGGCCTTGATATTTCCGCTGATGATGGCGTAGCTGTTGGTCGGAACGACCCAGCCTCCCGCTGTGGAATCCCGGCGAATGTCCACGCTTAGGCCGCTCACGTCGACTGACTTGAGCTTCCAGTCGCCTCGGCCGACCTTGCCCGTCAGGCGGACCCGGCCGATGTGTGCGAATTGCTGACCATCCGAGCCTTTGACCGACACCCCAGTGAGTACAACGGACCCGGGCCGCCACTGCAGGTCCTTGAATGTGACTTCGCCTCCTGTCCGCGTGTTCAGGAAGTTCCGCATCTGCCCCGTGGCCGCTCGGTCCATATAGAACCATCCGCCTGCCACAGCGATGCCGCCGACCACCATGACGGCCGCAGCCGCGGCGGCCAATCCGCCAATGCCCAGAACGGCTAGGCCACCCCTTTTTGCTGTGACAATCGAGGTGTTGGTGGCCTGGCTCGGCGGCTTGGAAGCCGGAGAGAGCGAGCCATCGACGGCGCCACCCGTTGTGGGCGCCATGGTGCCGTGAACAGATGGGTCAGTGCCCTCACGGACCGAGCGAGGCACCTCGGCAATCGCGATGCTGCCCAGCGGGACGCCGCCATTGGAGTGCTCTTCGCCACTCCAGGTCTGGCCTTGGGCGGGCATGGCTGGGGCGACGAGCTGCCACGCCGTGCCGTCGAGCACCTTCTGAATCGCGGCACAATCGGGCAGTCTCCGTGCCCGGTCCACCTGCAAGCACCCCTCGATGACGCTGAGCAAATGCTCGGGAATGTCCGGCACTAGGCTCACCGCAGGGGGGTAGGAGCCCGAGGCGACCGCATTGAAGATGGACAGAATGTCGGGACCTGTGAAGGGTCCCCGGCCCGTGATCAGTTCATAGAGAATGCAGCCCAGCGAGAAGATGTCGGCGCGACCATCGACGTTCTTGGCGTCACGGATTTGCTCGGGTGCCATATATGCAGGGGTACCCATCGCGACCCCGGAACGGGTCTGGCCCATGCCCCCGCCCGAATCGTCGGCGAGGGCCTTGGCGAGGCCGAAGTCTGCGACCTTGGGGATGGTGATGCCACCCCCTACATAGAGCATGACATTCGCGGGCTTGAGGTCCCGATGCACGACGCCAAGGGAGTGCGCATGCCCCACACCGGCCACGATGCCTCGGAACAGCTTTTCGGCCTCCTCGAGGGACAGCTTGCGCTCTTCGAGCACCGTGTCCAGGGACGAACCGGCGATGTACTCCATGACCAAACCTGGAGCGCCGTCAATGTCCAGAATGTCAGTGACTGCGACGATGTTGGGGTGGGCCAGCGTTGCCTGAACCCGCCCCTCTTGCACCAACCGCTCGCGAATCGAGTTGCTGCTCATGGTCAGCAACTTGAGGGCATGCCAGCTCCCAAGGCGCTTATGCTTCACCTTGTAGACGACCGCCATGCCACCCTGGCCGAGGACTGAATCCACGACGTAGCGGTCGATTTCCTGGCCCGGTTCGAGTGCCATACGCTCCTGTACGGCTGACACACTACCAGTATTTGATTGGTCTACCGCAAAAGGAAGACGGGCTGGATGGCACCCCCGAGACGATTCGAACGTCCGACCCACCGCTTAGGAGGCGGTTGCTCTATCCAGCTGAGCTACGGGGGCTGAACCAGCCACCGGACCAGTAACTCCTGGTGATGGGCAGGGGCTCGAAAGTCGGGATCGCGCTTTACAGGAACCAGACAACGGACTATTAGCCCCGCGTAAACAGGTTTTGCCCCTCTGGGCTGTTGTTTGCTCTGCTATTGTGAGGATCTGATGCGCACTTTTTCTGCTTTTGCCCTGCTCGTTCTGCCGCTCTCCGCCGTCGCCGGCACAGACGCCTCCGCAGACGATGTCACCTTCGAAGCACACAGCAAGCTCTTCCGCGGCACGCAAGTGTCCGAGTACTTTCCTGAAGACAGCCCGCTGGCCATCCGCTTCACCGCGGACATGGACACCGAAGTCAACGTGAACATGATCGGCCAGTCGCAGGTTGCATGGCCCGAAGGCGAGCTGCAGAACACCTGGACCGACATCAAGCGTGGCGGCGCAGTCACCCTGCTCACCGACGCCGAGCTCAAGGCTGACGTCGCCGTTGACCTGTGGGGCTTCAACTTCAACTACGCCATCTGGTCCATGGACTTCGAGTGGACCGGCACCGAGACGTTCAACGCGCTTCTGCTGCCCGACAACGACATCAACGAAGTCAGCGTCACCATCGAAAAGACCGAATACAACGTGCTGCAAGAAGAGTATGAAGTCGACTACGGCGTCTTCCTGCGCCTCTCCGGCGATGTGGCCCCGCGCAACACCGCGACCATCACCGGTACCAAGATTCGCAGCAACCGCCGCAACATCGAAAGCATCGACGACATCGCCGACATCGACGCCCCGGACGAAAATGATGGCGTGTTGGACATGGAGTCCATGTGGTACGGCAACAGCAGTGCTTCCTTTGCACTCGATGTCACGCCGACCATCTCGCTGTGCCATGACTGGTTCGGCTGCTACGACGTGCCCTACACCTACAACTGGCACATCGCTGATGACGAACGCATCATCAAGAGCCAGAACGCCGAATACGACCTCTTCATCCCGGCCGTCGACTTCGGCGGCAACGACCTCGACTTCGGGGACGTGGTTGTCGGTGAGTCCTCCACCCTTGAGCTGACGGTCGGCGCCATGTCTTCCGCGACACTCACGGGCCTCGCGCAGGTCGACGACCCCGCGTTTGTCATCGAAGGCGCGGACATCTTCGCCGACGCTGGCAGCGACCACGTCATTCGCATCACCTTCACCCCCGATGCGGTGGGTGACTTTGACGGCTTGGTCAGCATCGACACCAACGATCCCGCGAGCGATGCACACCACGTCACCCTCGCCGGCGCCGGCTACGAGCTCGACGTCAACGGCGACCCCGTCGATGACGGCAACGGCGATGATCGCGAGACCGCCGACGACTTCGGCGGTGGCTGCGGCTGCAGCAGCAGTTCATCCACCGGCGGCGCTCCCTTCGGCGCCCTGTTTCTCGGACTGCTCGGCCTCACCTACCGGCGCCGCCAGTAAACAGGGACCGAACCAAAAAAGAGGGCGGCTCATACGGGCCGCCCTTTTTTGTTCCTTGCGTGAACGTCCTCTACGTAGACGTGCCGATGAAACCAACGACCACGAACATCAGCGCATAGACCACCAGCAGTCCAACATTGATGCTGGCCATTCCCGCCGGGATGTTGGATGAGATGGAGGCTTCCTCACGGTAGACCTGCCCGGTCACCATGCGAGACATGATGACGGCGATGGGGCCCAGCACCAACAGTCCACAGCCAGGCACGAACCACGCGAGCATAGACAGCGCCCAGGCGCCCTTTGCCAATCCAGAAGCAGCTTCGGCCTCGGCGTCGCGCACCATTCCGATCACAATCCAGAGATTGTAGAGCCACACCACAGAGGCAAAGCAAGCGATGCCGGTGCCGCCAATGCCGAGGAACATGAAGTTCGGCCCCGAGGCTACGACTACGGTCTCATCCATGCGGACTCTCTCTCCTGGTTGCCGGCGGATGATACCGACGGGAGATCGAGGACACAACCACCCTGCCCTCGCACGGCGCACCAAGTGCGAAGAAGACTTCGCACCCGACACGATCTGGTGACATCGTTTGTAAGCGTCAGACTGGGACCCTGCAAAAACTGACCGGTCGGTATTTTTGGCCCACGCCTCCCCTCAATGGAGCACGCCATAATCCGCCTTTGCCGGGACTATGTCAGTTCTGACTACCGAGTATCTTTTCATAGATATGCGCATACCCAAACAAACTGACCAGTCAGTCGAAAACGAAGCGTCACGATCGGTCAGAAACCGCCTCCCGTGGGGTTGCGCGACGGATCCCCAAGTCCTATACAGGGTGCGAACGATTCCCTACAGTCGAGGACACACTTCATGGCCAAGTACACAACCGTCGCAGAAGCCATTGCCCGAGTCGGCATCGACCACCCCGAACAGGACTACGTGTTCCAGAACATGCAGGGCGAAGAGACGTCCTACCCGTTCCCCGACGTCGAGAAGGCCACCGCAAAGCGCGCCGCTGCCTTGCAAGAGCTCGGCCTCCAGAAGGGCGACCGCGTCGGCCTCATCGTGATTGAGCCCGAAGACTTCGTTCTCACCTTCCTGGCCGCCGTTCGCATCGGCGTTCTGCCCGTGCCGTTGTACCCGCCGATGAGCTTCGGCAGCCTCGATGCCTATGTCGAGCGCACTGCCAAAGTGCTGGACACATCCGAGTCCTCCATCCTGATCGCGAGCACCAAGCTTGAGAACGTGCTGTGGGGCCTCGTTGACCGGGTTCCGAGCTTGCGCAAGCTGGTTCGCGTCGAAGGCCTCAAGGAGTCCAACCGAACACCGAACTTCCCGGAGATCACCCCGGAAGACACCTGCTTCCTGCAGTACACCAGCGGTTCGACCAGCGATCCCAAGGGCGTCATCGTCACCCACGCCAACCTTATCGAGAACTGCCACCAGATCATCGTCAATCGCTTGAAGATGACCCCCGAAGCCAGCAAAGGCGTCTCATGGTTGCCGCTCTACCACGACATGGGCCTCATCGGCTTCGTGCTGGCACCCCTGGTCAACGGCATCCCCGTGGTGTTCATCCCGACCATGCGCTTCATTAAGCGGCCTTCGGTCTGGCTCGACACCATCCACCGCCACCGTGGAACCCAGACCTTTGCCCCGAACTTCGCCTATGCGCTGGCCACCCGCCGCGTCCGCAAAGCCGACCTCGAGCGCTGGGACCTGTCCTGCCTCAAGTCCTGTGGCTGTGGCGCCGAGCCCATCCAGCCCGAGACCGTTCGCGCCTTCACCGACCTGTTCTCCGAGAAGTGCGACATGCCTCGCACGGCTGTCCTGCCCGCATACGGCATGGCCGAGGCCACACTCGCCATCGCGTTCAAGCCGCTCGACGAAGAGATGAAGACGAACATCGTCGACGCCGCCACCTACGAAGGTGATGGCAAGGTTGTTGAGCCCGTCGAGGGCCAGCCCTACCTCGAGCACGTCTCCTGCGGCCCGGCATTTGATGGACACGAAGTCGTCGCGATGGACGACGAGGGCAACATCCTGCCCGAGGGAACCGAAGGCGAGCTGTGCTTGCGCGGTCCGTCCAACACCAAGGGCTACTACAAGAACCCCGAAGCAACCGCTGCCACACATCGCAACGGCTGGCTTCACACCGGCGACCTCGGCTACATGCTGGACGGCGAGGTGTACATCACCGGCCGCCTCAAGGACCTCATCATCCTCAACGGCCGCAACATCCACCCGCAGAGCATTGAGTGGGTCGCTGCCGAGGTCAAGCACGTGCGCAAGGGCAATGTGGTGGCGTTCAGCCGTCCCGGCCAGCGCAGCGAAGAATTGGTCCTGGCCTGCGAGACGCGCCTGGACGACACGGCCGAGCTCGAAGCGGCTGTGCGTCAGCTAGTTCAGAAAGAGCTGTCCCTGGCGATCGACCACTTGGTCTTCATCAAGCCAGGCTCACTGCCCAAGACTTCTTCCGGAAAGCTGCAGCGTCGCAAGACCCGTCAGCTGTACCTTAATGGCGACCTGCTCGGCCGCGGCTCACGCCAAGCCGGTGCAACCGCCGACAAACTTACCCTCGCGAAGCACGTCGCGGCCTCCATCTGGAGCCGTGCCAAGGCCACTGCGCTTCTGCGCTAGACCGACCCTCTTCGCACCCACGAGAGATTCATCATGAATGACACCGAAATCCTGGCCCTGATCCGCGACGCCCTCAAGGATGTCGCCCCCAACCGCGCGTCAGAATGGGACACGGTCGCCTTGGACAAGAGCATCGAGCAGCTGTCCCTGGACTCCATCGCCACAATGGAGATGGTGGGCTTTCTCGAAGACAAGACCGAAGCCACCTTCCCCGACGAAGAACTCGCCAAGGTCAACAGCCTCGGCGACCTCGCCAGCCTTGTCCGGGCCGGCCGCGTCTCAGCCTGATCACACACTGATCACACATCGGGGGTCTGCATGACCGCCATCGCAATTGTTGGCATGGGCTGTCGTTTCGCCCATGCCCCCGATCTCCAGTCGTACTGGAAACTCACCCTCGAAGGCAGAGACGCGTTTACGTCTCCGCCACCGGACCGCTGGGACGAGTCCGTCTTCCACGACACGTCCAGGCGTGCGACGGACAAGAGCTACGCCCCGACCGGCGCGTTCATCAAGGACATTCGCAGTTTTCCTGCAATGGCCTTTGGACTGCCTCCGCGTCGGGTCGAGGTCATGGATCCGCAGCAGCGCTTTGCGCTCGAAGTCTGCAGACAGGCGATCGAAGACTCGGGCTACCACCCGAGCGACATGCCGTACCGCACCGGCGTCTTCATTGGCGTCACGGCCACCGAATACCGCACGCTGATGGCGTCGCGCATGCTGGCCCAGATGATGGCAGCAGGCAACCTTGGCTCTCCCCCACCTCAGATGAGCGCCATTGTCGAAGCCGTCGAGAATGTCGTGCCCTCGCGCCCATTTTCGGCCCCGGGCGCACTCGCAAACATGACCGCAGCGACCGTTGCGCAAGAGCTAGATCTGCACGGTCCGGCCTACACCACCGACGCCGCATGCGCATCGGCCATGGTGGCCCTACACGACGCGGTGGCCCACCTTCGCGCCGGAACTATCGATGCCGCATTGGCCGGTGGCGCATACATTTGCATCACTCCCGAGCACCACATCGCGTTCTCTCGCATTGGGGCCATGAGTGCCCAAGGCAAGTGCCTGCCCTTCGACGCACGCGCCGACGGATTTGTGCAAGGCGACGGTGCAGGTATCGTTCTGCTCAAGCGAATGGACGACGCGATCCGCGATGGCGACCGCATTTACGCCGCGGTCAACGGCGTTGCGATGAACAATGACGGTCGAGGAGACGGGCCCATGGCGCCGGTCTCTGAGGGCCAGGCCGAAGCGGTGCGCGCCGCGTGGCGCGACGCTGGTATCGATCGATCCAAAGTCGGCTATGTCGAGGCTCATGGCACCGGAACAACAGTCGGCGACGGCGTCGAGTTCTCCGGATTGCAGCGAGCGTTTGGGGACGAGGTCGTCGAAGCATGGCTCGGTTCTTCCAAGGCCAACGTCGGGCACACGATGTCCGCTGCGGCGATTGCGGGCATCATCCGAGCGGCACTGGCGATCTACCACCGTCAGATCCCGCCGATGGCGAACTTCGAGTCGGCCCGCGAAGAACTACAGATCCAGAACACAAACTGGAAGGTCCCCACCCAGCCCGTGCCCTGGAGCTCAAACGACCGGGTAGCAGGCGTCAGTTCCTTCGGATTTGGCGGCACCAATGGCCACGCCGTCTTGTCCGGTGTGGAGTACACAGAAGACCAGACAGAACAAGCTGAACTCCTCTTGATTTCAGCCCCCGACGAGGCATCCGTGCGTGCCCTCGCCGGAGCCATCGGTCAGGCTGTGCAAGACGACGCCTCATTGACCCCCAGCGGCGTAGCGGCGGCCCTCAGCGTGCGCGCTGACCAGCCCAGCCGATTGGCGGTGGTGGTCTCGAGCCGACAGGACTTGATCGAGACGTTGAGCGCCGTGGCGAACGGTGAACGCCCCAAGGGGAGTCACCTGGGTGTGGCCGACGACGAAGCGCCCAAGGTCGCGTTCATGTACCCGGGCCAGGGTTCTCAGCGAACCGGCATGTTGGCGGCGGTGCGGGACCGATTCCCCGTCGTCGCACAGACGCTCGCGGCTCTCGAAGGGGAGCTCAGCGCTGACCTGCCCGTTCCCCTGACCCACCTCATCTACCCACAGCTGCGCGCTGAGCCCGTCGATGAACAGACCGCCACCGACCAGCTGACCGACACCGCGAATTGCCAGCCCGCATTGCTGGCGTGCGGCATCGCTCTGACTGCACTGCTCAACAAGGTCGGAGTGCAACCCGTCGCCGTGGTCGGACACTCGCTCGGTGAGTTCACGGCAGCGGCGGCAGGCGGCGTATTGACCGCAGCGGAGGCGGCTCGATTCGTGGCCGCACGCGGCCGCTCCATGGCAGCGCTCGAGGGAGATCACGGCGCGATGGCGGCCATCATGGCCGATCGTCCTACTGCCGAGGGCTTCCTCGTCGACGGGGCGGTCATCGCCAACGTCAATCATCCGCGCCAGCTCGTCGTCTCCGGGTCGACCGACGCCATCGCCAAGGTGGTCGGGAACGCAAAGGCAGCAGGCGTCAAGGCCATTCCCTTGGCCGTTTCGCACGGATTCCACAGCCCAGTGCTTGCAGGTCTCGACAGCAAGGTGCTGATCGAGAATATCGACTTCCAGCCCCCCACGATGACCGTGGCGTCTGCCATCGCCAACAGGCCATACGCCGATGCCGACGATGCCAGAGCCGTCTTCGAGCGGCATGCCATCTCGCCGGTGCTCTTCACCGACGCACTAGCCCAGTGTCGAGATGCGGGTGCGGACCTGTTCCTCCAAGTCGGTGCCGGAGGGCCACTCGCGGCCTTCGCACGCGGCTCACTCGAACGCGACCACAAGGGAATCCTGTCACTGGCGAGCACCGACGACGCAGACGGCGGACGCTCCTTGCTCGAGACGCTCGGCCGCTTGTGGATTGCCGGGGTGCCTGTCGACGTGCGCGCCGTTGTCCAGCCGGGATTGACCGCTAGCATTCCCCCCGCGGTGTACGAGCGTCAGGCGTATTGGGCTGTCAAAGCCGAAGCGCAGCTGCCCCTCAACATGAAGGGCTACACGCCGCGAGAGCGCAAGGCCCCCGAACCCGTCGTGAGCACGCAGCCCGCCGAGGTGGCGGCCGCCAAGCCAGATGTCGACGAAGTCACCGAGAAGGTCATCGCCGTCGTGGCGAAGGTCAGCGCCTATCCGCGCAATGCACTCAAGACGTCCATGACGCTGATTGACGACCTCGGGTTCGACTCGCTCATGGTGAACGACCTGGCTTCGGGCCTCGCCGATGCCTTCCCTGGAATGGGGGGCATTCCCCAGGAACTGTTCATCAATCGCCCGACGGTGCACGACCTCATTGATTTCGCGCGCACCTCCGGAACGGCGGGCCCAACCGCCATCCGCGACGACGAGCCCCTGCAGTCCTACGCGCCAGTCTGGCTCGAGGCGGAGCGGGCTTCCGGTCGCGCATCGGCAGACGGCAAGCGGGCCCTGGTGGTCAACGCCGACGATGTGGCCGCGTCCCTGGAAGCCATGGGCGTTGCAGTCACACGTCTATCTGCTGAAGCCGCCGCAAAGGCCGAGCCAGCTGACGTCATCGTGTGGAGTGGCCCGAAAGACCTTCCGTCCGTGTCCAGCGTACTCGCCGGGGAAGTTGCCTGGCCAGATCTCGCCGGCAACCTCATCGCCGCTCTCGACCGGCAAGCTCTGCTCAAGTCGACACCCGACCTCATCGTGGTGCGTTCCGAGAGCGACCCGTGGTCCGCAGCCCTCGGCGGTGTGGCCAGAGCCGTGGCCCGCGAGTGGCCAGACGCCACCAGCAAGCACATCGTGCTCGCAGACACCGACGCCTCCGCCGTAGTGGATGAATGGCTATCGAGCGACCGCACCATTGACGTGCGCCTCGGCACCAAGCGGCAGGTTCTTGGCTTCGAAACACAAGAAATCGCCACCGCAGCCCCGAACGCTGACGACACGGTGCTCATCACCGGAGGCACGCGCGGGATTGGCGCCAAGCTGGGCGAACGGCTGTTTGACGCCGGCGCCACCGTCCTCTTGATGGGGCGCGGCGATCCGTCAGAGTCCGCTGCATCCCTGATTGCTCGCAGTGAAGGCCGCGTCGAGCACCTGCGTGCCGACGTCACAGACCGCGCCGCTGTCGCTAGCACCATCGCCGGCCGTGCGGTGACCGCCCTCATCCACAGTGCGGGCGTGCTCGCAGACGGAGAGCTGGGCAAGACCTCCGCCGAAGCTAGCGCCACTGCGCGTCGAGTCAAGGTCGAGGGGTGGCTAAACGCCATCGCTGCGTGCGGAGCGACCCTGCGCACAGCCATCGGAATCGGGTCCTGGGCGGGACGCTTCGGCAACCGTCACCAGAGCCACTATGCCGCGGCGAACGCACTCTTGGCAGAGCTCGCCAGCCACACACCTACCCTGCGCGCCGTCGTCCCAGAGTTCGGACCGTGGATCGACAGCGACATGGTGCGGACCATCCCGGCCCCCATCATGGCGACCATGCGCACCGAGGGCGTCGCCTTCGTCGCCGATGAGCCCGGCTTGGACGCCATCACCAACCTGCTCAGCTCGGGCACTGGCGCTCTGGTGCAGGGCCGTGATCTGCCACACACCACGCGGCACGTTCAGCTGACGGACCGGATCTCCACCGATACCCATCCCTACCTGCTCGATCACGCAATCGAGGGCACGCCTGTGCTGCCGCTGGTGGCGGCGGCGGACATGTTGGCCCACGCTGCGGGGGTTCCCGCCCCGTTCGAGATGCTGGACTTGCGCCTATTCGCGCCAGTCACGGTCACCGAGCCCGTTGACATCACATTGATCGCCAATGGCGAGAAGGTCGAGCTGCGCATCGGCGAGCGCAAGACCCTTGCCTACCGCGCGCGCATCCGACCCCTGACTTCCGGCGTCTCAGCCCCCGAACCCGCCGACACGGGCAAGACATGTGCCCTGACCGTCAAGGAGTTCTACGACGACATCACGTTCCATGGCCCCAGCTTGCAGGGCATCCGCGCCTTCGAAGACGAGGGCGACACCTTCATCCGCGGCCGCATTCACGGCGGCCAGCCGGTGGACTGGATCCCAGCCACACAACGTCAGCGGTGGGTCATCGATCCTCTGGCGATGGACAGCGCGTTCCAGCTCTCAGGCGCCGTGGCCTGGACTCGTCTTGGTCGTGCAGGCACCCCCCTCAGCATCAAGCGCTTTGCGCTGCTCGCGCCCTGGCCGACCAGCGACATGCAGGCCGAAGTGAGCTTTGAGGCCCTCGACGACAGCAGCGACCGGTTCGTTGGCACCATCGCCATCCGCGACGCAGATGGGGTGCTCATCGCGATTGCTGAAGAGACCGCTGCCGAGATGCGCAAGGTCGACAGCGGCGACGACGACGCAGAACCCTTCGTGATCAAGCCAGAGTGGACCGACGTCAGCCAATGGGCGGAAGCGCGCGAAATCGCCATGCGGCTCGAGGGCGCCAAGCTGATGGGAGTGCGCAATCCGTACTTCACGGTGCACGATGGCACGGCCAAGAACGTCACATCGGTCGAGGGCAAGGAGCTTGTGAACTACAGCTCCTACAACTACCTCGGTCTGTCTGGCGACCCCCGCGTCAGCACCGCGGTCAAGAACGCCGTCGATATCTACGGAACCTCCGTGTCGGCCTCCCGCGTCGCCTCCGGAGAGCGGGCCTTCCATGGCGAGCTCGAGAAGCTGCTCGCGAAGTGCCAGGGCACCCAAGATGCCCTCGTCTTTACTGCTGGCCACGCGACGAACGTCACCACCATCGGCCACGTGATGAATCCCGAGGACCTCATCTTGCACGATGAGCTCATCCACGACTCTGCTCTGCAGGGCATCAAGCTCGCAGGTGCCAGTCGCCGTGCCTTCAAGCACGACGATCCCGCTGACCTCGAGCGACAGCTCAAGGACCTACGTCCGCACTACCAGAAGTGCCTGATCATCGTCGAGGGCGCCTACTCCATGGACGGAGACGTCTGTGACCTGCCCTCGTACATCGCCATCAAGAAAAAGTACGGATGCCTGCTGATGGTCGACGAGGCCCACAGCTTCGGCATCGTCGGGTCCACGGGACAAGGCCTGCGCGAGCATTTCGACATCGACGGAATGGAAGTCGATCTGTGGATGGGCACCCTGTCAAAGAGTCTGGCCAGCTGCGGCGGATGGATTGCGGCGAGCACGCCGATGATCCAATTCCTCAAGTACACGGCACCTGGCTTTGTCTACTCGGCCGGCATCACCCCAGCGAACGGCGTTGCAGGATTGATGTCCCTAAAGCTGATGCTCGAGGAGCCCTGGCGCGTCCAGAAACTGCAATCCAACAGTCTGTTCTTTCACGACGCCCTGCACGAGCACGGCCTCGACACGGGTCCTGCCCGCGGCGAATCGGCAGTCGTTCCAGTCGTCACTGGAAACTCCATGCACGCCCTGATGCTCTCACAGCGACTTGTGGACCAAGGCATCAACGTCCAGCCCATCGTGTACCCAGCGGTCTCCGACGATGCGGCACGACTGCGCTTCTTCCTGTCTTCAACGCACACCGAAGAGCAGCTGTCATGGACGGCCCAACGAGTGGCAGAAACCCTCGCCGAGGTCCAGACGGAATTCCCGGCGCTCTGAATCCCAGAAATCCACACAAGATCCCGACAAATCCGGGTCGATCGACGTTGACAGTGGTGCCTCTCTGGGGCATCTTGTGGGACCATTGTGGTACCCAGGGGGTCCGGAAATGTCCGCCCAGCGCGCATTCATACTCGTTGCAGCAATCGCCCTTAGCGGCTGTCGGCAGGAGTACACGTGGGGCTCGATCGAGCCAACACCGCCAATCGAGAACGATCACGGTCAGTGGCTATCAGCCGATGCAGCCCCTGGTGGCTCCATCGGGTTTGCCTTTTATGACCGGACACGAACCGCACTAGGCTTTGCCATTGCGCGACCCATGGGCGATGCCCTGTCGTGGACAACTGAGCAGGTCGATGGCTACCCGGACAACCAGGGTCTCGATCCCGGAATCCGCGGCGAGTTCTGCTCGATGAAGATCACTCCTGCCGGTCAGGTGTGGATCTCGTACTACGACCGCAACAACGGAGCGCTTCGCGTTTCGCATCGACCGAGCGGATCGGGCTGGGGCGAACCCGAGCTGGTCGACCCCGGTAGCGGAATGGTCCCGAACACCGGCATGTTCACGTCGCTCGCCTTGGACGAAGCGAGCAATCCGGTCATCGCGTACCACGACGAGAACAAGGGAACGCTGCAGGTCGCACATCACGACGGCACCGCCTGGACTGTCGAGACGGCACACACCGGCGAGGCCTTTAGTGGGGTCGACGAGGCGGGAGAGCCCCTTGAACTCGAGGCAGACGTCGGCGAATTCGCCAACCTCTACATCGATGGAAACACTGAATACATCGCGTTCTATGACCGGGCACACGGCGACCTTCACCTGCTCGAGGGCTTCGCCGGCAGCTACACGCACACCGTCGTGTCGACCGAGGGTGACGTCGGACAGTGGCCGAACATCTGGACCGACGGAAGCACCTTGCTCATCGCCGCACATGACGTCGGCAATCAAGACTTGGTGCTGTTCACTCGGACCGGAGGCGGCAGCTTCACCAAGCAGATCGTCGACTCGGGCGAATACCGTGGCGCAGACAGCGACGTATTCATGAAGGACGGGCAAGCCGCGGTCGTGTACTTCGACGGACACGAGAACAACATGATGCTGGCCACGACCGACGGTTCGGCCTGGACCCTCGAGACTCTCGCTGGCGATGACGGAGCCCTCGGGTTCTTCAACGAGAGCGTGATGGTCAACGACGCCATCTGGGTCGCCAGCTACGACTACACAAATCGCCAGATCTGGGCAAAGCAGCTGGAGTAGGGCCTCATGCTCACTGCACTGCTAGCCGCGCTCACCACTGCGTCGGCAGGCACGGTGCTCGTGGATTTCCTCGACATCGGGCAGGGTGATTCCATTGTGATTCGCGGCGGCGGAAAGACCGTGTTGATCGACGCCGGCGATCGCGGCTCGGACACGGTCCGCCAGCTCAAACAGCTGCAAGTCGAGCGGCTCGACCTCGTGGTCGCCACCCATCCCCATGCAGATCACATCGGGCGCATGCAGGACGTTCTGCAGACGTTCGAAGTTGGCTTGTACATCGACAATGGCATGACGCATACCACTGCCACCTATGAAGCCGTGATGACAGCGCTCGAGGCAAATGGCGCCAATTACGCCACAGCAGTGGCTGGACGGCGCATCAACATGGGCGACGAAGCCATTCTCACTGTATTGAATCCCGGTGAGACGCTGCTGACGGGTACCCGTTCCGACCTAAACAGCAACTCAGTGGTCGTGCGGTTGGACCATGACGACATGAGCTTCCTGTTCACCGGCGACGCCGAGGAACCCACCGAATATCGCCTGATGAGTCGGGGCATGAAGCCCGTGACGGTCCTCAAAGTGGCCCATCATGGAAGCAGCCACAGCACCTCACCCAGCTTTGTCACGGCGACTGCAGCGAAGTACGCCGTGATCTCAGTAGGCGCCGACAACCGCTACAAACACCCGTCTGACGCTACGATTGGCCGACTGACCGACAATGGTGCCGTCGTGTACCGCACAGACCTCTCTGGCAATGTACGGGTG
>Ga0114932_10002283_pt1 | contig 20362 bp, 15 predicted proteins | sample 2SBtaG_2_FD_87286 | JGI IMG/M metagenome (GOLD analysis project Ga0114932, IMG submission 87286) | Deep subsurface microbial communities from Kolumbo volcano to uncover new lineages of life (NeLLi) - 2SBTROV12_ACTIVE470 metaG | ecosystem: Environmental > Aquatic > Marine > Volcanic ... | reverse complement strand
CGCGAGATGGTGCTCTCTGCGTTGAGCTCGGACCTGAGCTCGGATCTGCTCTCTCCCTCGCTCGATGCGGTGCCCACCGCCGAGCAGGACATGGCGTGGTGGCAGTATGAGCAGCGGGTGGAGCGCTTTGTCGAGCTCGATGACGACGAAGCATCGGTGCGAGCCCTGCTGATGCTGGCCGAGGCCAACGTACAGCGAATCGACAGCCGAAAGACGGCACTGACGCTAGGCGCCCCCACCCCAGAGCCGCAGCTGTGGTGTCAGCACGTGGCGTACCGTGGGGCCGGCATCGAAGCGGACCGGGAGCGACTGCTGGCTCGAGCCGAACGGCTGGTGCTGCGTGGACCCGAGCCACTCATTCAAGAGGTTCGCCAGGCTCACAGGCCACGGGTCGACTGGGACACCGCCCAGTGCCACGAGGTCATCATTGCGGCCGCGGGAGCGCAGAATGCCCTGGCCGATCAGATCGGAGTTCGCATCGAAGCACTACAGGCCCGGCAGAACTGCGCACAGGTGAGCGTATTGGCGCGTGCGCTGGCCACCAAGCTGCAAGCCGCAGCCGAGACCGATGCATCGATTCCGGCAACGCACCAGCTGCTGGTCCTGATCGACGATTGGCTGCGAGAGGCCGACATCACCTGTGCAGTCGCCAGCATCGAATCGCTTTAGTGGGTTGAATCCGTAGTGTCCAAGGAGCGGCGAGCTTCATCTCGCCGTCGATCCGCTGCTACGGCGAGACAAAGCTCGCCGCTCCTTGTTCGATAACGCTCCGGACTTCGGACTCAACCCACTGACGCTGCATCCCTACGGATCGAGTCGCCGCGCCGGCCTCAGGCCCACGTCATAGGCCCGGTACTCCGCCGCATACAAGCTGTACCGATCGGCACTGCGCGCGTGCTCAACACTGGCCCGAAAGCCGCCTCCACGGAAGACCTGCGGCCCATCTGCTGGTGCCTGTCGCGCACCGTCGACGGGTGCGGTGGCCAAGGTGTAGGCGCCAAACCGGTCCGCACACCACTCCCACACGTTGCCGGCGGTGTCATGCAGACCAAAGGCGTTCGCGCGAAACAGCCCCACCGGCGAGTGCACCACGTAGCCGTCGTTCAGAAAGGGCTCGTAGTGCCACGAACCAGGACCACCATTGTCGCGGGCATAGACATCGCCGAGGTTGGCCGCCCCTTGCAGGGATTGTGGAGGATCTCCGGTCCAGAACACGGTGCGTGTGCCGGCTCGGGCTCCGTACTCCCACTGCGCTTCTGTGGGCAGGGTCAGGTCAACACGACCAAGCAGCTCGATCGACTCGGCCCAGCGCACCTGCTCGACCGGATGCATCAGCGTGTGCACCTTGTCACCCTTGACCTCGCCGGGGCGGTAGGCGGCTGGATTCGCGCCAGACAACCGGGTCCACTGGTCCTGGGTCATCTCGTATTTGGAGAGGAAGAAAGGCCCCAGCGTCACCGCGTGCACCGGTCCCTCAATGTCCTTGGCCGAGGGGTCAAGGTTGTCCGCTCCCTTCCCGGGCACGGCCCCCATGTGAAAGGAGCCACCGGGAATCAACACGAAGACGATGCCCATGCCCTGTGTCGGCGCGAGGTGTCCGTTCGGGCCACGACTCGGAACGTCCCCGCTGGCAAGGTGCACGAACTCTTGCAGGCCCGTGTCGGGATCTGCACCAAGCGGGACCAGACCCAGCTGCGCTTTGATGGGCAGGCCCGCGTACTGCGGCGAGCTCGCAACCGCAGCAATGGCGGCATCCCACTCGGCGCGGCGATCATCGATGCTGTGCTTGCGCACGGACTTGGCGAACGCGTGCCGTGCGGTGACATCGGGAAGAAGAACGTCGCGGAGGCGCTGCAGGCCGGCCACCAGTTCTTCGAGCGTATGGGCCTCCCAGCGGGCCTCGTCGGTATCGAGTCCGGACGCCACCAAGGCCGACAGCTGCTGTTCGTGTTGAGGAAGACGGCCGATCAACTCGTCAGACCGCTGCAGCCACAGCGTCAGCGCGGCGACCTTGTCCGGCAGCGCGGGCCACAGATCGTCGGCCTGCTGTTCTTGGTCCAACAGACGCTTCACGTCCGCCAGCCGTCGAATCTCTCCCAGTCGCTCTTCGGCCAAGGCCAGGCTGTCCTGAGCGATGGTGCGCTCGGCCATCACAATCCACAGGCCCACCGCACTCACCAACGCAATGGTGGCCAGGGAAGCAACCAGACCAACGCGCACGTATCGGGCGGTGCGTCGCTCTCGCTGCCTCTCGGCAACGGCCATCTCGACCCGCGCCTGCAAGCCCGCATCGCTCTCGGGCAGGCGTGCAGCGTTGGCCTGCGCCAGCCCCAGGTCACCGTTTGCAAGCGCCGTCTCGGTGATCAGACGCCGCGTATGTTCCTGACCCGCCCGCGCCTCGGCGTTGCGCGACCACATCATCTCGGCTTGGGCAAAGCCCGCGACCGCTTCGTGCAGGTCGATGTACAGCGCGTTTCGGTCGTCGGCACTGCTGATGCTGCTCAGCCTCTGCTCACATCGCTCCAGCACGGCCGACGCGCGCCTGCTGATCTGAAGGCTCGCCCGCGCCTCGAGGTACTCGGACAGCGCCGCCTGAAAGATGCTGACCTCTTGGTAGCGAGCCTCGGGATCGGGGTTCATGGCCGTGCGAACCACCTCGACCAGCATGTCCGGCACGTCGGGGGGGAAGTCCGGCGGATGTCCACCAGCCGCTCGCCGGAGCACCTCACCGAAGTTCTTGCCCACGTGCGGTGGCTTGCCGCACAGAATCTCGTAGAGCATGGCGCCCAGCAGGTACACGTCGGTCCAGGGCCCGATGCTCTCGCCCAGGCCCAGCGCCAGCTCGGGAGCCATGTAGGCCGGGGTGCCAAAGGGCCGGCGAATGGTGCTGGCCTCTTGGGTGATGCGCTCGTCATCGGTCCGGGCACCCAGGTCCAGCGAGCAGCCCCAGTCCATGACCACCACCTCGCCGAAGTTGCCGATCATCACGTTCTCGGGCTTGAGATCGCAGTGAACAAAGCCGCGGTTGTGGGCAAAGGCGACGGCGTGACAGACCGAGATCAAGAAGTCGAGATGGTCCTCGGGGTCGAGGGTGAAGGCGTGGATGCGCTCCAGCTCGGTCATGGGGTGCAGCAGGCGATTCCACGGGGTGCCCTCGACCAGCTTCATGGCCATCGCCACGCCGGCCCCGCTGGGCACCAAGTCGTGCACGGGCACGATGTTAGGGTGGTCCAAGATCGCCGTCACACGTGCTTCGGCGACGAACTTCGACCGGTGACCCGCATCGTTCTGCAGGGCACTCTTGAGCGCAACCTCGCGATCGAGTCGCGTCTGGCGCGCCCGGTACACCACACCCATGCCGCCGCGACCAATCTCGCCGATGACCTCGTACGCCTCTTCTGGTTGGGGGCTGGGGGCCGACAGGGCGACCTCGATCAGGGCCGGAACCAGCGTGCCCGCAGGCGGCTTGTAGGTGGCGCCAGGTTCAAAGCCGTCGAGGTTGTCGGCGTCGAAGGTCGCCTGCCAGAGCTGGTCGATGTCGGCCACGCGGCAGTGTAGCGCGGGTCAGCGCAACCGGACGAGGCGAGCCGGCTTGCCGTGCAGGCCGGCGGCGACCGGAATGGCCTTCAGATCACTGATTTCGCCATCGACCAAGGTCAGCTGCACCACCGCTCCTTCGGTGCTGTCGGTGCACTCGCAGTTGAACACCAGGTTGCCCAGACCCCAGTGCACCCAGCCTCCGCCGCGTTCTTCAAAGCGCCCGATTCGGTGACTGCCATGCACGACCACCAAGTCAGCACCGGCTGCCAGAGCCGCATCAACCGTTGCGGTGGCATCGCCCTCGGTGTGCAGGCTGACCACGAGTGGGTCGGCGGCGGGAAAGGCCAAGCCATCGGTCACCCGCTCGCCGTCGAGCGGGATGACCGTCACCCCACCGACCACCGTCGGCACCCCGTGCTCGATGGGTGTCAACCCGCCGGACTTGAGCGCGGAAAGCGTGGCGTCGTAGCCGCTCTTGCCCGCATCTTTGTGGTGGTTGTTCGCCACACCAACCGCAGCGATTCCAGAAGCCGCAAGCGCCGCCGGAGCCCCAGCATGGTTGGACAGCACCAGCTGGCCGTCGTGGGCCGGCAGGACTGACGCGATGGGTCCTTCGAGGTTCACCACGCCCAGGCCACGAATTGACGTGGTGGGGTCGATGACGGCGGTGCTCTCGCTGCCCAGATGCACGTCGCCGCCGAACCACACAAAGGTCGGATCGGATGCAGAACAGCCCAGCATCATCCATAGCCACATCGTCGCAGGCACCATCATGCCGCCCGTCTAACCGGCTGACCAAGGACGGCCGACGCATCCAGACCGAGAGCGCCATCTCCTATGTGCGCCATACGCAGGGTGAGCCGGTCGGCAACCGCACCTGCTACGCAAGCCATTTGAGACCGAAGACCTCGAACAGATGATCGGCGACCCGCATGATCAGTCAATCAGTCGATGACGGGACCGGGCTCGTCGACCAGTAGCGGGATGTCCCGGCGGGGCTGAGCTGAGCGACGAAAGCTCTCGGCCCGGGCGGCATCGTTGCCCTCAAAGACCAGCAGGCCGGTACTCGGGTCGACGAACTTGTCGACAATGTCGGGCGGCTTGACCACATCGACGTCGGGGCGAGCGGGGCCTGCCACGGTCATGAAATCTCGGAAGATGGGTGCTGCTGCCGCGCCGCCAGTCAGCCCAAGGTTGCCCTTGTCCAAGCCAACCCAGACCGCCACGACCACGCCGTCGCTGGCGCCCACGAACCAGGCGTCGCGGCCCTTGCTGCTGGTGCCAGTCTTGCCCAGCACCTGTTGACCCTTGACCCGCGCCCCCTTGCCCGTTCCCCCATCGACCACATCGAGCAGGCCATCGCGAACCAACCATGCACTACTGGGCCGCGAGAGCGTGGTGCTGGACGGCCTCGCCCGGTCCAGCTTCTTGCCGCTGGGGCGCTCGATGCGGGTGACGGTGATCGGCTTGGTGACCACGCCCAGGTCGACAAAGGCGGTGTAGGCCGTGGCGAGCTCCAGGGGACTGACCTCGATGGCACCCAGCGGCAGGGACAGGGGCACCTCGTCGGGCACCGGCAAGCCGGCCTTCTCGAAGCGATTGGCGGTGGCGTCCAGCCCGCAGTACTGAGACATGCGCGCAAAGGGTCGGTTGTAGCTCTTCTTTAGTGCTCGACGGGCCGACACCACGCCGTGGTTCTTGCCGTCGTAGTTGTTGGGCCGCCACGTCGTGCCCTCAATCTCGACGGTATAGGGCGAATCGCTGATGCGGCTGGCCATGTGCAGAGGGCGGTTCGAACCACAGCTATCGAGCGCCTCGAGCAGCACGAAGGGCTTCACGGCACTGCCCGGCTGCCGTCTGGCCTCGGTGACGCGATCGAAGCTATCTGGATGCTTCGGGTCTCCTCCCACATGGGCGATCACAGTGCCCGTGCGCACATCGATGGCGACGAGCGCCGCCTGCAGGTCGTCGGTCCGAAGCCGCTTGTTGTTTCGGCGAATCGCCGCCAGGTGCTTGGCCACCACATCGTCTGCATGGGCTTGCAACAGTGGGTCGATGGTCGTCTCGGCTCGGAAGCCCAGTCCCCGATCGACCCGGTCACTGCTGTCCTTTACGTCGGCGACCACCGCACGGCGAAGGTGGTGACCGCCGCGGCGCTGCGGAGTGCTTCGATTCAGGCGAATGGGCTTGGCGGTCGCTGCATCGGCTTGGCTCTGGGTCAGCCATTGCTCTTCGACCATGCGGCGAATCGCCCGGTCCCGCCGTTCCTTGGCCTTGTCTGGGTGCCGGATCGGAGACAGCCCATTGGGCCCCTGAAGCACCGCTGCGAGCACCGCTGCCTCATCCAGGGTCAGGTCTTTGGCCTCTTTGCTGTAGAAGACGTGGGCGGCGGTTCCCAGACCGTGAATCGCGACGCCGTCCACATGCCCGTAGTAGACCGTGTTGAAGTAGCCCTCGAGGATCTCCTCTTTGGTGTACTCGGCCTCGTAGGCCAGTGCCCGCACCGCCTCGCTGGCCTTTCGGTCCAGCGTGCGCTTGCTGGTCAGATCCCGGTTCTTGATCAGCTGTTGGGTGATGGTCGAGCCGCCTTGAGTGACTTTGCCGTCCTTTGCGGCCTGCCACGCCGCTCGGGCAATCGCCTTGCCATCGACTCCAATGTGGTTGAAGAAGCGGTGGTCTTCGAGAGCCAGCAGTGGGCGCCATACATGCACAGGCAGCTCGTCGAGCTCGATGATGATACGCTCGGCGCGGTCTCCCTCGATCGATTCAGCCAGCACCTCGGGCTCGAGCCAGCGCCCACGGCGGCCGTCGAGAAGAATCACCTGATCCTTGTCGTTGACCGCGGTCACGACCGTGCCGCCAGTGCCAAGCCGCAGACCAATCAGCATCGGCGCCCATTCACGTCCCTGGGCACGGTGGCCGCGGCGGTAGATCCAAAACACCTCGCGACCCCAGAAGTATTGCCCGGGCTGGGTCGGCTTGGTCTTGACGCGCTTGTAGTCCAGCCGCTGCAGGCGCTCCTCGAGCTGCATTTGCTTGGCTGATCGGCCAGCCACGAGCGGGTAGGGCTCGCTCACAATCAGCACCTCGGTGCGGCCAAGGCTGTCGTGCAGCGGTTCGGCGGGCGCCGTGGTGCAAAACAGGAGGGAGGTCAGAAGAAGGGCTGCAGTGCGCATCTCGAGCAGTCTAAACACTGCGCCCGCTGCAGAGAACGCCCGATGAAACGAAGTGACATTGCCGTGCACAGCGTGTGCAACCGACCGCGAACTAGGTGCGAACTAGGACTACTAGGTGTCAGGTATTTCCATTTTCCATTTTCCGGCGGTTATCGGTGTTCGTCTGTTGAAAATGGAAAATGGAAATACCTGACACCTGTTCGGCGGCATGTTCGGCAGGTGTCGGTACCCACATCGAGCAGCGGCTATGCTCACCACCGATGCTTCCCGCACTGCTACTGCTGATCTCGTGCACACCGTCTGTTCCCGCCGGAGCAGCGATTCTGACCCTGGACCCCGACGCCGTCCGCCATCCAACAGGCCGGCTGATCGGCTGGAACCTCGGCAGCGGCACCCGGTACGCCCCGGTCGACGACCGCAGCCATCCCGAGTGGCGCACCGACGTCCGGCAGCGGGCTATCGCCGAGCTGGCAACCATCCGCTCCGAAGCCGACCCGCCGTTGATGCGCTTCAGCGGCCGACAGATCGACGGCCTCAATGGCCAAGATGGGTACCACTTCCTGGACTTTGCCCACCCCGAGACCGAGCCCGCCGCCACCGACAGCATGGCGGTACACCAGTACATGGCGCTGATCGATGAGGTGGGGGCCGATCCACTGGTCACACTGAACTTCGGCTCGGGCACAGTGTCCGAGGCCACCAGCTACGCGCGCTACCTGAACAGCGACGACCTCACCGACGACGAGGCCGCCTTTCGCACCTTCTGGGGTCAGTCCCGCCCCTACGACCAGCCGGTCTTTGAGATTGGCAATGAACCCTATGGCGCCTGGAATACCGGGTTCACGAGCACTGGCCCATTCTCGTATGCCAATCCGAGCGCCGACCACGGTGGCGACCCGGACTGGCACGACCGCCCCGCCGAGAGCGCTGCGGACGCGGCACTGCGAGGCATCGCGTACATGGATGCAGTCACCGCAGTGAGCCCCGACGCTCGATTCTGGTGGCCGATCTCACGCGCCGACTTCACCGGCTGGGGTGGGCCCACAGCCGCCGTCTCTCAGCTCGCTCCGCTGCTCGAAGATCCGCGCGTCGAGGCCGTCGCCATCCACCACTACCAAGTCGACGACACAGCCGCTCTTGGGGTGACAGCAACCAATGCCATGAGCATTGCGGTCGGGGGCAGCACGTTCCTGGAGCCCGGCTACCACCTGCTCCAAGACGAGCTCGCCACCTTGAACCGATCCGAACCGATGCAGATCGCAGTCAGCGAGTTCGGCGTGGCTGGCTACTTCGCTAGCTCGGACTTCCGCCTGGGACACACCGCAGCGATGGGCCTTGGAACTGCCGACATGCTGATCGCCTTCGCCAACTGGGGGGTGTCGCACTCCACTCAGCAGATCGCCCTGAGCTTCGACGACACCGACAGCGACCCACTGCTCGAAGATTGGTACCACCCCTACCGATTCGACGATGAGGGAGAGATCTTCGAGCTGCCCATTGCCCGGGTGACGCGCCTGTTCGGCGACTTCATGCTGCCCGCGGTGCTAGACCAGTCATGGGACAACAACGACGACATCCGAGCAGGGGACGGCTCAGAGGAGTCGCCGCTGTTCTTCTACAAGACGGTGCACGTCGCGGCCTTTGCGAGCGAAGACGGCAACCGCATCAGCCTCGTCTTGCTCAATCGGGACACTGACGAGGTGGTGGTGCCTTGTCCCGACGATGCTGAGGACGGATGCCAGCCCGAGATCGACCCGGGAAATCGCCCCGTCCGTGTCGAGCTTCCGGGGGACTGGGTCCTGGTCAAACACGCGCGCTGGGCGCCTCGGCAGTGGAACTACAACGTGCACTACCAAGACCAGGAGCTGGAGGATCCGCGGGACCCCAACGTGCCCATCGACGATGCCTTTCTGCGCCACAATGGGCACACCCTGGACGTCGATCTAGGCCCGAACTCGGTCGTCGGCGTTTTGCTGGAGCGGAACTGAGTGATAGCCTCGATTCCATGAGTGGAATGCCACTGCTGCTCGGTTCGCTGCTCCTACTGGCAGCGGGCATCACGGGCGCCGTCATCTGGAACAACAACCGGTCTCGGTTCGAGGACGCCGATCCCGAGGTCCAGCGCAAGTTCATCGAGCTTGCTGTGTTCTTGGCGCTCGAGGTCTCACGCAGCGATGACCACCTCGAAGCCGAAGAGATGACCGCCATCGCGGAGTTCCTGGCCGAGAACGTGCCCAAGCTGCACGCCGACCCAAAAGACATCGTCGCCCGACTGATGCAGCGCCCAACCGGTCCAGGCAACGCCGAACAAGCGAGCACCGAGCTGGCCATCTGGGCGAACGATGCCCAGGCTCACTTCGTGCTTCAGTTGCTGGCCGCCGCGGTCAACGCTGACGGCAGAGTGGCCCCTGAGGAGTCCGTCTTCTTTCACGGCGTCGCCCGACAGCTGGGCTACAACGCCCACTCTGCTGCCAAAACGTACAACATCCCGATCACCCCATAGCGACCGGCACCCGAGTCGTCCGGGGCAGCGGCCGCCTTGGCGCTCAGATGTCCCAGCCGTCCAGCAGGACCTCATCGCTGACGCAGGTGGCACCGGCACAGGCCGTCACTTCGCGGGAATAGCCGACCTCGATGTTCACGCGGGTTGCCGCTGAGTCGTTCGGCACCGTGACCGTGACCTCGGTGCCATCGAGGCTGTGCTCGGGCTCGGCCGACAAGCCCTCGATCTGCACCGACACCACTGTCAGAGTGTCCGAGTCGATGCTCCAGCTGACCACAAAGTCGGCTCCAAGCTGCGGATGTCCCCCGGTGGGGGCGATGATGCTCCACTCGCGAGGCGAGGCCAGATCGGCCAGGGTCATCGACATGTCGTCGCGCCCATCGGTCCACAGCAATGTCTGTTCGCCCACCTGAATCTCGCCACCGACGCGATTGAACCCCGGTCCGTCGCACCCATCGACCGTCTGGGCGGTATTGAGGAACTCGAAGGTCGCCGACGAGTTGGACAGGCTCGCATCGACGTTGGGGGACAGGCTTCGGCAGCCGTCGGCGGTCAGTCCATTGTCGCCGTCGCCGTGAATCCAGAGCTCTGGTTCGGGCCAGCTGCCCAGCGAAGACGCTCCACAGGCGGGCAACAGGACGAGGAGAAAGGGGAGCAGAGTTCGCATGGGCGAGAGCTTACTCCGGCTCCCAGCCCGACCGCATCTGCGTAATGCGCAGACCCTCGATGGGGCCGTAGGGAACCACCGTGCGCTCGCTGCCCAGGGCAAAGAAGCGATCGGTGAGCACGACAGCGCCCCCATCGGCAAACACCTCGACACTGCTGCGGTCGATGACAATAGTGACGTCAAGCTGCAGCCGGTCCGTCGTATTCACGGTGTGTCGGGCCGAAAAGTCAGCGTGGAAGCGACTATCTCCGGCCAAGCTTCGATCGACAAAGAGCTCACTGTCGAAGCCTCGCCAGCCGATGCTGAGCTTCTCGGTGTCGGTACTGAACACATCGAAACCGACCTCGGCCTCGCCAGCCAAGAGCGTGGCTTCGATCAGCAAGGGGGCCTCATCGGAAACCGTCTCGAGCGGTGCCACCAAGCGCCCGCGCTGGCCATCGAGCTCGGCGACCGGCCACTGAGTCAGCACCACGTCGCTGCCGCGATTCTCGAGCCTGAGCTCCCGTGGAAGGCTGGCCGCACCGCGCCAGGGGGTCGTCGGCGTCAACATTGCGTACTGCCAGTTGTCCATCCAGCCGAGCCAGACCGTGCGGTCGTCCGGAGCCCCCGAGAACGACTGCGACGCATAGAAATCCGCCCCCCAATCCGCCGGACCCTGCAGCGAGCCATTGAAGGTCGTGCCGTCGAAATCACCGAGGAACCACCAACTTCCCGAGCCCCCCTGCGGGCCGCCGGGGTTTGTGTCCACCGACAAGACCCAGTGCGTCTCGCCGTCGAGCGCCAATGGCAGCAGGTCTGGGCATTCCCACACGCCCCCGTTCAGATCGTCGGCCGCGAAGTCGGACAGCCAGGTCCAAGCAAGCAGGTCGTCGCTGCCGTACAGCTTCACCCGGTCGCCGGCCGCGACCACCATGCGCCACCCGTCCTCATGGCGGAACACCTTCGGGTCGCGGAAGTGCTGCAGGCCCGACTCTTCGACAACTGGATTGCCGTCGTGCAGCGTCCAGCTTCGACCCCTGTCCACGCTAAAGGCCACGCTCTGTTTCTGGGTTGCAGAGTCACCACCGTGGTGCGTAAACACCGCGACCAGGCAGGACTCGCCTGCACAAAGTCCGCTGCTGTCCTGTTCGTCGACGACGACGGAGCCCGTATAGACCTGTCCAAGCACGTCGTCTGGGGAGAGCGCAATGGGCAGGTGCTGCCAATGCACCAGGTCGGTGCTGACCGCATGTCCCCAGTGCATCGGACCCCACAGGATATCGTCGGGGTTGTGCTGAAAGAACAGGTGCCACTCGCCCTCGAAGTAGACGAGTCCGGCGGGATCGTTCATCCACTGTGTGGCCGGGCTGTAGTGCAGCTGAGGACGCCAGCGCTCATCGTGCGCAGTCGCGAACGGCTCATCCACAGGCGCAGTGGGGCCGGTGCAGCCAATCAACAGCGCCCAGATCACAGCGGCCACACACGCTCCCACTCGGTGCGCGTCCTATCGTCGGCGGCGTACAAACGGCAAGATGAGCCACAGCGGCAGCAAGCCTGTGCCTCCCGAACCGTCACAGCCGCAGCCACCGCCGCCCTTTAGACCGCTGACCACCACATGGGTGCGTCGGCAGTCCTCGTCCATGCTCCAGCCGTCGCCCTCGTCGGCACCGATCAGCTCGGCGTTCTCGTCATCGCAGTCGAGCCCAACCGGCGTGCCGTCGCCGTCTTGGTCAGCATCGTCTGTCGATTCGTCGCAGTCGTCGTCGAGGCCGTTGTAGTAGATCTCGTCGGGCCCGTGCACCGCCGCGTCCTGGTCATCGCAATCCAGCGCTTCGACAAAGCCGTCTGCGTCGAGATCGTCGTCGGGGGTCGCGGGCTTGCAGTCGTTGTCGATGCCGTCGTACGCGACTTCCTCGAAGTTCGGAGCCCGGCGCGCATCCTCGTCGTCGCAGTCGACTGCCCTGGGCGAGCCATCGCCGTCTTGGTCATTGTCGACGGTGCCTTCGTCGCAGTCGTCGTTCACGCCGTTGTAGTAGATCTCACTGGCGCCCGGATTGACCTCGACGTTGAGGTCGTCACAGTCCTCGCCCTGGGCGTAGCCGTCGGCGTCTTGGTCGGTGTCATCGGTCGATGCGTCGCAGTCGTTGTCGACGCCATCGTAGTAGACCTCGCTGGCGCCCGGATGCACCTCGCCGTCGGTGTCGTCGCAGTCGTCATCGAGAACAAAGCCGTCTGCATCCTGGTCATCGTCGACGGTCGAGGCACTGCAGTCGTTGTCCAGGCCGTCGTAGTAGACCTCAAGCGGCCCAGGCAGCGGAATCGTGTCGTCGCAGTCGTCGGCGAAAAGCAGTCCATCCCGGTCCAGGTCGTCGTCCGGAGTACCAAGATCACAATCATTGTTCAGGGTGTCGTAGGGAACCTCGGGCTGGCCTGGGTTGATATCAGCGCTTGAATCATTGCAATCGTCGTTGTTGATCACGTAGCCAATGGGCTTGTTGCACGTCGGCGAGCTGATGCTGAACGGATCGCCGTAGCCATCCCCATCGACATCGCCGTACCACTGCACGGCCACACCGAGCTCTGCGGTGGACGAGTCGCAGTCGTTGTCGATGCCGTCGCACTGCTCGAACGCACCTGGGTAGGTGTCGGGATCGAAGTCATCGCAGTCTTCAGGGACTTCCCAGCCATCGCCGTCGTTGTCGACGATCGGATCGACGACGGTCGAGCCGTCACAGTTGCTGTCCACGCCGAAGTCGGTCTCGGGGGCACCGGGGTAGGCATCGGGGTCGGTGTCGTCACAGTCGAGCTGGTCAATGGACTCGACATAGCCGGGCCACTGGATGCCAAAGCCGCCGGTGCACTGCCGGTGAATGCGCTCGGTCCCAACATAGGCCCGCCCGAAGCCGTCTCCGTCATCATCGCGGTACCAAATCGGCCAGTCCACGTCGGTGTCGAGGTCGTCGACCTGGCGGTCGCAATCGTTGTCGATGCCGTCACAGATCTCTTCAGCAGCCGGACTCACATCGACTGTGCCCTCATTGCAGTCGAACATGCCGCTGTAGCCATCGCCGTCGATGTCGTCGTGAATGGTGGTGGCAAACTCGACGAATGGCCCGATGTCCAAGCTGATGTTGAAGTCGCCGTTGCGCCAAGACGGGCTGGTATCGCCCGGCCGAAACAGGTGTTCGTCACACCGGCCGCTGGAGCTCGGATAGCCGATGAAGTCGGGATCGCCCGAGACCGAATAGCCGCCCAAATCGGCAGCGGTCAGATCGCCGCCGAGCCTCCGGGTGGGGTCAATCGTCGTGCCCTCGTACCAGTGGTTGTAGTTGGGACTGATCGATGTGCCCGTGGCCTGCAGCGACTCGGCCTCGCCCGGCGGGTCCATCGACAGGATGTTGTTCCGGTAGTCCATGGTCGTGTCATCGGCCCAGATGGCCTCTGCAGAACCCCACTGATCGCTGCTGTTGTTCACGAACAGGTTGTCGGTGATCACACTCTGGGCGCCAGTGAACTCGAGTGCCGCCGCCCAGTCCGCGTGGTTGTCGGCGAAGATCGAACCGGTCACGCTGTAGGTGTCAGCCCCGATGCCGTCACTGCCGGCAATACCGGCGGGAGAGCTGTGCGCATCGTTTCCGCAGAAGTAGCTCTCGTACACGTCGAAGGCCAAGAGCCGGCCGGTCTCGATGCCTGCACCATAGGTCGCCGAGTTCGCAATAAACGCCGACCGCTCGATGAGCACGGTGCCGGTCACTCCGCCTGAACCGATGGTTCCATCGGCATTGATGGCGCCTCCGGAGTAGCCCGAGTAGTTGTGATTGGCGCCGAACTTGCTGTCTTCGACATGCAGCACACGGCCCAACTGCTCGGCGGGATGAAAGTGGATGGCCCCGCCAGACGCCGCCGTGGACCCTGTGCCGTCGGGTTCGGTGGTGTTGCCCAAGAACACTGTTCGCGCCACCGAGATGTCCGCGCCATAGGTCGAGATGGCCGCCCCACCTCCGTGACTCATGTTGTCGCGGAAGGACGCGTCATGGAGGGTCGCGGACGCGTTCTGGGCGAAGATGCCTCCGCCCCAATCCCCGGTGTAGCAGCCGCCAAAGGTCACATGATTGGCTGTCAGGGTGCTGTCCAGCAGCGAGATGCAGCCCCCCTCTGCGTCCGCGGAGTTGTCCTTGAACTGCGCGTCATCGATGTTGACCAACGACCCATTCCAGGCGCGAATGGCACCGCCATCATTACTCACCGAGTTGTCGTTGAGGAACGCCCGCCGCAGGGCCACGGTGCTGCCGTCGGTGTTGATTGCCGCGCCCTCGTTGCCCGAGTTGTGATGCAGCCAGACCCACTCCCCATCGAGGCTCGCCCCCTCGCTCAGATCGATCGCCGCGCCTGCGTTCGCGGTCGTGGTCTGCAGGTGATGGATCGCCACGTCACGCAGGGTCACCGAGCCGTACTTGGCGCGAATGCCCACCCCCGCCAGCGTGCTGACGAGTGGCGAAGATGGGTCTGTCCCCGAGATCCACACGTCCTCGAGCGTCAGCTCGGCGCCGACGGTGTTGACCAGCGCAGCTCGGCTCACCCCATTGTCGGCCACGCGGACCGAGATGCCCTTCCAGACCACGTTGACGGGGTTGGTGATGCGCAATGCAGAGGAGACCGCACCGTCATGCACCAGCGCGGTGTTGGCCCCGCCGGCCACACCAATCACAGTCACGTCATCGGAGAAGTGGGCAGCCCCTGTGTACGAACCCGGTCCCACGGTGACTGTGCCACCGGTCGCAGCGTCGTTGATGGCGGCCTGTATCGACGTATAGGCGCAGCCCTCACCTGCCGGACACACGTCCGGCGTAGCTGCCTCAGCAGCTGCTAGCGCGACAAGTAGGAGGGGACCCTGCATTCACCTGCAGGGTAGCGCCTACCAGCTAAAGCTGCTGATTTTCCAAGCATCGCCGTCCTTGCTCAACGTGGCGGGAGCCGGCATGCGCTTCTCGCCGCAGAAGGCGTAGATGGTGACGCTGCCGTCTTCCTTCTCGTCCTTGCGGGTCACGATGAGGGACTTGCCGTCGTCGGCCGTGCACGCCATGGCGCTCTTGGCCGATGCGGGCAGGTTGTACTGACGCATCGACGCGCGCGCCTTTTCGTCGTTCGGGCAGTAGGTCGGATGACACAGGCTGTTCATCCACTCGTCGAACTTGTTGGCGGTGATCATCTCGATGGACTTCAAGATGACGCCCTCGGGCGACGTGGCAGCGGGGCTGGCGACCTTGTTGGCCTTCATCTCGATGCCGAGTGGGTTCTTGACGGTCACATCCTCGGCCATCGCGGCCGAGCACAGAGTCATCGAGAGCAGAAGAGTAGTCAGAACGCGCATTGGAACCTCCGTTACCAGCTAAAGCTGCTGACCTTCCACGAGTCGCCGTCTTTTTCAAGCGTCGACGGGGTCGGCATTCGTTTTTCACCACAGAAAATGTAGACCGTCACCTTGGCATCCGTGGCGGGATCGCCGTCTTGCCGGGTGACGATGATGGACTTGCCCTCGTCGTGAAGACAATGCCCGGCCGACTTGCTGCTGGCCGTCAGGTTGTAGTTCTTCATGGACGCGCGGTTGGCCTCGTAGTGAGGCTGGGTCTTGTCGAGCGCACAGTGGCTTGGGTGGCAGTGTGTGTCCATCCACGCGTCGAACTTGCCGTCGCGAATCATCTTTAGAGACGTGATGACCACGCCCTCGACCGAATCGGCGGCGGGGGACATGGCCTTCTTTCCAGTGATGGTCTGGCCGAGTGGAGTCTTGACTTGCACGTCCTCGGCAAAGGCTGCGGAGGACAGGATTAGCGAGCAAAGAACTGCTGTCAGGATGCGCATGCATGGCTCCCGGTGGGGTGGCGGACCGTACCACTGAACGGAACCCTCGGGTGCCGTGAGATCGTCCGAAGAAAGACGAAAAAGGATCAGCCGGCGCAGTCAGGGCAGTGGAAGCACTCGCTGCCGTAGATGGCCACCGCATCTTGGCCCCAGATCAGGCAGTCCGTGAGTGTGTTGGCGATGTCGTACAGGTCGACTCTGTAGGTCATGGTGGCCCCATCGTTGTTGGCGCAGGCAAACAGGGTCTTGCCCAGCCCATCTGTGGCCTGTACGACTTCGCCAGGGGTCGCGACCACATCGAGAGCCAAGCTGAATGTGTTCGTGGAACCCGTGAAGTAGTGGTCGGCTTCGTCCCACGGAGTGGTCGAAGAGGCCTCTTCGGTCCAGGTCAGCGCAGCAGCGGCGGGGTCCCCCTGGCCGGTCACCACAAAGTCCCACACATTGTCCTCGCAGCTGGGATCGCCGACGTGGATGACGAGGGTCTCGCACGTTCCGTCATCGGCTGGGTAGGCGCAGCCAGCCTCGCCGATGCACTCGGGCCCCGTGTCGAAGGTCTCGCAGGCGGTATCGAAGGAATCAGGGGGCGGCGGATTGCTCGTGGTGCCGCAGCTCGCGAGCGCCATGGGCGCCACCATCGCCAAACCAGTGACCTTTACAATGTTCATTGGAGCTCCTCGTGGCGAATCATCCCACAAACAAAAACGGCGGGCACATGGCCCGCCGTCGGTGTGCCGGCAGTCGAAACTGCCGAGGCTGAATCAGCCCGCGCAGTCGGTGCAGTGGAAGCAGCTGCTGCCGTAGATGGCGACAGCGTCCTGGCCCCAGATGACACAGTCAGTGGCTGTGTTGCCGGAGTCGTACAGGTCGATCTTGTAGGTCATGGTGGCCCCGTCGTTGTTGTCGCACTTGAACAGGGTCTTGCCCGATCCGTCGGCGGCTTCGACGACTTCGCCTGGGGTCGCGACAACGTCGAGAGCCAAGGTGAAGGTGTCGGTGGAACCGGTGAAGAAGTGGCCGGACTCGTCCCACGGAGTGGTCGAGGAAGCCTCTTCGGTCCAGGTCAGTGCGGCAGCGGCGGGGTCGCCCTGGCCGGTGACGCTGAAGCCCCACTGGTCGCCAGCACAGGTCGGGTCGCCAACGTTCACCACGAGGGTGTCGCAGCTGCCGTCGGCGGACGGGTAGTCACACGCCGCGGTGTTGCACTCGGGGCCGGTGTCGAAGGTCTCGCACACGGTGGTGGTGTCGCTGTCGCTGTCCGGCACTTCGTCGGGACAACCGGTGAGGGCGAGAAGCCCGCCAACCGTCAGGGCACTCAATTTGATGATGTTCATAGAAATCTCCATCTCTAGTTAGGCCCAAGCAGGGCGCGAGCACACGTTTACCTCATTCGTCGACCAGTGGCGATGACTTTTGCTTTCGCCGAACCACCAACGCCCACTCGGCCAGATCTGTTCCGTGACCAACTGGGTCAAATGACCGGTGGCCATCACGCCAACAACCGCCTAGCATCAGGACATGCACAGAGCCCTCCCCCTCATCTTCGCCCTCGCGATCGGCTGCGGAAAACCCACCGCCACGATCGGGTACGGCGCGGCAGAGGAATTCACGGCGTACGAAGCCGGAGACTCGGTGGGTCTGGTCGTGGCGCCTCAGGGTGGTTTTGGCATCTCGGTGCGGCTGTGGACCACGGCTCTGCAGTGTGACGCACCGGTCGAGGTCTTGATGGAGACGTGGCTGGGCGACGAGCGCACCGGCACCTTCACCAATCCCTCGGTCCAGCTGTACTGCCAGGGCGGCTCCAAGGCCATGCTCTGGGGCATCGTGGTCGGCTTCGACCCCGAGGTCTACTCGACCAACGAAGACCTGCTCGACCTGGACGGCGAGACGATTCGCCTCGAGATCACCGCGACCGATTCCGAGGGCACTGCGGCGACTGGCGAAGTCGACATCGTCGTGGATGTCGGCGGTTGATCTTCGCCTTGCTGGCACTGCTGGGCTGCCCAGGCACCAGCAGCGAAGACCAATGCATCTCGTGCCACGTCGGCATCGAACAGGGCCACGGCGACATCGGCGAGAACCAATGCGTGGTCTGCCACGGCGGCCGCAGCGGCTCGAAAAAGAAGGACGTCGCCCACGTCCCCGTGCCAGACAACTACTGGGAAGTACGCGGAACGGGTCTGCCTCCGGCACCCGAGGGCTACATCAAGGACATGCCTCCGGACATGTTGGCCCAGCTCGACCCGCTGTACCTGCGCTTCATCAATCCCGGAGACATCCGCGTCGTCGCCACCACCTGTGGGCAGTGCCACCCCGACCAAGTAGCCACCATGCCGACTTCGGTCATGACCACCAACGCCGGTCACTACATGCCCACCCTGCACTACATGGGCGGTCAGGGCACCGACGCCATCTTTGGCTCACACCCAGCCATCGACCCCGACTTCGAGGGCATTCCAGGCACGGTCGAGTCCCTCGAAGCACTCGTTCCACCCGATGAAGCCGCGCTCAATGCCGCCATTGCCAGCGGGAACGCCAGCGAGATCGAGCGGGTCGCCTACGAGCACTACCTGGCCAAGAACTGCAACACCTGCCATGCCGCGGGCTACCCCAAGAACGACAGCCGGGCCCTGTACCGCTCGACGGGGTGCAGCTCATGCCACGTCGTCTACGACATCGAAGGCGTCTACAAAGGCGACGACCAGGCGATTCCCAACAACGTGCCGGTCTACCCGGCCAAGCACGAGATCACGAGCGCCATCCCGACCGAGCAGTGCGCGACCTGCCACTTCCAGGGGGGCCGCATCGGGCTGTTGTTCCGCGGCATTCGCGAGCACGGCTTCTCGGGAGGGCCTCCCGAGGGCAGCGAGCCGCTGAACGAGAGCGTCTATGGGCACACGCCGGGGTACTACATCCTGGACGAAGACACCTCGAACAACACCGACGAGACCCCGGCCGACCTGCACTACGCCGCCGGCATGGACTGCGCCGACTGCCACGTCGGCACCGATGTACACGGCGACGGCAAGATCTGGAGCACCGCCAAGGGACAGGTCGACATCCGCTGCGAGGACTGCCACGGCACCGTTCGCGAGCGCATCGTTCCCGACAGCGACGACGTATACCGAACCGCATCTGGCCGGGACTTGCCCCAGCTGTCGACCGCCGCGGACGGCTCGGTCGTGCTCAAGGCACGGGTCACCGGAAACGACCACATCGTGCCGCAGCCCGCCGACTTGCTGGCCGACGGGGGCTCGGGCTCAGCCGCCATGCATGCGGCAATGGCACCCGACGGCTCCGATTGGAGCCACACCGACGACCTGCGCTGCGACGCCTGCCACACCAGCTACAACCAGCAGTGTCTGGGCTGTCACGTCAGCTTGGACCTGCGCATCGACCAGGTGGACTACCAGACGGGCCTGTCGACCGCCGGCCTCACGCGCGGGAGCCGCGAGATGTACACCCTCGACGACGTCATTCTGTGCACTGCCGCCGACGGCCGGGCCCAGCGCTGCAACAGCAGCCAGCAGGTTCAGATGAGCGTGGTCGATGGCGACGGCCAGCTGGTCCTGGGCGAGCATGTGCTCGACGATCAGGGTGAACAGACCGGCAAATACACCGGCGTCTTCCGCGACAACGGCGAGTACAGCGACATCATCGGCTGGGCCCCGTTCTTCCAGCACACCACCACAGCCCAGCCGTCGGGCTGCGAGACCTGCCACCGAACCGAGGACACGCCGGCAGAGTGGGCACGGGTGAAGGGCGTCTACGGCCACGGCACTGGCGAGTTCATGCTCGAGCACCCCGATGGTGGCACCCGGGACGCGCTTCAGTTCCTGAACGACGACGGCACCCAGAACACGGCCTTTGTGCATCCGGGAACCGGGCCGCTGAGCCAGACGGCGAGGGATCGGGCCCTGGCCGTCGAGGTGCCCTAGCCGATGTGCCAGATGTCAGCGGCGGCCTTGTAGACCTCGATCTCGGTGGGATCGATGTCCTCGTCGACCTCGCTGATCGCCAAGATCGCATTGAGCGCCTGGAACTTGCGGTCTCGCGAGATGAAGCTGTTGACTCGCTCGGCATGCACGCGCACGACCTTGACCAGCTCGGCGTCGTCTTCGACGAGTTGGGACACCTTGAGCAGGTACTCGTAGGCGTCTTGTGCCAAGTGGACCGAGGCCACGCTGCGTTCGGGGTTGAGCGCATCGAGGCGACGCTCGACCTCGCCCAGCTCGACCGTGTCGATCTGACCATCGACGGCCGTCACGATCAGCAAGATGATGGCAAGCGAGTGCTCGTTGGACCAGGATGAAGGCAGGTCTGGCAAGTTCATGGGGACCTCAGGGCTTTTCGGCGTCATCGGGGAGCGGCGCTGTAACGCCTTCTTTGACGTACGTGTCCGACCAGCGAATCATCTCCCAGAGCACGTGCCCGATGGTCTCGCGGGCGCGGTAGCTGTGCTCTTCGAGAGGCAGTTCGACCCAGCGAACCGTGGCTCCACTGCCCTTCATCGCCGCGTACATGCGCTTGGACTGCATCGGGTAGGTGCCGGAGTTGGGGTCCTCGGCGCCGTGGATCATCAGCATCGGCTCGTTGATCTTGGTCACATGCGTGAACGGCGACATCTCGATGTAGGTG
>Ga0114932_10002282_pt1 | contig 20364 bp, 17 predicted proteins | sample 2SBtaG_2_FD_87286 | JGI IMG/M metagenome (GOLD analysis project Ga0114932, IMG submission 87286) | Deep subsurface microbial communities from Kolumbo volcano to uncover new lineages of life (NeLLi) - 2SBTROV12_ACTIVE470 metaG | ecosystem: Environmental > Aquatic > Marine > Volcanic ... | reverse complement strand
TTTTCAATTATTTCTTGAACGGTGGATTTTATTTCACCTATACTGTCCGTATATCCAACTGCCTCTTCTATTGTGAGACTTGGATAATTTTTATCAAACCAACTTTTGTATATTGGTTCAGAATAATATCTTTCAACATAATAAGATGGGTCTTTACTTGAATCTATAAAATCTGGATGATTTTGTTTAGTAGTATTTTGAGTTGGTTCTGATTGTTTAATTGAAGTATTTTCAATTAATTGAATATCTTCTATTTTTGGTTCTTCTGATTCTTTTACATCCTTGTTAATTGGAATTCCATTTTGTGAAACAGAAAATTCTGTTGAAATCCCCTTTGTCATATTAAGAATAAATCCATTTGCAGTGTAAACTCCGTGTTCTTTAAATTTATCTTCAATAATTACACTTTTTTCAAAAGTATTGTCATGATTGATTATTGCTTGAGTCAATAAAACAAATTTATCATTTACATCTCGAATTACTATAGTAACTAAACCTGAAGATCCTTCTTCAACAGTTCCTGAAAATATTATTTGATCATTTTTAAAAAATGAATCATCATTGATATCTATAGTTGAAAGTTCTGCAAATGCAGGATTAGCAAATATCCCTAACAACACTATTACACCAATAGAATAAGATCCATGCCTATTCTTGTTCAATAATATGAATTGGTTATTTTTTAATTTAAGAGGAGCGTAGTATTCATCCAGTTTTATTGTACGTAAAGATTAAATGCTAAGTTCTTGTTTTTCTGCAGTTCTGTTTTCTGATTTTATGGTGTGTTTTTTTGGAATTTGAAAAGAGAATCTAGTTTTGACATTTTGCTCACTTTCAACCCAGATTTTGCCACCTAATCCTTCAACAATACCTTTACAGATTGCTAAACCTAATCCACTTCCACCTTTTTTCCTCTTAGATGATGTGTCCACCTGATAGAATTTTTTGAATAGTTCCTTTTTGTGCTCATCTGAAATACCTACACCGTTATCTTCAACAAAAAATTCTACATCTTTAATTCCATTTTTCATTCCTATGACAACACATCCTGTATTTGGAGAAACATAATCGATTGCATTTTTAATTAAATTGGAAAATACTTGATTAATTCTATCTTTATCACTAAAAATCTGAACATCTTCATTGAAACTTGCAGTTAACTCAATATTTTTCTCCGTAGTTATAGGATCAAATTCTTTAACTAATCCATGTAGTAATTCTGAAGTAACAATATTTTCTTCATTAAAAACTAATTTTCCTAAATCTAATTTTTGTGTGGTTAAAATATCTCCAATTAATTTTTCTAGTTTAATAGTTGATGTATAAATCTCCTCAACTGCGTCTTTTTGTCCATCATTTAATTCTCCAAGTAGTTCTTCTTTTTGTAACATTTGGACGTAACCTAATATTGGAACTAGTGGTGTTTTTAATTCATGTGAAACCATTGACGAAAATTCTACTTTTTTTCTATCAATGTCTTTTAATTTTTCTACATATTCATTTTGAACTTCAATAGTTCTTTCAACTTTACCGCCCATACTTTCAAAATTTTCATTTAAATCAAAAATTTCTTTCACATTTGTTTTAATCTGATTTCTGTTTGAAAGTTTGTTTGTTTTTGAAAATTCTGACATGTTTTTAGCTAATTTTTGAATAGGTTGTGTGATGCTTGTCGATATGTGGACTGTTCCTAATAATGTGCCAGTTGCTACAAAAACTGAAAATACTAACAGTATTACTCCTGTTGATTCATCAACTGATGTTAGAAAATTTACAATTCCCATGTAAAAAATAATGAAACTTGAAACACCTGAAACTAAAAACAGAGTGTATTTTATTGAAAGCATTTGACTCTGACTCTAAAAATTATAGGTTCGCAGTTTCAACGAGTTTTGAAAGTAGAATATCAATGTCAATTGGTTTTAAGATATATGATGTAACTCCTCTTTTAACAAGCTCATCTAACTCATCTTGGGTAATTGTAGATGCTGTAAATACGATTATTTTGTGATCTTTTAACGTATTGTTCTCTTCTAAATCTTTGATTACTGAATATCCGTCAAATTCAGGCATGGCCAAGTCTAATAATACCACATCATGTCTGTTTTCTTTGATTAATTCTAGTCCTTCTTTTCCATCATTTGCAACAGTACATTTGTGATCTTTTAATTCTAAAAATGTGCTTAGCATTTTTGTGATTTGTTCATTATCATCAACAATTAGGATTTCCAAACTTTTTATCTCTTCTTTTTGTTTTGCCTTGCCTTTATTGGTCATTCCACATCACTCCCATCATTCAATAATTTAAAATTTTCTTGAAGATAACTTAAAATCATTTTTTCTTGTTCTATTTCTCTTAATCGATGTTCATAAGTGATTTCAGAGCCTAGTAATGATTCTGCATCTGTTTCATTAATATGATGTGATTTTTTCCACATTAAACTAAACAATGATCTTAATGTAGTTACAAATGCTTTGGAATCTGTCCATACTGCTAGCATATCTTTGACTTTGTTGTTGCTAATAAAGAAAATAACTTCACTATCGTCTTTAATAATAAAACAAAAGTCTTCTCTGTTTTTATCATCTATCTTTTTGACTTTTTTTGGTTCAATACTTTCAAAAATATTTGGCATGTCTAATTGATGATCAGTTAATATTCTAAGATCTGATTTTGTTTTATCTAATAATTCTGTAAATTCAGTAAAATAAAATCTCTTAAAATCTACATCTGTTCCTAAAACTAGTATGTTTTCTTTTGATTCCCTTACCATTTGTTCTAATTTTACAAGTATCGAATTTCTTCCTTGAAGTGATTGGAATTTATTGTCTTGTGTTTTTTCATCCTCGTTATCATATTTTGGAATTATATTCCATAATTTGATTAGACTTTCTTTGCCTGCTTCAAGCTCGCTTATTCTGTTTTTCTCATTATTAATTAAAATCTCTAATGATTCATCTAATCCTGATGCATTAAATTTTGTAGGTTTTCCAAATACTGAAAAGATTATGCCCTTTTGTTGTAATGTGGATAACAAATGATATGTCTCTGTCCGTGGAATTTTCAGTGCTTTAGAAATTTCTGATGCTGTTTTAATTCCAATTTTACTTAGAAACAAATACACTTTAGCCTGATTTGGAGTTAAATCATATCTTACTAACATGCGATTTAATTCATGAATTGGGTTTTCTGTTTGAAACATTCCTTCTTCAACAGTTTCAGTTACGGTCATTCAGAAGTGTTACTTCTAAAAGTGACATAAGGGGGTGTGTGTTATTTTGTGTTACAGATCAAATTTTCTTATTTATTAAACGCCTAATAGCCTGCCTAGGATTACGTCTCCGTAGAATAATTGAATGATAAAACCGCCTGTAATTAGTAGTAAATATGGGATTCCGGGGGTTATCCATGTATTGGGAGTATTGCAGTATTCTTGATTTTCAGCATGATGCATAGCCAGACTAAACTTTTTCTTTCCTTGTTCTGTTTTTTCTATTGAAAAGGCAAATTTTGGATTTTTAGCTTTGTATCCAATTAATATTGCGAGAATTTTTTTTGTGGTACTTTCTTCAAATCCTTCAAAAATATTTTCGCCTTTAATCTTTGCAATTGCATTTCTAATAATATTGATTAAAAATGGAATTATAAACAATATTGTTGCATTAGACAATGTAGTAAATGGTGAAATTGAATTTTCTGTAAATGTGGCCATTGGAGCAATAACTGCTAAAGCAATTAATGCAAAGGCATCTGCCCCTCCAAACATTCCTATTCTCCAAACCATTATAACAAATGGTGCAATAATCAATGCAAAAGCCATGGTCAACAGATTTGGTATGATGTCTGAACTGATGAATACTAGAAGAAAACCAACACTTCCAAATCCAATCCAGTAATAGTCATGAATTTCTCTTTTCCAAATATCAATTATTGAACCTAAAATTAACATTACTAGTGCTAAACTTATTCCAATTACCTCGTAATTTGTTAATATTTCAAACATGATATTTTATTTTTATTAAATTCTATTTGAAATGTGTGGAATTGAATATTCTCTTTTTTTAGTCATATTTTTAGAACTAGTTATCGATTTCTAATATCTGAAATTTTTTCTTTTATTTCTTCAATTTTATCTCCAATTGGAATTTTTTCTGTTATCATTTCTAATCTGTCTGTGCGTTTGAGGAAGAATAAACCTGCACCAATTCCTACTGGAATAATAATTAATATCATCATTGTACTGTCTATTGGTAATTCTGTAGTAGATTCAATCCCGATCCCCTCCTCTACGACTTCTTCAATCACAGGAAAATTCAAGATGTTGGCAGTTTTTGAAATTGTTGTTGAACTTAATCCATTACCAGAAACTGTAGCTGTAATAGCGATTTGTTCTTTATCATTTGCCATTATATTTGCAATTGCTATTCCTTCACTGTTAGTGATTTCTTCTGTTGTTAGTATTTCCCCTCCAGAAATATCCCATTCAACGTTAAATCCGCTTAATGCCGTTGTTACTTCAGGAATTGTTACTGATAATTTTGCTTCTACTCTTTCGTTCCAATTTAATCCTCCTAACAATTCCATTGATAGAACTGGACTAATGTCAATTATATTGATATCATATTTAGTAAGAGCAAAATCTTCTGAAAGTAATGCTAATTCTACTGTTCCTTCATTGTTTGTTTTTAGCTCAAATGTTGAAAAATAATCTCCTTCTTTAATCATTAATTCATCAGGTATTTGTAAAATCTCTTCATCATTAGAAACTAATTTAATTTTAATATCATCTTTTGCATATACTGGATTTCCTACAGAATCCAATACTTGAACTGTGGCTAAAGTTTCAGAACTTGCCAAAATATTTTTAGGAAATGACAAAAATATTTCTGCAGGATCAGTTGTATGGCTGGTGATTTGAGTACTACTTTTAAAACCTCCCATTTGATACTCAACATTAGTAATTCCTACTTCATTTGAAATCATGTCAAATTTTGTATATGGCGTATTCTTCTTAATCATAATTGATTCTGATTCAACTAATTCGTTTACTGAAAAACTCAAAACCCCATCTTTTATAAAATGAGTAACACCTAGTCTTGGATTTACATCTTCATCATCATCATCTGTAGATGTGGATGATTCATCCTCCTCACCTTCCTTCAAATATCCTAAAACAGGAAATTCTTTTTCTGCTAAAATCATAGGAACTAATGGTTCTACAATCAATTCCATATCTTCTTCTATGGGCCCTACTGGATTTCCAGAAACTGTTTTTACTCCTTCATTATCGGTGACATAAAAATTCAGAGTATTTTCAGATACTACAGTGCCTGTTTCCCCATAAACAATTACTGCGTTGTTACCTTTATTCATAAATGGATTAATTGGATTTACTGTATCTAATTCTGATGATGAAAAACTAACTTCATGATTTTCCTGAGAAATGACAGGTACAGTTACTGAAACTAATTGTCTATTTGTTGAACCTTGTGTACTTCCACCTGTTTGTCTTGAAACTTGAATTTCTGCTTCATAATATGTTACAGCAATCATTTCCTGTTTTCCTGATGTTAAAAATGGTAAAGCTTTGGTAATTGATGGCCCTTTTCCTTCTAATGATCCAATTTCATCATGAATCATATTGAATGAACCGCCACTTGTTTGTATATTTTCTGCTGAAATGAACATGTTGTATGTTTGTTCTATTTCCTCATTAAATTCCCCAAGATTTGGTCTGGGAGAAAATTTAGTAAAAGTAGAGTAACTTCCTTTTTCAATAACTAAATTTTTTTGCTCAAAAATCACTTCTTCAAAATCATGACTAGTATTTACTGAAACATCTGGATTTTCAACTCCGATTTTAAAATAAATATCTTCTTCTGCTAAAACAGGTAATCCATCACCATCTATAAGTTGTACAATTGCATAACCCTGTGATCCACTAAAGCTAATGAAATTTTCAGGATAAACATATAATTTTAATTTTAATGGTGTCGTTGGTTGTAAAATTTCAACGATACTGCTAATTTTTTTCATCCCTTCTGTTTCTGCAAAAATTATTGCGTCGCCATAATCTAATATTTCAAATTCTGTTATTGCATAATATTCTCCACCAGAAATTACTATTTCAGGTTCTTTGATTTTTATGATATCTTTATTGGGAGTATCTAGATGAATCGTGACATCATTTGATGCAACTGTTGGTAATCCTCCAGTTGTTGCAAGTTCTAAAGTAATATATCCAAATCTTGGACCATCTACAGGAAATTCTGTTGGAGTAACTTTCATCAACATTTGTGTTGGATAGTTATTATTGTTAAATACCTCCAAACTAATTTCTTTTGAAGAAAAACCTGAAGCTGCTAAAGCTACACTTGCAATTCCTGACTCATTTGCTTTAATTCTGACATTTTTAGTAAATATGTCATTTCCTTCTTGAACACTTAAAATTTCAATAATGTCGTTATCTGAACTAACGACCTTCAAATTTTCAATTTGTTTAGGCAACATCATTTCATTGGATGTAACAAAAATCTGTAATGTTGCTTCAGTGTTTTCCAATAATTTTTCTGGATGAAGTTGATATCCAAATTCTGATGTAGTTTGCGCCTGTGCTGGTATAATGAACATACTCAATATTATTCCTAAAATAACAAAAATTCCTTTCAACCTGATAAAATAATGAAATTTTTTGATATATTAAACAGTGTGAAACATTACGATACACACAGGTTATCCAAAAATTGAGGACACGCTAAATATTTTCAACGAAATTACTACTATTGCTCCTATTGATGTTGCTACTAGAAATATTGAATACATGAATCCTCCTGAATAAGATCCAGTGGTAATTTTCCCTAAGAATAACCCTGAAATCCATGATTGAACCAGAATTGCAATGCCTAACAATTGAAATCTATTTTTTGCATCTGATTCTAAAACAAGTCTTTTTGCTTCATCTTCTTCTAATTGTGCACCTAGACTAGTCATTGATTCTATTACAAGTAATGTTGTAAAACCGGTAATGGCAATTAACATGAATCCTACCATAACATATGGTTTGAGTTTTTCTCGTTTAGTTTTTTCTAGATTATGCATTTTTTCAGCAACCCCTGCCAATGTGTTTAAGGTATTGACATTTCCTCCCCCTGCAGAAATGATTTCAAATAATACTTTAAAATTAATTAAAATTCTAAAATCATTTGTTTCTTTTTTAATAAAATCAAAAATTTCATCTAATGTCATTCCCCATTGAAGCTTATTTGCAATTCCATTAGATACTTTGTTAAATAACCCATAATCTTCTTTCTGTGTAGTTCTTACCACACATTTTTCTGGACCTAAACCTGCTTTTCTTGCCTCTGCAACATCTCTCATTATTTGGGCAGTAGCTTTTTCTGCATCCATTGAAAATTTGTATTTGTCTTTAAAATTTAATGCAGGCCATGCGGCGGCTGCAATTAATGCTACTCCCAATACATACAAATTTAATCCTGGCAATAGATCTAAATAATTAATTATGATTGCAACTAATATTCCGGGCAATCCAAATGTTAAGATTTTTTTCCAATCTAATTCTTCAACTTTTGATTTGTTTAATTTTCCTGCAATAATTGAAAACAATACTGAAACTACAGGAGGTAATATTATTACAAAATATAGAGGATCAAAATCATTTGGACCTGGGACACTGCTTACTCCATCTGTAGATGTAGCTGTAATAATGATGTAAATTGCTAACACAACAACTTGCATTGTCATGTATGTTTCAATTACTGTCTCAACTTTTTTTGCCATCTCTGATTGTTGAGATTCATACAATTCAAATGCGCCATCCATCTTTGACTTGAGATAATTAACTACATCTCCTCCACTTTGAATAGCTGATACCCATCCACTAAGAAAATCTCCAAAACTAGAACCTTTTTCTTTACTCTCTGCCATTACCACTAATGGATCTTGGCCTAAAATGTCGATTCTTTTTAAAATCTTTAATGATTCTATTCTGACATTAGGTAACAAATCCAGATTCTTAATTTTTGTAAAAATTGTATATGGCCCAAAACCACTAGTGGCTAACAATGTAACTATTGTGATAAAAAACGGTAATTCTGGTTCAATCTTTTTATTTAATTTCTTCTTCTTGTCTTCTTCTTCGTGTTTTTTGATAAATGACAAGTTTAAACACCATATTCAATTTTTTTCATCATTGTTTCAGGATCTCTATAATATTTCCCAACATATTCTGCAACTTTACCATAACTTCTAACTCCTCTATCTACTAACCATTTTAACACAATTTTTCGTTTTTCAAACTCTTCTAAAATTTCATCCATACTTAATCCAATTTGCTGTGATATTCTATTGAACATTTCGCTGTCTCCTAATTGTGGTTCAAAATAATCTGCTTTTGGATTCCATTTAAATGAATTATGATAAGCATCTGAAGTTTTAATTTCTTGGACGGATATTGCTCTTCTAATACTTTTACCATCCTGACCCTTTACTCTTCTAATTACTATTGCACAATTCATTAATGCCATATATGATGCCGGAATGTCCATAGGTTTTTGTTGCAATCTTTTACTTGCTGATTCTAAACTATCTGCGTGCATGGTACATAATCCTCCGTGACCTGTGGCCATTGCTTGAAACATTACATATGCTTCTGAACCTCTAATTTCTCCCACAACGATATAGTCTGGTCTATGCCTAACTCCTGATTTGATCAAATCATACAAACCAATTTCTCCTTCTCCTTGATTGCCAAATCCTACTCTAGATACTAAACTAAACCAATTTTCATGTTTAATGTTAATTTCAGCTACATCTTCTACAGAAAAAATCTTAAAATCCGGATTCACCAAACCTGTAATGGCATTTAGAATAGTTGTCTTACCACTTCCTGTTGAACCAATTACCATGATGGACATCTTTGATTCCATTAACATCCACAGATAAGCTGCAATTTCTACACTGATTGTACCAAATGAAATTAAATCAATCACTGAATATGGATCTTGTTTGAATTTTCTTATGGTAAAACTTGTTCCTTTTGGTGTTACTTCTTTTTGATATAGCACTGAAATTCTGTGATTTCCTTGTAATGCTAAATCTGAAATTGGATGTGCTGAACTAATGTGTTTTCCTGCTCTAAAAACAATTCTTGAAACAAACGAATTTAATCCCTCATCTTCAAATGTAACATTACAGACAATACTATCATATTTTCTATGCCATACATAGATTGGTGTATTTGTTCCGCTACAACTCACATCTTCTATGTTAGAATCATTCATGATGGGATCTATAATTCCAAATCCATCAATGTCTCTTTCTAGATAATACTTTACTTTTTCAATACTGGCAAGAGGCTGCTCCTCAAAGAGTTTTTCATTCTCTTTGAGAATCTTATTTACAAATGAAATAAACCCAAAATCTTTTTCAATATTCTCTGGCGAATCTAGATTTTCCTCAATCAATCGATAAAGTTGATTATACACAATTTGTTCTGATTGGTTTAATTTAGTTTCATCTACTTGATATGAAATGCTTCCTGTATCAAGATCTTGTAAAATATTTGCATAACTAAATGGTGCTTTAAGAGGATATTTCTCTAATAATTTTGAACCTTTTGGGGTTTCATTATTTAATTCACTTAGAAATTCACTTTTTAGAAAAGTTTCTAATCCTTGTTCTTCTTTCTTTTTACCCATTTTTATACAAAAATAATTTAGATTTTTTAGTTATATTTAACAGTATGAAACATAACGATACATACAATGATGATTTTTTTATAGAAATTAAAAATATATTTTGGATAAGTAATTAAAAAAATACTCCTTATCCTGAGTTATCTTCCAATGACAGATACACTTGATGGGCCTCCTGCTTTGCCTGCAAATATGCTTACAGTTGTAGCTACACCAGAGTCCAATGTTGTGATTGTTCCATTATTCAACTTGTAGTAAATAATTGCTGATTGACCTGGATTCAATGAAACTGGACCTGTTCCTGCATCTGCACAAACTGGGTCTTCTCCACCTGATCCATCAAGATCTACTTCTAGAGTGTTTGAACATACTGAACTTGGATCATCTAACGTTATCATTCCGCCAACTTTTGACCATTCTGGCATTTCTAATGCTTGCTGGAATAGTCCTGATGTTACGGTAGTGTCAGGATACCATGATGTAAATGGAATGTCCGTACCTCTAATTTGGATCTTGTCAACTGCAACAACCTTGTCACCTGTATTTCTTATGCCTGAGGCTCCCCAAGATAAGCCATCTGTTGCATTAGCGTGTACCCATATTTTTGTTCCAGCTATTGAAATGTTTTCTGTCTGTGTACCGCCTTGAAAAAGACTGGTACCATACAAAACAACACCTGAACCAAGTACAACTGATGACACCAAGATGATGACAGTTGTAAGTACTGTACTAATTGCACGTTTTTTGCTTAGTTTGGTTTTCATTTTACTAACAAATATCCAAACTAATAGAATATCTAGTCAAGTATGTAATTTTTTTGAATTACAGAGTAAAAAGAATCTTACAGGATTATCTGATTTTACTTGTAAAATACTAGGTTTATTCTACCCCTTGAACAATTACTGAAAAAGGTGCACCTGCTTTTCCTGCGTATATGCCAACATTTGTTTGTACACCTGTATCCAATGTTGTGATTGTCCCATTAGTCAATTGAAAGTAAATAATAACTGCTTGACCTGGATCCAATGAGATTGGGCCTGTTGCTGCATCTGCCTCAATACATTCAGTAATTGTAGTGCCTACTCCATCTAGATCTACAGTTAAATCAAATCCTGGATTACAACCAGCATTTTGATAATTGGTTTGATCAACTAGTTTTCCATCGATGCCTGACCAACCTGTATGGTTGAGTGCTGCTTGGATTATTGCTGGATCATTAATTGTATTATCTGCATACCATTGTTCAAATGGAATATCTGAGCCTCTTGGTTGGATTTTATCAATCGATACAACCTTGTCCCCTGTATTTCTAACTCCGACTGCGCCCCAAGATAAGCCATCTGGTGCATTAGCGTGTACCCATAACTTGGCATCACTTACACGAATTGCTTCTGTTTGTGTACCACCTTGGAAAAGACTGCTGCCATACAAAACAACACCTGCACCAAGTACAACTGATGACACCAAGATGATGACAGTTGTAAGTACTGTACTAATTGCACGTTTTTTGCTAATTATTTGAAGCATGTAATATGTTATGATGTTATGGAAGATTATAAAAAGTCAAGCCAAATGTCCCAAAAATGGGGTTTTGTAATCTTTTCAATCGTATGTAAGTACTAATAAAAATAATTTATCATCATATAAAATTACATGTCATCTCCAGCAAGCATTGTATATGCTCCTAGAAATCTTGCAACAGTTTTTCTCAATCCCTCATAAGGCATACATAATGAAAAAATCTTTGTAACTCCTGTGGGCATTCCAATTGCAACAACACTGATTCCTTTTTTTCTTGCAGCTTCTACTGCTTCTTTCATTTTTTCATCTGCATCATATGTGCCTAAAGCTTGACCGTCAGTGATTAAGAAAATATATCGCCTTTCAATATTTTCTCTTTCTAAAATTCTAGAACATAATTTTACAGCATCTGCAATAAAGGAAAATCCTTTGATTTCAATTCCACCAATACGTGATTTAGAGTTTTGATCATAATTTTCATAGTGATCTTTAACTATTGTAAAATCATTATTAAAAGTAAAAAATCCCCACTTTCCATTTTTAGAGTTTACTTCATTGGCTGCCTCCCCTAAACAAATGGCAAATTTCTTCATTTCATCAAATTTTAGCCTCATACTGCTACTAGTATCTACAACAATTGCCCATTCCTCTTCAATTCTTCTATAGTCATCTTGCTCGAAAATCTGAATGCTGTTATTTTGAGCTGCAACTGCTTGAATGGCTGCTTGCATCTGCAACAAACCCATATCTTCAGGCATTCCTTCATCCATTACATTTGGTGTCATTTTCATCTGGGATGACATTTTTTTCAAAAACAAGTGGGTGGCATTTTTCAATCTGAGATATTCTCCAATGTTTTCTGGCGCAAAATCAATCTTATCGAATTCCAAATCTTCAGTAATTCCACCATATTTTTTCCTGACTTTGGCTCTGCGTTTTAATTGCTCAAACCATACTTCGCCAAATCTTTGTACAGTATCTTGGAACTTTCCGTCAGTAGTTATTGTAATGTTTTCTAACCATTTTCTAATTCGTTTAGGGTGACTATAATGATCTTCAAATGGTAACATATGATCTGAAATAATATTTGAAGAATCATAAATAATATCTGCAATCTTTACAATTCCTTTATCATCTTCAGGGTCTGTACTAAGAATTTGGTTTTGTAACTCTTCTCTTTTGGTTTTGATTTTTGAGATAAATTTATTTGAAAATATTTTCTTTGAATTTTTTTTAATATCTTCTAAATCTTTTTTTTCATTATTGGCATTGAAAAACTCTGCAATCTTTGTAATTTCACTATGATATTCTGGAAATTCCTTTTTCAAAAAGTCATTTACCTTAACATCTTCAATAAATTCAAACGTTTCATATGCACGTTTTTTGTTTTTTCCTTTCATCCATTTTTTATATTTTTTAAAATCAGTTACCTTTGCATGTCCTGCAGCATGAATAATTGAGGCTAAAAACAAGGAAAAAATTGTATTTTGATATTCTTCTAAATTTGAAAAAGCACACCCTTGAATTGTTTCTAATTCCTGAATCTGTCTGGGCATTGGAAAAAACACTGTCATTCTTGGCTCATAATCAATTTTTGGAAAATGTTGCTCTGCAAGAAAAAATGTGTCAACATCTATTGGCTTTCTTCCAGAAATCTCAAAAAACAAACTGTGCGCAATGTCCTGAATTATATCTTTCAGTTAGATTACACCTTCTTTTTTGCGGCTACTTGACTTTCTAATACTTTTTTGACAATGTGTCTTACTTCATCTTGAACTTCTGGGTCATCACTTGTCATTGGAATTAATGTTTCATTTCCTCCATCCATAATTGACACTCCATCAGAACAAACTTTTGCCCAGTTAACTAAATCCCCCACTGATGGCCCATATGGTAAATCCCCCATCTTGTATTCTTGTCTTAGTTTAGCTCCTACTTTTACAATACTTTCTGCATCAACCATTGGAACTCCTCCTTTCTTTGAAACCATGGAGATTTCTTTTTCATCAATATTATCGCCAACACTCATGTAGTCAAAGTTTAGCCAAACACTCATTCTTCTTCTCATAGCAGCATTGATTGGTTTTGTACCTGCGAATTCTGAGGATACAGGGTTCATACTAATTATCATGTAAGCATGTTTGTGTCTATGTATAATTTCACTGTCTTTTTCTGTTAATACCATGTGACCTCTCTGGTCAAGCAATGGATTGAGTTTTGTTGCAACATCTTGTTTCATCATGTTTGCCTCGTCCAGATATAGAATCCCTCCTTTTCTACACCATCCTGTAATTAATCCGTCAATCCAATTCTCTTTTCCTAAACCAACATATCTTCCAAACAAATCAAATACTGATGTTGCCAAACCACAGTTGATTTCCCACATTGGCAACCCTGCTAATTCTGCAACCAAATATACAATGTGTGTTTTTCCAGTTCCACTCGGCCCAATTAATGCACATTGTTTGAAAAATTTCAATGCCCTTCCAATTCTTTCAACATAGTGTTCTCCATTATCCAAATATGGTGGTGTGTCTTTAGGAATCATTTCATCCATTTCTTCAGGAAATACCATTTCCGCAGAATTCATATATTTTTTGAAATCATACATTTTGGATAATGCATGTGACTCTTTTTTGATCTTTGAAACTGACATTGACAAGTTTACCTTGTCTGAATTTACTCTCGATCTATTAGTTGATGAAATTAACGAATTTTTTTGTTCCAATGGTGACTATTTTACTTATGATTACAGTTAATGCTGTTATATGTGTGGAAATGTTACATACACATTGTAATAATGAATTTTTAGTAATTTTATTCATAATGGATACGCATGTAGAACTGACCTCTATTGCTATGAGTAAAAATGACCCAAAAATTACTAAATTAGACAAATATGATGTAGAGGCAAATATTGAAGAAGTTGATAACAGTGAAGAACAATCTATCTTCAAATACGGCTTTACTGCATTATCTAATCCAAAAAATGTCCGTTTAGCCATTGAAGGAATTGCAAGAATTAATGGAGATTCTGAGGAAAGAAATGAGATACTAAATAAAGATGAAAATGATATTCCTAAAATTTTAACAATAATTTATCATGAATTATTTCCTACTTTCTTTTTACTTTCAAAGAGCCTCAACGTATCATGTCCTCCTCATACAATTAATGGCGTTGGTTTGTCCGAAGAAACTCAAACAAATGAACTAACTGAACCCTCTGAATTATCTGATGATTTGTTAGAACCTCAAGCAGAACCTCAAGCAGAACCTCAAGCAGAACCTCAAGCAGAACCTCAAGCAGAACCTCAAGCAGAACCTCAAGCAGAACCGGCCCCCGAAAGTGAAACTTCTGATGTCGTCCAGCCTACAGTGTAAGTAAATTTTTTTACATACTAGCTATAATACAGTAATTTTTCCTGATTTTCTTATTGCGTAACAAGATGAACATAATTGTAGTGGTTCCATGATTAATCATAGGCGAGGACTTGCCACTATAGTAACTAGTGGGATCCTTTTATCCGCTGTTAGTATTATGGGAGTCATGATGCTTGGTTGGTCTCAAACTAGCATAAATGAACAAAAACAAGAAATGAACGATGTCTTTGATACACAGATGAATAAAATTCGTGAGGATCTTATTTTTGAAAATATTTGGTTTGCAACACCTGCAGGTAATATGATAAACAATCATCTTAATGTAACAATTGCAAACATTGGAATTTTAGGATTAAATGTTACATCAATTCAGGTTACCAACACGACTGCAAACAATAATACTTCATTTACCTATACTTATACTGATGCTGGAGTTGTAACTTCTGAATCTCTCTCATTAAATGCAACATATTCTTGGTTATCTGGAGATGAACTTGACGTGATTCTTTTTACAAATAGGGGAAACCAATTTGTTTCTCAGGTGGTTGCACCATGAAATCTCATAGAGGTCTTAGTGCTGTAGTTGGAACTGTGTTTTTAATTGCAGTAGTAGTTGGTGCTTTGTCATATGTTTCATACAGTCTTGATATGATGGGTAATTTTTCACAATCCTTAATTGTGGAGGAATCTAGACAAAAAGACAAACAATTAGAAGCATTTGAAATCTCATCTATTGACGTTACTGCTTCTAACAAACTTGGTGGTGTGATTAAAAATACTGGTGAAATCCCTCTAGAATTAACTACTCTTTACATTGATGAGCAGGGAGTTAATGACGTTGTAAATAAAACTACAATAAATGAAATAATTGCACCTGGAAATACTGTCAACATCCAAGATTTAGTTGATGTAGATATGGATCATACAAAAGGCTATAATATGAAACTAGTTTCTTCAAGGGGAGAAGTAAGGGAGTTCTATGTAAATTCCATAACGAACGAGAATATCTACATGAGTTTGACGGCAACACCAAAAATTATTCCAAGTACATTTGAAACAACATTGTTGTTTACTGTGGTAAACAACATGTCAAATGGGAACCATATCTATAACTTGACTCCTGTAATGAATAATACTGGAGAAATTCTTGTTACAGGTTCTGCTGGAATAACTTTTGAGGAAAAAACTGGACCCGTTCCAACATCTTATGATTCATTAGGACCAGGGGAAGTCGCTGTGTTTACATATACATATGAAATATCTAGTGATACTGACCTTGATACAAAATGGTTTAATGTAACTTTGGCAAATGCAAATCCTGGAAATGAAGCACTAGCAAGTGCTACAATAAAAACAGTTCCTCTAGCAACTGATGCAGGTTCTGCACTCACATCATTTGGATTAACTGACACTAGTACTGTTCAAGCAGATGTACTGTATTTACATGACACCAATAGTGGTGATACTCCAAATAATGAATATCCTATGGATGGCTCTTCTCCAAACTCTGCTCCTATTACTAAATCTCCTAATGGAAATACATTAGAGTTTATTTCAGCTCCAATGACTGTACAAACTATAGTTCCTGCAGGCACATACACTGCAGCTTTGAATTATTATTCTAATCCTGTACCTTTAGGCATTCCTGAACCTAGTTTTGCATTTATGTTTGATGTATTGGATTGTGGAAAAAATGATAGACAATGTGATATGATAAATTTGTTTGATGATGATAAAGGATTTAAAGAAAAAGACAACAAACCAGATTTTTTCAGTAGTGGTGGCCCTGATAATGATGGTTATTTTAATTTTAATTGGGATGAATGGTTTCAAGATGACTGGAATGTAAATGGTGGTACTGAAAAGGCATATACTGAACCAGGATATTATCCTGACAGTACATCTTTTTGGATTAGAATGCCCTCTAATGGGGATTCATACCAACCAATCCTTCGATTTGGAGATGATAATGAATCTCAGGATGATTGTATTATGTTTTCAAATGTAAGTGGTGGTTATGTTCGATATACTGTTGGGGATAATAATTGTAACAACCCTGTAGAATGTGATTCTGATAATGTTATAGATGATAATACATGGCATCATATAGTTGGAGTGAGGATTAATGAACGCGGATGTCTATTATATGTAGATGCAGTAGCACAATCAGATACTCATGATCTTCTTTCAACCGTTGGTGATGGTCACATTGATGTCGATACTGTTGTAGTAGGATCTGATGATATTGATGGTGGTAATGATTTGGATGCAGACATTGCATCATTTATGCACTGGAATAATGATGAACTAACAGCTGATCAAATTACAGAATTGTATTATACAAACTATGGAAATAATGGGACTCGATTGTATATGACCGTGGAAATAGTTGATGAACCCGGTACAACTGTAATGGATACCATAATCAATGATAAAAAAGTAGAATTACCTTTCCATGATCCTTCACATAATTCTGATGAGGGTACATATGGGAAACCATGGTGGGGTCTTTACACTAGTAATTCAACTGACGGCAAATATCAACAAGGAAATATGACTGGCACTGATGCAATTGGTTATACCCTTGAAGTTGATGAGCGATTGAAATTAACCATTGATTGGAAAGGCGAAGATAATCAAAACCTCCCAATCAACATAATGTGGGATGACAGTTCTGGATGGTCTTTGCCTGCTGGTCCATCTTATGTTCAAACACCTGAACCAACTCCACGTTGGCCTACATTTCTGACTTTCAATTATGATGACACGATAAATTATTTGGCATATAATGAAGGGCCTGGAGGAATTTGGTTTGTTTATGGCGGAACAAGACTAGTCCTTACTACAAATGATGATGTAAATTCCTATGCCGCAGTACCATATACAGTAAATGCCACAACACAACCAACTCCTATTTCTACATATTCTGAAATAACTCCAACTCAAGATAGCATATACATACCAGCTGGATATTATGCTGAACTTGATTTCTATCAACTACAATCTCCTCCTGCTCCTAATACTAACCCTCCTTCTGCAAATGAAGTTCCTACTGGGGATTATGATGGCGCATTATATCTTCAAGGTTATGATGAAGCCGGAGAAACTTTCAAGAAAACTGTTGATCTTGGACTAATTCACATTGTAGGAAATCCATAATTAGGCTCAATTACAAATCTGTAACATTATAGTACATACAACTTTTAATGTGATCTTTTGATGTTTGAAAGTCATTGCAATCTACAGAATCTGCTGACTCACAGGCAGCTCCAGAACAACAGGCAGCTCCAGAACAAACCCCTGTAGATCCAAATGATGTCAATGCAAAAACCTTGACACAGCTAAATACATTGATGGAGGAATCTTTACAAATTTATGAATTGGAAGATCAAAAAACAAATGTAATTGATGATTTACACAACGCGTTCCAAGTGATTACTCAATTTTTAGGATTTTCAACAAATATTCATCCTGGAATTTTTAATCTTCCTTCAGATGCTAATGTTACAATGCTTCCAAACTTAAAATTATTAATCAAACTTGCTAATGGAAAAACTGAAACCAAAAAATTTACAGATTATCCACCAGAAACTATTACGCAAATTGTTGAATATACTACTCCTCAATTATTAGAACTAATTCAGAAACAAAAATCATATCTTACTGAAAAAATCACATTCTTGCGTACTGCTACAAAACAACTCAGTACCTTAAGCCAACTCAAAGAGAATTTACCTTCTATTACTACAATTGAGGAAAATTGAAAAAATTAATTGAAAAATTTAGTTCTGTAAATTCTCTAAAAATAAACTTAGAAAGAGAAATAGAAGATACGGAATTCCAAATTCAGGAATATTCCAATCTTTTAGGAGAAAAAATTAGAATTAATGAAGAAACATCTGCCGATGATCCTGATTTTGTTGCATTAAAAGAAAAATTTGGTGGTGAAACATCAAAGAAAAAATCAGATGATAAGAAATCAGATGATAAGAAATCAGATGATAAGAAATCAGATGATAAGAAATCAGATGATAAGAAATCAGATGATAAGAAATCAGATGATAAGAAATCAGATGATAAATCAAAAGTAAAACCAGAAAAAAAAGCAAAAGAAAAAAAGAAGAAAAATAAAAAAGGTGTTAGTGACAAATGGTACAATCTAAATGAAATTCTTGTTTACAATGGTATCGGATTAAAAGGAGAGTTGGAGTTGTACTTTAAAGCCGTAGATGAACTTAAAGATAAATTAGAAAATCTTCAAAGATGTCTATCTACACTAAATACGGTTATTGAAAAAGGACTCAAAAAAGACATGGGCTGTATTGCTTTTAGAGGTTCTGAGGGAATTATAGAAATTGCCTTCTTAAAATCAGCAGGAATGAGAGAAAATTTCTCATTAAAATCGATCTATTCAGGAAAAGCAATATCTATAGAAAATTCGATAAAAATTGGAGTTTAGTGAATATTTATGCCTAAATTAACCCAAAATCAATGTCTAAAAATTGACAAAAACGATCAATACGATCTAACAAATTTAGCTATACATCAATTTAGACTAGTTACTTCTAACTGAGGATCCTGAAAAAACATGGCAAAAGAAACAACACAAAGTTCAGTATTTGATTCAACACCAGACTCACAAATGTACGAGTACAAACTTTCAGTTGAAAAAGTTCAAGCAGAACTATTACAGTATGGATTAACATCTAACCAAAGTAAGGTTTTCATTTATCTTGGAAAATATGGGGCAAAGACTGCTCCCGAAGTATGCAAGGCATTAAAGATACCTAGAACAGAAACATATCATTTGTTATCTGCATTACAAAACAAAGGGGTTGTATCTGCAACGTTCCAGCATCCAATACAATTTACTGCATTACCATTAGACAAAGCTATTTGGATTTTAGTGAATTCTGAAAAAGAGCGAGTTAAATCCCTTGAACAAATGGAAAAAGGATTATCTGAATTATGGGACAATATTCCAGCTTTTGATTCTATTCATGATGAGGTCGAAGAAAAATTCCAAATGCTACAGGGGGCAAACCAAATTCACTCAAAAATTACAGAAATGACTGATAGTTATAATGATGAATTTTTGATTCTTGGTTCTGAAAAAGATTATCTGAAATTATACCATGGAGATTTTCTTGAATCCTTTGTAAAATCAAAACAACAATTTAGGTTACTAAGTGCATGTTCTGAAAAAACTACATACATCTTCGATGATTTGGAAAGAAAGAATATCAAAAAACTCAACAAGGATATTGAAAATCATCTGTGTTTTATCTTGAAAGATAATGGTGAAATGCTATTTTTTACAAAGAATGCAAATTCTACTGAAGAATTATTTGCAATGTGGACCAATTCAAAATCCATGGTTTATTCAATGAAACTACTCTTTGAATCTTTGTGGACTAGCTCCAAGAATATTCACTTGTAATAAATTCATACAAAATTATCTGTCAGAATCAAACTCGTCTTCGTCTTTATATACAAAAATTGTCGTAGTAATTCTATAGAAATGGATTCAACATATTCTAAAATAAAGACTGGAATACCTGGATTAGACTCTGTAATATCAGGGGGATTAAAACCAGGTAGAACAGTTACTGTTTCAGGCCCTCCTGGAAGTGGAAAAACCACATTTGGTCTCCAATACCTTCAATCAGGTGCCAAAGACTTTGATGAACCAGGCATCTATGTTACAATGTCTCAAAATATTGATGAGGTAAAAAATGACTGTAAATC
>Ga0114932_10002277_pt1 | contig 20407 bp, 6 predicted proteins | sample 2SBtaG_2_FD_87286 | JGI IMG/M metagenome (GOLD analysis project Ga0114932, IMG submission 87286) | Deep subsurface microbial communities from Kolumbo volcano to uncover new lineages of life (NeLLi) - 2SBTROV12_ACTIVE470 metaG | ecosystem: Environmental > Aquatic > Marine > Volcanic ... | reverse complement strand
TACTGCCTTCTTGACATCTGTTTCAATACCACTGAACACGTATTGAACTTGGAGCGTTGGAGTGTCATCCTTGATTCTATCTCCAGCGCTATTTCTTGCCTCACTGAAACCACCGTATTCAGAATCATACAAAATGTCGTCATCGAAGAAGGCAAAGAATTTAGGAGAGAATTTTCCTCTAGATAATAGTCTCTTGCCGTGTTGCGTTAATTCAATGTCTAGAACATTTTCTTTTTTGTTAAGGAAACTCATATCTTATTTAGTCAACTTCTTGCCTTTACCTTTAGAACCTCGTTTGTTTCTACCACCTTTTAGAGGGCTTGCTATTTGAGAGCCAGCTGCTTCAGTTTGGCGAAGTTTTTCGATTTCATTGCTATTGGAATATTCAAGTTCAACCTCAAGTTTTCCAAGTTCAACAAGCGAGAAAAAATCGTATGGCCAATTGTAGCTGTATTCCGGGGCTTTACGACCAACTTCGAAGTCGAACTTAAACCTGTCATCATCTGATGAATCAGCAGTAACCTTGAAATAATCTTTCTCTGCTTTCTTCTTAACTTTGAAAACCATCCACTTAAGGTTGTTTGGGATACCATCTTTTCCGAAGAACTCAAACTCACCAGCTGGATGTGAGAACTCAATCTCATCCTTCTCTGGAGTCATAGCAATCTTTGGCATAACACCCTGCCAAATATCAGCAAGATCTTGCTTGTCGAGCTGGTGCTTGAACTCAAAGATATACATTGCAAATGGCTGAATGTCATCAAACTCCAAAAAGTTAAACTGTGGAGGAATAACATATTCTTCCATCATATCAATCATTTGAGTGATAGAGGTCTCTTGAATCTCTACCTTGCTACCGAGGTCGTTCACTTTAATGGCAGGTTCAGCAGTTTCAAAGTTTTTCCTTTGAAGGTTGAAGACTTTCTTGTCGAGTTTAATCACGTTATGACAGCCGATTTCAACCGTCTTCGATGAAGCTTGTTCTAGAAAGGGAATAGCGATAACTGCTTCTGAAATCTCTTTGCTGTCAGCCAGCTCACCAATACGAGACTTGGAAGGTTTAAAGCCACACTGCTCAATCAGAGAGCCAGTAGTTGAGTCGCGGGCGCCTTTCAAGAGCTTTGGAAAGCTGTCACGAAGTTCAAGGAAAATACCTTCACTTCCAGTTGGAATGGCTCCATAGCCGCTCCACATTCCGCGCCCGTAGCCGCTGCCTGAAAATGCGTTTCCAAGATTTCTGAAGGCTGACGTAGTAGAAGCAGTCATGACTTGTTCAGCTTTAACATTGGCTTCTTGGTTGGAGAAGTTTAACGTTGGACACTCCCAACGTGGACTAACAACCCATGTTTCATTGTCAGAAGAAAATTCGTTGGTGGCGTCGAGGGGACTGAACCTTTGTTTCTTCCCTTTGGTAAGATTGAAATTAACTTTTAGGTCACTTCTCCTACCTTCAAAATTAACTGAAGAACCTACTGGCATTGAACCGCTTGCAGCAGCTGAACCTGTATAAGAATCAAGTGCTGGAAATACGTTTTCCACTACAAGCTCTGCTAATACTTCATCGAGGGTGTATTTCGCCTTGGATGCAGGAGTAAATGATAATCTAGCCGTGGCGGCACCTTCAAAATAAGGTGGAGTCCAGGCAGCGAAAGCTGGATCACAATCTTGTCCTGGGCGCCAATATTTGGCAGCACCGTCATAAATGGCGCCGTCTGGCGCGTCTTGCGCTGAAGCAGAAATGTTTACTGGAAATCCAAAATATCTTCCGTTCATCTTCTCGCCGAGGGAGCCTGTCTTATGGCGATGGCTCCAAAATGATTCCATCATAACAAAATCGTTCGTCTTACCGAGAACAACATCCATGTAATATGTTTTATTGTCTTCAAAAGTCTTCCATTTGCTATTCTTATCCGAAGAAAAAGAAGATAGCTTTTCATCTTTCAAAAAGAATCTTGGAACTTCAGCCAAGAAATTGCTCGTAGCCAACTCATAGCGAAAATCCCTTTTGTGATCCCAAATCAAGAACGGTGTTCTCATTGCGACATCATTTATAGTCGGAATGATAGAAAAAATAGAGTTTTTAATCGTGTCTGATTCCAATACAATATCTTTTTGTCTGGGAATGCCCGCATTAGGAAAAATCAAGCTTTCAAATGGAAATCTATAAGCAGGAGCATCATTAAGGAAGAATCTAAAAGGTTGATTATCAGTGGAAGTATTCTCTACAATATCCTCAGTCAAGGATTGTGTAATAGCAGCAAAAGAACCAGTGTAAGTTGCCCAATCCACTGCGATGCCCGCCTTAATTGAATTATACATGATCCCTGGAGCGTAAAAAGATTGCAAAAGAGCATGAATTTTAGCAGCAGAAACGTGTGGGTCGTCTAATGCTGTAACAGGAGTGGTTATAGAAGCTCCCTTTACATAACCGCCGCGCAAATGAGAGCCGATAGATTGTGATAACAAAGAAGACAATTGTACGGTTCTCTGAACGGGGTAAAACCCATTGTATGGAAGGAGTTTTTTAACACCTTTTACTTTTAGCGTGACGCGAGAAACATCAGCAATTTCTTGATGCTCTTTGGATATTTGCTCTTGCCTAGAGAGTACATCTGAGTGTGAATAGATTCTAAAGAATTCTTTATCAAACAAATCTTCTTCTGCTAATGCACTGGCATCTCTAGAGCCGGCGCCATCGAGAGTTAAGAAGGAATTGTTTTGTGATCTAAAGTTTCCTCCTTTGTCAACGATGAAATAATCCATATGCTCAGAAGCTCTGAACTCTGGTAGAATGCTTTTCTCTTTGGCGATTGAACGAATATCAAAGGCGTAATCTGCGTATGAATCATACCAAGGGTTTTTTCCGGCAAGTTCAGCAGTTCTCCATTGTAAACCAGCATCAAGAGAAGAAGTAGTTCCCCGATCTACACCAATTGTGCCGCCGCCAGTACCACCACCTGTGTCAACATAAGTTCCATCCAAATATGAAACATATCGCGGGCGAGGCTTGATATTTTCTTGAATACCGTTGCCGACATTCAAACGAACAGCAGTCTCTCTCGTGTAGTGATAGATGATTCCGTTGCCGGCTGCGGTGGGAGGGGCTAAAGTGCCTGATCCAGCGGCTGCGATAATCCAATCTTGTCCATTAAGCTCTCCACCATAGAATGAACTAACTTCCCAAACACTAGTGTAAGACAAACCAAGGATGCCATCTTCAGCGCTAGTAATATGATAGTCTCTCAATATATCCAAAGGGAAAAGAGATAAATCACTATTGTGCCATTCAGTGCTTGATGAGATCATTCCACTGGCAAAAATAGATGATGATATATGCGTAAATCCCATACTATTCAATGTAGAGGCATGACGTCCACGAGTCCTGTGTCTGTCATTAATATTATCTCTCCAAAATGCTCTTTGCGTTCCGAAAAGACGATCATAACCATCTGAGGTGTTTCCTGGTGCATCAACGATATATTCGGTTCTAGCACGAGCATTGGCTAAGAATGTGTTTTCTTCTCTTGGGAAAACGTTCTCGCTATAAACCAATTTTAAGAATTTAGAAATAGGGTTATTAGACTCTGCAATGTCTGGATCATTATAAAGTTCGTAAAGCTTGTCGTACATTTGCGCTTCACTCTTGTTCGAAGAAACACGTTTAGCTAACGACTTGTTAGCTAAAGTTCCAAGGCTGTTTGCGTGGGTATATTTAACTGAGTATCCAAGAAGTGGATTTACTGAACCCTTCAACACTAGGAAGTGCTCTAGGGGCTTACTATTACAAGAAACAGGTGGCTCTTTATAAAACCTAGAAGTTTGTCCTCTTTTCTCTTTGAAACTTCTTTGCTTCTTATTGGTAGACAGAGTTTGAAACTGCTTTGGTTCATCTTGTACTGAGATATAGTTGTTTTTTCTCATAAATCGAACAACCGGATGTTCTCCAGTTCTTGTCTGTTTCCAAGATGAATAGCCACCAGCACTATTACCCCAGGACGAGAATGAGCCAGGTGCAGAGGTTGAAGGGCGAGTTACGCCATTTCCCACTACTCCGTGAAAGTTGTTTTTCCCAGCAACGTCAAGAAGGACATTTCCGGTCGGATAGTTAGTGAGATATCGATCGTTAAAAACACTACCTATTCCTTCGCCGTGCCCTGAGTACCAAGCAACAATTTTGTCCCTCATAGAAGAATATTGTTTATCAATTTGATGTTCATCATACTGTTTTGGAGCAGCATTATCGTTCTTTGTTGCCTTGAACAAAATTTCCATTTCTTTTGTTGTAAGGACATCATCCCACACACTCATTTCTGCCATCGAACCGCTAAAAGGATTTCCTATGGCATTATATCCATTATAACCAAATCTAAAGTTCAAGAAATCATAACCAAGAGCTATCCCATCTCGAAAACCAGTTCCGTTAGGAACTTGATTGGTTACGATTTTTTGCAACACCCCATCAACATAAATCGATGGCACATTACTTTTTTTGTTAGAATCATAAGTAACTCCAACCATTGTCCAAGCATTATTTCCACCAGCGATTGAAGAACTTAAATCTGATTTTACAGTAGTCCAAACTCCTTCAATAGAATAATCTGGCTGCGTGACACGAAGACTCAGCTCATCATCACCGAAAGCACCACTATTGATTTGAAAATCAATAAAACTAGTAGAGTCAGCAAAGATTGATGGATTGGCATCGGCGTGAAGTCCTACTTTAATCCAAGCAACTGCTGAGAATTTGCCACTTTTGTAAAGAATATCCCATCTTCCGTGATTAGGACCCAAATCGATACCGTGGACATGCTGATTTCCTCCCAGCGCGGCTTCTGTGGTACCGTCAAGCTCCAGAACTCTTTTGTCTCTAAAGAGAGTGTTCTTAAATGGTGAAATATAAACACCTGACTTATCAGGTGGATTAATTCCGATATGCTCAACAAGAGTTCCTAGAATAGAAGTTTCACTACTAGATACAAATGTGATATCAGTAAATGCACCACCCTTATTAGTATGTGAACCACTTCTTTGATAACCAGCTAAATCACGAGTTGCAGTAATCGCTGAAGCTGAAATCCAAGCATATTGAAGGTCTGAGCGAGGAATAGAATGTTGAATGAACCAGTTGTCATATTCTGTCTTATATGTTGTTCCACCTTCTTTTGTTGAAGTTTCAGGTCGTGCCAAAGCATTGCGATTCACCTTATGATACGAAGCTGACGGGTCGTCTGTATAATGACTTCCTGTATCAGCTGTCAAAGTTGAGAAACCGAATGGTCCTGAGTGTTGTTTAAAGAATCCCCTCAGAGGCGATCTAACAAGGTAGTTTCTGAAAGGGAGAGCATTATTGGGTGCAATCTCTTCCGCCTCTACGTCGAGAACACCACGTGAACTTACGTCAGTTCCGCCTGGAGCATTGAATCTTTCGACAAAGATATATTTGTTAGAACCAGTGTTGTCTCTATCTGGCAAGCTATATTCAGACAAGTTTGTTACAAATGTAGAGAACGATGAGGTGATGGGAATATCACCAGCTTTAGTCAAGAACCTATTATTGATTCTTCTTCCAGAAGTTTGCACAATCTCATAATCGTGCTGGAAGTTGCCCAATACGACTGAACTAGTAGTGTGTCTAATGTTAGAAATATTGACAGGTCTTTTAGCTGAATTGCCTCTCAACATAGAAGCTCGTGGATGATCGACATTGACAGAATCTGGTCCATAAACACGAAGCTCGCCAGCAGTTTCTAAGTTAATAAGAAATGCTTCTGGTCTATCAGCTACCGTATCGCTTCCTGTATTTAAGCTAACGTGACGGTGTTGGTTTCCTCCAACGTGCGCTTCAGTAAACGGACCTTGTGCAGGAGAGTCTTCAAAAGTCGCATAGTTATCTCCGTGCAAGTTAGCAATCGTTACATTAGCTTTAAAACTCGATGAAATGGCAGCATCAGCTCCAGTGCTTACAGAGGAACTAACAACACCAAAAGGCATTTTGTGCTTGGTTTCAAATATTTGTGTCATTTATACCTTATTTGTCGTCACAATCTAAAGTTGTGATATCTTCCGCTTCAATCAATAAGTATCCAGAAGTTCCAAATCTACCTATTTGCTTTACAATAGAAGCATTTTTTGGTCTCTTATCTACAATAACTACTGCATCCGTCCCCAGATCATACACTTGAGTGAAGCGTCTGTTAAGAGTACTTAGAGATGCTGAGTGGATTAGTTGTCTTTCAGTGTTAAGATCAAGTCCGGTTCTCGTATCTCTTTCCGCTTTTTTGCTCCACCACAAACAGTTATCACTTTCTACCAAAGTCAAAGGCGCATGACCGTATTTCCAATTGTATTTATGGCTACCGATACTCTGAGCTACAGCAGTAGGAGGTTCTTGCTTCAGCTCAAGAGATGGCAACTTGTTCCAATATTTATTTCTTTCAAGAACGTGACTCTCAACTACCGTGCTCATTTCATTCGAAAAGTTAGCCGAGGCAGGAATAAGTTGTAAAGTCATTTGAGTAATGGCGTTATCAATCCATTTGTAAAAATCAACAAATCTCTCTAAATCTGGCGTATTTTCAATCCTATCAAAGAAAAGTGTCCTAAGCTTGTCGAGGTCATTATATCTTTGACGATAGCGATTGATAGGATCACCAATCAAATTGTTGAAATCAGTTACTGTTCCAAAGAACTTAATCATTTCCTCAGAAATGTTCTGATACATACTTTTTTCAATAGCAAAATAGTGATTTACAGGTCTAGTTTCACGAGTATAAGATTCGTCATCCTGACTTCGTACTTCAATCAAATCATCACTGTTCAAGGTCTCTGGCAACCTTTTTCTAGCTGCAAAAACATATTCTCTCTGAACTGCGTTTGTCTGATTTCTCAAAAAGAAGTTCCCACGACCAGTATGCTGACTGCTAGCAATAGCGCCGACATACTCCCAGCGATTAGACAACGCAGTAGAGCCAGAAGAATAATCTTCTACTTGAAAGCCAGCGTCCGAGGTGTTAGAAGGACCAGTGCCTGTTCCATTGTCTGTACCTGAAACAGTGTCGAAGTCCCAATGAAGTGCAAGCGTCTCCATTTGAGGAACGAATGAAGCGCTAATAGTGCCAGCAAGATGACCTTCTACATTTCTATAGGGATGTTCGGCGCCGAAGTTTGTTGGGTCTTTTGCGTGCTCTTTAATAATGTCATCGCTAAGTGTAGAAAGCCAATATCTCACTCCAGAAATCTTAGCATCGCAAAAATGCTCGTTATTAGCTCCTGCGCCGGTCAAGACAGAACCTGTCATATCTTGGCGATGAGCACCAATATAAACTCGTTTGGCTGCCGTAAAATGACCCTCTGCCAAAGAAGCAGTGACACTAGCAGTTACGAGAAATTCATTTTGAATAACGTCTAGAACCGTATTGACACCAAAAAATTCAAGGTTATAATCTCCCGTAGAGCTACCAACAACTGAATCAGTAATAGGGAATTTTTCGTGCTTAAAGCGAACACCAAAGTTCCACTTTTCATTATCATAGACATCTCTGAAAGTGCTGCTTGTTAGTTCGACCCCAAGATATGAAGAGGTTAACATAAAATAAGCGTCTTTTGATTCTTCTTCTGGTCTAATAGCAAAAACACTCATTTCTGCTCTATCCGAACCGAAAAAGACTGTACTCGATGTCACAGTAGCGTCGGCTTCGTGCATCCCGAACAAAGAAGCAGATACAAAATCAGTTCTAAAGAATAGAGCACTAGACTTTTCAAACTTTTTAGGGAAAATAGCTTCGCATTCAAAAGTGGTTCCCAGCAAGCCAGAGCCAATAGCTCCCGAAAGGTGAGAAACACTATTGTCATTGGCGCTAGCAGTCATCTGATACACATTAGCATCAAATCTATCAGTGTGATTAAAATCGATAAAGTTCTTTTTGACACTTGTATAACGATAGCTATCTTCAAACTTGTAATCTACACCATCAGCATAAAGATTGATCTTAATCAACTCATCATCTACGCCAAAACATCTAATCAAGTTTCTAATCGATTTCTCAGTTCCTTTTGAACGATAGATATAAATCAAGTTATTGTAAATGTTTTGATAAATGTGATTCTTGATATTGTGAATCTTTTCTTCAAACTCACGTTCATTGTCTGTTGAGAGAATCTCTTCAAGGATAGAAGCTTTTGTGAAAATCTCTGGAGCCGTAAACCCTACCGATTCTAACAATCGTGAAGCAAAAGGAAGTGGCTTACCTGTGCGATATACAGCGTCTCTAATGGTTGGTAATGCTTCAATCTTGAGGTACATATCATCAAAAAACTCTCCAGCAATCTGCATCAAATCTTTAAGAGACTCTCCTGAAACTTCATCTTCCTCGGTCATCCAAGAAGGAAAAGAATCATAAATAAGTGAAGTATTTTCCTGATCGTGAAGACTTCCTGTCAGCGCCTTGGTAGAACGAAGAGAAATTAAATCAGGATGATTTGAGTTGATAATAGGATCTTGAAACTCAAACAAAGAAGCACTTGCAGCAGTCATAGCTGAGCCTGTATTTCTAGAAGATGCTCCATATCCAGTCCAATAACCATTTGAAATACGACCGGAATAATCTAAAACAACTTTATCGGTTGAGTTTACTGAACTTGTATCAACAATGCCTTCGTTGAACTTAAAGTATACGCCGAGATCTATGTTGGCATCGTCTGTGTTCGTACCACCGCCAACTTGTCTAAACCAGTAGCGTTGAAGTTTTTTGTCTGTTCTCTTTGACTTCCAATATCTAAACTCATCAATAGAACCTGATAGTTTAGCATCTCCTTCGACCCCACGATCGCCATAAACAGGCGTACCCAACGAACCAATCCAACCAAGCATTGAGCCAGTTACAAGCCCAGTAGAAGAACCAGTTGAAATGGAGTCATTGAGTGTTCCTGACACAAACAACTTGAGCGACAATGCGCTTCCTGTATTGATTGTCGAGATAGCATAATGTTGCCACCCAGAGCCAGTAATATCTAAATTTTGACCCAATTGAGTATACAAAACTCCGTCAGAGCCAGAACTATATTCTACACAGAACTGATTAGTACCAGACACTTCAACCCTAAAACGACCGTAATCGGTAGTACCATATGAACTACTATTCCAAAGATCAAAGATTACTTGTTTTTCAGAGCCGGAAAAGTCGTTTTTTCGCAGCCAAAACTCAACTGTTGTTCCACCAGTTCCGTTTAACTCTAGATTCGAAACTCTATCATCGCTGTCTTTGTAGATATTAGATTCAGCAAAAAGAGTTTTAAGTGCTTTTGTCGACGCACTGACAGCAGCGTTTGGTCCACCCTTGAAAAAGATGTACTCTTTAGAGGCTGGCGCATCATACCCGTGAGAAGCTGAAGTAACACTGCCATAGTTTTGTCCCATAATGACGAATCCATTGGTTCTTGGATAATCATTGTCGAAAACATAGTTTTGAAAATCAACTGCATCGTTATGAAAGTTAAGTTTTTCAGCCAAAGAACCATCATAAGGGTAGGTTCTCTGAATTAAGTTGATTGCGTCCTCGTAATACTTCGAAGCGGATGCAAAACGAGCGAAATTGTTAGGATCTGAGAAATCAACATCAGGAACGAATCGTTCTTTATCTACGATGTTAGCTTTAACATAATCTTCAGACTCTGTTTCGTCTGCGAGATTTGTAATCGTTGTAGCTGATACTAATTTTTGTGACTTTTTACCAAAAAGGTCTTTGATTGCCATTTTACTTCACCCTAAATTTAAACACTTCTTCTTGCTCGTAATATTTATCCTCAAGTTTGAAAACAAACTGGATTCCATACTGATAATCTCGCTCAAACGTAGACATATCAATATCAAAATAGTTACCTTCTTTATCATATGAAAGAAGAGTATGATTGTCACTACCAGTTCCGTAAGGAATGACATCAAAATCATCAGTCACTCTGAAGATCTTATAATAAGCATCCTCAATAGTTTCATTTTCAATGTCTGCAACCGCCAAGTTGTAAATGGTGGGACTCCAGTTCTTGAGCCTTGTGAAAACCCTAAACCTTGCTGTTTCGGTTGTTGAATATTGAGGCTTCATATTAGTAATATTAAGAGCATAATCATCAATCTCAAATTGGCTAGAGCCACTAAATTGAATAGTATTAATAACACTGCCCGTGAAGTATTCAACCCTGGATGCACCAGTCAAATTGTTGTGCCAAACATCGAAAAGCCACTTGTGTTGCGTGTCAATTGCAACTGAAGCCGAATAAATGCCTGCCTCGCTATAACCACCAGTAACAGATGTCGCGCCCGTAGAAAGTGTCAACTCAGAACCAGTTGGTGCAAGAGTTCCTGAGAACAAACTTACATAAATTGAACCAGTTCCGACCGCTGGAATGTTTTTCAATCCTTTTCTTGTTCTGTTGTAAAGGAACAACTTCATCAAATTGTCTGCGGCAGGAACAAAAGAACTGCTCACATAGAAGCTATTTCTATTGTCTTTTATTGAGTCATCGAAGCGTGCCTCAATCCAAGGAAGTTTAAAGAAATGCTCACTTCGGCGTCCAAAGAATCGTTTCGTGTAAAACGAATCAGTAGAACTACTTTCAAAAGTTGGAGTAAGTTTAACTACAATCCCATTGTTCACCACTGTTCCATCAATCCAAGATTCTACCAAAGGAGTAATATCAACATTCAAATCTTCATCTCCTTGGTTAAAACTTGAAGTATAAACGGGAGAAGAATAGAAGTCGCCGCCTGGATTGTTCCATACCGTTGTTGCTGAAGCTGATATCCAATTGACAGGACCAGTATCTTTATATTTTTCCATATCCAAACCGAACCCTTCAGTCCAAGCTTCTGCCATAGGAGCAACTACAAGTTCAAAATCTTTAGGTGTAGTCTCGCCATGAGCAGCGTTACTCAAATTGAGATAAAAACTAACACTACCACTAGCAGGAATGGTATTTGCTGCTCTATCGGTTACAATATTATCTATTGGAAATTGCAACAATGCTCTGGATGCTTCAACAGCATCAGGATTAGTCCTGAATGGGCTAAAAGTCCATATATCGGCGCCGCTGGGAGCGCCAGAGGCTAGAATGTTATCTCCGTAAGAAATAATTTTAGCAGCATAAGTAGATGTTGAAGCAGTTAAGAAAAATGTTTGTGTCCAACCAGAACTACCGCTATCAAAAACATAGAGTCCACCACTAGAATCTCTTGAACCAATGAAAGCACGATTGTCTTTTATCTGTGCTTCTATACCAAACTCAAGCCCAGCAAAACTTACATCTGCAACTAATTTTTCTTCTTGGGTCCAACCGGTGCTGCTGCTGTTAAAAATATATGCAGCGCCAGCGGCGGAGGCGTCTCCAAAAGAAGTAATAACTATTTTGCCCTTGTCTATATCAATTCCAGCACCGAAATAATCATATGCCGCCAAGTCTGAACTTGTAATATGGGCTTCTTCAAGCCAACCAGTGCTGCCACTCTTAAAAACATAGCCAGCTCCAGCATAAGCAAAATACTTATTATCAAAACCAGACCCGATTGCAGCGTATGCGCCACTAATAGCAAGATTAAAACCAAAAGCCAAAGGACCAGCCACCAAAGAACCAGATAGAGCAGCTTCTTCAGTCCAGCCAGCACTACCGCTTTTGAATACAAAAGCTCTATCAGAACCGTAGCCTCCAACTAACAGTTTCATAGTTGTTGATTCTAAATCCATAGAAGCACCGAAATGCGAAGAAGATGCCGTCAAGGCAGAGCCACTAAACTTTTGTGTGGAAACCCAACCATTACTACCGCTAGCAAAATCCTCAACTGATCCTGTACCATCAACGGCAGTCGTAAAAGCACTAGAAACCAACACATGACCTTCATAACCTTGAGTTTTTTCGCCGAACCTAGCGTTCACTTCTGGAGTGGAAGAGGTAATTTTCTGTTCAAATTCCCAACCAGTGCTACTACTATTGTAAATATACACGGCTCCGGCTTGAGAACGGGAAAAAATAGTTTCCGCCGATGTAACAAACACTTTATCATCAAATCTACTGATATTTGCACCGAACCCAGATGAACTTGACTCAAATCTATTTTCAAGATCGTAAGTGTCATCACCGAGTGTCGTAGGAGTAGATTCGGCTTGTCCAAAGATAGAAAACACTTCAAGCACATCACTGGCGCCCATATTGGCTTCTGAAGCTCTAGTGGTAAGATTTTCCTTAAATGCATCTGTAATAGTTGCGTCTTTGTCTGCTACGAACCTCTTGATTCCCATTATCTAATTGCTCCCTTAATGTCGTCTTTGACGTATTTCACTTCGAAAATCACGTTTTGTGGCGCTTTAATGAAGCGACCGTCTGAAGATGTTTGTTCGTTTATATTGAAACGAATGTCGGAATAAACACCACCTACCTTCTGAAAGACTTTAACGTTTGTAACGTCTACAACACCTGTAACCCTTTTCAAAGCATCATAAATGTCTGTGATAAAGAAGGATTCTCCAATATCCTTAACCTCGTTAAGTAGGGTAGCTATTGCAAAGTTGGCATCAGCTAGAATGTCGTATTTGTCTCTCTCCAAATCTCCAATCACTTTGTAGTTTACTCCAATATTCACAATTCTAGCATCCAAAATGTCAATTGTATCATTGATCATTCTATTCTTGTTTAGCCAAACTTTTAAGTTCTCTTTGATTGTTGAGGAAGTTTCAGCTAATGTCCCATCTTGGTTTTCAGAAACAACATATAGATTTAGATTCCTCTTAAAAGAGTCTGGGTCTCTTACAACATTTACGCGCTTTACAGCGCCAAACTCGGCAGGCATCTTGTATGTCAAAGCTGCGTAATCCTGAAGGGTGACAGCTCGGTTTTGAGCAGCAAAAGAGTTGAAAACACGAATCTTTAATTCTTCTGCATTCGGCAATGAAACATCCCCAACAATAGGTTCTTCATTGGTAACTTCGATTGAAGCTTTTACTGAGTTCACCAACGAGCTATCAAGTGTGGAAATATCATCAAAATCAAAGTCAGCAGAAAGTATTCCTGTTACCGTGTCTGCTGCTGCGTTAACATCGTCGATAGTGTTGGCTCTCACGATCACTCTCAAAGTAGTGCTAGAGGGTACAACTCCAAACTTATCAGTCTTAATTAAGTTGGAAGGATCAAATGATGTATCAGAAATACTAGTTCTACCGTGAACATTCAGCACTACTCGGCTTGGGTCTACGATTCTTTCTGAAGTTCTGTCAGAATCATCTGCGCCGTGACCAAATTGAAGATATGTTTGTCCTTGTAGATTGTCCACAACGAAACGGCGGGGAACAATAAAAGGCTTTAAGATATCTGGCGCTTGTTGGCTAGTGCTTGAGCGATTCAACACAGGGCGATAGACGACATCTTGAGAAAGATAATCTACTTGATAATATTCGTTGCCTTCTGCATCTTCAACGAGAATAACTTCGGCTACGTTTCCTACATCAACCAATACTTTTAAAAATCTCTGATAATCTCCGACTGTAATCAATGCTTCTTCTAGTCTACCAGAAACTACTCGCCCATAAGCTCGCACCGCATAATAAGTTGGCAACCCTGTATCAGCGTCGACACGACCTACTACTATTTCATTGTCAGGATTATCAAAATGAACATCTTCAATTAATGTAAAGTTATTTCCATTTTTTGCTGAAATTGTGCTGTTTCTCTTTAGAATAGGGAGATATCTAGTATCTGGTCCCAAACCAACAGAGTTTGCTGGTGCCAAAATAAAGAATGTTGCAATACCGTGAGATGAAGGATTTTCTTGAAGTCTAAATCCCAAAGGTTTGGCATGTCTAAGTATATTGTCATATTCGTTAGAAGAGTCAAGAAATGATTCATTAGCTTGATAATCTAAATAAAAGGAGAGAATGTCGCCTGTGTAAGCAACAGTATCCAACGCAAGAGCACCAAAGCCAGCTTCATTAAAGTCCTTAAACGTATCTGCATAATACCTCTTGGCGTGCTCTACCAAAGAAGCCTTGATGGATTCGAAATCTCTACCAGAATAGTTGATAAATATGTTTTTGCGCGTCATCTTTGATTTTCCTTCTTTCAGGTAAGTAGTTATCTATTAACAGACAGATTAAGAATATCTTCTTCTGAAGTGGGGACAATAAAATATTGTACCTGCACATAGATTATCCCTTCATCATCAGAATCTGGAGTAATAACAATCTCGTCTATATCGACAAAAGGCATATAAATGTTAACTTGTTCTTCAATTTTTGCAGATATATCGCCATAAACTGATGCTACACTTTGCTCAAAAAGAAAAGTCTTTATTCCAACTCCAAAATCTGCGTCCATTAATCGTTCGCCTGGAACAGTCAAACAAAGATTTTTCAGATTTTGTTTGACCAATTCCTTAGTAGTGTCAATAGATTGATAGCTTGGCTTGTCGCCAAATGAGAGTGGTAGTTTTGGTGTTAATCCAGACATAGTTTGCTCCTTAAGTATATATCACAACTAACAATTATCACTTCGTGGAGGCAGATTCGGATCTGGTGGAAGAACTTCTGGTTCTGAAGTTGGTGGATTAGTACCATCCTTACATTTAACCTTGCTTCCGCCACTCAAATCAATACCTTCAGCAGCCAAAAGCTCTTCGGCAACATCTGTTTTCTCAAAAGCAAATTTGTAATTTGGTAGTTGATAAATCAAAGGTTCTAATCGAAGGAAATCGAGCCCCAAAGCAATAAGCATATTATAAGGAGGACCCGTAAATGGACCAAGCATTGGGAAAAATAACTGAAGTGGAAGCAAAGCCATCGACACTAAGCCGTATGGAAGGTTAACAGACTCGCCAGGGAACTCTGGCAAACTTGCCACAATAGCGTTAGGATCTTCAGCACTAGGACTTCTGTCCAGACCATAAATCAGTGGGATACCATTAGGACCAGCTGGACCGCGTGGAATAAATAACGGCTGCCCCAAATCTGGAAGTTCCAAAGGTGGAAGACCCGGAATAATAGGAACATCAGGTGATTTCCAATCAACCAAAGTGCCATTTTCAACAAAATCTGGCAACTCTTCGTCGGAGCCTCTCACAATACACTCAAATTCATCTGGAGCCACAACACCAATAGGCGAATATTGAATAACTGGCTGACCTGGTTCCTCTTCAGTGCCAGATAGCTTAATCGTACCGTCACCATTACGTACAAATTTAGGAATCAAATATCCCGAATTGCCAGCTGCGACTACCTTTGCTGTGACTGCGATGTTAGGGTCAGACATTTCTGCAAGACCACGAATAATCAAGATAGGCGTGATAGAAGCAAGATAAAAAGCGTCTGGTCCTCGTGGACCCGATGGGCTTCCGATTTGATCAAAGTCTGCTTTATATGCACCTGCATTACCAGGAACTCCGTTTAGAAGCTGTTCTTCATTGCGACTTGTATAATCTCCCATATTGCGAAGAGCATTGAACAGTCTCTTAAGTTCAATTTTAGTTCCTTCAAATAAGAATTTCATATCTTCGCTATTAAGAACCATAGAACTTTGAATCAACATAAAGGTTACCAATCTCTTAGACAAGAAACAATAGTCGAACAATGTGCGCGAATCTAAACTATTAGCTAAATCTTTAATAAGAGAAGGGGCATATTTTTCCTGAAAGAGGCTCTTAATCTTTCCTTCTGCTTCACCAACTTTACCGAAATCATCAATAGGAATCTCGACTTGAGAAATTGGAACTGTATTAAATTGTTTGAAAGTTGCAGGAGGAATTATAGTAGAATCTTCCACCTCTTTTTCTTCTTTTTCCAAGACGTGAAATGCTTTTTCAACGTCAGAAAGTGAACTTTTCAACTCAACTTTATTGCCACCAGATAGAACAAAACTTTTTCCCACATTGTTTAGCTGCTCTTTAGTTCTCGAATCCTCAAGAGTGGGAGAAACAAAAACCATTCTGTATCCGTATCTCCAAGGCTCTTCCCAAAGATCGGAAATATTCTCTTCTTTTATTGATGGATTGTTGTCAATAAATTCTTCCCAGTTTTGCAGATTAACTACTCCGTGCAAGCCGTTCGCGCCTTGTTCTTGTGCTACTGAAACATCTGAAGATAGGGTCACTCTCACATATCTTTCAACAATGTATTTTCCCTCATCACTTTCAATAACGATTGACTCTGGCTCAAGAGGTGAAGGCGGGAATGGAATACTGTCTTTCTTTATTGGCTCAAACAATGAATCCATTCTTGAGTTAAAAGATGTAAAACCTGAATCGGCTTCAAAATCAGAATAAGTATCTAAAACAGGAATATTGCTTACCAAATCTTGAACGAGATTATTACCAACATTTTTAGGGTTTATTCCAATAATGTCTCCCACTTTTTCAAGAACAGACTTTAGCTGTTCTCTAACGAGCACCTTAAGCTCAGAAGGAACACCATCAGCACTTGGCTCTGGAAGTGGTTCATTGGGGATATCAAACTCTTTGTTCGTAACGAGCTTATCGTAAACAATCTTCATTTCTGTTTCAAAAGCATCATAATATCTGACACCTGGAGCTAGTTCGCCCTGTCTGCCAATATCCCTCTTTAACCTAAAAGCAATGTAACTAATCAACAGCTGATCGTTGGCAAAGTCAGTTTTATAACCATATTCATCAAAAACAAACAAGCCGCGCATCACATATTCGATAACATACAAGCGAATAATAGTTAAAACTACGCCAACATAACCAGAAGAGTTAATGGGTCCGCGTGCGCGGCTAATTCCATTGTTATTATTTTCTGTTTCACAATCTTTGTCGTATTCATCTTTCACAACAGATTTAATGAATTCTAAATCTAGCAAGTGAGGGTCAGCTTTACACCTTTTTTGTTCATCTGTTGGGGTTGCGGAAAAATTAATCAAGTTGATGATTAGTGTTTCGGCTTGCTCTTTTGAACTAAACTCAGATGTTCCTGGTCCCAAGTTGTCTAAAGTGCGATTAGGGATCTTCTTCAACAACCTATTGTTTGCCACTCTTCTGCCAGCATTGGACATAAAGCTTTTAACGAACTCTTCATATCGATCGTTGAAAAATGATTTAGACCAATTGTTGAAGTTTTCTATTTCGCTAGTCTTAACAGCGGGTCGAAGTTTTTCTTGCATTAAGCCAACAAATACGTCTGGTTTAGAACTATTCCCATTGATAGAAGAGTTTAATTCTTCACTGCGCTCTCGGACATCTGGAGACAACTCTCTGCTAAAATCTTCACCGAAATAAAAGTTTTCTGAAAATTGGACGCGACCAAATCTCGTCGAATAAAGTGAACCGTTTGCAGAAAGAGATAAGCTTAAAGTTTGCTCTCGTTCTTTGTAAGAAATAACCCATTCTGGAGAAGGGGCAGGATAAGGTGAGAAATCCTGAACTGGTGATTGAACTGGAAGCGAACCTTTAATTTGAACCACAAACGAGTTTACATCAGCTTGTTGTAGTTCTACTGCGTCTTCAAACTGGAAGCTTCTCTTAAAGTTGGAACCAACTCGCTTAACAACATCCTGAACTTGGATAGGTGGTCCAGCTGTATATGGTCCCAAAGGATCAGAAGGAGTACCTGGATCGTCTTCTGGCGGAATCATCCCGTCTGATACTAACTTCACCCATTCTGGATTAGCCACTTCTTCTTCTATTTCTCCGTTTTCTCCAAAAGGACTTTCAAGACCAAGGTTTCCAATGAAATCATTAAATGAACCAAATAGACTCCCTGCGCCAGCTCCGAAGACAGGTCTATTGCCAGAACGCCTAATAGTTCTTGGAATAGTTCTTGTCACTTTGTCCTCAGAAGACAAGGCGTCGGGATATCTTGGTATCTCTCTATCAAATGCCATTTTTGTTGGTTCAAACATAGTGTTTATGGTAATGTCAAGTGCATCATCAACCACAGGAGGACGAGAGCCATCTGGATTTAAACCACAAATAATCGGCTCTAAGACTTCGGTTGGAGAAAAATCGTCTTGGTCAAGACGAACCAAAATATCACCGAGATCATTATAGCGCAGGCGACGTTTTTCAATGATTTCATCAATAATGGTTCGCACTTCTTCAGGTGGAAAGCTTCTAGTAAGAATTTCTTCTTGAAGGACTATAGCTTCGTCATCTTCGGGACAAAACTTTCTTGGGATATTTCTTGTTCTGCGCACATTTGATGCTAAGATAACACCATCTTTTATATTGGAAGTTCCAGTAAGATCGCCCAACGTCTTAAACAGGGTGATGATTTCATCTGGCTTGTTTATAAAAGAAATCTGCTCATAACTAATCTTAATAAGTTCAATGATTACTTAAACTGTTTTCTTTTTTGGAGTACCTGCAAGAAGGTTTAAAACATCTCCTGGCGATAAAATAGCTGCAACATCGTCCAACAAAAGACCAATAGAGTTGGCTAAATCTCTGCCGTTGACATTAAGATTAGAAGCTGGTGCATTTGCCAAAGCACTAAAAATAACCATCGTTTGTTCGCCATTGATTCGATCAAGCGTAAAGCTGTTTTTATCTGCGCTGATTTCAAACTGTCCTATTTCTGCAACAAGAAAGTTTAATACATCTGCATTTTCGTCGCCACTAAATCTCAACAGCTTAGTTAAATCAATATGCCCTTGAAAGAAACTTTCAAATGCAGCGCGAGACGCAGCCTTACCTATGTTACCCTCTATGGCTTCCTGTAAGCCTTCCAGACCGCCTGCGGCATCTATTTGGGCACGTAGTTGGACTACATCTCCAAGGATGTCAGCGCCTGCGTCAATCTCAACTTTTACAGAGTTTTCCAAAAGACCATCAACTTTGTTGACAAAGTTTTCCCATCGACCTGCAAGACTAGAAGCGATTGCGCCAACCTCAGGATCAACCAATGATGTAGGTTCAGAAAACAATTTATTCAAATCAGAACCAAGAGCAGTATCTGTTGGGATTTCACCGTTAATGGCGCCTGCGACAAAAGCATCTAAATTATCGCAAGACAACAAATCGTCCAACACGCCAGTAATCATCTCAACAATAGCCGTTGTTAAAGCAGTCATAATAGCGTCTTCGATGGCAATCTCAACGCTACCAAATAAATCAACGATATCTACTTCTGGAAGTTCGATAGTAGGTATCTGGAAGCCACCACCGGCAGCAAAGCTTACAGCATCGCAAATAGCTTCTAAATCAACAAAAGTCTCAATACTATTAAGAAAAGCATCGGCAGCTGCCGTCGCATCTGGATTTTCTGCTTTAGCCTTAATAGATTCTTCTTTTATCCTATCAGCAAGCCGAGGAATGTTTGGAAAAGCGAGGGATATTTTCTCTTCAATATTTTCAATGCTCAAGCCGTGAAGTATTTCTTTACAGGTTAAAGGAGGAATAATACATTCCATAGCAGACTTAATCAAACACCCTAGAGAAACTTTATCTAATATTTGAGAATATGCATCGCCAAGAGTTTGAATCTTTGCTGAAAGTCCTTCTGGATCAGCTAAAATCTCAGCAGAAGCATTAACAATATCTACAGCGTTTTGGCGTGAAGCTGTTACTCTACCTTTAAAAGCAACACTTGACCATTCTGCTTCTTCTGCTAGCCTGTCTGCCTCTGTCTTAATTGAAGTTGATTCATATTTGTTCAACAATCCTTTCAATTCGTCTCTCGAAAGACCAGTAGAAGGTTTAGGTTGAGTTTTTACTTTAGGAACCACATACTGTTCAAGATATCCACTCCACGTCATATCAGAACGCACTGTTGATTCTGGAAAAACATTTTCAGCTAAACTGCCGACAATATTTTCTAAACTGTTATTGTCTTGTCCACAACGTGCAGCGGGCGCATTAGTGCCTCCAAAGAATTCTGTTATGCCATCTGAAATCTCTCTAATATCTGAGACGGTATTAATCGTAGTAGGAGTGAACAGAGTGTTTGGAACATCAAATAAAGCAAAGCGTATTTGCTTTTCACTTTCCTCTTCAGTGTTGCCGAGAAGGCGTATAGCTGTTAATGTTTTAAAACTAGAATCTACTACAATCTCAACAAATTGATAAGATTCATATCCTTGGAAAGTATTTCCAAAAATATCCACATCACTTGTTTCGTCAACCATTTTTTCAATCAAAAAAGCTAACTCACCAGGAAATACCCGAAGAGCAGCTGATTGAATCGAGAAGTTGAAGCCAGGCGTATAGAAGCCAGCTGATGATATCTCTGATGCAAACTTATTCATCAACAAAGAGAGTCTATTAACATCATCGGTTAATCTATCAAGATGTATTACAAATTTTGGAAGTGTAGGCACGTTAATTCACCATATTGAAGCGACTACCGATATATTTCTTACCGTGTGACTTGAGGTAAGTATTCCTAGCGCTAGAAATGTTTAGCTTATGTTTTTGCAATCCAGAAAT
>Ga0114932_10002276_pt1:17500-20420 | contig 20420 bp, 10 predicted proteins | sample 2SBtaG_2_FD_87286 | JGI IMG/M metagenome (GOLD analysis project Ga0114932, IMG submission 87286) | Deep subsurface microbial communities from Kolumbo volcano to uncover new lineages of life (NeLLi) - 2SBTROV12_ACTIVE470 metaG | ecosystem: Environmental > Aquatic > Marine > Volcanic ... | reverse complement strand
CGTCATCCTGAGCGAACGCAGTGAGTCGAAGGACCTGCTGCAGCTTTGAGGAGGTCCCTCGGCGCGCTACGCTTGCTCGGGATGACGGGGTGGGGTGTGATAAAACAAAAAAGCCCGTTACACTTTCGTGAACGGGCTTAATAAATATGGCAGCTACCTACTCTCCCAGCAAGGTGCAAGTACCATCGGCCATGGGGGGCTTAACTTCTCTGTTCGGAATGGGAAGAGGTGAACACCCCCGGCAAAACCACCATAAGATCTTCAGATGCTCAACGCTTGCAGGCTTAACGCTTGAATGCTTAACGCCTAACGCTTTATTCTTGCGTTATGCGTTGTGCGTTCAGCGTTTGGCTTTACTGCGTTTGGCATCAATAAGTTCATATTGGGAAGCTTGTCAATCAAAAAAGAAAAAAATAAAGCTTACGGGTAATTAGTACTACTCGGCTTTGCTGTTACCAGCTTTACACCTGTAGCCTATCAACGTCATCGTCTCTGACAACCCTTAAAAGTAAACTCATCTCGTGGAAGGTTTCACGCTTAGATGCTTTCAGCGTTTATCCTGTCCGTACATAGCTACTCTGCATTGCAGTTGGCACCACAACAGATACACCAGCGGTACGTACGACCCGGTCCTCTCGTACTAAGGTCATGTCCACTCAATTTACTTGCGCCCACCACAGATAGGGACCGAACTGTCTTGCGACGTTCTGAACCCAGTTCACGTGCCACTTTAATCGGCGAACAGCCGAACCCTTGGGACCTTCTCCAGCCCCAGGATGTGACGAACCGACATCGAGGTGCCAAACCTTACCGTCGATATGAGCTCTTGGGTAAGATCAGCCTGTTATCCCCGGAGTACCTTTTATCCTTTGAGCGATGGCCCTTCCATGCAGAACCACCGGATCACTTTAGCCAGCTTTCGCTCCTGTTCGACCTGTTTGTCTCACAGTCAAGCACCCTTTTACTAATGCGCTCTGCGTACGATTACCAACCGTACTGAGGGTACCTTTGCGAGCCTCCGTTACTTTTTAGGAGGCGACCACCCCAGTCAAACTACCCACCATGCAATGTCCCCTTCGCAGGGTTAGACTCTAAGCAAACGAAGGTTGGTATTTCAACGTTGACTCCACAACAGCTGGCGCCACTGCTTCATAGTCTCCCAACTATCCTACACATCGGTTGCTCAAAATCAATGCAAAGTTGTAGTGAAGGTTCACGGGGTCTTTCCGTCCCGTGGCGGGTAACCGGCATCTTCACCGATACTACAATTTCACCGGGCTCGTGGAGGAGACAGTGTTCAACTCATTAGACCATTCGTGCAGGTCGGAACTTACCCGACAAGGAATTTCGCTACCTTAGGACCGTTATAGTTACGGCCGCCGTTTACTGGGGCTTCAGTCAGGAGCTTTGTATTGCTACGAACACCCTTCCTTAACCTTCCAGCACCGGGCAGGTTTCAGGCTCTATACGTCATCTTACGATTTTGCAGGGCCCTGTGTTTTTGTTAAACAGTTGGTTGAACCATTTTACTGTGACCATATCGCTATGGTACGCTTTATCCCGAAGTTACAGCGTCAATTTGCCTAGTTCCTTCTCCACGGCTCACCCGAGCGCGTTAGAATACTCATCCCGTCTACCTGTGTCGGTTTGCGGTACTGGCTGCCTTACTCGCTTTTCTTGGCAGGGATTTTATGGTTTCGCCTCGTCCGAAGACTTAGCTCAGCGTACACTTCCGTACGTACGCAACCACCACGTCCCTGCGTCACTTTTATTGTATGGCAGGTGAGGGAATATTAACCCTCTTTCCATCAGATGCCCCTTTCGGGTTTTCCTAAGGACCAGACTAACCCTGATCCGATTAACGTTGATCAGGAAACCTTAGACTTTTCGCGGTAAAGTTTTTCACTTTACTTATCGTTACTTATGCCTACATTTTCTTTTCAAATCGCTCCAGCATGCGTCGCCGCACACCTTCAACGCTGATTTGAATGCTCCCCTACCGATCCATTGCTGGATCTTAGAACTTCGGTTCATGGTTTGATGCCCGATTATTTTCCGTGCAGGATCTCTCGACCAGTGAGCTGTTACGCACTCTTTAAATGAATGGCTGCTTCCAAGCCAACATCCTGGCTGTTATTGAAATCCCACCTCGTTTGTTCAACTTAACCATGTATTAGGGACCTTAGTTGCTAATCTGGGTTATTTCCCTCTCGGCCACGGACCTTAGCGCCCGCAGCCTCACTCCCGGAGATATTTACTAGCATTCGGAGTTTGTCAGGGTTTGGTAGGCGATGAAGCCCCCTAGCCCAATCAGTAGCTCTACCTCTAGTAAACTTCTATATCCGAGGCTGTTCCTAAAAACATTTCGGGGAGAACGAGCTATCTCTCAGTTTGATTGGCCTTTCACCCCTATCCACAGGTCATCCCAAGACTTTTCAACGTCAACGGGTTCGGTCCTCCATTCTGTGTTACCAGAACTTCAACCTGCCCATGGATAGATCACAAAGTTTCGCGTCTACCCCGACTGACTATCCGCCCTATTCGGACTCGCTTTCGCTTCGGCTCCGTTATTTAAGAACTTAACCTCGCCAGTCAGGAGTAACTCGTAGGCTCATTATGCAAAAGGCACGCCGTCACCACTAATGGCTCCGACCGCTTGTAGGCGCACGGTTTCAGGTACTATTTCACTCCCCTGTTCGGGGTGCTTTTCACCTTTCCCTTACGGTACTGGTTCACTATCGGTGTCTGAGGAGTATTTAGCCTTACCAGATGGTGCTGGCAAATTCATGCAAGATTCCTCCGGTCCCGCATTACTCAGGATCCTGCTCGTCCATGTTAATTTCTATCTACAGGGCTTTCACCTGCTATGGCCCCTCTTTCCAAAGGGTTCGATTTGATAACACTTTCTAATCGCAGTCCT
>Ga0114932_10002276_pt1:0-12500 | contig 20420 bp, 10 predicted proteins | sample 2SBtaG_2_FD_87286 | JGI IMG/M metagenome (GOLD analysis project Ga0114932, IMG submission 87286) | Deep subsurface microbial communities from Kolumbo volcano to uncover new lineages of life (NeLLi) - 2SBTROV12_ACTIVE470 metaG | ecosystem: Environmental > Aquatic > Marine > Volcanic ... | reverse complement strand
CGAAAGGAGAAGAAAAAGACAAGCCTACGCAGATATGGACACAGGGTGAAACAGAAGGCACTTCTGTTTGGATACCCACGATCGACAGGCCCAACCAGAAGTCTACTCAATTGTTCAACCTCACGGTTCCTGCAAAATATATTTCACTTTCCAATGGCTTAATGACCAAACAGGCTAAAAACGCCGATGGTACCCGCACCGATACCTGGGTCATGACCCAACCGCATGCGCCTTATCTTTTCTTCATTGGTGTGGGTGATTATGCTGTTGTGAAAGACAGTTACAAAGGCAAGGAAGTAAGTTATTATGTAGAGAAAGAATACGAGAAAGTAGCCCGTAAAATTTTTGGTTATACGCCCGAAATGATCCGTTTCTATTCTGAGAAACTGGGCATTGAATATCCCTGGCCTAAATACAGTCAGATCGTTGGCCGCGACTATGTAAGCGGCGCCATGGAAAATACTACCGCTACCCTGCACCAGGAAAGCGCCCAGCAGGATGCGCGGGAACTTGTTGATGGCAATGCCTGGGAAAGTGTGATCGCCCATGAACTTTTTCATCAATGGTTTGGCGACCTGGTAACTGCTGAAAGCTGGAGTAATCTTACGGTGAATGAAAGTTTTGCCGACTATAGCCAATACCTCTGGTTTGAACATAAATACGGGAAAGACGAAGCTGGTTTCGAACAATACAAAGAGATGCAGGAATACCTCAGGAGTACCGATACCGATCGTGACCTGGTTCGTTTTTATTACCGCGATAAAGAAGATATGTTCGACCGGGTGAGTTACAACAAAGGCGGCCGTATCCTGCATATGCTGCGTAATTATGTAGGTGATGATGCCTTTTTTGCATCGCTTAATAAATACCTCACCACTTACAAATATGGCAACGGCAATGCCTACAAACTGCGACTGGCATTTGAAGAAGTGACAGGTAAGGACCTGAACTGGTTTTTCAACCAATGGTATTTTGGCAATGGCCATCCTAAACTCGACATCAGTTATGCATACGATGCCGGAAAGCATATACAAAAAGTGATCATCAAACAAACGCAGTCGGGCGACAAGACATTCAAACTGCCCCTGGCCATTGACGTATATACAGGATCACAAAAGCAAAGACACCAGGTATGGGTGGAAAATAAAGTAGACAGCTTCCTGTTTACAGTAAGCGTAAAGCCTAACCTGGTGAATGTAGACGCCGACAAAATGGTACTGGCCGATAAAAAAGATAATAAAAGCCTCGAAGAGTTCATTTTCCAATACAAGCATGCCGGCAATTACCTCGACAGAAGAGAGGCCGTTGAATTTGCCAGCAAAAAAATCAAAGACCCGGCAGCTTATCAATTAGTGTATGACGCCCTCAGCGATCCTTTCTATCGCATTCGTTTGAAAGCGCTTGGCAGTTTTGGTTCCGCTACATTGGATGCGCCTACGATTGCCAGGATAGAAGCCATTGCAAAGAAAGATTCCAGCCGCATAACAAGAGCAGAAGCCATCGCAGAATTGGGTAAGCTTAAGCTCAGTCAATATAGAAGCTTCTTCCTTTCTGCCGTGAGCGATTCATCGTATTCTGTATCTGGTGAAGCACTGAAAGCATTGGCCGGCATCGATTCTGCAACTGCGCTGAAAGAAGCCGCCCGTCTTTCCGGCGAAAAGAACAAAGGCAAGTTGTTATTAGCGGTTACCGATGTACTGGTCTCTTATGGTGGTGAAAGCAATTTTGAAACAGTAGCAGAAAAGTTTGCTGCCATGCCTGTAGGCCAGGAGAAATTCACTTTCCTGATGCCTTTTGGGGAATTTGTCAGCAAGCTCACCAATCCCGCGCAATTCCGTCGCGGAGTAGACCTGATCGTTGCATTTAGAAATGCTATCCCTTCACAAGTACGTGAACGAACCGATCCTTATATCAACGGAATGATCCTGGGAGGTATCCTCAGCAAAAAAGAAGCTGCCGGTGCCAAGGAAATGGCTGATTATATCAAATCAAAAACAACATCCTTAAAATGAATAAAAGAAGGGGCTGCGTCAAGTTTTTGACGCAGCCCCTTCTTTTATTCATTTTTGCCCTGGGCTTAAGCCCTGGGCAAAATATTATTTAGATCTTTTCTCCAACAAGGCTCGGCTTTTTAACCTGCTCTTTCTGATCATTGTATTTTTTTGCCGCTTCTACAAAACTCACAAACAACGGAGCGGGTTTCTCTACGGTACTTTTTAATTCAGGGTGGTATTGCACACCAATAAAGAATGGGTGCTGGGGTATTTCAATGATCTCTACCAATCCTGTTTCGGGGTTATACCCACTTGCATACATACCATACGCTTCTAGCTGCTCCAGGTATTCATTGTTGAATTCATAACGATGACGGTGCCTTTCACTGATATGGGTTTCACCATAAATACGGTATGCCAGTGATCCTTCTTTGATTACACAAGGATAAGCGCCCAATCGCATGGTGCCACCCATCATCTTGATCTTTTTCTGTTCTTCCATCATGCTGATCACTGCATTGCCGGTAGACGTATCCATTTCTGTTGAGTGTGCGTTGGTTAATCCGAGTACGTTCCTAGCAAATTCTATCACCGCCATCTGCATACCCAGACAGATACCAAAGAAAGGCAATCCTTTTTCACGGGCATATTGCACCGCCACGATCTTTCCTTCAATACCCCTCAGGCCAAAACCCGGTGCAACCAGTAATCCATCCAGTCCTTCCAGTTTTTCTGCCACATTATCTGTGGTGATGTATTCGCTGTGTACATTCACTACCTGCACTTTTACTTCGTTGATGGCGCCAGCGTGTACAAAACTTTCGAGGATAGATTTATAAGCGTCCTGCAGTTCAATGTATTTTCCGATCAGGCCAATGGTGACTTTGCTTTTAGGATATTTCAGTTTATCGAGAAAGTCCTTCCATTTTTCCAGTTCGGGTTCTTTGTAACCCTGTATGTTCAGTTTTTTCAGGCAGATCAGGTCGAGTTTTTCACGCAACATGAGCAGTGGCACTTCGTAGATGGTGGGTGCGTCCATCGCTTCAATCACTGCTTCCTGTTTAACATTACAAAACAATGCGATCTTTCTTTTGATGTCGTTACCCAGGGGCTCTTCTGTACGACATACGATGATATCGGGATGCACACCTGTTTCGCTCAGCATTTTCACACTGTGCTGGGTGGGTTTAGTTTTCAATTCCTTCGCCGCTTTCAGGTATGGGATGAGGGTGAGGTGTACCACCATTACGTCTTCATCGGGTAGTTCCCATTGCAACTGGCGCACGGCCTCGATAAAAGGAAGGCTTTCGATGTCACCTACTGTACCGCCTATTTCTGTAAGGATGATGTCATATTTGCCATCCTCACCCAGTAAGAGCATCCTTCTTTTGATCTCATCGGTGATATGGGGTACCACCTGTACGGTCTTACCCAGGAAATCTCCCGCCCTTTCTTTATTGATCACTGTTTGGTAAATGCGTCCTGTAGTAACGTTGTTCGCCTGTGATGTGTAAATACTCAGGAAACGCTCATAATGCCCCAGGTCGAGATCTGTTTCAGCACCATCTTCGGTTACATAACATTCTCCATGTTCATAAGGGTTGAGTGTACCGGGATCCACATTGATATAGGGATCAAATTTCTGGATGGTCACTTTCAACCCTCTTGCCTGCAATAACTTCGCCAGTGATGCAGCAATGATTCCTTTTCCTAAACTACTCGTTACCCCGCCGGTAACAAAAATGTGCTTGGCCATGATCTGCTTTATTTATCAATTTATCTATTACATGCAAAAAAATACCCAAATGACTCATCAACAGGGCTGCTGTTGCTGTGTCAGTGAATCCATTAAAAATTTGACCTGGGAAATGATTGTGATATAAAATATCTCAGAGGTCATACAAAGGTACGGCAAAAAATTTGATACTGAAAAATAGCGGAGGCAACTCTTTCTCGTTCCGTTGCGAATTGTTAATTTGAGGTGAACATCTTTATAAAATCCTCTATTATGAAAAAAATAGCATTCCTGGCAGTGGCCGCTTTTTGCACAGCAGCCTTTCTCGCTTACCGGTATAAAGCACCCGAGCCCAGGCTGTTGAGTGCCGATTGTTACGTTAGTTGCTTCAACGGCGATGTACGGGAACAGTTCCGCCAGGAAGCTGTCACGCCTGCTTTTGCCGCTATGCATGAGCAGCCTTTGTATTATAAATTAGAAAATGCAACCGGAGAACCGGTAAGTTTCAAGGCGGCTGATGGAACCCCGGCCATGGGATACCAGATCAAAAGCAAACACAAAACGAATAACTGGATATTGGTGATACAGGAATGGTGGGGACTGAACGACTATATCAAAAGGGAAAGCGAAACACTGGCCAGGGAGTTGGGCGATGTGAATGTGCTCGCCCTGGATTTGTATGATGGAAAAGTGGCCGCTACACCCGACAGCGCCATGAAGCTGGTGAGGGCGGTTAAAACAGAAAGACTCGAAAGCATCATCAAAGGTGCCATCGCCTATTCAGGTGCGCAGGCAAAGATTTATGCGATTGGTTGGTGTTTCGGCGGCATGTGGAGTTTACAAACAGCTTTACTCGCCGGAAACCAGGCAGCCGGATGCGTTATGTATTATGGCCGTCCCGAAAATGACTTATCCAAATTGAAGACACTGCATTGCGATGTGATCGGCTTCTTTGGCAATAAAGACAAAAGTCCTTCTCCAGAAATGGTCACACAATTTGAACACGATATGCAAGGCCTGGGTAAAAAATTGAAGGCTTACAAATACGATGCTGGTCATGGTTTTGCGAACCCCAGCAACCCATCCTTCAATAAAGAAGCAACGGAGGATGCACATAAGAAAGCTATTGCTTTTTTGAAAGCGCATTTGGATTCGTTGTGAGTTGTTCGTTGTGAGATGTTAGAATAAGAAACTCTGTCAACTATCATCTCACAACTAACAACTCATCACATATCATCTACAATCTTCTTATAGCTCGTAACGATCCCTTTGATGAGGGAAGAACTGAATCCCTGGTGCTCCATTTCATTCAAACCGGCAATCGTGCATCCCTTGGGGGTGGTTACTTTATCGATCTCCTGTTCGGGGTGCGTATTTTTTTGCAGCAGCAGTTCCGCAGCACCTTTCACTGTTTGTGCTGCGATCAATGAGGCCGTTGCAGCGCTGAAACCGATCTCGATGCCCCCCTGGATATTGGCGCGGATATAACGCATAGCGTAAGCAGTGCCACAGGCACCCAGTACAGTGGCGGCATCCATTAATTTTTCTTCAATGAAGACCGATCTGCCCAACTGATCGAACAGGGCGGATACATATTGTATTTGTTCTTCGCTGGCCTGGTGCGCGCAGATACAGGTCATGCTCTGTTGTATGGCAATAGCCGTATTAGGCATGGCACGGAAAACAGCGAACCGGTCGCCCACGATTTCCTGGATGTCTTTGATCCATACGCCGGTAACCACGCTCACAAGCACATGCTTTTGAGGATCGAGCAGTGGTTGCAGGCTGGCGAGTACTTCTTTTATCTGGAATGGCTTTACGGCCAATATAATCCACTCGGCGTAACGTATCGCTTCCGCATTGTCATTGCTCACCATCACCCCTTTCGTTTCCAGCGATTTGAGGGTACTGATGTTTCTTTTGGTCACCACCAGGTGCTCGGGCTTGATGAAATGACTATTCACCAATCCTTCGGCCATGGCCATTCCCAGGTTGCCGCCACCAATGATGGCTATTTTTTTATTCATAACTGCTGCAATTGCCCGTTAAAAATATTGCATTGTGGCGAGATAATGGCGCACATAATCGTTTACGCCTTCTTCGAGTGAATAAAAATCATCGGTGTACCCTGCATGATGAAGCTTCTGCATATTGGCTTCTGTGAAGTACTGGTACTTATCGCGTATATCTTCCGGCATATCAATGAAAACAATATTTGGCGCCTTGTCCAGCCCTGCAAAAGTGGCTTTCACCAGGTCGTTGAAACTGCGGGCCTTGCCGGTACCCAGGTTATACAGGCCATTCTTCGCAGCTGACCAGGCGCCGTTGAGCATAACGTGCATCATCCATCCCATCACTTTTACCACATCCTTGACGTACACAAAATCGCGCAACTGCTCACCGTCTTTGAACCCTTCTTTATGGCTGCGGAATAATTTCACCACACCCTCTTTCCGGATCTGGTTGAATGCATGCCAGATCACGCTGGCCATACGGCCTTTGTGGTATTCATTCGGACCATACACATTGAAGAACTTGAGGCCTGCCCAACAAGGCGGCTGTTCTTCCTGTGCTAAAGCCCATTTGTCGAATTCATTTTTGCTGACACCATAAGGATTCAACGGATGCAGTTGTGCTACTACTGCATGGTCATCATTGTAACCCAATGCTCCATCGCCATAAGTGGCGGCAGAAGAAGCATAAATGAGTGGAATATTCAAAGCAGTGCAGTATTGCCATACCTCTTTAGAGTATTGCACATTGAGCGCTTCGTGAATGCTGTAATCAAATTCAGTGGTATCGGTACGCGCGCCGAGGTGTACCACGCAGGCAACAGCCGGCTGGTGGTCGTTGAGCCAGTCCATCAGGTTGTAGCGCTCAACAATATGTGCGTATTTTTTATGTTCCCAGTTCTTTCTCTTCGCTTCAATGCCAAAATCATCTACCAGTACCAGTTGGTGGAACCCCAATTCATTCAGGCATTGCACCATGCAGGATCCGATGAAACCGGCCGCACCTGTTACAATGATATAGGGTTGTTCTGGCATCGAAATTTAATTCAGCAGTTTTTCAATGGCCGTATCGTATTGTAGTTTCCAGTCTTCAATGCTGCCCCAGTTCTCACCGTTCACTACTACCTGAGAGCCGCCTACGGTTCCCAGCATGGTTACTACAACACCTGCCTCTTCTGCCTGCTGCATCAATGTGGCCGCCTGTGCTTCGCTGCACGATACCACTACCCTGCTTTGTGCTTCTCCAAACCAATAAGCGTCTTTGCGCAAGTTGGTTTGTGCATTTACCTGGAAACCGAGGTTGCGGTTGAACCCACTCTCGAGCAAAGTAATTGCCAATCCGCCTTCGCTGATATCGTGTGCACTTTTCACCAGTTTTTGTTTGATAGAGGCCGACACAAACTGCTGTACTTTATATTCTTCATCCAGGTTGAAATGAGGCGCCGGTGAAAATTCCACGCCCCTGATCTTATGCAGGTATTCCGAAGAAGCGATATCGTTCCTGGCTTCGCCGATCAGCAGGATAAGGTCGCCTGCTTCTTTGAAATCCATGGTCATGCGACTATCAAAATCATCCAGGATACCCACCATACCAATTGTAGGGGTAGGATAAACAGGACCTTCCGGATTCTGGTTATAGAAACTCACGTTACCACCGGTAACAGGTGTGTTGAATTTGCGGCAGGCATCGCCCATACCGGTTACTGCTTTCACAAACTGGTAATACACTTCCGGATCGTAAGGGTTACCGAAGTTCAGACAGTTGGTAACACCGATGGGGTCACCACCACTGCACACAATGTTGCGGGCGGCTTCAGCCACGGCAATCATGCCGCCCTGGTAAGGATCGGCAAAAACATATTTACTGTTGCAATCTACCGTTACAGCCAATGCTTTACCGGTTCCTTTCGCGAGAATGATGGAAGCGTCGCTGGGGGCATTGGTAGAACTGTTGGCAGCGCCCACCATGCTGTCGTATTGCGTGTATATCCAACGCTTGGATGCGATGTTGGGAATTTGCACCAGTTGTGCGGCTGTTGCTTTCAGATCTGTTGTATCACTGACGCTGTCGATGTTAAAGGCTTTGATCTTTTCGAAGTACTTGGGTTCTTTGTATTCCCTGGTATATTGTGGGGCGCCGCCACCCAACACCAATTCATGTGCGGGAATTTCGGCTTCGAGTACGCCGTGCATGTAGAATTTCAACAGTCCATCGTCGGTTACTTCCCCGATATTGCTGGCCGATAGATCCCATTTCTCAAATACTTTCAGTACGGCTTCTTCTTTTCCTTTTTCTACCACGATCAGCATGCGCTCCTGGCTTTCACTCAGCAGCAATTCCCATGCTTTCATATTTTGCTGGCGTGTAGGTACTTTATCCAGATCGATACGCATTCCCACACCGCCTTTGGCGCTCATTTCCGCTGTAGAACAGATAATGCCGGCTGCACCCATATCCTGCATCCCTACCACCGCGTTGGTAGTAATGAGCTCGAGACAGGCTTCGAGTAATTTTTTTTCCTGGAAGGGGTCGCCCACCTGAACAGCGGGCAGTTCTTCTGCACTTTCTGCCGTGATATCGGCCGATGCAAAGGAAGCGCCACCGATGCCATCTTTACCAGTAGCGCTGCCTACAAAGAATACGGGGTTGCCGATTCCTTTGGCCGTGGCACTGATCATATCTCCCGCTTTCATGATACCCACACTCATGGCATTCACGAGGGGGTTGGTATGATAACAATCTTCAAAATAAACTTCACCACCTACGGTAGGAACACCGAAGCAGTTGCCATAATGACCAATACCGTTCACCACACCACCCAGCAAACGTTGCGTTTTCCTGTCCTGCAGGTTACCGAAACGGAGGCTATTAAGTGAAGCGATGGGCCTTGCGCCCATGGTAAAAATATCACGTTGGATACCACCAACGCCTGTAGCCGCTCCCTGGAAGGGCTCGATGGCGCTGGGGTGGTTATGACTTTCTATTTTAAATACAACACCGAAACCGTTGCCCATATCCATCAGACCGGCATTCTCTTCACCGGCGGCTACCAGCATTCGTCCGCCGTCGCGGGGAAGGGTTTTGAGCCATTTGATGGAGTTTTTATAGCTGCAATGCTCACTCCACATACCACTGAAAGCACATAATTCGGTAAAATTGGGGGTGCGGCCCAGTTTCTGTTTGATCAACTCAAATTCTTCTTCTGTTAAGCGAAGTTGTTGGGCGGTTTTAACGGTAATTTCCATGATGGCGCAAAGGTAAGGAATCAATGGCTCGATTACTCAATGCTCGATGGCTCAATGACGTTTTAGACTGTCCTGTTGGCATACAACAAAAAATGGCCTGCTAACTTGTGGCTAACTAGAAGTAAACTAGAAAGTAACTACAGGCTAACTGCCGGCTTACTACCGGCAAACTTGTTCCTTACTGTTTGCATACTAAAACTAAACTGACACCATACGCTTTCCACACTCCCGAATTCGTCTTCTAAAAAAGTCTTTTTGATAAGAAATTACAAAATAAAATGAATTATAAATAATTCTATGTTTTATTTTTACCTAAAATTTGCATTTTTTTCTTCAAAAAATATCCTACTTGTTGATTTTTTGGATTATTTGAACGTATTTTGTGCCGTTAATTAAGTCAAATAAAACAAACAACTGATTATGTCTTTGAGATTTAATGCCATCAGCAGCATCACCAACGACTCGGCAGGAGCGGCGGTACCCAATGCCAAGATCACCGGAATTTTCGGCTCCAATGTATTTACACTGAAAACAGCCCGCGAATATTTGGCCGATGAGGCTTATAAAAGTCTTGTTACCAGCATCCGTGGCGGTAAAAAGATCGATCGCAATGTAGCCAACCAGATTGCCAACGGCATCCGTGCCTGGGCAGAAAGCAAAGGCGTTACCCACTACACACACTGGTTCCAACCCCTTACCGGCACTACTGCTGAAAAGCATGACTCATTCTTTACACTGAAAAGCGACGGCACTGCCATCGAAGAATTCGACGGCGCTGCATTGATCCAACAGGAGCCCGACGCTTCTTCTTTCCCCAGCGGCGGTCTGCGCGCTACTTTCGAAGCCCGCGGTTATACTGCATGGGATCCTTCTTCACCTGCTTTCATCATTGAAATCGGAGAAGGTAAAACACTCTGTATCCCTACTATCTTCGTTTCTTATACCGGCGAATCACTCGACTACAAAGCTCCGTTGCTGAAAGCACTGGAAGCCTTGAACAAATCTGCCGTAGAAGTTTGTAACTATTTCGATAAAAATGTAACCAAAGTAACACCTACCCTCGGTTGGGAACAGGAATACTTTGTGATCGATGAAGCACTGGTGAATGCGCGTCCCGACCTGGTACAGTGCGGTCGCACCGTATTCGGCGCTGCTCCTGCCAAAGGCCAGCAATTGGAAGACCATTATTTTGGCTCTATCCCTGAGCGTGTGTATGCATTCATGAGGGATTACGAGCAGGAAGCTTATAAACTGGGTATTCCTTTACGTACCCGTCACAATGAAGTAGCTCCCGCTCAATTTGAGTGCGCTCCTATCTTCGAAGAAGTGAACATCGCTGTTGACCACAATACTTTGCTGATGGACGTAATGAGCCGTGTGGCCAGGCGTCATAAGCTGGTAGTACTGCTGCACGAGAAGCCTTTTGCGGGCATCAACGGTAGTGGTAAGCACAACAACTGGAGCATGGCTACCGATACCGGCGTTAACCTGCTGGCTCCCGGTAAGACGCCCAAGACCAACCTCATGTTTCTTACTTTCTTCGTGAACACCATCAAAGCGGTGCATGATTATTCTGATGTGTTGCGTGCTGCTATCGCTTCTGCTCCCAACGACCACCGTTTGGGCGCCAACGAAGCGCCTCCTGCCATCATCTCTGTATTCGTAGGTCAGTACCTGGCGAAAGTATTGGGTGATATCGAAAGCAGGGTGAGCACCAAATTCGATGAGCAAGACGAAGCCATCCTCAAACTGGATCTGCACAGGAGCATTCCTGAACTGATGCTCGATAATACCGATCGTAACAGGACTTCTCCTTTCGCCTTCACCGGTAATAAATTCGAATTCCGTGCCGTAGGTTCTTCTGCCAACTGCGCCATCTCTATGACTGTGCTGAACACCATCGTTGCCAACACATTGAAAAAGTTCAAGGCCGATGTTGATGCACTGATCGAGAAAGGTGATAAGAAAGAGATCGCCATCATGCACGTGATCCAGAAATACATCGTTGAAAGCAAGAATGTTCTGTTCGAAGGCGATGGTTACAGTGAAGAGTGGCACCACGAAGCGGAGCGTCGCGGTCTGCCCAACCTGAAAACAACACCTATCGCACTGGATGCCTTCCTGACCGATAAAGCCAAGAAGTTGTTCGAATCTGCCGGCGTTTATTCTCACACAGAACTGGAAGCCCGTCACGAAATCGAACTCGAGAAGTACATCAAGAAAGTACAGATCGAGGCGCGCATCATGGGCGACCTGGCCATCAACCATATCCTGCCTTCAGCCATCAAATACCAGAATGAACTGCTGGCAAACGTAAATGGTCTGAAAGCCGCTGGTTTACCCGAGAGCGCTTACAAGAGCCAATTGGCTGTATTGAAAGAAGTGAGCGAACACATCCAGGTGATCCACGATAAAGTACATGCGATGGTAGAAGCCAGGAAAGTGGCCAATAATATCGACAATACACGCACCAAGGCCATCGCTTATGAGAGCCAGGTGAAAGCAACGTTCTTCGACGAGATCCGCTACCATGTTGACAAACTGGAGCACCTGGTTGACGACGATGCATGGACATTGCCTAAATACCGCGAGATGCTGTTTTTAAGATAAGTTTTTTTGACTTGAGCAATCGGGGGTTGTTCCTTAAGTGGGGCAGCCCCTTTTTTTAGTTGTAAATGGTTACAATTGCTTTTCCATCATTTCCTTTTCTTTTTTTCTTTCAACAATTTTTTTTCATCACCATCTAATTTCCGTTGTAGTCTTTTTACATCTTCAGCGGGTGGTAAGTTCTCGGGTACAATGCCACGTTGGGTAAGCATATTTCGCACCGCAAGATTGTTGTCAATATGCTCTTTTTCAATTTTGTTTTGCCCTTTCAAGTCTTTGCTTTGTACATTCAGTCCAGTCATTTCGGCTGCAAGGTCTTTGGCTTTAATACTGATGGTAGGCAAAAAATCGGCAACGGGTCGGTTATCAGGTACGCCCATTTTCTTTTTCAGCATTTGCGTAGTAAGGCGAAACATGGCCTGATCGCCTTTGCTCCTGATTACCGCAAATCCCTGGCTGTCAACTCCTCTTTCGAACAAAATGCCCGAAAGTTGCTTTTCGGTCTGGCTTAGTTTTTCCCTCGCTTTTACACGTTCATATTCTAATAGTCTTTGCTCTACCAGCTCTGCCCGGCGGGTTTGCACGGCAAAATAATTTTGGGCAAATGCTATTTCTTCCTTGCGGCTATCACCATTTTGAGCAATAAGGTAGCACGCGTAGCGGGTAAGTAGCGTATCATCTATTTCATGTTTTGCCCCTTTCCCTGCGTCTATCACTTTCCTGACGTCAGGAAAGTGATAGGCAATTTCCTCACCCGCATTCGTTGCAGCGTCTTTTGCTTTTTGAATTACTTTTTCGAAATTTTCCCATTTACTATATCCCAGTAGGGTTTGCAATTCCCTTGCACTCCAGCATTCTACACCTTCCAGCTCAGAAGCAGCAGTCTCAAATTGTTCAAAAAGATGT
>Ga0114932_10002271_pt1 | contig 20464 bp, 18 predicted proteins | sample 2SBtaG_2_FD_87286 | JGI IMG/M metagenome (GOLD analysis project Ga0114932, IMG submission 87286) | Deep subsurface microbial communities from Kolumbo volcano to uncover new lineages of life (NeLLi) - 2SBTROV12_ACTIVE470 metaG | ecosystem: Environmental > Aquatic > Marine > Volcanic ... | reverse complement strand
TTAGTTGGGCTAGGACTAAATAAGATGAATCGTGTGCGAGAATTAGAAGATACGCCTGCTATAAGGGGTATGACATCTAAGATTAGTCATTTAGTTAAAGTTGAGAAAATTAGTTAGTTCGCGAGATGCTTTATTGGTATATGGAAAGATAAGAACTATGAATTTAAATGAATTATCTGATAATCCTGGAGCGCGCAAAAAACGTAAACGCGCAGGGCGTGGGATAGGTTCAGGTCTCGGTAAAACAGCGGGACGCGGAATGAAGGGACAAAAATCCCGCAGTGGTGTTTCTTTATTAGGTTTTGAGGGTGGTCAAATGCCACTTTACCGCAGATTACCTAAACGCGGATTTCATCAACCTAATAGGCCTAAGTATCAAGAATTAACTATATTGAGACTGCAGACGGCTATTGATAATGGTAAAATTGATTCAAGTAATGAGATAACAGAAGAAATATTAAAAGATTCTGGGGTAGTAAGAAGAATACGGGATGGAGTTCGATTGATAGGTAATCATCAATTAAAATCTAAAATACAAATCAGCGTAACTAGCGCGACTAAATCTGCATATGACTCTGTAGTAAAGGCTGGAGGAACTATTGCTCTCAGTCAGAAATCTTCTTCTAAAGACTCTGAGAAGAATAAAAATACGGTTGATGATGATAATGATTAACCCTTATATCACGGACTTCTATAAATTTTATAGAAAATCTGAGTTTCAAAGCACTCAAGCTTATTAATTAGGTTTTCCAAAAATCTGGGACGGATTAATTTATGGCAACTAAATCTGATACACTTGCCTCTAGTGTGAATTTTGGTGCTTTTGGAAAAGCCAAGGAGCTTAAACAAAGGCTTTTATTTACTTTAGGGGCTCTGATTGTCTATAGACTGGGTACCTTTATTCCAATTCCCGGTATAGATCCCGCAGTCATAGGAGACTTATTCGCACAGCAGTCGGACGGTATTTTAGGTGTTTTTGATGCCTTTGCTGGAGGTGCTCTTTCACGTATGAGCATATTTGCTTTAAATGTTATTCCTTATATATCAGCTGCTATTATTATGCAGTTAATGACTGCGATATCCCCAAAGTTTGAAGCCATGAAGAAAGAAGGGGCAAGCGGTCAAAAAAGAATTAATCAATATACGAGATACTTAACAGTCTTACTGGCGATGGTTCAAGCATATGGTTTATCGGTTGGTCTAGAAGGACTCAACTCATCTCAAGGTGCTGCGGTTGATAATCCTGGAATGTTTTTTCGCGCTAGTACCGTCATCACCATCGTAGGCGGCACTATGTTTTTGATGTGGTTAGGCGAACAAATAACTGCGCGTGGTGTTGGAAATGGAATATCATTAATTATTTTTTCAGGTATTGTAGCTAATTTACCAACAGCATTAGCATCTACTTTAGAGCTTGGACGAACAGGTGCTTTACCTGTATTAGCTATTGCAGCCTTTCTTGTTATGGCTGTTGGAGTTATTGCTATAATTGTTTATTTTGAAAGGGCACAAAGACGAATAATTGTACAATACCCTAAACGCCAAGTTGGTAAACGCATGTTTGGTGGAGAAGCTTCACATATACCCTTAAAGCTAAATACATCAGGGGTTATTCCAATTATATTTGCGACATCCATCTTACTTACTCCTGTATCTATTGCTGGATTTTCCAGCGGAGGTGGAGGAGATATATTAGGCTGGATAACAGCCTATCTTGGTCGAGGTCAGCCATTATTTCTAATAGTGTTTGCTTTGCTAATTGCTTTCTTTGCATTCTTTTACACCGCGATTGTATTTAACCCATCTGATACTGCTGAAAACCTAAAAAGTAACGGTGGCTTTGTTCCAGGAATACGACCTGGCACCAATACCGCTACATATTTTGATTATGTTTTGTCTCGGTTAACCGTGGTAGGTGCTATATATTTGGTAGCTGTCGCGTTACTTCCTGAAATATTAATTTCACGCTTTTCTTTACCATTTTTCTTTGGTGGTACAAGTTTGCTTATTGTGGTTGTAGTTGCCATGGATACAGTAGCACAAATACAAAGTCATTTATTGGCACATCAATATGAAGGGCTAATTAGGAAAGCAAAATTGAAAGGTCGGCGAGGTTAGCGCCGTTTTAAAAGTTAGAATTCATGAATATTATATTGCTCGGCCCTCCGGGAGCTGGTAAGGGAACACAAGCTAAGATTTTGCAGAAGGCTCATGGTATTATTCAGCTTTCTACTGGAGATATGTTAAGATCTTCTGTTGCTTCGGGAAGCAAATTAGGTCAACAAGCAAAGGCTGTTATGGATTCTGGAAATTTGATGCCTGATGATATAATGACACAGATTATATCACAGAGAATTGAACAGACTGATTGTATAAATGGATTTATCTTAGATGGGTTTCCGCGTACTACCGAACAAGCGCTAGCTTTAGAAGATATGCTTGAAAGTAGTGATAAAGTATTGGATTTTGTAATTGAAATTGTAGTTGACGATGAGATTCTTGTGGATAGGATTAAAAGTAGGGTTGAAGAAATGTCACAAGAAGACAGGCGTAGTGATGATAATGTTGAGACCCTTCGTAAAAGGCTTGGTATATATCATGCACAAACTGCCCCAATTCTGCCTTTTTATAGGGAAAGGGGAATGCTAAATCAGGTTGATGGTATGATGTCAATTACGGAGGTTTCGAATAATATAAAACAAATAGTAACAACTGTCTAAACTATTGACCAAACGGAGAAAAAACATATAATCCGCGAACTTCGGTTACCCGAAATTTGCATTGTCTTTTAAAACCGTAACTTAAGGAGTTCGGAAAGTGGCGCGTATTGCAGGTGTCAATATTCCAACGCAAAAACGGCTTCCCGTTGCGTTGACTTATATACATGGGATTGGACGCACTAAGGCAGAAGAAATTTGTCAGAAGTGTGGGGTCCCATTGGAGCGTAGAGTTCACGAAATGACTGATGACGAAGTAATTCGTGTTCGTGAATCAATAGATCAAGATTACCAGGTTGAGGGTGATCTAAGACGTGAAGTAGCAATGAATATTAAACGTTACATGGATCTTGGTTGTTATCGGGGAGTACGACACCGTAAGGGTTTACCAGTTCACGGTCAGCGGACTCACACAAATGCGAGAACTCGAAAGGGTAAGGCGCGGCCGATTACTGGTAAGAAAAAAGCTTAATTAACTAGCTATTGGATTAGAACATAATGGCAAGAGCGGCAACAACAACACGTGTAAGAAAGCGTGAACGTAAGAATATAACTTCGGGCGTGGCACATGTTAGTGCGACATTTAATAATACACATGTGACTATCACCGATGCACAAGGAAATACTATTGCGTGGTCATCGGCTGGTAATCAAGGGTTTAAAGGGTCACGTAAATCTACACCATATGCAGCACAGATGGCTGCAGAAGATGCAGGTAAAAAAGCTCAAGAACACGGAATGAAAACTCTTTCAGTTCAAGTTCGTGGTCCAGGTTCTGGTCGTGAGTCGGCACTTCGTGCGTTACAGGCAGCTGGCTTCGAAATTACCTCTATACGAGATGTAACTCCAGTTCCTCATAATGGATGTCGTCCAAGAAAGCGTCGACGCGTCTGAAATATCACGAAACGTGGGGTGGTTATAATTGTTATATCATCCAGGTATTAGTTTTAGTCACACTTGTTAAATTTACACGTGTGTATTTTTTTGGATCGATAGTTAAATCTAGTCGATATTTAAGGTGGGCAATAAATGCTACAAAAAAATTGGAATGAATTAATCAAGCCAGAGGCATTAAAAGTCGAGCCAGGTTTAAACCCGGCTAGACAGGCAACCATAGTAGCTGAACCTTTAGAACGAGGATTTGGACTTACTTTAGGTAACTCTATGCGTCGTGTCCTTCTATCTTCACTGCAAGGAGCAGCTGTTACAGCTATTCAAATTGAAGGTGTATTACATGAATTCTCATCAATACCTGGTGTACTAGAAGATATAACAGATGTTGTATTAAATGTTAAAGGTATGGCTTTGCGTATGCATAGCGAGGGACCTAAAAGAATGACATTGACAGCTATGGGGCCGGGAGTGGTAACGGCTAGCCAAATAGAAACTGGTCCAGACATTGAAATAATGGATCCAGATCATGTGCTATTAACTCTTGATCAAGGAGCAAGGGTTGTTATGGAGATGACGGTAGAAACAGGAGCAGGATATGTACCAGCCGTTCAAAACCGAGTAGCTGATGCACCAATCGGTTTAATCCCAGTAGATGCCCTATTCTCTCCGGTGAAAAAAGTTTCGTATCAGGTGGGTAATGCAAGAATAGGTGAGCGTACTGATTTAGACAGTTTAACGATGGATATTGAAACTAATGGAGCTGTAAACGCAGAAGACACTATTGCTTTAGCTGCGCGTATTTTGCAAGATCAACTGCAACTATTTGTGAATTTTGAGGAACCACAACCAGTACAACAGATTGAAGTTGTACAAGAAGAACTTGAGTTTAATAGAAATTTACTACGCAAAGTGGATGAGTTAGAGTTGTCTGTTAGATCAGCAAATTGTCTAAAAAATGATAATATCATTTATATTGGAGATTTAGTGCAAAAGACGGAAGCGGAAATGCTTAGAACACCAAATTTTGGTCGTAAGTCTTTAAACGAAATAAAGGAAGTACTTACACAAATGAGTCTTTATCTCGGCATGGAGATCTCAAGCTGGCCTCCTGAAAATATCGAAGATATGGCAAAACGGCTTGAAGAACCTTTTTAATGACTATTTGCGTTAGGAGTATATTATAATGCGTCATCGTATTAGTGGACGAAAACTTAATAGGACCTCAAGTCATCGCAAAGCTATGTTTTCTAATATGGCTGCAGCATTGATAAAGCATGAACAAATAACAACAACTTTACCTAAAGCAAAAGAGTTAAGAGGTGTTGTAGACCGTCTTATTACTATGGGAAAAAAAGGAGATCTACATTCACGAAGACGGGCCATGGCAATACTTCATGACAAAGGTCTTGTAGATAAATTATTTACTTCTTTATCAGATCGTTATGCTGATAGAGCCGGCGGTTATACGCGTGTCATGAAAGCTGGATATAGGTATGGAGATTCAGCACCAAATGGAATTATTGAGTTAGTTGATCGTGATGAGGATGCTAAGGGCCTGGACTCTGGTCCTTTGCAAATTGAAGAAGATATAGAAATAGAAGCTGCTTAAAAAAATATTACACTAAATAATTAAAACACAGGGCTACAAAAAATTTGTAGCCCTATTTTATTAATTGGTTATTCTGAAGATTGTTAATAATGAATATACTTATTTATATGTAACTACGTGTTATTATAAATTTATGTCTGATTATAATTTAATTAAAAATATATTGAAGGTATTGCCATTAGTTAGTTTATTAGTGTTTTCATGCCCTAGTGATTTGTTAAGTAACATTGATAAAAAGATTGTTCCAGATAATCTAAACAATATCGCTTATTCGTTCGCACCTCTCGTTAAACAGGCGGCTCCAGCAGTAGTAAATATATTTACTAGTAAGGCAGTTAAAAGACAAATTCCACCATTATTTGTAGATCCTTTTTTTCGAAACTTTTTTGGTAAATCATTTCCAAATATGAATCGTGAACGTATTGAAAGGTCTCTTGGCTCTGGGGTCATAGTTAAACCTGATGGATATATCGTTACGAATTATCATGTTATTGCAGGGGCTGATGCAATCAAGGTAGTTTTAAACGATCGTAGAGAATTTTCTGCGGCAGTAATCAGACAAGACGAACGTTCAGATTTAGCTGTTCTTAAAATTGAACCACATGGAAATGAATTTCCATATATTGAAATTGGTAATAGTGATGATGTTGAGGTTGGTGACCTAGTTATCGCAATCGGAAATCCATTCGGTGTCGGCCAGACAGTTACAAGTGGGATCGTTTCTGCTTTAGCTAGAACAAAGGTAGGTATATCTGATTTTAATTTTTTTATTCAAACAGATGCTGCGATTAACCCGGGTAACTCTGGTGGTGCTTTATTAAGCATGGATGGAAAACTAGCTGGTGTTAATACTGCTATATTTAGTAGAAGTGGGGGAAGTCAAGGAATAGGTTTCGCTGTTCCGGGAAACATGGTGCGAACCGTTGTATTTGGTGCAGAGAGAGCGGGTAAACTTCAAAGACCATGGTTGGGTGCTAATATACAATCTGTTACGCAAGAAATAGCTCAAGCTATAGGTTTAGATAGACCGGTTGGAGCGCTGATTACTGAATTACACCCTAACGGTCCTGCTAATCGTAGCGGGCTAGTTGTAGGAGATGTTATTACGCAGATTGATGGTCATAAAATATATGATACTGAAAGTCTTTTATTTAGGATAGCTACAAGCAAGGTGGGTGAGAAAGCCAATCTATCGGTTGTTAGGGGAAGTGTTATTGTACCAGTTATCTTTCATTTAGAAACGCCCCCCGAGGTGCCTACCCGCCAAAAAACACTGCTAAAAGGTGCTCAACCGGTTTCTGGAGCAACGGTTGTTAATTTATCACCTGCCGTGGCTGAAGAGCGTGGGTTAAACCAATTATTAACGGGAGTAATAATTATAGGTATAGAAAAAGGTAGCCCAGCAGCTAGGATAGGTTTCCGTCCCGGAGACATTGTCTTACAAATAAATAAAACACGTATTGTATCTGTCTTGGATTTAATTAAATCTACTAGATATAACCCCACATCGTGGCATTTGATTATTAATCGTAATGGTCAACGATTAACTATGATGTTACCTGGATGAAGAAAGTAAATGATAATCAGGAAGGGTTGTTTAATTTCAAGATAAATAGCCCTCTGGCTGATCGTATGCGGCCAAAAGTATTTTCTGACATTGTTGGACAAGAACATCTAATCGGTAACGATGGACTTATACGCCGTATGGTTGCCCAGAATCGTTTAATCAGTATGATTTTATGGGGACCCCCAGGTTGTGGTAAGACAACGATAGCTAAATTACTTTCAGGTCTAACTGGTTTTGTATATGAACCTTTATCTGCGGTTCTCTCAGGTGTAGGAGATTTACGCAAAGTATTTGACCGTGCAAAATCACGACAACAAGATGGACTTCGAACACTATTATTCGTAGATGAAATACACCGTTTTAATCGAGCTCAACAGGATAGCTTTTTATCATATGTAGAGGATGGTACAGTTACTCTCGTTGGAGCTACTACTGAAAACCCATCTTTTCATATTAATGCTGCACTATTATCACGTTGTCAGGTACTTATTTTAAATCGTATTGATGAAAGTGGTCTTGAGAAGTTAATTTCTAGGGCGGAAACTATACAGGGAAGAAAATTACCTATTAATAATTTTGCACGTGAAACACTTATTAATATAGTCGATGGTGATGGAAGGTATGTTCTAAATTTAGTAGAAGAATTATTTACATTACCTGAAAATCCGATACTTGATGTTTCTAGTATGCTTGAAAAAGTACAGAGCAGGTCATCAATATATGATAAAACTGGAGAGGCTCATTATAATCTGATAAGTGCATTACATAAATCTATAAGGGGATCGGATGTAGATGCAGCACTTTACTGGCTAGCACGAATGCTAGCAGGTGGAGAGGATCCGTACTTTATTTGCCGACGTTTAATTCGAACAGCAGTTGAAGATATTGGAATGGCTGATCCTCAAGCTCTTCTCCAAGCTATAGCTTCTTGGCAATCTTATGAACGTTTGGGAGCCCCGGAGGGTGAATTAGTAATAGCATATTGTGTTGTTTATCTTGCAACATCTCCTAAGTCTAATTCGGTTTATAGAGCTTTCGGTTCTTCTTTGGAGGCAGCTAAAAGTAGTGGTTCATTGATGCCACCAAAGCACATTCTAAATGCACCTACACAATTTATGAAAGATTTGGGTTATGGTGAAGAATATTCTTATGACCATTCGACAAAAGATGGTTTTTCTGGACAAAACTATTTTCCAGATAGCCTGGAGCGTCAGAATTTTTATAAGCCGACAGATCGGGGATTTGAAAGTGAGATAAGTAAACGCCTCTCTTTTTGGCAAAATCTCAGAAATAAAAGTGTTAACTCACTAAAAAATAGAGATGACTAATTAATTATTACTCAATTTTTTATAAAACATTTAATGCTATAGCTCTAGTCTGCTCTAATAGTACTCTTAATAGAGACTTCTCTACATTACTTATAAATATTACAATGGGATTTATTATTGCTATAGGTTTTTTTGAACTTTGTCTTCCAATGGAATCTTTATCAAAACCTGGTTGCTTGCTACTGAAATGAAAGCATTTTTTATATTGGCTTATCTTGGGGTATCTACTACTTTCTCAGCATGCTCTTTATATTCAATTGAACTGTATGAGCGTGGAGGACAATTATTTATGTCAGCGTATAAAGTTAGCTCTGTTTTTGTCTCTATATTAGCATTACTAGTAGGAATACGATTCGGCCGGTTAATATTATCGTGAGTAAATCTAAAGAGGAAGATAAACCAATTGTAAGCTTTATTGAAATAGATAAAGATGATGAAGACATACGTTTAGATAGATGGTTGCGTCGTAGATTACCTAATATTAAATATGGTCAATTAGCTAAATGGTTGCGTACAGGCCAAATAAGGGTAGATGGGCATCGTGCCAAACTAGGGCAACGCCTAATCCAGGGTCAGTCGGTGCGGTTACCGCCTATTAGGCTACAATCATCAGATTTCGATTCCTCAAACAATAATAATATTTATAAAACAAGTGCTGTCGATGCAAAAAGCTTGCGAGATATGATATTGTTTCGTGATAATTCGATAATAGCAATTAACAAGCCCAGTGGACTGGCCGTACAGGGCGGAAGTAAAACTTTAAGGCACCTAGATGGTATGCTTGATGTCCTTCAATTTAGCGCCTTGGAACGCCCCCGCCTCGTTCATCGCCTAGATAAGGACACTAGTGGTGTATTATTGTTGGCTAGAAGCAGTAAAGTAGCGAGCAATCTAATTAAACAATTTAGACAACAATCAATAACTAAAAATTATTGGGCATTAGTGGCTGGAGTGCCGTTTCCTAGTTCTGGAATTATAGAAATTCCATTACTAAAATTACCAGGGCAGGGAGGTGAAAAAATGCGCCTCTCTCCTGAATTAGGAAAAAATGCTACCACTCATTATTCTACACTCGCAAATGCAGGCCAAAGAATTTCTTGGCTTAAGTTAACTCCAAGGACAGGTAGAACACATCAGCTTCGCGCTCATTGTAATGCACTTGGCACACCAATTGTAGGAGATGGAAAATACGGAGGTAAAGCATCATATGTAGAAGGGTTGCCCAAAAAACTTCACCTTCACGCAAGGTCTATTACCTTTTTTCATCCAATTACTGGTAAACGAGTAGAAATTATTGCTCCGCTTATAAATCAGTGTTCTGATAGTTGGAAAATACTTGATTTCGATGAAACCATAGACTGATTTAAAAAATAATTATGAAAAAGTTTTATAAAAATGCAACCATACTGAAATCTGAATTGGAACCCAGGTATTATATTTTATTAGATAGAAATCGTCTAAAAACTCCTAAAGGCAGATTGGTAGAGGTCCCAAATATATATATGGCAGAAGCTATATTAAAAGAATGGCTTGATCAGACTGATAAGATTGTTTTGAATGATATGCCTTTAACCCAATTAGCAGTTAGGGCTATAGACTTAGTGCAGCCGGATATTAATGTTTATGTTAATGAAATAGCTGCGTACGGGAACACAGATCTAGTTTGTTATAGATCTTCCGGTCCTAATTCTTTGGTTTCAAAGCAATCAATGCTCTGGCAACCATTGATTGACTGGCTTGCAGAAGAGTATTCTTTACCTTTATCTGTGACGGTCAGCATATCGCCTGTGTTGCAACCTTTAGAAACTCTTGAGGGACTTCATAACTTATTAATTAAATATAGTGCATTTGAATTAGCAAGTTTGGGCTCGGCCACTATGGCTAGTGGGTCATTAGTTATTGCGCTAGCTCTATGTAGGGGAAAAATAAATGTAAAGTCAGCTTTTGAGGCAAGTTTTCTTGATGAGATATGGCAAAATGAAAAATGGGGTTATGATGAAGAGACAGAAAGGCGTCAGCAGAATGTATATAAGGATTTAGAAGCAGCTTATATATTTATAGAGTTATATCAAAAAACTTAAATTACTAGCATGAATCTATTACTTACTGTTATTTCTTATTTAGTAAAATTCCATATTTGGACAAATTATTATGCAAAACATTCTTGATGAACTAGAGGCCAGACGAGCTAGGGCGCGCCTTGGTGGTGGTGAAAAACGTATTGAAGCCCAGCATTCAAAAGGTAAATTAACAGCTCGTGAACGTATTGAGTTATTAGTTGATAATGGATCATTTGAAGAATGGGATATGTTTGTTGAGCAAGAACCTAATGAGTTGACTAGAGATATTAAACCTATACCTGCTGATGGTGTGGTTACAGGTTGGGGAACAATTAACGGCCGTACTGTATTTATTTTTTCACAAGATTTTACAGTCTTTGGTGGTTCACTCTCAGAGTCACATGCTGGTAAAATATGCAAAATTATGGACAAAGCAATGATCGTAGGGGCGCCAGTAATAGGGCTCAATGATTCAGGTGGTGCCAGAATTCAAGAAGGCGTCGGATCACTTGCTGGTTACGCAGAAGTTTTTCAACGTAATGTAAATGCGTCTGGTGTGATTCCACAAATATCAGCTATCATGGGGCCGTGTGCTGGAGGGGCAGTATATTCTCCTGCCATGACTGATTTTATTTTTATGGTGCGTGACACTTCATATATGTTTGTTACTGGACCAGATGTTGTAAAAACAGTTACTCATGAAGAAGTAACTCACGAGGAACTCGGGGGTGCTGCAACCCATAATACTAGATCTGGAGTTGCTGATGGTTCTTTTGAAAACGATATTGATACTTTGAAACAATTGCGTCGACTTTTTGACTTTTTACCATCCAATAATAGAGAAAGCCCACCTACTTGGCCTACAAACGACCCCTTTGATAGAGCTGAGCCCTCACTTGATTCATTAGTGCCTTTAGATTCAGCTAAACCCTATGATATTAAAGAACTAATAAACAAAATCGTAGATGACTCAGATTTCTTTGAAATACAGGCAGATTATGCTGCAAATATAGTTATTGGATTGGCTCGTTTAGAGGGGCAAACAGTAGGTGTAGTCGCTAACCAGCCATTAGTTTTAGCAGGTTGTTTGGATATTGATTCATCAAAAAAAGCAGCTAGATTTGTTCGTTTCTGTGATTGTTTTAACATACCTATAATAACTTTTGTGGATGTACCAGGTTTTTTACCTGGGACTGCACAAGAATATGGGGGCATCATTAAACATGGTGCAAAACTATTATTTGCTTATGCTGAGGCAACCGTACCAAAAATAACGGTTATAACCCGAAAAGCATATGGTGGGGCCTATGATGTTATGTCATCTAAACATATTCGTGGAGATTTAAACTATGCTTGGCCCACTGCTGAGATAGCAGTTATGGGGCCTAAGGGTGCAGTAGAAATCATTTACCGGGAAGATAGAGATGACCCTGCAAAAATAGAATCAAGAACTGAAGAATATCGGGATAAGTTTGCTAATCCTTTTGTGGCAGCCCAGAAAGGGTTTATTGATGATGTTATATTCCCTCGAAATACGCGTAGAAGGCTTTGTCGATCACTTCGTCTACTTAAGAATAAAAAGCTAGAAAACCCATGGAAGAAGCATGACAACATTCCTCTGTAGGTGCTTTATTGAACTATAATATATTTAATTTGTACTTTTTTGCTTATATTATCAATATAATTACATAATGTCGTTCGATCGTTCTATTAATAGTATTTAGCAGGACAGTATATATTACCTTTAATTCAGTTTAACTTTATTATTTTTATGAATAAATGTTTTAACGTTAATGTTTTTGTAAGTTTTTGGATTATTTATTAGTTTATTGATATATGTTTAAAAAAATACTAATCGCTAACCGGGGTGAAATTGCCTGTCGGGTAATAAAAACTGCCAAACGGATGGGAATCGCAACAGTTGTGGTCTATTCGGATGCTGACCAAAATTCTCTCTCTGTAGAAGAAGCTGATGAAGCAGTACATATAGGTTCATCGCCGGCGATTGAAAGTTATCTAGATACTAAAAAAATTCTAAAGGCTGCAAAAGAAACAGGGGCAGAAGCAGTTCACCCCGGCTATGGCTTTTTATCTGAGAATGCTTCATTCCCGACTTTGCTTAACGAAAATGGCATTACTTTTATTGGACCGCCACCTGAAGCTATCTCGGTAATGGGTGATAAAATTGCATCTAAAAAATTAGCAAATAAGGCCGGGGTAAATACTGTACCAGGACATGTTGGTGTTATTGAAAATCATACAATAGCTACAGAGATTGCAGCCTCTATTGGTTATCCTGTTATGATTAAGGCTTCTTCTGGAGGCGGTGGGAAGGGAATGCGTATCGCTTATGAAGAGAGTCAAATCGTCGATGGTTTTAGATTAGCTCAAAGTGAAGCAAAATCTAGTTTTGGAGATGATAGAATATTTATAGAAAAATATATTGAGGGCCCGAGACATATAGAAATACAAATACTAGCCGATAAACATGGTAATGTTATACATCTAGGCGAACGGGAATGCTCAATTCAAAGACGTCATCAAAAGGTAATTGAAGAGGCTCCTTCTCTAGCTCTAGATCCAGAAACAAGAGAAAAAATGGGAGCGCAAGCATGTGATTTAGCTCGGGCAGTGGGTTATCATTCTGCGGGAACTGTCGAATTTATCTTAGACAGTAACAATAATTTTTACTTTCTTGAAATGAATACCCGTTTACAGGTTGAGCATGCAGTAACAGAAATGGTCACAGGGTTGGATTTAGTACAACTTATGATTGAAATATCTTCTGGTAAACCGTTACCTTTATGCCAGAAGGACGTAAAAACTGATGGTTGGGCTATTGAGTCCCGTGTATACGCGGAAGATCCTGAAAGAAACTTCTTACCTGTTACAGGAAGGCTTTCTATCTATAGACCTCCAAAAACTAAATTAAATGAAGTGCGTGTTGATGCTGGGGTCGGGGAGGGCTCAGATATATCAATATATTATGACCCAATGATAGCTAAGCTTATTACACACAGCGACACCCGAACTAAAGCTATCCATTTAATGCAAAATGCTTTGGATTCATATTACATCAGAGGCGTTGGTCAAAATACAACATTTTTATCTTCAATATTATCAAACCCACGCTTTATTGAGGGCCGAATAAACACTGACTTTATTACTGATGAATATCCTAATGGCTATTTACCTAATAATCCTATGGCAGAAGATAAAATCAAGTTTCTTGCAGCTGTCGCTTGGATTAACCGTAAACTTAAAGAAAGAGATAAACAATTTATCAACAATAAATATCTAATTCAAACTGAGGATACTGATAGAATTGTAGTCCTTTTAGATAAAGATATTAATGAATTGGATATTACAAATTACCTTAAAACAGTCTCTATAAGGTTTAATAAAGAGGAGTATTGCTTTTCTGCTGAATGGGAAATAGGCCAACCACTTCTAGTTTTAAATCTAAATGAAGAGTCATTTGTTTTTCAGGTAGATACGGAATTGTGCGGTTATACATTAACTCATTCAGGTATTAGATTAGATATAAGAATATTATCTTTGCTTGAGGCAAATTTATATAAATTTATGCCAGAAAAAGTTTTACCTGATCAAAGTAAATACTTACTCTCGCCCATGCCTGGATTACTTGTTTCAGTAGCAGTTAATGTCGGTGATGAAGTTAGTGTTGGTGAGGAGCTAGCTGTTGTTGAGGCTATGAAGATGGAAAATATTTTGTACGCACAAACAAATGCTAGAGTTAAAAACATATCAGCCAAATCTGGTGATAGCTTAGCTGTAGACGAGATAATTCTTGAGTTTGAATAGTAAATTTGATCATTTTTATAGACGGATTTATTTGGATGTTTCAGAATTTAAATTTATATAACAAAGGATGCTTTAAATGTTTTATGAAGGATGTCCTCCATATCTTTTTTTGAAACGTTTAAACCTAGGTCCTCAAGACTAGTTATACCCAGGGATGGGTCTGAAATTCCGCATGGTATAATGCCATCGTAGTGACTTAAATCAGGAGAAATATTTATAGAAAAACCGTGATAGGTCACCCAGCGTCTAACACGAACGCCTATCGCAGCGATTTTGTCTTTTCGACCGTTTTCACGATTGACCCAGATTCCTACTTTGTCTTTAATCTGTTCTCCCACAACCCCAAATTCCGAAAGAGCGGATATTATCCAAAGCTCTAAATTAGATACATAAGAACGTAAATCTCGACCATATTTATTTAAATCAAGCATGACATAGACCACTAATTGACCTGGGCCATGATAGGTATACTGCCCTCCACGACCTGTGTGGTATACGGGCAAGTGACTGGTGTTTATTAAATCTACATCTTTAGCACTAGTTCCTGCTGTATATACAGCAGGGTGTTCTAATAGCCATATCAGCTCAGGAGCTCTTTCCATTCTTATTGCTGAAACTCGTTTTTCCATTTCTTTAACTGAATAAACATATGATGATAGGTTTTGTTCACTTTTCCATTCAGGTTCTTCTCTGCTATTAACTATTACAGGTAATGATGGTGCTATAACCATTTACTAGACTCTTCCTAAACTGAACTGGTTATACTTATTTAAACGAAAAATTAGATTACTAAATATCAAATCTATAACTTACTTCGTTAGAACTATTAATAAATTATTTTCTAAAGGACAATTAGTAAGTTAGTTAGTATTTATTATGTGTAGTTAAATAAAGTAAATCTACTTTTTAAGTAATAATTATCTAAGAATTAAATATAAGTACTTATAAAATGATAAAACAAAAACATATAAGACAACCATACGGTACATGGGAATCACCTATTACAGCGAATTTAATTGCTGGTAAAACCGTATCCCTTAATCCCCTAAAAATTGAAAATAACAGCTTTTATTGGCTAGAAAGTCGTCCGACTGAATCTGGAAGACTGGTTGTTATGCGTCGATCAGAAGGCAAGACCGAAATTATGACTCCGGTAGGCTTTAATGTTAGAAGTCGAGTACATGAATATGGAGGAGGTGCAGTTCTTATAACTAACGGAGTGATTTATTTTGTGGACTATGATTCACAGCAAATTTTTTGTCAAAAACCAGATAAACATCCTTATGCTATAACTAAAAGTATTAATTCCCGTTTTGCTGATATGCAGTTTGACTCCATTCGTAATCGTATTATTTGCGTACAGGAAGAACACAATAACGATAGTGAACCACTCAACAAGTTAATTGCTATAAACCTTGAGAGTGGATTTATAGATATTTTAGATGATGAACATGATTTTGTTTCTAGTCCTCGTATAGACAATAACTGTAATAATTTAGCATGGCTTACGTGGGATCATCCAAATATGCCTTGGGATAATAATACCTTATGGATATCTGAATTTTCAAATGGAGGTTTTTTAAAAAAGAAAAAAATAGTTGCTGGTAGTTCAGAAGAATCTATTTTTCAGCCAGAGTGGTTTGATGCCAGAAAACTTATATATATTTCAGATCGCAGTAATTGGTGGAATTTATATATGTACACTGATCAAAAAACATTTCCTATTTATTTAGATGATGCAGAATACGGTTTGCCACAATGGGCATTTGGCATGTCAACCTATGGTATCACTGAAGATAATTATATAATTGCAACCCGCAATCAAGGAGGCTTATGTCAGCTAGGTATTATACGTAATTCTAATTTTGAATTATTTGATTTGCCATTTACAGAATTTACTAATATTTGCGTTGAAAAAAATAAGGTCATGTTTTTAGGTTCGTCTTCTATTGCGGTTTCACAACTTGTTAGTTTAGATATTAATTCAGGGAAATATGAGGTTATAAGACTTTCTAGCACAGTTGTTATTGATCCGGGTTATATTTCAGAAGCAGAACAATTAGAGTTTTGCACTAGTGAGGCGATGGTTGCTTTTGGTTTTTATTATAGGCCTAAAAATCTAAAATATGTCTCATCTAATAATGAATTACCTCCTTTAATTGTTAGGGGTCATGGGGGTCCAACAGGGTTTTCATCAAATTCATTAAATCTTCCTATCCAGTTTTGGACTAGTCGAGGATTTGCGGTGCTTGATGTTAATTATCGGGGTAGTAGTGGATTTGGTCGTAAATACCGTAAATTACTTGAAGGAAAATGGGGGGTTAGTGACGTAGATGATATGGTTAATGGAGCATTAAATCTAGTTGAGAAAAAGGAGGTTGATCGAAAAAGATTAATTATTCGTGGTGGAAGTGCAGGAGGGTATACGGCTTTAGCTGCCTTAACATTTCGTAATATATTTTCTGCAGGTGCTAGCCATTATGGTATAGGAGATTTAATTTCCCTATCTCAAGACACTCATAAATTTGAAAGCTATTATTTAGAAACAATTATTGGGAAATTATCGAAAAACAAAAACCGATATTTTGAACGGTCTCCAATAAACCATGCCAATCAGTTAAAGTGTCCAGTTATATTTTTACAAGGAACTGAAGATAAAGTTGTTCCTCCTAACCAAGCAGAGACTATGGTTGATGCTCTTAAGTCAAATGGCGTACCAGTCTCATATTTGTCTTTTGAAGGTGAAGGGCATGGGTTTCGTAAGGATATAAATATAGAAAAAGCACTGATAGCCGAGCTTACATTTTACGGACGAATTTTTAATTTTGAACCTGATAACATTCTAGAAGATCTTAAAATATATAATTATTAGTATTTTATTAAAGAAGACTGCTTACAAAGGTATTAAAGGAGTAAATAACCTATGAAACTATATGATTATTATCGATCATCGGCAGCTTTTCGAGTTCGTATAGCTCTGAATATAAAAGGCTTAATGCCAGTTCGAGAGTTTATTAGTTTGATTGATTTAGAGCAAAGGTCAAAAGATTATTTATTATTAAATCCACAAGGGCTGGTTCCCACTTTAGTTGATGATGACGGAACAGTAGTTACCCAATCAATGGCAATTATTGAATATCTCGATGAAACACGTCCGGATAGACCTAGACTAATTCCTGATACGGTAAAAGATCGTGCTTGGGTGAGGGCTTTATCAGAAATAATCGCCTGCGATATACATCCTTTAAATAATTTACGGGTTTTAAGACATATTGGAAAGGAATTTGATGTTGATAATGATACTAGAAATGATATCTGGTACAAACATTGGATAGCTGAGGGTATGAAAAGCTTAGAATCTACGCTTAACTCTAGTTCGTTGACAGGGGAGTTCTGTTTTGGAGATAATTTGACAATGGCCGATTGCTGTTTGGTTCCACAAGTATATAATGCCAAGCGTTTTAGTTGTGACTTGACCAGTTACAAAACAGTAATGAGAATAAATGACGTTTGTATGAATTTATCATATTTTGAGCAGGCACTGCCAGAAAACCAACCAGACGCTTCATAATAGTTAGTCCTTAAATATGTTCTTTAGTATTATTTTAACTTAAGAAACTTTAGTGATTCGGCTTTTATGTCTTGCGATCTTAGCCATTGAGGAGAACCAACATTTAGTTTTTTAGTAGCACGGTCTGATAAAACTTTGGCACTTTGGTAGTTGCCAGATAATAATTGAAATTCAGCTTGAGAAAGCACCATTTCTCCCATCATACCTAGTCGTCCATAAACTATACTAAGAAGTCTCCATATTTCTAATATTGCCGGTTCTTGAGTTGCTGCTAAATTAAGATGTGATTTAGCCTTTTGCATAAGTATATCTGTATTCAACTCAATTTGTGCTTTTGCTAAGTTTATACGAAGTAATGGTTCGTTTGGTGCCAGTTTCACGGATGTTTTATAAGGTAATAGAGACTCTTTTATTTTACCGTTTTCGAACAGCATCTGACCTTTTAGTTCGTAAAGGAATGGGTTTTTAGGTTGTCTTTTTATGAGTTTTTCAATTATTGGTAAAGCTTTTATCAAATCCCCTCGTAAATAGTTAGAAATGGAACGAGCGTAAATAGCTGGCTGTGAATTATCAGTTTCTACTGGATAAATTTTATGCACTTTTTTGTAGGGTAATGTGAATCCTATAATTTTAGCTCGCATCATTTCAAAGTCTGTAATCTCAGAATTTTTACTTTTCACATCAGTATAGCGAGACAAATGAAGATGATTTTCAACTAAGATTATGCGGTCAGTTGTAACTGGATGGCTTGATAAGTAGGGGTTTTTTTGCCCTACCATCAATAGTTGATTATTATTAATTTTTTCAAAAAATGTTTTCATACCTTTTGCTGATTGACCTGTTATATCAAGATATTTAAGTGCCGCACTGTCTGCTGATGCTTCTTGCATGCGGCTATATTTAAGCCTTTCTGCGATTGCTAACCCTTTTCCCGCTTTGCTAACAGCAAAACCAGCGGAAACATCGCGAGTTGCATATCCAAGTGCTGCACCTAAAAACATGGATAAAACATCTATATTGTTGGTTCTGTCCAGATCCTGATGAATGCGCGCGTGATGCCCACCTGATATATGTCCGGTTTCATGTGCTAGCACCCCAATTACTTCATTCGGATTTGAAGCTTTTATTATTAATCCTGTATTAATAAATATACGTTGTCCTCCAAGGACAAAGGCATTTACTTGTAAGTTATTAAGCATCCGGATTTGAATATTATCCGCAGTTAGCCCAGCAGAATTGAAAATGGGTCTTGCATAGCCTTCAATAATATTCTCAATTTCTGCATCACGGACAATATTAAACTGATTGCTATGGCATTGTTGTGTTTTAGCAAAAACAAAAATTATCATAACAATTAATGATAATGTTTTTACGGGCCCATGCATATTTAACTCCACATATATGTCAATAACTTAATTCCGTGATATTACTTGGTCAATTAGACTATTATATGCTTTTGATTATACTTATATTTTATTTGTTATATGTTAATTAATATTTATTTAGGCTTCACTAGTGGTTAAACCCTTTAATATTTGTAGATAAATACATGTCATTAAAAGTATCAAATCGCGGTATGATAAATCCGTTCATAGTTATGGATGTAATGAGATCTGCTAATAAACTAGAAGAACTAGGGGAAGATGTAATACACCTAGAAGTCGGACAACCAAGTACGCCTGCACCATTAAGAGTTATTGAGGCAGCGCAAGAGGCTTTAAATAAAGAGGTTCTGGGTTATACCGATTCACTTGGCCTGCCTTTTCTACGAGAACGTATTGCTGAGTACTATTCAACTTTCTATGGGGTTTCATTGAATCCATCACGTGTGGTGGTAACTACGGGATCATCAGGGGGTTTTTTATTAGCATTTCTTTCTGCATTTGAACCAGGTGATAGAGTTGCTTTAGTAGCCCCAGGTTATCCTGCTTATAGGAATATATTAACTGCTTTAGGTGTGGAACCGGTGATTATAGAAACTACCGCTGCAGATAAATTTCAACCAACTATAGAGTTATTAAAAAATAGTGGTAAACTTGATGGATTAATACTAGCTAGTCCATCAAATCCAACAGGGACTATGATTTCCAGAGAGGAAATGAAGCAGTTAGTAAATTGGTGCAGCATTGCGGGCGTAAGACTAATTTCCGATGAGATATACCATGGTATTACTTATGGAACTAAATCTGAGACTGTGGCTGATCTAGATGAAAACGCTATTATTATTAATAGTTTTTCCAAATACTTTTCGATGACAGGTTGGCGATTAGGATGGATTATAGTTCCGGATGAATTGATGAGGTCGATAGAATGCCTTTGTCAAAATATATTTATATCGCCCCCAACACTTTCTCAGCATGCTGGAGTAGAAGCTTTCAATAGTTCCGAAGAACTTCTAGCTAATATAAAAAGATATACAAAAAATCGTGAAATATTGTTAAAGTATTTACCTTCTGCTGGATTTAGTGACATAGCCCCTGCTGATGGAGCTTTCTATCTGTACGCTAATATAGAAAGTATTTCTGATAACAGCGAAGAATTTTGTCGTAGGATGCTATCTGAAGCTTTAGTTGCCACTACGCCCGGAGTAGACTTTGATCCGTTCAATGGTAAGAGATATATAAGGTTTTCTTTTTCTGGTTCTGAATCAGATATGATAACAGCCTGTGAACGTTTAACTAACTGGAAACAATAGAAGATATTACCTACTCATTAGTAATTTTATTTTTACTATGTTGTACGGCTCCACCAACCTGAACGACGTGGTCGTGTCACCTCTTCTTCTGTGGAAACCTTTTTATCAGCTTGGCTTTCTTTATTAGCTGTATCATTACTATCATTTGCAATTTGATCTTTTATATTAGCTGTTTCAGAATGTTTTAGTTTTTCTGAG
>Ga0114932_10002270_pt1 | contig 20475 bp, 18 predicted proteins | sample 2SBtaG_2_FD_87286 | JGI IMG/M metagenome (GOLD analysis project Ga0114932, IMG submission 87286) | Deep subsurface microbial communities from Kolumbo volcano to uncover new lineages of life (NeLLi) - 2SBTROV12_ACTIVE470 metaG | ecosystem: Environmental > Aquatic > Marine > Volcanic ... | reverse complement strand
TCCTCATACAATAATTTGTTAATTTTATTAACTCTTTTACTCTATCCTCTAAATCAGATTTATCATTGCCAGTTATTTTGTCTAAAAGTAGCTCTGATTTTACCTTTACGATGGATATTGGGCTAAAAACTTCATGAGCTATAGCGTTTGCAAAAGCTTTAGAAATTTCTATTTGATTTGATGTATATGTGATTTTATAAATAACAAGTAACACCAAACTAATACTAAATACACCGTTATTAAAAATAGTATAGTGCTCTATATATTCCAGCATAACACTCTCTGTACTAGCACCATAAATATTAGATACAAATAAATATGATAAATATGCTAAAATTCCAGCGATCGCAGATAAGACAATAAAAAATCTATTACTTAAGTAAATATATAGCATACCAAATGATAAAATTAATCTTATAATCCATTGATCTCCAAAGTTACTTAAAAAAAGTGAATACCATGGAAAAAATGGTACACAAAATAATAAAATAATAATTTGAAAAGCTTTAATATACTTGTTTCTTTTCAGAATCAATCTATAAAATAAGTAGGACACACTTAATGTTATTGCCATTACATCAATGGCAACAAGGGAATCAATAACTAAATCCTTCTCCTCAAATTCAAAGATTGCTAATGGAATAGCAATTAATAATATTAAAATACATAGTATAAAATACAACTTTTCATTTTCTTCAATCTTTGATAATGATTCCTTAAAAAAAGATTTAGTTTTTTTTAAAATCACCATTGAAATAAATTATTTTTTATAAAATAGCACTGTAGCATACTTATTAAGCTTGTATAATAAAATAAACTATATACTTTATTTAAATAATTAATACTTTAGGGTATATGATTTCGTAATAGTGAAGATTTGTTTTTATTTAACTATAAATTATGGATAAACTAATTATACAACAACTCATTAATAATTTAGAGCCTGAATTTAATCAATTAGATAATTTTTTACTTAAATGCTCAAAAAGTGAAAAAACAAACCTTTTAAATCAAATTGCTTATCATATTGTCTCATCCGGCGGCAAAAGAATTAGGCCATTACTAACTATTGCTACTTGTAAATTATTTAATCCAAGTGACAAAATTTTGAATACATGTATATACCTTGCTTCCTCAATAGAATTTATCCATACAGCAACATTACTTCACGATGACGTTGTAGATAGCAGCAATACTAGAAGAAATAACCCTACTGCTAATTATATCTGGGGAAATAAATCAAGTATTCTAGTTGGTGATTTTTTATTTAGTCAATCTTTTAAACAAATGATTAAAACCGAGAATTTAAAGGTTTTAGAGATATTAGCAAATATTTCTGCAAAAATAGCTGAAGCAGAGGTGTGGCAATTAGAACTTATCGGAAATTTAGATATTACATTTGATGAATATATAAGTTTAATTACAGCAAAAACTGCCAATCTTTTTTCTGCTGCATGCCTTTGTTCTTCAATACTTTCAAATGCCAATGTTAAACAACAAAATGCGCTAAATAATTTTGGATTAAACCTAGGTATATTATTTCAAATCAATGATGATATTAGAGATTATTTTTGCAAGTCTGAAGAATTAGGTAAAGATCCTGGGAGTGATTTTTTTGAAAATAAAATAACACTACCAGTAATTCTTATATTAAATCTCGCTGATGCCAAAGATTTAAAAGAGATTAGAGATATTTTCACTCAAGATGATAAGACCAATCAACATTTTACTCAATTAATGGAATTTTTTGATAGGTATCAAATAAAACATAAGTGCTATAAAATCCTAAATAATTTTATACAAAAAGGGATTAAAGATTTTGATTGTATACAAGATTCAAAATTTAAAAAATATTTTGTCAATTTAATAAATAGCTATGGAAATTTGAAATAAAACAACCCATATATTAAATCACTCCTACAATTTCATTTATATCTCTTTCAGAATACAATACTTCATATACATACTGACATATTGGCATTATAACACCCAATGATTTTGAAATATTATATATCGATTTTGCAGTATAATAACCCTCTACTACAACCTCATCTAAATTTAATCTCTGTTTATTTGTTGCAAGATTAAATCCAAAGTTTGTATTTCGTGACGTTAAACTATAGGAAGTCAACAACAAATCACCCAAACCAGCCAATGAGTAAACTGTTGATCTATTACCCCCTAATGATTTAACTAGTCTCTCTAGTTCATTAAGAGAAAATACAAATAAAGCTGAAACAAAATTTTCTCCTAAATTCAGTCCTTTGGCTATCCCTAGTGCAATTGCTATAACATTTTTTACTGCACCACATATTTCAACCCCAACTACATCTGTTGAAATTTCTGTCTTAAAGTAAGATGTGTCAAATATAGATTGCAAATTTTGTAATAAATTTTTATTTTTTGAAGCAATTAATGTTTTAGCAAATTTTTGATAGGCTATTTCTTTGGCAAAATTAGGACCAGAAAGTACAGCAATATTTGCATCTGGAAAATTTTCTTCACATATCTGCGATGGAAATCTCAAATTTTTATTTTCAATCCCTTTAGAGCAAATCACAATATTTTCTAATTTAGTTACTGCGTTAATTTTTTTAAAAAACTGTTCTAACGATTTAACAGGAATTGCAATAATACCAGTATTTATATTTTTAATGCTTTTTAAATTATCAATAGCTGTAATATTTTCTGGTAAACTGATATCGCCTAATTTTGCGTAACTGGTATGCTTTTGATTAATTTCTTTGACGAGCTCAGAATCTCTTAAATATATAAATACTTGTTCAACATTTTGAGAAATAGTTTTTGCCAAAGCTGTTCCCCAAGATCCCCCGCCAAATACAACTATGTTTTCTAAATTTTTATTCATAAAAAGAAAAATCCTCAATTACAATATCTACTTTATCTTCATTAAAGAAATTAGGTTGTAAATACCCAACTAAATTAATTTTTTTACCTATACCCTTAAGCAAATCCTTACCATATTTACTACTGGTGCCATTAAACAATACACATTTGATACTTTTTGATGAATCATCATGCACACCATCTTTAATAATAAGAGTTATATGATTAGCAGCCATTGTCCAAACTTTACATATTATTGCATCAGAAATCATAAATCTTGGTTTTTCATTCCCTTGACCAAATGGTTCTGCTATTTTTAAATCATTAAATAACTCACTATTTACACTACCTACTGAAATTAAAGCATCAATTTTCAAAACTTTAGCCTCTTTATAAACTTTTTCACGATTATCATTTTTTAATACTCTTGATAATAAAAATTCATAAAATTTCTCAATTTTCCCTTCTTCAATACTAAATCCTCCGGCCATTTCATGACCACCACCTTCGATTAAAATCCCTTCTTCCTTTGCTATTGTAATATTTTTACCTATATCAATTCCTTGAATAGATCTTGCTGAACCCTTCCCAATTCCATCATTTAGTGATATAATTACAACTGGCTTCTGATATTTTTCTTTTATCTTACTGGCTAAAATTCCCAAAACACCGTAATGCCAATCCTTTCCATATACTAATATAACGCTATTTTCATCAAAATTATTTTGCTTTATATTATCTAACGCCTCTTCTAGAATTATGCTTTCAATACTTTTTCTTTGTTGATTGTATTTTTCTAAACTCATAGCAGAATCATAGGCTTCTTGATAAGAGTCAGTTGATAATAAAATAGAACCTAAATAACCTTTCCCAACTCTTCCACCTGCATTAATTCTCGGCCCATATATATATCCTAAATGATAAGATTCGGACTTTTTATTTACATTGGCACAATCAGCCAACACCTTTAATCCTAAGTTTTTTTTCTTATTTATTAATCTTAAGCCGTGCTGTACAAAAGCTCTATTAATATCTATTAGTGGCATAACATCACACACCGTTCCAAGAGCAACAAGGTCTAGATACTCCATTATATCAGGCTCTACTATGTTTTTTTCTTGAAAATACCCATTTTGTCTCAACACACTCCTAACTGCAGTAACAACAAAAAAAACAACCCCAACAGCTGCAATATTTTTGAATTGGAAATTCTCATCTAGCCTGTTAGGATTAACAACTGCATATGATTCTGGCAATTTGTCTTGAGCTAAGTGATGATCAACAACAATAACATCCACTCCTCTATCCTTGGCATATTCAATTGGTTCAAATGCTACAGTACCGCAATCAACCGTGATTATCAAATCATTACCTTCATCAATAAGTTTTTTAAATGCTTCTTTGTTTGGCCCGTACCCTTCTTTAAATCGACATGGTATATATACAGTTGCATCTAGGCCAAGGGCATAAAAAAATCTTTTTAGTACAGCGGAGGAAGTTGCACCATCAACATCATAATCTGCATAAATCACTACTTTCTTTTTTTCTTGTATTGATTTAGCAATTCTATTGGCTGCTTTATCCATATCTTTTAACAAGAATGGATCTGGCATTAAATTCTTAATTTTGGGATATAAAAAATTTTGCACAGACTCAATATCATTAATACTCCTATTTAATAATACCCTAGCCACAACATCACTTATGCCAAATTTTTGTATAAATAGTAGCACATCTTTTTCACTTGGCTCTTGTAACTTCCAATGCAAATTTTTATATGAATTTCTCACATTATAATTTTTTTTATTACTATCCATATATTTTATGCATTTACAAAATACTAATTTTCAATAAAAATAGCACATAAAAATATTTAACCAATAAAAGAAAAGGATATTGTTAAAATATAAAATCATTATTGAGTACGAAGGTACAAACTATCATGGTTGGCAAAATCAAAAAGATTTAAAAACTATCCAAGGGGAAATTGAATATGCACTTTTTAAATTAACCAAAAAAAATATTGCTATCTATGGAGCCAGCAGGACTGATGCTGGGGTTCATGCATTTGGTCAAGTTGCACACTTTCAACTAGAAGAGTGCTATGAAATTTATGAAATACAAAATGCCATAAACCACTACCTTAAACCGGAAAAAATTTCTATTATCAATATTGAAAAAGTAGATATAGATTTTCATTCAAGATTTTCAAATAAAACTAAGCAATATGTATATAAAATTATAAATAGAAAATCTCCTCTGACGTTGCATAAGTATCGCGCCTGGCACATAATGACTCCGCTTGATATCAATAATATGATAGAAGCATCAAAACACTTAATTGGAACTTTTGATTTTACTAGTTTTAGATCAGCTGGATGTCAATCTAATTCGCCTGTAAAGACTATAAATTCAATAGAATTTGAGAATAATAACAACACCATCTCTATAGTATTTAATGCAAAATCTTTCTTATACAATCAAATCAGAATTATGGTGGGAACATTAAAAGATTTTGGAGCAAAAGAAATTTGCCCTTCTCAGATGTCAAAAATTATTGATGCAAAAAATCGCAAACTTGCTGGTGAAACCGCACCTAGCTGTGGCTTATATTTAAATAAAATATTTTATTACTAGAATTTTGCTATAAAAATAATTGCAACTTGAAGATATTAGGATGAGAAATCAAAAATCTCTCTCACCCCAATTAAAAATTTAAAATCCTACTCCACTAGTGAAATTTATAGATCCTCATGGTATGATTCATCTTGATTTAATTCTTCAGGAGCTTGACCCTTTGGAGGTCCAGGAAAATTAACCGTAGCAGAAGAAGGATCATCTTTACTTACTTCAATCACTATTCCTTCAGCTACTGGATTATAAGGTTTAACCATTGGATATTTAATATAAATACTCTCTTTTATTCCATTAAATTCAACTTCAAAAGGACTTGCAACATCACTTAGTGTTGCTGGCGTACCAGGTTTAATTACTTCGTCATCATATTTTAGGTCATAAAAAGCACCAAGTTTGTTTTCCCCTAGATTAACCGTAATTGTGTATTTAGTAGAATCTGTGTAAGGATCTGGTAATTCTGTACCACTCATATCCCCTATTGTTACTGAAACCTTACCAATATCATTTACATTAGGACAGTGCAATGTACCATCTTCATGCAAAGCATCTCCATATGCAAAGGTATATATAACTTCTTTAAAGCTAGAAAAAGCTTTAGAGTATAAGTCATACCATGGTCCACCTTCTGCTTTTAAATTAGGATTTTTTTGGTAAAATTTCCCCTCACTCTTTTTATCTATAAAATACTTCAAATTTAATAAAGCGCCGTCTTTTGCTGGCAACAACCCTGATATGAATGCTGCTGTAAGCTCTTTTACTATTATTACACCCACTGTATGATTGGGGAAATTAAACGAGCCTTGGCCTCCTGCAAAAAAGGATTGTGTATCTGGCTTACTTATTTCGAGTGTAAATTCATCATCCGTATTACTAAACGTAAACTTATCCCCCTCTACATATCCTTCAAAAATATACCCTTTGTGTAACTTATCCTTAAAATCAGGATCATCCTTAAGTATACCACAATCTATCTTTACTCTATTGCATTTATAATAATCCCACACTGCATCAATATAATTAATTCCAAATTTTTTGTCAGATAAATAGTCAGTGAAAAATGTAGGATTTGAACCAGGGCCTGTGTTTACCATAGCCTTACCTGGAGCCATAATTCTAAGAACTGAGCTGCTTTCATCAAACTTTAAGAATAATTTACTCCATTCCTCAGATGATTCATTTGATGAAAATTGAGAAAAACTTCTTTCTACACTTTTAAGTACATCTGACCTCGTTTGAGTTAGTCCAGATTCTTTAAAGCTTGAGGTTGAATTTTGTGCATAAATTCTGATAGGCATTGCAAAAAAATCAACAGCAGTTGGGTTTATATACAAACCATCATCACCATATGAAAATTCAAATTTATCATAAATAGTATAGTAATTTAAATCCCTAGTTTTAAACCCATTTGGATCAACAATTGCTATTTTTTCAGAATTAGAAGAATCAATATACAATTTCAAAGGATACTTCATAGATACATATATTCTTCCTGAGTACATTTGCGTTAGATTGAATACAAAATTTCCATCAGAGTTTTTTTGTAAATCTGATAAGGCATAAGAATAATCTGATGAATCTGTTTGCGCTGTAACCGCTTCACAAACTCCTATGTCATTATTAATTTTAACTAAACATTGCTTACCATCAGTATTAGTTGCCTTTGCTATTATATAAATACTAGAATCTTCAATAATTTTTGCCTTATTAATGAATTCAATAGAAAAAGTAGGTAAATCAGTCATTTTTAATTCTCAAATATATTACTACCTTGGATGGTAGTGCAATGCAAATAGCATTGTCAACATTTATCAAAACTATCACCATATATACTTAAGATTGTGATTGATTTAAAGTTTATCAATTTTAATGGCTCTGTTGCATCTATTAAAAGCTTTATTATTTAAAAAGGTAATCATCTCAATTAAAAATTTTTAAAATTCAAACATTTTTTTGAGTTTGCAACAAAGCCTTTTAGAAGTAGTAAGAGGCTCTAACACGGCAATACTTATTTTCAATGAAATATACTTGTATACAAATAAATATGGATGTACCATCAAAATTTAATAACAATTATTCGAGGTGTTTGATGGCTAAAAATAATTATAAAATATTATCAATAGATGGCGGTGGTATAAAGGGGATAATTCCCGCATGCTTTCTGAAAGAGTTTGTCAAGGAAACAGGAAAGGAAATTAACGAATATTTTGATCATGTCGTGGGAACCTCTGCAGGAAGTATTATTGCATCCGCACTTTTGATTCCTAATGCTGAGGGAGGAGCGAAATATTCTGCATCGGATGTTTGTTCTATCTTTTTAGATGCAAAAGATTGGTGCCAAACCAGTGAGGAGCATAAATTAGAATCACACGACGGGTTAGTTGCTCCAAAATATGAAACTAATAACATATATAATGTAGTAAAAGAAATCGCTACAGATTCAAAGTTGAGCGAAACATTAAAGCCCCTTAGCGTTCTTTCATACTCTCTAAATAACTCAGCACCGCATATATGGTCTACATATTCAGCAAAAAACGACCCTAATAAAGATTTCTATGTTAAAGATGCAGTGGAAGCGTCCATTGCATATCCTACGGCTTTTGCACCTAAAAAAACCGTTGGACCTGATGGTAAGATTTATTATGATGTAGATGGTGGAGTATATGCTAAAAACCCTGCCCTGTTTACAGTTACAGATTTTCTAAAACATAACAATAGTTTCAGTGCATCAGATTTGCAAATTTTGTCTTTAGGCACAGGAAAAGAAAAAACGTCTAATATTATGGATAAAATGAGTGGTTACGGAGAAGTTGACTGGAAGACAAAACAACACTTATTCCTCTCTCTTGTGCTTCAAGCTACATCTTCTGCAAGTGAAATTGAAGCTTCGGAAATTTTTCCACATTATCATAGACTAAACCCAGATCTCCCTGCGTCATTATCAAATATGTGCAATGAGTCTAGTGACAATAAAGAAGCATTATTAAAGCTCTCTGAGGATTATTTCACACAAATCAGAGATCAAGTGAGGAGTATTGTAAAAGAAATGGATGGTCATGAAGCACACGATAATTTCAACACCGAGCTGTAAGATTTAGTATCAATTAACTGGTTTTGTCGCAGTAATTGAAAAAAAAGCTGTTTGTATCGCATAATCTGAGTACTTTTTTGACTTTCAACACGGTGTCAAAGTTACTTGTTAAAAATACAATTTTTTAATCACAGGTAATTTCGACACCGTCAAGTTAACTAAAAAAAGCAAAGTTTTATATTTTTTAATCTCTGTACAATAGGTAAAACGGATTATACTTGGGTTGTTCCGGCAACTATAATTAGAAAAATAAGTTAACTTGACGGTGCCCTTCGAATTTATGATATTTTTATTTGACTTTTAAGACGGTATCAGAACCGGAATTATCCTCATTTATCTATAACATCCAAGTTCATATACTCATATCTCATCGGTAAAAAGCATATACAAAGTACTCGCAAAAACATAGGTATTAACTTCAGAAACATCGATGTCTTCTACCTCTAGCAAGGAGGGAAGCATAGAGTCTACAAACATACGTATGTTTAACTCCACTTCCATATCTTCTATGAGTTCTGAAGAGTCAGTACATTGACAACATCTCCCTATTTCATCGTGAAATAAAGTTACATCAACATCCTTTAAATTAGTTAACAAAGATTTTTTATCTTGATATTCGCATAACATCGTTAGCTTATCTAAAAAATCTTCTTTGACAAATACTCCCTCTAGTATATTAGTTTTAGTTGTTTCACGTAGATTATAAAGTCTAGAATAATCTATTTTTCCTAAACTAAAATTACTGCAATAACTAGAACATAGCGAGCGAATGGAATCAAAGTCATAATTAGGATTACTCATACACAAACTCCATACATATATTATGTTCATCATATTCCGTAGTGATCTTACTAATATGAAAATAAAAACTTGGTGTTTTTACAATATCTTCATTTTTTACTACCGAATTATCACCACATTCTTTGTACAAATTGGATAGCATCACAGTTCCTGTTATACACTTTCTCTCATTACCCATCACACTTGGATCAATACATTTACTTAGTAGTAAGCATAAACCCTCTTTGTATACCTCAGATGGTAGATCACTCAACTTGCTCGGAGTGTATTCATCATGCCTTTCAAACAACGCAGTTAACACTTTACAAGCATTATCTTGATATTTTGTTTCAACATAAAAATGTACCTTATTATTTGGAACATTAGGAATTAATAAGGAGGTGGTAAGATTCATCATGTGTAACACGGAAAGAGGTAGGGTACTAGCATCAATATTATTTATAGTCACTTCCTCATTATTCGGCTTGCACTCCAAGTTAGTTGAGTATTTCTGCAGATTTAATTGAGCATTAAAGTAAAGAATAGTATTAACGTTAACTATACTTTCACCTGAGATAGTTTTTATAACTATTGAACCCGACTCCTTCTTGCATAAATAAGATAATTCAGCAAGAAACACACCCGTACTATTTAGAGCCTTTAAAGTCGGAGGTATCTCTTGTTTATTAGCTTTAAAAATATGCTTATTATTATAAACCGAATGAAATAAAAGTACTTTATCAGTGATATTTATTTCATAAAAGGTATTAAATACGTAATTAATTAGACTATCAACTGTTGAAGTACCGTAGTTACCTTTCACCGTATAATGCGAATCTTTTTTTATTAATAGCCAGACAGCTAAAGCCGAAGCCATCGATCTTTTTGTTATTATCACCATTCACTGTCACCGCCTCTTCAATTTTTTTAAAAAAAGCTGGGAGGGCGAAATTCTTCATAAATAAGTTTCCTGACATAACCGCGTCTGTAAGGGTATTTGATTTGTTTTTGAATATCTCCGTCAGTGAGGGCGCTTGCTTTATAGATTTGAGAAAACCATAACGGTTAAAGATTTTTCCCAAAATCTTCCAGGAATTGATGTCTAATGTGGCAGACTCAGACTCACCCGTTGCTCCTAAGACGCTTTCAATAAATTCAAAAAAGTTATCAATGTAATCCCTATTTTTTCCTATACTAATAAAGCTAATATATTTATCACGTATCTCTTTTTCATCCATATACGAAAAAGTGCAACTCGGCTGTTTCGTAACCCCCTTTACCCACATGGCAAACCATTGAAATTCCTTCTCTCCTCCTACCTTCTTCATCTGCTGAACAAAATCATCATAGCCTGGATGATTTGTTTTAAATAGATTATTATGCCACTTAATATCGCTCCCTATATTAATACTACCCTTAAAACGGAGAGTGTCATAACAATTTAAATTTTTCTCAGAGCCCCATGAACTATGTAGGTCCTGATGCTTTATATTATCTGCAGTATGCTTTTGTTGCACAGAAACTATAGGAATATGTGACGTCTGACCATGATTATTATACCCACCATGATTTGAATGTGTATCTTGATGCTTTTGAGGTGTACTAGAAGTACTATGGGAAGCCTTATGATTAGTACTATTTAGTGCTTTATTAGTATTTCCTTGTATCTCGCCCTTATTGATTTTTTTCATGTGTGCGAGACATAGGCACTTTTTCCTTTTCTATGAACCTTGATACCCCGTCTAACCCCTGCTGATGATCAGGCGTTATAGGTTGTTCATTTTTATGAGACGTAAAAGAATGTTCTTGTGATGCAAACGTTATTTGCCTGTCTGATTCAACTAATCCTTGAAGCTTACGTATTTCATCTGGATTTGATAATTTACTTATCCACTTCTCTACAGTATTTCCAAGTAGCTCTATAGCTGTGCTTTCATATTTATCTAGATGCTCTTTGAGAGCTTGACCAATAACAACAGCTTTATTTTTATATTTTAATTTTATGGATGATTTTGTCATAACTTCTATCATTATAATTCTACTACTTGGGTAGACTATATGATATAATTCTTAAATGCAATTATAAATTGTGCAATGTACAAGTTTAGATAACTTGATCAACCCTGATATTGTTAAAGGCCTGGTGGGTGGGCAGCTATAAAAACGGCAAAATGAAGTATTATGACATTGGATAATTCATCCTTACAGCAGCACCGTCATGTATCTTGAAAAAGCAAGAATAAATGGTAAATTGCAAACTTTTCTCATTTTTTTAAATTAATAAAGAAATCCTTTTCAAAAAATGAGTAAAATTCAATATTTTAGAGAAATTAATAATATTATTGAGTGCAAAGTACGCCAAAAGCACAACTAAGGTGTTTGAAGTGATGTGGTTGTTTTGTTGTATGTGAGTAATAATGATGGTGCCGAAGGGGAGAATTGAACTCCCGACCTACTGATTACGAATCAGTTGCACTACCTCTGTGCTACTTCGGCAAAACAAGTAACAGAAAATTTTTTAAATAGACAATAAAATATTAACCTTAATCCACTATAATAGCCATACCGATATAATTATCAGTAATGGCTTTTTTTAGCTTTTTAAATTCTTCCGTTATAATTTCTTCATTTTTGATGAATGATTTCTTAAATACTGCATTATCAGTTATAACAGTATCTTTATTGATGCACTTTGCAGTTCTATTTAGTTTTATCCACGTGGTATCAATATCAAAATTCAGACCTTTCGTGTTTTTTATGCACTTAGATTTCATGACGGTTCTTACGTTATATACCCTAGGGGTACCAATGTAAAAATCGATTTTATTGTCCTCAATGGCATCATTAACAAATTCCAAAAATCTTTATCTTAATCTTAACCCCTTCCCTAAATTTGTGTGGAACAATAAGTCATTGGTTTTATACTCAACTCTGAATTTTATATCTTTAACAATTCTTGATTCTAACTTTGGTATTTTTGCACTTATTCTATCTTTTGGGCTAACAATTTTATAGCCATTTGCAATCATAAAGAATGTGTCTTCTAAACGTCTTTTAGAGTAAACTTTCCCCAAACCATTAAAATGCCAAAAACTTTGTCCACTCAGATTTGCATCAAACACAACATCAACACTGACATTATCTTTATCAATCAGATATTCCTTAGTTATAAAATTTTTAGATTTAGCTGAATGAATCGCAGGTATTTTTTCATACTTAGCCTCTTTTTCAGAAATTACTAAAGCCATTCTATCAGCAATATCCGGAAATATTCCATTTGCCATGCTTACAAAATTGGTGGGGTCTAACCAATATACATTCCCACTTTTGCTTCTTACCTTAAGCATCATATGATTAAATTGCCAAAATGGAATTTGAGATCTAAATTCAGGATAAATCTCACCTCTGTAAACCAAAACTATATCCACATTGTATCCAAGTTTTTTAAGTATAGCGCCTGTTGTAAATGAGAAATCCTTACAATCACCATATTGAGTCTTAGCAACTTCACTTAAATCTCTGGGGAAAACATTGCCAGAAATAGTACGCCTATCCATTAAATATTGTATTCTATCATTCAAACTATATGTAATGTAATTTATCTGATTAACCTCACCCTTTTGTTGTTTAGCTCCTTCGTAAATTTTTTCAAAATCAGCAGGTAATTTTTGATTGATTGTTTTTAGGTATTTATCAATAAATTTTCCATGCATTCCTTGCCATGTATTTTCACTTGTGATAGCCACCCAAGTAAGGTGCTTAGGGTTAATATCACCATCTCTAGGCTCATCAATCAAATCACTGATAAAGGGTTTTTTCAGATTAATTATAAGTTTTTTAGTGGGTTGATTTTTTTTATTATCACTTTTAATCTCTAATACACTGTTTGGATCATTAATAAGGCTATACAATGGAATTGCTGAATCTATTGTTACAGTACCATTTTCTAAATAACCTCCTTTCCCAAAAGAAAAGAAGTTGCCGAAATATTCTGGTATAGACTGATTGCTCACTTTAATTTTATACTTAAGATATATTTTTGCACCAACCACTACTTTTGGAAATGCAATTGATATTTGTCCATATTCTGCAATCGCATTTGCTTCACTCGCAAGTGGCTTATTTTCTATCTCTTTTGCTGTTACAATATATTTTTTACCTTCAAAAATTGTGTGCGCCTCTAAAATTTCTATTTTTTCTCTTTTAATATCGTATTGAAAAGTATACTTGGAATAATTTCCCCTACCCTGCTCTTTTAATATTTCCTCTAAAAATTCTACTGTAGATTCATAAGTATAATCTTTATTAACAAAGATATTAGAATTATTATAAATTGTTTTGATGGAGGAGTCTTGCAGAGTAGACCACCTTGCATGTAGGTTCGTGCTTAAAAAAGCTAAAATAAAACAACTTATTAAAATTCTTATCATATACTTCCCTTAATTAAATTAATGTTTATTTGATATTTTCATGAAAATATTTTTCGTATTTTCCCTCTTCGTCTTCAAAATCTTCTGCATTTTTTAATGCTTCTTTTTGCTCAGTAATATTGGGCCAAATATCAGAGTATTTTTTATTAATTTCCAACCATTTAATTAATTCACTAGATTCAGGCTTTATAGCGTCTACAGGGCATTCAGGTTCGCAAACACCACAATCAATACACTCTTCTGGATTAATTACAATCATGTTTTTCCCTTCATAAAAACAGTCTACAGGGCAAACCTCAACACAATCTGTAAATTTACATTTTATGCATTTATCTGTAACAACGTACGTCATGGTCAATTATTTCATTAATTTTTCTTGATTTAACTTTTATTAAGTGTATTAAATGTTATAACAAATTGATTTAAGGACATTATACTTATTTTGTTAACTAATAAAAGTATTATAACTAAGGTCCTAAACACTTTTGCGGATGTGGCGGAATTGGCAGACGCGCTAGACTTAGGATCTAGTGCCGCAAGGCGTGTGGGTTCAAGTCCCTCCATCCGCACCAAATAAAAAATTATTACTTAATGACCAAGATTTTAATTTCAATATCAGATTTTTATAAAGATGTTTCTAAAATTTTATTAAAATCAGCTATTTCAGTACTTAAAGAAAACAGTATAAATTACGAACAAATTATTGTTCCAGGTGCATTTGAATTGGCAAGCTCAATAAATATGGGGTTAGAGACGTTTGAATATAATGGAGTTATAGCATTAGGGTGTGTTGTAAAAGGAGAAACTTCTCATTATGACATAATCACACGTGAATGTGCCAGAGCCGTTCAGGATATATCTATTTATTATTCTATACCACTTGGGTTTGGTCTGTTAACAGTTAACAACTTAGAACAGGCATTAAATAGGGCAGAAAAATATGGTAAAAACGCTGCAAACGCTTGCGTTCAGATGATTAAAGTTAAAGAACAATTTATGATGTATAATGACAAAAGATATTCAAAATTCAACTGATAATTCTGAATATCTACCGCTTTATCCAACAAGAATCTTAATAGTGCAAACTATGTATTCTGTTGATATTTTAAATAAAAAAAAGGACATAGAGCAAATTTCATCGGACTACATTGAATATCACATTTCAAAGTATTCCAACCAAAACCTAGATAAAGAATTTTATTATAAATTATTGCATTTTATCATTGATAATCTTTCAAGTATTGATAACGCAATTAAGCTTAATTTAGGTGAAAAATGGAAATTAGAAAGATTGCCTAAGTTAGTACTGGCGATTTTAAGAGTTGGCGTTGGAGAAATATCAATTGATAAACATATAGAAATTGCTACCATCATTAATGATTACCTTCAAATTACAAAGTCCTTAAATCATTTAGAAGAATTAGGTTTTATAAATGGTATTTTAGATAAAATTGCACATGACATTTGCTCCAAAAACCAAATCCTGCAAACAGTCTAGCAAACTCTGTAAGGATTTTATATTTTTGCAATTAATTTTTCACTCCTTATTTACTACACCACAAACCATAAAAACACCTTTATCCGATCAATATATATATTAATCAATACTAAGATTTGCTAGTTAATATAACCTAGGTATAGTAGTTTTTTTATTTAAATGTCCGCTCATTTTAGGTAATATGTAGTATATAGGAAAGAAATGAGAGTCAAAGTGTGGTATTTAAAAGAACAAGATGTGCAATATACAGGCACAAACTCTAAACAATTTGATAAAATAGTTAGAGTTATTTTAGGAGGAAACGGTGATGAAATTGATTATAAAGTAGAGGGCACGAATCTGTTAATTACTGAGACATATCATAATATCGGAACAATCTCAGAAAAGATTAATGCATTGAAAGTAAGCGGTGCGCAACGTGTGTTAATTCCATATAGTTGTTCTGATCCTGCAAATCCTTTAAATTACTTCACAGGCCTTAAAGGTTATATGCCTAAAAGTATATATGATCTTATAAATCGAAGCTTACCTTATAACCACTATGTAATTTTGGATATTAGAATAGAGGATGATGGTAGAACTAGCATTACATTATATGACCCTGCACAGGGTAGTAGATTGGATAAAGATTTTATAATGAATCAGTTAAATGACTATAATAATTTTGCATACGAACAAATGGCGCTAGGATTGCAAGATTATCATGGTAATGATAGTGTAAACTGCGGAAAGTATATAATACTATTTATTCTTTATTTATCTAATTACGAAAAAAACAAAGGTCCATCGATGGATGATGGATTTCAGATTATTGATGATGATGGGCTGGAGCCATTAATCCGTAACTCAAATTTTTCTAAGATAAAGACCCTACTTTTTGATACATTACAAAAAATGATTCATTTAGATAACCAATCTATAAATGATCAGGTGGAAGCTATGGATAGTAAATCAGTAATGAATGGCAATGACGAATTTGAAATAATTGAAGATATAGCTGCAGAGCAATTAGAAGCAATGAGACTTATAGAAAAAAGAAACATTATGGATTTACAGAAAATTTCCTTTAATATTGAGAATGTTTTAGGTTTTTTGGATCAGAAACCTAAACATGCTGATAAAATTAAAACTGAGAAGAACATTATAAAAGGTAAAATCCATCGTTAAAAGTATATGCACCGGACATAATGCAAGAGTAAAGGGTTTACTTCAGGAGCATATGACCCGAATAATAGCCTAGCTCTATGATTATTATATCTCATGAGGAAGATTTTCTGGAGGAAATTAGCACTGATCATATTTATACAATAGTTAATAGTAGAATAATTATTTAATGATCATCTTCTTGATCATAAAGATGTAAAATATTGCTGATACGATCTTTCAAAGCCTCTTTTGCACGAAGCGATGCATATGTATCTTGCTTGTCTTCATCTGCAATTAAATAAGTAAACGTAATTGTTTTTTTATCTTTACGGATAAAACCTACAAACCAGCCAACTTGCCTGTTTTTAATCTTATTACTATCATCATCTAACTGTGAGCCATTACCAGTTTTTCCATAAAGTTCCCAGCCATTAGGCAAGAGTTCCAGATATAGAATATTTTTGGTTTTTATTTGCGCATCAGCACTCACAGAAAGTTTATTTGCTACAAGCTTGTTAATAAAATTAATTTGCTCTTTAGGAGAAATAGCAAGTGAACTTGATAGCCAGCAATTGGTCAAGCCATTATTCATGCCTTTATTGCCAGATGTATCCTGATTACCATAATTAAGACGCTCAGTATATTCAATTAATCTCTCCATGCCTAGTTTTTTCGTAATAATTTGCGAGTACCAAACACAACTATTTGCTAGCCATAATTTTGGATTATGTGGTTGCTTCCAGCGGTCCAGCCAATCTACATAGACAGGTTTAAAATTCCAAGTGGGATGCGTTTCATCAATTAATATACCAGAATCAAAACCCATCAAGCTAATTGCAATTTTAAAAGTAGAGGCAGGCGTGTAGCGCTTATCACATTCTCCCTCGTTATAAATAATTCGGTCGTTTTTAGATGCTATAAAACAATCTTTAGCATTTGCATTACTTATAAAGGTTAGCACGCAAAACATCAAATATAGTATTTTAAAATAATTCATTTAATTCTCATTATTAATTAATCGCTTTTTATTTTTAGTGATTTTTTACAAATAAAGATTTATGCAGGTATTCATCTGATTGCATTTCATATATCCTGGAAATAGTTCTCTCAAATTCAGCTCGATGAATTTTTCCAATATATAGTTTATCTAATTCAGTTTCTGCAGAAAAAATTCCTACGATTTTCTTATCGTACATACAATCAATTAAAGTAATAAATCTCAATGCTTCATTGTGATTCTCAAATTTCAATTGCGGGATTTTTTCAATTATTATCATAGTAAAATATTTGCATAAAGCTATGTAATCGGTTGATCCTAGATTTTTTAAACATAACTCATCAAATGTAAATCTCGCAACTTTGCCATCACTTCTATTGATATATAGATATCTGCTTTCTGATATTTTAATTTTTGTTTTTATATAGTCTTCTACCCTAAGAAAACTATTAATCAATAATTGGAATTTTTCTTCATTATGTGGGTGCATAAATAACTTAAATTCCTTCAAACTTTCTTTTCTAAAATCTATTAATGTATCCAAATTAAAAATCTCTATTTTTTCTAAAAGTAACTCAATAAAAGGATATATATATTCTCTCTTAAGACCGTTTTTATAAATTTCCTGAGGTTTAGAATTTGAGGTAAGAAAAATATAAGTACCATTAGCAATCAATTCTGTAAAAATCTTTGATAGTAACATTGCATCTGCGATGTTGTTTACTTGAAACTCATCTAAATACAGAACTTTATATTTTTGTGAAATATCTTTCGCAAGTTTAGCAACTTTATCAGCAATATTTTTTTGTTGATTGAGATCATTTATTTTTTCGTGACAATCCAACATAAATTCATGAAAATGTTGCTTGCGCTTATTATTTATTTTTAGGCTATTATAAAATATATTAAAGATAAACGTTTTACCTCTACCAACTTTACCCCATAAATACACGCCATGCTTTTTAGATGATTTTTTACTGAATAATTTGTAAATTAAATTTTTTGAATTTTCAATTTGAGAGATATAACTAGTCAGTAACTCAATTAACGCTAATTGGTTTATATCCTTTTTATATCCATTAGTTGATATATATTTCTCATAAGAATCTTTTAGCATTATTGCATTAGCATTCCACCGTTAACGCTTAATGTGTGTCCTGTTATATATGAGCTTTCATTAGATGCAAGAAACAAAACAGCACTTGCCACATCTTCAGGCATTCCAATTCTCTTTGCGGGAATGTGTGCTACTATAGAGCTTTTAATATCATCACTTAAAACTTCTGTCATTGGAGTGTCAATATAGCCAGGAGCAACGCAATTGATTGTTATTCCTCTAGCTGCAACTTCTTTAGCAATAGATTTTGACATTGCTATTATCCCAGCTTTACTTGCAGCATAATTTGACTGGCCAGCATTCCCACCTAAACCAATAATGGAGGAAATATTAATAATTCTGCCGTACCTTCTTTTCATCATAGATTTTATTGCAGCTCTATTTAGTTTAAATGTAGATGTTAGGTTCATTTTAATAACCATATCCCAGTCTTCATCTTTAAGTCTAAGTGCTAAATTATCTTTTGTGATTCCTGCATTACATACTAAAATATCAATATTCCCAAATTGCTTCTCTGCATTTTCAATTAAAGAATTGATTTGTAAGTCATCGTTAAAATCACAAATAAGTGAGTATACTTTGTCACCTAATTCCTGTTTTAAGTTTTGCAATTTTTCCTCATTTCTGCCCACCATAATCACTTTAGCACCTTGATTGGCTAATATTTTTACAACGGATTGCCCTATACCGCCTGTTGCACCAGTAACTAAAGCAAGTTTATCTTTTAGATTAAACATAAAGTACTCCTTATTTTAAATAATTTTCAATGTCAGGTAATGATTGTATATTATAAACTTCTGCATCTGGATAATCTCTTTTTATAAGATTTGTTAAAACTTTTCCTGGTCCGAGTTCAGCAAATTTTCGAATTCCTTTTTCATGATACATTTTAGCAATAGTTTCACGCCATCTCACTTTGCCTTCAATTTGCTTTACTAGTGAACCTCTAATGTCACTGTCTGAATTGTAAATATCCACAGAATAGTTTGCAATTATGTCAATTTTCGGAGATTGAAAATTATATTTTTCTAATTCTTCTTTCATAATCAAGGTTGCCTCTTTCATTAAACTGCAATGAAAAGGTGTACTTACTGGGAGTTGTATAGCTTTTCTAATATTTAAATCCTTAATTAAGTTATTGATATTTTCAAAAGCTTCTTTGCTACCACTAAGTATAATTTGTCCACCACCATTATCATTGGCAATTTCACAAATACCATTTTGCGAAAGTATCGAACAAATTTTTTCCGCAACAACTTCATCTCCACCAATTAGTGCATACATCACTCCTTCGCCAATAGGCACCGCTTTTTGCATTGCATTTCCCCTTGCACGCAGTATTTTTGCTGTATCACTCAATTTTAACGTTTCAGCAACACACAAAGCACTATATTCCCCAAGAGAATGACCTGCAGAAATAGAGCACAGCTCTGTAATATTGTTATTTGAAAGTGAATTCATAACTCTAAAAACAGCAACTGACGTAGCCATAATTGCAGGTTGAGTATTGCTTGTAATTTTTAAAGTCTCAGCATCACCACTAAATATGATTTCTGTAAGCTTTTGCTTCAAAGCATCATTTACAGTTTCATAAACTTCTTTTGCTTCATTGGAATTTTCATATAGCTCTTTCCCCATTCCTATGAATTGCGAACCTTGTCCAGGAAATAAAAAAGCTGTCTTCATAATATAATATATGCATAATTTAAAGAACACATGTTAGATTAATTTGCCAGATTATTCTATATTTTTTTAGAAATTGACAAAAGGGAATGTATTAAAAATAAATATTCCTCATTTCTGATTCAAAAATATATTGCAAAATTCAGACCATTCTCTTTTAGACATCCCACTATCCTCTTGAGATAATTGTTTACCTTTTAGCATTTTTTTCAAAATCTCAACTCCTGTCTTTGAAATATTTACAGAATCTTT
>Ga0114932_10002269_pt1 | contig 20478 bp, 15 predicted proteins | sample 2SBtaG_2_FD_87286 | JGI IMG/M metagenome (GOLD analysis project Ga0114932, IMG submission 87286) | Deep subsurface microbial communities from Kolumbo volcano to uncover new lineages of life (NeLLi) - 2SBTROV12_ACTIVE470 metaG | ecosystem: Environmental > Aquatic > Marine > Volcanic ... | reverse complement strand
TCGCCAGGGCGGGCAGTGATATCAGTATCATCGATAGCGATGACAATGGTAGCGAGACGGTGACATTAAATGGTGATGCCTCGAGTGATTCGGATGGCACGATTGTCAGTTATCGCTGGAAGAATGGCGCTACAGAACTCGGCAGTGGCTCGGAGATATCGCCGTCCATAGCGGTGGGCACCCATACGGTCACGCTGACGGTGGAAGATGACCGTGGCTGGACGGACAGTGATACCGTTCAGGTGATTGTGACATCACCGTCCGGATCATCCGGCAGTGGTGAAGAGATTAATATTTCTCCTGTTGCGGAGGCTGGATATAGTCAAACAACTATTGATTTTGATGATAATCGTGTTGAGCTTATAACGCTTGACGGCAGTGGGTCTCAAGATTATGACGGTAATATTACAGATTACTCCTGGACAGATGAAGCCGGAACAGTTTTATCAACGGAAATATCGCTAAGTATTTCATTAGGGCTTGGTACACACATTATTACACTCACTGTCAGCGACAACCTGGGTGCAAGCGGTCGTGATACGGTAGCGATTACGATTAATGAATATTCGGCGGACGTATGTACGTCTCTGTCCACTGCAGGAGGTGGTGGGGCTGCCGCAGCTGTCGCTACCGCAGTGAACACTCATTTAGCCGCAGATTGGTCAGCCCTTGATAATCTGGCAGCCGGTCAGTGGTATGAGATTAAGGGATCCCAGTTATCGAAGGTACTACCTAGTCCTCTACCTAGTGGGAACAGCGGTTCACGATCAATAATGAGCGGCTGGAGTGGTGGTGCGTATGATATGGTTAACGATCGACTCATGGTATTTGGTGGTGGCCATGCGGATTATTCAGGTAATGAAGTCTACGCATTTGATGTAAATACATTAGCGTGGAATCGCCTGAGTAACCCTTCATCTCCTTCAAATGCTTATCGATATCAGGACGGTACACCAACGTCTCGTCATACGTACGATTCACTAAAATACGTTCCTTCTTTGAATTCAATGTGCTCGTTTGGAGTGGGATCAAGATGGGAGGACGGCAGTCCTGGAAGCAAATCCGATTGTTTTAATGTTGGTACGGGTCGTTGGTATCAAATTCCTTCTGTACCGGGAAATTCGGGTCCCGGACAAAAAACCGCATATGATCCAAACACCGGTCTGATATACCATCATGGTGGAAGTGCAAAAAATACAGGAATTAGTGTATTTGATCCCTCCGTAAAAAGGTGGATAGAAACTTATGATGGGCGTGATTTTATAGCTACTAATTCTACAGCTGCTTTCGATCCAAAGCGCAATAAGATGATCGTGATTGGTAGTGGTGTTTCTTTTGTGTGGGATTTTGCCGCTGGATCGTATGTAGCGGAACCCTTTAGTACATCGGGTGCAAACGACATAGTAAATGCTGCGGCACCCGGGCTTGTATATGATCCGACGATCGATCGATTTGTAGCCTGGCATGGTGGTGGCAAGGTTTATACGCTGAATATGGACACTCGTAAATGGAGTCAGGTTTCATTGACGAACAGCGTCAGGCCTGGAGCTGCGCAAAGTGCCGGCACCTACGGACGTTTCCAGTATATTGTCTCCAAAAACCTTTATGTTGCTGTCAATGCAACCGATAAAAACGTGTTCTTTTTTAGACTAAAGGCCGGATCAGGCAGCGGAGGTGGTTCCGGCGGTGGAACTGAAATCTGTAGTCCTGGGAATAGCCCACCAACAGCCAATTCTGGTAGAGACATTCTAGTAACAGATACAGATGCTACAGGCTTTGAAAGCGTTTATTTGAATGCTTCGAACTCCAGTGATTCTGATGGGTCAATTATCAGTTATAGCTGGACTGAAAATGGCAACTTGATTTCTACTGAAAAATCAGAACAGGTATTGCTGGATGTTGGCGAGCATTATTTGGTATTAACCGTTGTTGATGAGGATGGTGCAAGTAGTTCAGATACTTTGACTGTAACGGTAAAGGCTGCTGGTAGTGGTAGTGGCAATGCGATTCCGGTCGCGGTTATTTCTGTCGGCGATACGGCGCAAGTGGGCAATACTGTAGTTGCTTCGGGTGCAAAGAGTTCAGATGCGAATGGTAGCGGTTTAGGTTATAGCTGGCAGTTACAGGTTCCATCTGGCAGCGCCTCGTTGTTAACTAATAAAGATGACGTAACAGTCTCATTTATACCGGATATTGCAGGCAACTATCAGTTGAACCTGGTGGTTAATGATGGAACGGATCCAAGTAAAGTCGCGAAAGCCACGATTCGGGTCACGGACGAGACCGTAGGTGAGGGTTTAACTGCCCTTTGGAAATTAGACGAACCTTCGGGTTCTGTGGCGACGGATAGTATTGGTAGTCACCATGGAAATTTGATGAATGGTGCGAAGTGGATACCAGATGCCGGTTATTACGGTGGTGCGCTGAATTTTGATGGGTTGGACGACTATGTCGATCTGAAAAATATGGACGCCCCGAATGGAATCGGGTTGAGTATTAGTTTGTGGTACAACGCTGATACGTTTGAGAATAATCCGGATGCCAGATTTATTTCAAAAGCGAAAGGTGTGCACGAGAGTGCTCATAATTGGATGTTAAGTACATACGAAGCAACATCGTTGCGTTTTAGACTGAAGACTAATGGGCACACATCAGCGCTAGTGAGCCCTCCAGGAAATGTGTCAACCGGAAAATGGCAACATATTGCTGCGACTTACGACGGTCAATATATGAGGTTGTACAGATTCGGTGTGCAGATTGCCAGTTTGGCAAAAACAGGCAGTGTGGATCACGATTCTACTACGGGAGTTGCCCTTGGAGGTCAACCTGCTGGTACGGGGCAAAGAAACTTTGACGGCTCCCTGGACGATGTGCGAATTTACAACCGCGCTTTGACGGTTACTGAGATCCGTGCAATAGTCAATGGTCGACCTCGTGTTGGTGAAAATCGCCCACCAGCAGCGAATGCCGGGTCGGATCGCAGTATTTTAGATCGGGATCGAAGCGGTGCCGAGGACGTGCTGTTGGATGGTCGTGGGTCAGTAGATCCCGGTGGGACTCTTGTCCGCCATGAATGGATATTGCCAGATGGTGAGGTTGTTGTCGGAGAAACGATAACGGCACGGCTAGCAAGCGGGAAAAAGCATACCATCGAATTGGTGGTGACTGATAACGATGGTGCAACAGACCGTGATACGGTCATAATCGACGTTAAGAGCAGGAAAGTTCATTCATTAGTGAGCCCCTCGCCAGGTTCAACGCTTAAAAAAGACAAGATTACATTCTCATGGGATGACTATGGAGACCAAAAGGAATCGTGGGTCTTACAAGTGGGTACAACTCGGGGTGGCAAACAGGTGTATACACGTTCTCTCGGTGGCGATGTGGCATCTCACACGGTCTATGGTTTGCCTGCAAATGGTAAAACTTTATATCTGAGACTGTTTTCACGCGAGACATCTACTTCACCGTGGGAATATACTGACGATACTTACAATACTAAGAAATTGAAAAAACCCGAGATCTATAGCCCAGCTCGGGGTTCCAGATTGAGGACAGCTGCAACTTTCCGGTGGAGGGCAAAAGGAAGGTCGGTGCGTCTTTGGAGGGTTTATGTAGGTAGTCGCAGGGGTAGCAGAAATATATTCCGTCGTACGCTCCGAGGATATAAGAAAAATGTTCGAGTGACACGGATACCTGCTAACGGTCGAGGGGTATGGGTTCGTCTCTGTTGGAAGACTTCTTCGACTTCTGCCTGGAAATGCCGCGACTATTATTACAAAGGACCCAGGAGGAGGAGAAGAAGAAGGTAAGTAAAATTTTACTGAGAGACATAATCATAATTGCAGAGCCGCTTATGTAAATTTTTTGTATCGGGAGTTTTGCGCTTCGCATATTCGTTTTAATCTACATTAGTCGTTCTTCAATCCAGACGTGGCTTGAATCATTTGCAGGCCAAGATTTCTTGCTAAAAAATCCAGCAAATAGGCTACAACTTTATCGTAATGTGGATTTGCCTGACCGTTGTATTTGTTGGTTCGGCGAATAAGAAACGAATGGGGTAGTCTTTGGTTGCTAAGGTGAATTATTTCACCGCCGTTCGTGAGTGTTGTTTGTCGCTGATTGGGTTGTTCTGCGAATGTAATGAGCAGGCTGGGAGCGGAAATTCGGCCAACGTAGTTTTTTATCGCATAGGCCGATACTCTGGCATCCTCATAGGTCATTACTGCAAAAGTGGGTGCGCGTATTTGTTTTGCTGTTTGGTATAGTGGTTGAGGAAACGTGGGGAGTTTCTTGCTATTAATACTGTTTTCGGATTTAAGATGACCCTGTAGTAAGCGGTGTACCTGACACAGACCATTTGCGGAACGATATTTATATTTTATTGGGTTAACCAGCATCTTGGTATTTAGCTGCAAAGAACGTATTCCTGGTAGACAGGCAAGGCCATATAGGGTATCAAAAAAACGCAGACGAACGGCGGGGGAAAACAGCAGTAGGGCTTTTATCTCTGGATGTTTTATCGCTGCATCTATAGCTAGTGTACCCCCTAAAGAAAAACCCCCAACAATAACGTTTTTCCCGACCAAAGCCGCTATATTCAGTCCAATTTCAACCTCGGTGCGCCATTGTTCAGCGGTTATCTCAAGCATATCGCGCGTTTTAGTGCCGTGCCCTGGGAGTAACACAGTAAGCACATTGAAGCCCATGTCATGAAGCGTCTCAGCAAGATCCGCCATATAAAAGGGTGAGTCATTAAGTCCGTGAATCAGTAATATAGAATATAGGCTTTGGTTGTGGTGAAATAAGGCAAAAGGACTGCTGGGTACTCGGTAACCTCCGCTTTTACGGATTATTTCTGCTCGTTTTTCCAGTTTATATAAATGAAAACTGCACCGTCCGGAAGCCATACGGTCTGATGCTGACGGGTTTAATGAGTGGATAGGGCATTCCTGGCCGGATTGTTCTAAGGGGGTGGCGGTTGCAGCGAGACTTAAAGCAATTATCAGAACGAATAGCTGGACTGACTTATGCACTAAGCATGGTATGGCCGTGTCGAACTGCTTTTTATTTCGCATCATGCATTGTAGTGATTGGGTGGACGAGTACGCTTTGTCTATAGAATACTATGCGAATTTGAAATGATAATATTGTTTTATGTGTTTATTATTTTTTAAGGACAAGCGTTTTGAGGATTGCCCTGATTAGTGATGCCTGGCATCCGCAAATAAATGGTGTAGTAACAACTTTGGTTGAAACTTGTGAAGCTCTCAGAAGTCTTGGGCATACAGTGAAGTTGATCGATCCGGGCTTGTTTCGTACCACATCTTGTCCAGGTTATCCGGATGTGCGCCTGGCATTCCTTTGTGGTCCCTGGTTGCGACCTATAATTCAGGATTTTGTACCTGATGCAATTCATATTGCCACAGAAGGTCCTGTTGGTTACGCCGCGCGGCGTTATTGTCTTTATAAAGGCTATAGTTATACGACATCGTTACACAGTCGTTACCCGGAATATCTGAAATTAAGAGTCGGTTTCCCATTGTGGCTGAGTCATGTGTATATGTATTGGTTTCATAGCCAGAGTCGCCGTATCATGCTGGCCACAGATTCAATGCATCGGGAGTTGTCGGCAAAAGGTTATCAACGCATTGTTCGGTGGTCGCGTGGAGTTGACACTGAGCTATTTCGACCGAGGGCTAAATCTTTTATTCAGGATCGGCGACCCATATTTATGTATACCGGACGGGTCGCTGTTGAAAAGAATATCGAGTCTTTCCTGGATTTAAAATTACCGGGTACTAAATATATCATTGGTGATGGTCCGCAACGAGAAGCGCTGATGGGTGCATATCCGGATGTACGATTTGTCGGGTACCAGCAAGGCGAACAACTGGCTCGTTATATGGCAGCGGCAGATGTATTTTTATTTCCCAGTAAAACCGATACATTTGGATTAGTGATGCTGGAAGCATTGGCATGTGGTGTGCCGGTTGCAGCGTATCCTGTAGTGGGTCCAGTCGATGTCATTACAGATACTCGAGTGGGGACTCTGGATTGGGATCTGCGTGCTGCAGCATTAAACTGTTTAAGGCTGGATTCAAATGATTGTCGACAGTACGCGTTGGGATACTCCTGGCAAAAATCGGCCAGTCAATTTATCGGAAATTTGGTACCTAAAATTGCGGGTTGAATCAGTAAATTTCTTCCAGCAGTTTATTCGAGAGTCGAAGTCGTCGCAAGGGAATTGATATTGAATCTATTTAGTCGTTTAACAGGGCGAATAGTGGTAATTTTGGTCAGATTATTGAAGAATAGATATATGAAGGAATTTAGCTATATGTTATTTGTTTAAGTGCCATAATTCCTCTTAATGATTTGGAGGGAGTATTGGTGATATTAGAATAAGCTTTTTGAACTGCACCAAATCCTCTAAAAAAACGTTCAACAGATTCGATCATAGATCCTTCAAAATCAAAAGTTTTTGTTACAGTTGATGCAAACTTAATTGCTTCCCACATACATAAGCTCGTGGCGCCACTATTTCGTAATCGGGGGTCAGCGCCTCCCATCAAATAATAAGCTGAATTATTGTCCCAAATAATATAAACACCAGCATGGTTATTACCTTGCGGATCTTGTGCAATAAAGAATTTGCTCTGCATTCTTTGTATAGTCATATTGTTTATTTTTCTAACGAATGCGTCTGAATAAGGTGTTTTAATTCCTTGTCGCTGAAAAGTCATTTTGTTCAATAATAGAAATTCTTCAATATCTAAATCGGTTCTGACTTTAAGATTGAATCTGGTTGTTGCTTTTCTTATTTCTCGGCGAATATTTTCCAGGGTATTTATCCAAAGCTTATCTGAATTTGTCAAATCTTCAATGACATAGGTATATCGTGTGGTTTGCTGAAAACCTTGCCAATAAAAAGGAAGCCAATTTGACATTGAGTAATGCCAGTTTTGAGAGAAATGGCTGTACTGAGGTAATTTGTCGATTAAATTCGACATTAGCTTTTTTTGTTGAGCTAAACATTTACTGTATCTAGCTTTAGATGGTCTAATCCAGGGGCCAAGCGTTTTTGTTAATGGGGGATGTGCCAGGAGAGTATATCCAAAGCGATTCCGCATACAATAAGGCATAGAAGCGTGAACTTCTCCATTTTTTTCGACTAAACAAACACCCCAGTCTTTATTTTCGCAAACAGTATCTAACCACCAGGCCTGACTAAATAAAGGTACAGAACTTTCATTTGCACATAGTTCTCTATATTTTTCTAATGCACTCATTATTTCGGTTTATATGAAATAAAAAAGACGTTGAATGTATTATTTAAGATAAACAATACATAGCTTTAGTTCGTATAATCTAGCCAATTCATGGTCTCAATTTTGTTTTTCAATGAAAGAATTATTTCTTCTCTAAATGAATATTTTTCTTCGATAATTATTGATGGCTTCTGTTCTGAGTTGTTTAAATTAATGTCTTTTCCTATAAAATTGTGTATTGACTCCATAACACCACTATAATTATCAAAGTTCTCATAATGCAAAATTAATAAATTTTCACTTGAAAACAGTCTTATATCATTATTTATCTGTTTTTCAATAGAAAATATTTGCTCAACGACCTGTTCAATGGGACCTAATGTTTTTAGTTTTTCATAGTTGAACGGCATCAATGACCACCAATCCACAATATTATGATTAATCTTTTCTCTTGCTATTAATATAGATTGTGAAACATAGATTGGATTTCGTTTTATCCAAATAAATTTTGCTTCTGGAAATAATTTTGACAACATTCTCATTCGTAGAGCTGCATTCAAATTTTTAAATGCTATTGGTTTATCATAATAGTTGGTGATAGCGGTGATTTCCTGTTTTATTTGGGTAGAAGATTTATTATCAAGAAAATTTTCGTCTACATAGTGACGATCAGTTGGTAACCATCGATACCAGAACGAACCACATTCGTTAGGAGCATGATAGCCTCCGATAGTAGTGTCTCCATGAATTGATATAAAATTATTATGATTATTTTTTTTATAGATGATATTACTTAGCCAAATACCAAAAAATATATTTCTGTATAGCTTAGCTGCTAAATTACTGATATATGTAATATCCAGATGATTGGTTAACATTTGATATAGAATAGTGGAGCCAGTTCTTGGGGCTCCAATTATAAATATAGGCTGGTGTTTTAGAGGTTGGCTGGAATATTTATTTATATATCGATGTTCCCAGTATTTTATAAACGGCGATATTAATAGTAGTAATTTATCTAATAGCCATATAAAAATCCCTTTTGCATTAATATTTCTATTTGCACGAAGTTTTGAGGCAATAAAATATTTAATCATATTAACCTACTGTTGCATTCATTGGAAATGCTATCTATATAAATATAGTGAAATAAAGTATATTTCTACTTGTTATCCGGGATAATATTATATGAAGATATTATAATAAGTAAAAAAATATAGTGGCATGATAATAATATTGTCGATAAATATAAATATTCAATAAAAACAAGATTATAAAAATATGAATATACTAAGGCGCCTATACTTAATAATACTAGTATTAATTGCCAATAAAAGCCTATATGGTTTTTTTCAAAAATAATGTTCATCATGGAAACAGTGGAAACGACGAATCTTACGAAGAACAATGGTGTTAATATTGCTGCATAAGTTCCTGCTACTCTCCATTGTTCCCCAAAAACAAGAACAAAAAATTCTTCAGAAACAAAAAATAGAGTTAAAAATATAGGTGATCCAATTAATATTAGATATTTGACTGTATTATAAAAAGTTTGTCTTGCATGATTAAATTCCTTCTTTTCATTTGTTGCCTGCTGTAAAAAAACCTGACCAATGGCTGTTGATATGAGTGAAGCGGGCGCACCTAAAACCCTTTGTACTAAATAATACATGCCTAGAGTAGATGCGTTAAAAATTGCTGATATAAAAAGACTTACAGTTTCATGTGATAATGTATTACAAAGAATTGCAGGCATGCTATATTTTGGGAAATCTGAATACCTTTTTGCAAGTAATAATATTTTAGGGAAAGAAATTGTATATTTTAATATAAATGTTCTATTTATATTTTTGAAAAGGCGTATTATTGCAATAACATGAGAAACAATATGTCCTGTAATGAGACCTAGAATCCCTTCTTTAATAAGGCCTAATAGAATTTGACAAGCACTAAGTGCTGTCGTTTTATAAATTCGGGCTATAGCGATGGTCTTAAAATGTTTTTTTCGGGTATTTAAATAATTTAATATATTAAAAAATCCTGAAAGAAAAATAGAAATAGGAATCCAGTATAACCAAAAAGAAAAATCTGGGTTCTTTAAAAGAATACAAATATCCTGGTTAAATAATAAAATAACAATAAAAATGGAAATAGATGCTCCAATAGCTATCAGCATGCCCAGTGCAGCAATATTTATAGCATCTTCATCTTTTTCTGGCAGTCCTATAGCCAGTTCATATTTTCCATTTACCAATGATGCAAGAATGTTTGATATTGCTATAAATATTGCAAATACACCGAATTCTTCAGGGGTATAAATACGAGTCAGGATAGGCGAAATGGCAATAGGAAGAGCTTGTGCAATCGTTGTCCCTGTCATCAGAGTAAGTACGTTACGAGTATACTCATTATTCGGTAATAGGCGTTTCATTAACTGGCCAAATCTGAATGAAAAGTTTGTTATTAAACTCAGGCGATTATTTGTGTAACGCTCTGGGCTTGTTAAGCATTAGATTGAATTCTTTAGCAGAGAATGTTGAGCACTAGCTTATTATAGTATTACCAATCATTTCGTGCTGTACGTGATGGCATTGAATCGGTACCTTCTATATCTGACTGACAAAGATGCACAATCCTGCGAAATGACAAATTAATTCTTGAGCCATTTCTGCGTTTGCTTTTTGGCACGCTATGCTGCCAATGCTGTTGCAGTTTCCCAGACATGAGCAATAAACTACCGCTGTTTAGTTCAACGCTGTGAGTTTTTTTGGTTTTTTTATGTCTTATTTTAAAGACTCTTGTTTCGCCAAGGCTTAGCGAGGCCAATATGGGTTCTGTACCGAGCTCAGGTTCTTTGTCGGCGTGCCATCCCATAGAATCGTTACCGTTTCGGTAAAGGTTAGCCAGTACTGCATTGAAGTCATATCCCGTGTGCTGTTGTATCTTTTCCAGAATTTCGGAAAGTTCCGGAATCCAAGGTTTTGGTTTATGGGAAATACCGGAATAACAATAATCTGCACCGCTGTCGCCGTACCAGCAGACCAGGCGCGGAGATTTGATTGATTTTCCGAAGAGCTTTATGGTTTCTTCATGCCATTGCAATTTACTGATCAGGGTGTTCAAGATTTCGTCCGTAGTATCAGCAGATATAAAATTTTCTTCCAGGTAGAGTTCACCGTCAGTGGTGATAATGGACAACATAATTTTAGAGTGGATTCAGTAGGGAGATGCGTAGAGTAATGGATCACTACAGGTATAGTTTCAATAATGTATCACATTGTAATTTCTATATATCAGATAACGTGAGGCAGACGTGCTAATGACAAAATCGAATCCCTGGCAGTTCATAAAATCCCGTGAAATATTCGATAACCCCTGGATGCAGGTCCGAGAAGATGAGGTAATCAATCCTGGCGGAACCAAAAATTATTACGGAAAAATCCAATTTAAAAATCAGGCGATTGGTATCATACCACTGGATGATGAAGGTAATACCTGGCTGGTGGGACAGTACCGCTATGTATTGGGTCTCTATTCCTGGGAAATCCCGATGGGTGGCTCACCAATAGAAGAAGATCGCCTGACTACAGCAAAGCGTGAGCTTCGTGAAGAGACTGGGCTGACGGCGAATAACTGGAGCTGTTTTCTGCGTTTGCACACTTCTAATTCAATTACTGATGAAGAGGCGTTTGTCTACCTGGCTCGAGAACTTATCGATGGTGTTACAGAGTTTGAGGATACGGAAGTGATTACTGTTAAAAAGCTGCCTTTGAGCGAGGCGGTGCGAATGGTTCTTGAGGGTGAAATTACGGACGCTATCAGTGTTGCCGGTTTGTTAAAGCTGACCTATCAGAATTCGATAGGCTTAGGGCCTATTGATATTTAGTTTGTTTTTGTATGTTCTGTTGACTGCAGCTATGAATTAATAATTCTGATGCATTTGAAGTATTACATCGTTTAACAAGCAATTGATTTTCTCATCTTGAACTTCCAGCGGATTTTTGCGAACTGTTAGGAAAGCCCATAGTGATACCTTAATGATTCACCCGATCATGAACGATACCAAGATCTATCGAATATTTTCGTTATCAGAAATTAGCAGGGTTCAGTATTTCATACTCGTATTATTGACCGTAGCGGGGTTTTTGTCCGAGATTGCGATCCATATTCTTCATGACGACTGGTTTTACAGCCTGGTACCTTTGGTCAATTTGAGTTTTGAAAGTAACATTCCGACCTGGTATTCGTCTGTACTGTTATTCTCGTGTTCGCTGATACTTGCATGGATCACTGTTGTTCGCACGGCGCAGTCGGATACAAACCGTAAGCACTGGACAGGTCTTGCAATTGTATTTTTGTATCTGTCGATGGACGAAGCGGCTGTCATCCATGAGCTGATCAATCCAATTCTCACGGAAGCCTATGATTTTCAGGGGATCCTGTTTTTTTCCTGGGTCATACCGTTTGGTATTTTCGTAATTGTATTTTTCATAAGCTATCTCGGTTTTCTTCGTCGATTGCCTGCGCGTTATCGTTTATCTTTCCTCGCTTCTGGCGCGGTTTATGTGGGTGGTGCCTTGGGAACAGAGTTTGGTATCGCTTATTGGTATGACCTGCATGGTGGTGACAACCTTGTTTACGGGTTGCTGAATGTAATTCAGGAATCGATGGAAATCCTCGGGGCAACGATGTTTTGCAACGCCTTGCTGGCTTATGTTTGTGAACAGCTTGGAGAGATTCGTATCAGACTGGTCGACGATTAATCCGGGTTTTCGTTTGATAGTGCTTCGTCAAGAAGAAACTCTACGCACCCAAAACGAGCATTACTTGAAGGCGAAAGGTATATTCGACTTAATTTTGCTTGCGCGACACAGACCAGATAAAACCATCATACCAGAAGTGCATCAGAGAAACGACCAGTAAAAGACTGAATAACCAATCGCCGGATGTTTCGTCGATTGATTCTGCGAAGAATCCGAAACTGAATCCGACAAAGAGTATTAAAGTCAAGGTGGCCACGTTTCTCCATGATTTGTCACGACAGCCAATAAATTTTGCGATATTGGTGTTTTCGGCCCACCAGATTATCGCAAAATATTGCAGGGCATGGAAAAAGTTCATGATAAAAAAGGCCATGCCGAAGGGATTGAATCCCCATGCATAAACGGAACATAGTGCAGTGGATATCAGTAATGTGGTTTTTTGGCTGCAAAACCGGTAAAGACCCCGGCGAGTGTAATATCGAAATACGAATATGTATATTATTAGGAATGGGATAGCCATGCATAACAGCAACCATCCAATCAAATCTGTATTGGATTCGCTGATTGTCGGTGTGCGTGTAAATAGTACGATTCCAATTTGCTCAAGATTATGAAGTTCTTCCAAATGATCAACCAATGTACAGCCTGCAGCGATCGGGCCAATGTATAGCAGCAGGTTCAATACGATGTCCAGGCGACGCCCTATATTTTCATAATTACCCGCCCGAATATCGTAAATTCTGGAAATGCCAAATGTTTGCATACTTGAGTGGTAAATGTCCCAAAAGACAGCGACGGCTGTGCATAGTATGAGCAGCTTCGTAGAGGTTCCCATTGCAATAAACAATAATAGAGGCACCAGGGAAAATCGTAGTGGGAATTGGTTAAAAATTTCTTGATTCAGGTGGCTGCGAAAAATTACGATCACAAGGTGAGCAAAAACGAATATACCAAGAAAAAAATCCACCCAGGATTGTTCATATCCAAATGCAGCGTCTTCGTGGTTTAGGGGGGGATTGGCGACAAACACACCGATAAGGAGGGATATTATCGGTGCTCCGATTATAAAAATTGAGTCGAAGTAAGGCCCGATCAGGAAAAGCGAGCCAGATTTTTGTTTTTTAATAGGCTTTCTATTCTCAGATAACCTCTTGGTGCCCGATCTTAAAATGATCGCCATTTGTTTGTGCGAACCTTATTATAATTTAAAGGTTTTTTATCCATTGTGTCTTAAACCTGGCAGTGGGGGTAGCGGTAACGGCGGTAGTGGTAGCGCTGGTGGTACCACCGGGTAGGGTTCGGGTTCATACGGTTCATCATAATAGTAGTCGTCATCGTCATAATGATGATGTTTGTATTTTTTGTGTTTATATTTTCTATGTTTATATTTTTTGTATTTCTTGTGTTTATATTTTCCTCGATGTTTATGATCTGCAAGAATAATGGGTGCGCTTTTGTCAAACCCGGTTTCTGCGGCTGCACCAACACAGACGATTGTGCATAAACACGTAATGATCAAAAAACTTACAAAATGACTGAATACAAAGCTGCGCCGCGCGGTCATTAAGTTTCTCCGAATAAAGTAAATGTGTGTTTAAATTTAAGAACAGTATGCTATCCATTATGGGCTAGCGTCCCAGGACTTATTCAACCTTCAACATAGACGATAATATAAGGCCAATAATAATAGTTAAGTCGGGTTCGATACGATCTTTAGTTAGCCAGTCCACCCTAACCCTGTAGCAATGCAGTTAATCGACATTAACAGTGGAACGAGGGCTTTTCTGCGTGTCGGGTCATCTTCTGGGAGGGCTCTGAAATGCCGAATTAAGCGAACCTGTTCGCGGCCGATTTGATTAATTGTCGGTAGGCGTCTGGACAATTTGCGTCTGAATCGTGGGAATCGTTCAGCCAGAAGGTTACTCTTGGATATTTCCAGTACACGGTCAACTGTAAGGTGATACTCTGTTTCGATCATGGAATAAATTTGTTGCTGTATTTCGATGTCGGTTACCAGTTCCGAGTAGGCTTTGGCGATAGAAAGATCCACCTGGGCCAGGGTTTTTTCGGCTTCATCTATGACCAGGTGAAAAAGGCGTGATTGCTCGAAGAGTTTACTCAGCAGGTTGCTGTTAGAGTCTTGTTCACGAACAAATCCATCAATGGCGCTGCCCAGCCCGTACCAACTGGGAACCAGGTGGCGGTTCTGGGTCCAGGCAAATACCCAGGGGATTGCGCGTAAATCATCGAGCGATTGGGCGCCAAATCGACGTGCCGGACGCGAGCCGATATTCAACAATGAAAGCTCTTCGACCGGACTTGCGGCGCTGTAATATTCAAGCAATCCAGGTTGTTCCACCAGTTTTCTGTAGGCTGAAAAAGAGCCTTCGGAGAGCGTCTGGAAAGCACTACTGAATTCTTCGGATTCCTGCTTGTCGGAATTGGCGGCAGATAATAATGAGTGCCCTAAAACACTCGCTGTGAGTAATTCCATGTGGTATTGCGCAGTACCACGGTTGGCGAATTTCGAAGAAACGACTTCACCTTGTTCTGTAATGCGCATCTGGCCATGAACCGATCCTGGTGGTTGTGCGGCAATCGCCTGGTCAATCGGTGCGCCACCGCGGCTTATAGACCCGCCTCGCCCATGAAAAAATGAAATGGGAATTCCCGTTTCGTTTCCGACTTCGGTGAGTTTTATCTGTGCCAGATTCAATTCCCAGTTGGAGCTGATATAGCCACCGTCTTTGTTGGAATCGGAATAGCCAATCATCACTTCCTGAACGCCACCGCTTTTCTCAATACTGCGGCGGACAAGAGGGTTGTTTAATATATCCACCATGATTTCGGGTGCAGCCTGAAGGTCTTCTATGGTTTCGAATAAAGGAACAATCGGCAGCGTACAATAATGACCACTATCTGATAATTCGAAGAGTCCTGCATACTTTGCCAGTAAATAGATTCCCAGAATATCCTCTTCGGCCCGGGTCATGCTCAAGACAAAATTACCGAAGGCTTTGCTGTCCATAGTATCGCGGGTTTCTGCGATCAATTGCATCAGTTCTACCGTTTCCTGAGCGGAAGGGGGTAGTCCGGAAAACTCAATCATTTCTATATCCGCTTGCTCAAGTTCACTGCAAATCCATTCCATCCAGGTTGTTGAAGATTTGTCCGGGCATTCGGAAGTGTCGTTTTGCTGTAACCAGATTGCGCCTAATGTTTCAGTAGTCACGGTGGTATTCTGGCGCAAATCCAGGCTCATGGTTTTAAATCGAAAGGCCTGAGCCTCGCGGCGTAAGGGTCTGACAAGAACGCTGGCGATGGATTCGCATTCACATTGAACCAGAGTATCTTCTAAAAATATTAAATCGTCGATAAACTCATCGGCGCTGAAATATGCAGAGCTGTTCGGTGTGGCTACTTTGTCTTGTAAGGCTAAATTCAGAGTTAGAGAAAGTTTCTCAAGTAATAGTACTGTGTACTGACGAAAAGTTTCGCCTGGATTCCTGCCGCTGATCGATGTATCGGCACCCATTTTTTCAATCATAGTTGCCAAGCGCAATTGAAAATTTTCGGGAATTTCGAATGAATGGCGTCCAATGCTCAGTTGGTTACGCAGGGTTTCCAGTTGATGAACATAACGATACAGAGATGCGCGTCTGTGCGTGAACAGGGTTTCGCGTGTCACTTCATTGGTCACGAAGGGATTTCCATCCCGGTCTCCGCCAACCCACGAACCGAACTGGAATAATGGCGGAATTGAAAATGAGTCATCGGGATAGTAGAGATTCAAGGCCCATTCCAGTTTATCGATCATTTCAGGGAGTCGATCAAATAATGATTCGTTGAAAAAATGCAGGCCCCAGGAAACTTCCTGGTGAACACCGGGTTTTTCCAGTCGGAGTTCACCCGTCAGCCACAAAAGATCAATTTCATTGTGCAATTTTGTGATCAGATGATCGCGTTCTCTATTTGTCCAGCGCGGCGATTCCAGTTCCATTAACAAGAGATAAATTCTTCGGTGGATTTCCAGTACCGTGACACGTTTGGCTTCAGTCGGGTGCGCAGTGATGACAGGTCTTATATCAGCTGCATTCAGGAGTGTTTGTATACGGTTGCCAGTGATACCATTGTCTTTGAATTGTTTGATGATATCGGCGAAACTGTCTTCAACCTGACTGGCTCCGAGTTTGGATTCGAAAGCCCGGCGTCGACGCATCGCAGAAATTTCTTCTGCAATATTGAGTAACTGAAACCAGATGCCCTCGGCCTGCAGGGATCGCATAAGCAGACCGCGGTTGCTTACTGGTACGGTTGCTTCACCGAGTAATACCGGTTGAATTTCAGGTTGACGGATTTTTATAATATCCAGAAACAGTTTGTATAACAGGTCGATAGTTTTCTGCGTTTGCGTAGACACTTCATCGGATATGGTTTGTTTAGTGGTGAAGGAATCTTCGTTAATATTCATTGTTGTTTTCCACAATAGGTACTCTAATTTCGGTTGGTGTAGAGTTTAAGACGAAACAATTAGCGTAGTTTAACCGTGTAGGTAACGCATAGCCATATAGTGCTTTATTCTTGGGGATTGATAGCAATAAGCCTGAAAGAGTCAAGAACCAGGTATTCATTTTTCAGAAAAAAATCATTAAAGTATGAAATTATTCTGGAACTTCTTATCGAGATGAATACAATACCCAATAATGAGAATAATGTGTCGAAAATTTTCGGCCGTCAACCGTAAATAGGAATCTATAGATGCCAAATTTAATCAGTGAAGGTGTTAACTTAATGTTTGTGGGTATGGGGCTGGTGTTTTTATTCCTGGCATTACTGGTGTTGCTGGTAAAAATAATGACCCTTGCCGTGGCTCGATTCGCACCCGAAGAAGAAATGGTTCCAGTCGCAGCGGCTGCGGCAGGAAGCGGACAGAACGATAATTTGATACCGGTTATCACTGCGGCGGTGCATAAATATCGCGGTGGAAAGTAGTTCAGACAAGCAAGAATATGCGGTTGAATATATGCCTGGTTGAGGATGAGTCTCATATATAAATAGGCAGGCAATGGTTGTAGGCTCACTCAATGATGTGGTTAGCGACTGGTATTGTAAAAAAACAAATTCAGAACTTTTTGGCCGTGGCATCTTTGAATGGGCCGATGCTGTCATTAAGTTCAAAAAAAGGTAACGACTTGCCCCCAAATCGAAACAGCCCTCTATGGGGGATCTGTGGAGGAAGTGTATGCGGCAGGGAAGCCGCATACAAGCCTACAAGGATGTATTTACAGCGTCTTCCGGAACAGCTCACCCATAGAGGGGCGAGCAGTTACAAAAAAAGAATTAATAACAAATCTTTATAGAGGATTAAAACAATGGCAAAACCGCTGGGAATAACCGAAGTTGTGCTTCGTGATGCGCACCAGTCAATATTGGCAACTCGGTTTCGAATCGAAGATATGCTGCCTATTTGTGAAAAACTGGACAAGGTCGGCTACTGGTCTTTGGAAACATGGGGTGGTGCAACCTTTGACGCCTGTATCCGTTATCTGGGTGAAGATCCCTGGGAACGGTTACGACTGATGAAGGCAGCCATGCCGAATACACCCCAACAAATGTTGTTCAGAGGGCAAAATATATTGGGCTACCGCCACTACGCAGACGATGTCGTTGATAAGTTTGTTGAGCGCGCGGCGGTCAATGGCATAGACGTATTTCGGATCTTTGATGCGATGAATGATATTCGCAATATGGAGCACGCAATAAAAGCCACCGTTGCTGTCGGTAAGCATGCGCAAGGCACCTTATCCTATACAGTAAGTCCAGTACATACACTGGACACCTGGCTGGATCTGGCGAAAGGTCTGGAAGATCTGGGTGCACATTCGATTGCGATTAAGGACATGGCGGGTTTGTTGAAACCCTATGTGGGTTATGAACTGGTGAAAAGGCTTAAGGCGACCGTCGATATCCCTATCCACATGCATTGCCATGCAACAACCGGTTTGAGTGTACCAACAATCATTAAAACCGTCGAAGCAGGTATCGATAATGTCGATACGGCAATCTCATCAATGAGTATGACGTATGGACACAGTCCGACGGAAACCATCGTTGCCTCTCTGGAAGGGCTGGATCGGGATACCGGACTGGATATGGGTTTGCTGGAAGAAATTGCAGCCTATTTTCGAGTGGTGCGTAAGAAATATGCCCAGTTTGAAGGCAATCTGCGGGGAGTGGATAGCCGCATCCTGGTCAGTCAGGTACCGGGTGGTATGTTGACGAATATGGAGAGCCAGTTAAAAGAGCAACAAGCAGAGGATAAGTTTGACGAGGTTTTAGAAGAAATTCCTAAAGTAAGAGAAGATCTTGGCTTTATCCCCCTGGTCACGCCGACCTCACAGATTGTGGGGACTCAGGCCGTGATTAACATACTACAGGGCGAGCGTTACAAATCTATCACCAAAGAGTCTGCCGGGATACTGAAAGGCGAGTATGGTGCGTCCCCTGCTCCAGTAAATAAAGAACTCCAGGATCGGGTATTGGATGGGAAAGAAGCAATTACCTGTCGCCCTGCGGATCTGTTGGATCCGGAATTGGCGAAATTGGAGAAAGAAGTGGAAGCTTTTTCCGACGAAAATGGAATTACACTGGCGGACAATAAAATTGATGACGTGTTGACCTTTGCGTTATTTCCTCAGATCGGTGGCAAGTTTCTTAAAAACAGAGGCGACGCTTCGGCTTTTGAGCCTGCTCCAACGGGTCAGGCAGCGGCCCCTGCGGCTGCACCGGCCTCTGCAGGAGCAAACGAAGCGTATACGGTTACGGTAAACGGAACCTCATATGCTGTTCAAGTAGGACCGGGTGGAGCGGTAAGCAATGTACAGCCAGTTGCAGCAGCACCCGTTCCAGCAGCACCCTCCGGGGGGGGTGGCGAAGTCATAGCCGCGCCAATGGCTGGAAATATATTTCGCGTCATGGTTGGCGCGGGTCAAACGGTTGCCGAGGGTGATGTTGTCATCATACTGGAGGCCATGAAAATGGAGACCGAAGTTCGGGCTCGCAGTGGTGGCACTGTCAGTAGCATTGCAGTAAAAGAAGGTGATGCAGTGGCAGTGGGTCAAGTACTGATAAATCTGTCATAGGGGGCTGATTATGGAACAAATGCTGCGCCTGTGGCAGGACACAGGCTTATATAACTATACCTCGGGCCAGGTCATTATGACTGGCGTGGGATTTTTGCTTCTGTATCTGGCGATTCGAAAAGGGTTTGAGCCATTATTGTTGGTGCCCATAGGTTTCGGAGCGATTCTGAGCAACATACCGGTGGCGGGCATTGCAGAAGAAGGGGGTCTTTTGTATTACCTGTATTTCGGTGTAAAAACCGGGATATTTCCATTGTTGATTTTTATGGGTGTGGGTGCACTGACCGATTTTGGGCCGATGCTGGCGAATCCAAAAACGCTGTTTTTGGGGGCAGCGGCGCAGTTCGGTATATTTTCCACATTGATCGGTGCATTGGCGCTGAATATGGTTCCGGGTTTCGAATTCAGCTTTAAAGATGCGGCAGCGATTGCGATTATAGGTGGAGCCGATGGCCCCACCGCGATTTATGTGGCCTCCAGACTGGCGCCCGACTTGCTTGGCGCGATTGCTGTTGCCGCGTATTCTTATATGGCGCTGGTGCCTTTGATACAGCCGCCGATTATGCGCGCCTTAACGACTGAAGCTGAACGTAAGATTGAAATGCAACAGTTACGGCCGGTGAGCGCGCGTGAAAAGATCGTTTTTCCATTAATGTTAGTGGTACTGTGCGCACTGTTGTTACCGTCAGCGGCGCCTTTGGTGGGGATGTTTTGCCTGGGCAATCTGATGTCCAGTTGTGGTGTGGTTGAGCGCCTGAGTAAGACGTCTCAGAATGAATTGATCAATATAGTCACGATATTTCTGGGATTAACGGTAGGGTCAAAGATGAGCGCCACCAGTTTTCTGCGCGCGGAGACACTGGGTATCCTGGGCTTGGGAATGATCGCTTTTTGTATTGGTACGGCGGCCGGCGTATTGATGGCGAAACTGATGAATAAACTCAGCGATACCCAAGTGAATCCGTTAATTGGTGCCGCTGGGGTATCTGCAGTGCCGATGGCGGCACGGGTTGCGAATAAGGTGGGTTTAGAGAGTAATCCACATAACTTTCTATTGATGCACGCGATGGGCCCGAATGTCGCCGGTGTGATTGGTTCAGCGGTTGCCGCCGGGATTTTACTGGCGTTGGTTCATTAAATAAATAGTCTGTAGTTATTTGATCTATTCGGAGGCTGCCCATTCTCGGGCAGCCTCCTTGTCTAAATCGTCAAGTCTATATTGACGGTTTCAGTGCTCGTTAGTTTCTATGATTGGGTTACTCCATTTTCGCTTGGGCGAGTTCCCTGTTTTACTGTTCATGC
>Ga0114932_10002268_pt1 | contig 20482 bp, 17 predicted proteins | sample 2SBtaG_2_FD_87286 | JGI IMG/M metagenome (GOLD analysis project Ga0114932, IMG submission 87286) | Deep subsurface microbial communities from Kolumbo volcano to uncover new lineages of life (NeLLi) - 2SBTROV12_ACTIVE470 metaG | ecosystem: Environmental > Aquatic > Marine > Volcanic ... | reverse complement strand
CGTGTACCCACTCCGGAACACCCCGAGCCGCTCGATGAAGGTGGCCCGGTCGAGCTCCGGGTGGAACTGGAACCCCCAGCACGGAGCCCCGTCCACACGAAACGAATGCACGCAGGCCTCCGAGAACGCCAGCAAGGTGCACCCCGGCGGCACCTCGGTCGTGCGCTCGCGGTGGCACGACACCGCCAGGAACCCGTCCGGCACCGCCCCATAGAGCGGGTCGCTCGCTGCGGTCTCCGTCACGCTCAGCGGGATCGTGCCCATCTCGAAGTCGACCTCGTCGCGGATCACAGAACCGCCCAGCCCCACCACGGTCGCCTGGAACCCGAAGCACGACGCGAACACGGGCTGGCGACGGTCGATGCACCCGCGAATCAGCTCCACGATGCTCTCCACGAAGGCAAAGCGATCGGGCTCGAGCACCGACGCCTCGCTCGCACCCCCCACCAACACGGCCTCGTAGGGCGCGGCCACACCAGGGTCGAACACCGGACGGTCGAACACGTTGAGCACGTCGACCTGCCCGCGCTCCAAGCCACCGTGACGGCAGAAGCTCTCCACCTCCTCGCGCCTCACCGCCCCGGTGTCGCGGATCTGGACGAGGAGAAGGCGCGGTCGGATCATGGCCTCCGACTATCCCATGCCCGCCGACCACCTCGGCTCCTGCGCGAACTCGTCCGGTGCCCACCCCACCCAACGCAGGGGGAGTAGACTGTGCGCTGGAGGTCCAGACTTGCTGCTGCTCGCGCTCACTGTCTGCTCGGATTCCCTCCGTACCAACGAGCTGCCTGCCAACGCCGGAGAGCGCCCGAGCAATGCCAGCCCCGACCAGCAGGACACGAGCGGGTCACCCACGGACACGGCAAACAACGACACAGGAACTCACGACACCGGCCCGGCGGCCGAGCCCCTCGACTGCACCACCCCGGTCGTCAACGGGCACACCGTGGCCGAACCCGCCTGCAGCTGGCTCGACTCCATCGGGCGCTCCGTGGTGCCGGAACTTCTCGGCACCCGCGACGAGCGCCTCGACCACGCCGCCGTCGTCGCCTGGTGGTCGCTCAAGGAAGGCGTGCTCTTCCTCGACAACCCGCTCGTCTACTCGAACTGCGGCTCCGGCGCCGGCTACATCGATGCCCTCGAGGTCTGCGCCGAGGGCTACGCCTGGCAGGTGGGACTGTCTGGGGTCCAGGTCCCCACCTTCACCGAGTCCACCGCCACCTCCACCGCGACCGAGCTCTTTCCCGACCAGAGCACGGACCAGGTCCTGCGCACGGCCGCCGAGCTCGCTGGGCTCTCGGCCGCGGATGTGGACGCGGTGGCAAGCTCCGAAGGCGACCTGCGCACCTCGTGGCTCCTGCGCACCAGCGCCGTCGGCTTCACCCTCCAGGTCGACATCGTGGAGCGCGAGTGCGTCGAGGGCAGCTACAGCTGGTGCTACGGCACGGGCTGGTCCGCCTCCGCCAACTACGCCCCCGACCGGGAAGGCGCCGAGCAGGCCATGGCCGACATCCGCGCCTTGCTCGGGTCGGTCGCGCCATGACCCTGCCAGCTCCGGGCGCCTCCGGCTGCACCGAGCCGGCCCCCGATCGATGCTTCGTGGCACCCTGATGCGCGGCGAAGGCCTGCGCACCGCCAGGCACCAGGGGGGCATGACCGACCTCGAACCAGCAGCACCGAGCAAGGGCCGACCCGAGCACGCGGTCCAGAAGCGCGCGACACAGGCCATCGCCAAGGTCATTCTCGGCGGCGGCCTGGTGCTCGCCGCCGCCGCAACCGCGGCCCTGAGCTGGGCGACCGGCCTCTCGTTCGGCGCGGTGGTCTCCACGGCACGCGACGCGGTCCTGGGCGACGTGGTGAACCTCGCCGCGTTGTGGTGGCTCGCCGGCAAGGCCGCTGGACCCCGACCCCGCGGCTGGCGACGCTGGTTCCGGTCCACGTGCTTCGGCCTGGCCGTGCTCTCGGAGTCCCTGAAGGCCCTGGAGCTGGCCGGCTGGTTCACCGGGCTCCTCCCGTCGCTCTGGTGGCCCGTCGTGTTCTGCGCCGCCGCCCTGCAGGCCCGCCCCGGTCAGCGCGCCCGCACCCTGATGTTTGCGTGCGCCGCGGCCACCGCCAGCGCATCCGTGGTCGCACGCGTCCTGATCGCCCTCGCCGAACACGACGTCGCCATCCCAGCCGGGCCGTACCTCGGCGCACTCGTCGGCACGCTGTGGATGGGCGTGCTCCTCGTCTGGTTCCACCAGCGCACCGCGCTCCACCTCGCAGACCCCGCCGAGGTCTGGGACGAGCTTCCGACGCTCCGGCAAGGCGGCGGGCGGCTCATCCTCGACGACAGCGCAGCGCCGCTCGAGGTCCACCTGATCCTGCCGCTGGCGCTCGGCCCCCAGGAGTTCCAGCTCGACGCAGGCCCGGGCCAGGGGATCCGCGATGCGGTGCTCGCAACCGTCGTGCACGTGGCCTCGGGATCGCTGGGCGAGGCGGAGCCGGCCCTCGCCGCCCAGCGCGAGGCGGTGGTCGAGCTCTTCAGCGGCCCCGGTCAGGTGAGCCTCACCCACCAGGAACTCACCGTCGTGTGGCCCTTCGGCTACGACTGGCGCGACCACCTCGAGAGCGTGCGGCGCCAGGGCGAGGTCGCGCAGGAGCTCGCCCGCGCCTGGTCACCGCGCCAGCTCGAGGCCTGAGCGCGCAGCCTCGAAGCGACGCGCCAGACCCACCGCGATCGCGATCCCCAGCGCGTCCGAGGCGAGGTCGGCCAGCGAAGCCGTCCGGTGCGGCACCAACACCTGCAAGGCCTCCTCCCCGACCGTCAGCGCCACCAGCGCGCCGAGCGCCCACCCCCGGTGGTGCGGCAGGCCGAGCCACAAGCCCCCAGCGGCGAAGCCGTACAACACCACGTGCCCCAGCTTGTCGCCGTGAGGCGGCAGCGGCGGGGCATGCCCCGACCACGCCAGCGCCATCGCGGCCAGCACCACCACCAGGGGAACGAAGGGAAGCCAACGCACGCAGCCCGGACACGTTGGCCACACGGCCTGTTCCGAGACCGGGCGCCGGTTAGCCGCCTGCATGCTCTTGATCTCCTTGTTCGCCTGCAGCGACCCCGGCGCCATCGCGCTGTCCACCTGCGCCGCCCTCCCCGGCCTGTCGGTCGACCCGGTGGGGCTGCAGCTGCTCACGCCCCTGCTGGTCCCGGACGAGGTCGAGCTCTTGCGCTCCGCGGAGCCCACGCAGGGCCTCGAGCTCGTCGGCGCCGAGGGCCTGGCCGCCTTGCGCGAGAGCACCACGTGCAGCGTGGTCTCGGTCGACAGCGCGGGCGCGGGACGCAAGGCCGTGGTGCTCTCCCGTCGCACTCGGGCCGTGCAGGCCGACGGCTCGCTCGGCGAGCCCGCGACCCGCGAGTTCACCTGGCAGGTGGTCGACGACCTCGTGGAGACCGGCCTGGTCAAGGCGGTCTCGCTCCGCAACAGCTCGGCCCTCGCGGTGACCGAAGGCGACCTGAGGCGCGCGGCCGGCACGCTCAGGACGCTCTCGAAGAGCTACCCGGACCCCCTCATCGCCGTCGACCTCGCCGCCGCCGAAGCGGCCTTCGACCATGCCGAGCTGTCCGAGGAGCTCGCCCACAGCTTCGTCTCCGCCGACGGCGGCACGGTGGTGGGCGCGCTGGTGAACGGCTCGTCGCGGGCCGTGACCGAGCTCGTCGCCGAGGGTGTGTTCACCACCCCGGCCGGCGAGGTGGTCGGCAGCGCCACCGTCGGCGACGTGGAGGCGGGCGCGGAGGTCCGCTACGAGATCGCGATCCCCGACGGCGCGGAGGGCTCGGTGAAGCTCCGCACGGCCAGCTTCCAGATCGCCTCTCCCTGAAGATCTGGGGGTCCAGCCAACTCACCTACCAGCTCCACCACCCCGTCTTGGCCTCGGAGAGCCGCGCCTCGAGGCTCGGGATCAGCGGGTGGTCCGCCTGCAGCTTGCGCGCGAGCTTCAGCTCCCGGCGCGCCTTCCCACGCTCCCCGTCTTGCAGCGCAAGCCAGGCGTGGGCGCAGAGGAACGCCGCGTGCCGCCGGGAGCGCTCGCCCAGACCCGACACCGCCGCCCGCACCGCCGCCGCGTCGCCGTTGGAGATCAGCTTCTCCACGAAGCGCGCCAGCACGTCCAGCGCCGCCAGCGTGGCTTCGCGGTCGCCGCGCTGCTCCAGCACCGTGCGGGCCTCTTCCTGCGCCCGACCGTAGTGCTCCAGATCCATCAAGAGCGACGCCAGCCGGGCGCGCACCTTGCCCGCTTCGGAGTCCACGGCCACCGCGCGCTGGAGGGCCTGCACCGCCTCGCCCTTGCGGCCGCTCAGCACCAGCTCCTCGGCGTAGGTGGCCCACGCCAGGCTCTCGCCCCCTGCGTCCACCGTCCACTGCCGGGCGTCCGAGAGCGCGGCCCCTTCCTCGCCGATCTGGCGCAAGAGCGCGATCCGGAGCGCGCGCGCCGTCTCCTCCTGCGGACCGTCGTGCGCGGCCGCGGTGGCCAGCTTCAGCCCGATCAAGCGGCGACCCATCGCGCTCGCCAGCCGGGCGCAGCTCAGGCGGTCCGCCGTGGGATGGATCAGGCAGCGCAGCTCCTCGTGCACCTCGATGTCCTCGGCCACCGCCAGGCCACACTCGTCGCACTCGTCGTCGCGCACCGGCCCACAACAGTTCCGGCACTGCCCCGGGCGCATCGGCGCCGCGGGCACGTGCCAGTCCTCCTCCGCCACGCAGTAGCCGCACCGCTCGCACACGAAGCGATCCACAGGCCGGTAGCCGTCGAGGTGGGTCCGCCACTTCAGGGAACCCTTTCTGCAGTCCGGACATGTGCTGGCAGCCATCGTGGCGGCGACCTCCCAGCGTCCTGCATGTGGCGCGTGTGCCGGATACCAACCTATCCCCCGAACGGACCCAGGTCGATGGCTGTCGCGGCACCAGCATCCGCCGAGCTCGCCCGCCGCCTCCAAGCGGCCATCCCGAGCACCCCTGCGCCCGACGAGGCGGCACGCCTCGCCGTCGGACGACCCAGGGAGCTCGCCACCGACCTGCTGGCCGGGCTGGCCACCGCCGAGCAGCCCGAGCCCTGGCTCCGACCCCGCCTGCGCGACCTCCGCCGGCTGCGGAGCCGCCAGAGGCGCCTGGCGCAGGACGCGCTGTTCGCGGCCATCCGTCACCGACCGCTCATCGCCGCGCTGACCGACCCCAGCCCCGACAGCCTCTGGACCGGCGGCCTCGTGCTCGCCGGCGGCCTCGAGGCCGAAGCCGAGCTCGCGCCGCTGGTCGAGGCGGAAGCCCTCGTCGCTTTCACCGCCTCGATGGCACCGGAACAGGTGCTCGCGCTCGTCGGCGGGCTGCCGCCTTGGCTCGTCGACCGCTTGGTCGCCCAGCGCGGCCTCGACGAAGCCGTCGACCTCACCATCGCACTGCTCGGCCGCGCCCCCACCACCCTGAGGGCCAACACCGATCGCTGCACCCGGCCTGCCCTGGCGGCGGCCCTGGAGCGCGAGGGTGTGGCCACCCTTTCCACGGCCCATGCACCCCACGGGTTGCACCTCGTCGGCACCGCCAACCTGCCGCAGCTCCGGTGCTTCAAGAACGGCTGGTTCGAGGTGCAGGACGAAGCCAGCCAGCTGGCGGCCCTGCTGGTCAGCCCCGCGCCGGGCCTGGTCGTCGACCTCTGCTGCGGGGCCGGCGGCAAGGCCCTCGCCCTGCCCCTGCATCCCGGGGCCGAGTTGCTGGGCTTCGACGTGCGCGGAGGCGCCCTGCAGACCGCCGAGAAGCGCGCGCGCCGAGCCGGTCGGCGGCTGAAGGTGCGCAAGCTCCCGCGCGGCGAGGCCCCCGACCTGCCGCCCCGCTCGGCCAGCCGCGTGCTGGTCGACGCACCCTGCACGGGCACGGGCACCCTGCGGCGCACGCCAGCGCGCCGCTGGTCCCTCCACCCCGACGAGCTCCACGCCGCCACGGCGCTCCAGGCCGAGCTGCTGGACACCGCGGCGGAGCTCGTCGCCCCGTCCGGTGAGCTCGTCTACGCCACGTGTTCGCTCCTCGCCGAAGAGAACGAAGCGCAGGTGGCGGCGCTGCTCGATCGCCACCCGCGGTTCCAGCGAAGCGACCCCACGCCCCTCCTGGGCCCGAACGCGCAGGAGCTGCAGCGGGGGGGCGCCCTCGACATGGACCCTGCACGCCACGGCAGCGACGGCTTCTTCGCCTGCGTTCTGGTAGCCTCACCCGCGTGACGACGTGGTTGCTCTGGACGGCCCTCGGGGGGGTGGCCTTCGCCCAAGACGAGGTGGCTGCCGACACCGCGACGGCAAGCGACACCGGCGGTGTCGAGGTCCTCGTCGAAGAAGAAGAGCTCATCGCGGACTTCGGCCGGCTCGGCGACCAGCGCTTCGCCGCACTGGCCGCCGAGAAGCGCGAGAACGCCCGCAAGGCCGCCGACGCGCGCCGCGTCAAGAAGATCAAGGACCAGACCGCCAAGGCCCTGGCGGTGGTGGCCTTGCTGCTCCTCTGGCTGCTCACGCGGAAGCAGAACGAGCACAGGTCCCGCGTCCCCAAGCGCCACGCGCCGATCACCGCCGAAGCCCTCGGCGGTCTGCTCTTCCAGGCTGTGCTGGCCGCGGACCTCGAGACCTACCGAGCGCTGCACCTCACCGGTGGGGAGGCGGCCCGGCTCCTCGGTCAAGGCGAAGCCGAACGCTACCTGGCCCGCCGGAACGTCCAGGCCCTGGAGGACGCGCTGGTCGAGCTCGCGATCCGCGTGCCCGCCGGTGCCACCCTCGAGAGCGCGAGCCAGAGCGCGGGCCAGCTGGTGCTGCGGATCACCTTCGACGGGCGCACCGAACAGGTCGCTGCCGGCTCCGTGCGCCAGGTCGAGGACGTGTGGCGTCTCTACGAGCCGCCGTCGGAGCGGGAGCCGCCCTCGTTCTCCGGCAGCAACGCGTAGCGGGCCACCACCGCCGGTGCGGTGTCCCCCGGGAAGGTCACCTCGGCGGTGTAGCCGCCAGCGCAGGGCACGAGCCGCACCCGTGGACCGAGCTGGGCGGGGACCCAGTGCACGCCGCCGCCCTGCAGAGGGAGCACGCCGTACCGCACCCGCCAACCCGGCGACGTGAGCTGCTCGACCACCACCTGCTCGATGCCCGGCTCCAGGCGGTACAGGCAGAGCTCCTCGTGATCGCCGGTGCGCTCCCGCGCCTCCAGCCAGGTGCCGCCGAGGATGCGACGCCCGGTGGCCGTGCCCGTGAAGGGCTCGCCGTGAGCCTCACCGGAGACCCGGAACGTCCCCACGAGGAAGTCCAGCACGTCCAGAGCGGTTCGTGCCCGGACCTCGCGCTCGTTCCACGGTTCCGACATGCGAGCCCTGGGATATCGGAGGACCATGCTCCGCGCTCTCCTCGCCTTGATCGCCGTGACCGGGGTCGCCCTGGCCGCCCCCCACGGCTGGACCGACGGAAGCCCGGCCGCCAACACCGCCCAGGTGCTGGCCGCGCGCAGCCCGGTGCCCGTCGACCTGCCCGCCCACGTGGCCCAGAAGATCACCCGCACCACCTTCGTCTTCTACTTCTCGCCCACCTGCGGCCACTGCCAGCAAGCGGCCCCGGAGATCGCCGCGTTGGCCGCCGAGGTCGACATGGACTTCCTCGGGGTGGCCAGCGGCGCCGCCAACCCCACCCAGATCGCCGCCTTCTTCGAGGAGTACGGCCTGACCTTCGACTGGGTGCTCGACGAGGGCCGCGCCTACGCCCGCGCGGTGGGCGCCCGCTCCACGCCGGACGTGCTGGTGATCGAGCCGACCGACACAGGCTTCCAGGCGGTCGACGCCTACCGACCCTGGTACGCCGGCGCCGGCTTGCTGATGAAGATCCGCGCCAACCCCACCGACCCCTTCGCGTCGTTCGCACCGGGCGTGTACCAGGGCCGCTACGCCTGCAGCGGCTGCCACCTCGACGAGAGCGACTCCTGGGCGCTCACCCACCACGCCATCGCCTACCGCACCCTCTACGTGCGCGACCGCGCCGAAGACCAGCCCTGCGTCGGCTGCCACGTGGCCGGGCTCGACGAGCCCACGGGCTTCACCATCGGCGACCACGCCAGCCCGAACGCGGGGGTCACCTGCGAGGCGTGTCACTCCGCGGGCGGCCCCCACGACGGGCAGCGGGTCGACGCGAAGGAGCAGTGCGTCACCTGCCACGACGCCGATCACAGCATCGCCTTCACCGTCGAGAAGGGCCTGCCGCACATCGACCACTACCTGGCCAAGGCCCTGACCGACGCCGAGTGGCAGGCGCGCTTCGAGGCCGTGAGCGGCGGCACCGCCGAGCGTCCGCTGCTGGCCTTTCCGGAAGGGAAGAACCTGGGGGAAGGTGCCTGCAAGAGCTGCCACGCCGAGCAGCACAAGGGCCACAAGAAGTCCCCCCACCGCCAGGCGATGTCGCTGCTCGAGGGCGACGACGCCACCCGGGTCGACTGCGTGCGCTGCCACGCCACGCCGCTCGAGGCAGGCCCCGAGCCCACGGAGCTGAGCGGCTTCCGGGTTGACGAAGGCGTGGGCTGCGAGAGCTGCCACGGACCCGGTGAAGCCCATGCCGCCGCACCCACCACCCAGAACATCATCGGCCTGGGCGAGAGCTGCCCCGAGTGCGTGATCGAGGAGGTCTGCACGTCCTGCCACGACAAGCAGTGGGACCCGACCTGGGAGCTCAAGAAGCGCCTGGGCGCCGTGAAGCACTGAGGCTCGACCCTACGGCGCCGGGATCTCCCGCTGGTCGCCGCCCGACCGCCCCTCGAGCTCCAGCTCGCTGATCAACACCGCCGGCACCGACCACGCCGCGGGCAGACCACCCAGCGCGCCCACCGAGAAGCGCCCGGGACCGGGCTGCTCGTCCATCACGCCCACCCACGGCCCGACCTCCCCCGCGCCCGCGATGTCGCGCAGGGCGCGGCGGTCGGCGCCCACGAAGGTCGCGCCGCGCACCACCTCCTCGCGCCCGTCCGCGTAGAGACGGAAGGCCTCATAGGGCGGCGTGAGGCCCGGCGGGGGCCCGTCGCCGGTGAAGAAGACCTGGAAGTCCTCGGTCATCGACGGCGGCTCGAGCCGCCGGATGACCAGCACGTGGTCCCGGCCGACCGAACGCGCCATGCGCAGCGCCCGACGCCGCAGCCGCCGCTCGCTCCAGGCGCGCTTCGGCGTGACCCGAACCACCGCGGGCAGGGCCGACCGCCGGTCGGAACCCCGGGAGCGACCGTGCCCGGTGGACGCGTCGTCGACGTCCCGCGGCACCCGGCTCATCAGCAGCCGCTGCACCACGCCGTCCTCCACGAGCGTCACCCGCGAAGCCGGGACCGCCTCGTGATCCCACACGTAGCTGCCCGGGGTGCCGTCCAGAGTGGGATCGTCGACCAGCGTCCAGCCTTCCGGCAGCAGGCGCCGGCCCACCCGGGCCGTGGCGCGCGGCTCCGGAGAGGGCTCGCCGAACATGCCGCGTGCCTCGCGCATGGGCGGCGTGCCCACCAGCTCGGGCGCCGCCAGCTGGCGGAACAGCTCCACCGCGGCCGGCCCGTCGAAGAGCACGGGACCGATGTAGTCGTCGAGCACCTCGGCCTGCGCGGCGACCTCGAGCCAGGCCCCCAACGCGCGGGTCTCGGCCACCATCTCCTCGACCGACGGCAGGCCCTCCGGCGTGGCGGCCACCCACCAGCGCCCGTCGCGCAGCCGCGTGCCGTCGGCGGCGCGCATCACGCCCTCGACCCGCACGATCGCGTAGCCCTCGCCCCGGGCCAACCGGGTGCCCTCGGAGCTGACCGTCAGCCGCGAGAGCGCCAGGTCCTGCCCGGCCGCCTCGCCGCTCTCCAGCCCCGGCACCTCGGCCAGCGCCCGCGAGCAGGCCAGCACACGCTGCTCGATCGGAGCGTGCTCCACCACGCGAGCCGGCACGGGCCCGGAGGTCGGCGGGTCGATCGCGAGGAAGTCCGGCGGCAGCTCGTCGCGCATGGCCGAGAGCTCGGCCTCCTTCCGACCGAGCTGCTCCACCGCCTGCTTGTAGGCCCGGTCGGTGGCCCGCCAGATCTCCCGGCGCAGCGCCAGCTCGTCGTCCTCGAGCGGCAGGCCGACCACCGTGGTGCCGTCGGGCTGTCCCAGCGCGTCGAAGTTCGACGAGTCGAAGGCGTAGCCGCCGGTGCGCACGTCCACGCGGAGCCTGCGGAAGGGCCCCTCGTCGATGCGCAGCGGCGCGCCCAGCTCGGCGTGCCAGGTCACGTAGGCCCCGTCGAGCACGTCGTAGGTGACGAGGTAGGGCGGCTCCTCGTCCGGGATGGCCAGCTCCCGGGTCGCCCGGGCGAGCTCCGCCTCGAGCGCCGTGCGCAGCGTGGCCTCGTCGGCACTCGCCACCGCCAGCCAGGCCACGATCAAGGGGTCACCGACGAAGCAGCACGAGGCATCGGCTGGGGCAAGAGCGGCGGCAGGTCGTTCTCGATCTCCTTGCGCTGCACCTCGAGCTCGCCCACGAGCATCGGCGGGGACACCGCCGACACGGGCACCCAGCCCGACTCCGCGCCGCAGGTGCCGTTGAACACCTCCGGGGTGTCGCCCGACGCGAGGATGCGGGAGAAGGTGGCGATCGGCGTGCCGATCAGGTCGCCGCCGCGCACCAGCTCGTCGGGCCGGCCGTCGGCGTACACGCGCCAGACCTCGACCGCGCGCACGTTGAAGCTGTTCGGCAGCACCCGCCCGGTCAGCGTGAAGCCGCCGGTGATGTCGCCCACGTACAGGCCGTAGGGCTTGTCCTGCGCGTCGATCTCGGCCAACAGCGCGCTGCGGAGCGCCGCGTCGTCGAGTCCGCGGGTGGTCTCCACCACCAGGTTGCCCTGCCGCGGCACCACGGTGTTTCCCGGCTCCCGCCGTCCGTGGCCGTTCGACACCGCCAGGCCCTCGATCGGGCGCCGCGACATCAGGAAGGTGCGCAACACGCCCGCCTCGACCAGGGTCACGACCTCCGCCGCCACCCCCTCGTCGTCCACCGCGTAGTGACCGCGCAGGTCCACCTCTCCCACCTGGGCCCGGGTGGGGTCGTCGATCACCGAGAGAAAGGGCGGCAGGATGCTCTCGCCAACCATGTCCTTGAAGGTCTGGCCCTCGTCCTCGGAGCGCTGGCGGTGGCCCTCGATCCGGTGACCGAACACCTCGTGGAAGAACACCCCCGACGCGCGGCCGCTCAGCAGGACCGGCCCGGAGAAGGGCTCCAGCAGCGGCGCAGCCCGCAAGGCCTCCACCCTCTGCGCGAGCTCCTCGGCTGCGGCGAGCAGCGCCTCCTGGCTCGGAAGCCCCGCCTCGTCCGCTGCGTCGAAGGCTTCGTAGAGCTCCACTTGCATGCCGTCGTCGGCCACCGTGCCCGCCGAGAGCGAGACCCGATACCACCGGCGCGCACTCTGGATGCGGGCACCCTCCGAGGTGGCGTGCAGCGACAGCTCCGTCTCCACGTCCAGGGTGACCGTGGACAGGTGCAGGTCCGGGTGATCGATGAAGACCGTGGACACCTCGCGCAGGCGCGGCTTCCAGTCGTCGGCCACCACGAGCGGCAGGGGCTCTTCGATGTGCTCGACCACCGGCACCGCCGTGAAGTCGGCTAGGCCCCCCTGCCGATCGACCTTCACCTGCTCGTTGGCCTCGACCTGGGTCAGGCGGCGACGCGCCGATCGCCAGGCGTCGTCGGTCACCCGCCAGAGCACGAGCCTGGTGGCCCGTGGATCGCCGTCGAGCGGCAGCACCGCCTGCTCGCGCATCTCCTCGGCCATCCAGGAGCCGTCACGGATCTCGTGGGTCGAGTCGAGCTCGGGGCTGCCCACGCGCAGGTCCACGTCGGCCGCACGCCAGTGGCTGTCGTTCTCGCCGGCGATCGCGCCGTTGCGGGCGGTCAGCCGGTAGCCGCGGTGATCGACCGCCTGGTAGCCCAGGTAGTACGGCGCCTCAGGATGGTCCGCGAGCGCCGTGTCCACGCGCTCGATCTCGTCGGCGAGCACCGCGAGCAGCGGGTCCGGCGCAGCGTGCGCGACCCAACCCAGGAGCAGGAGACTAGTCGTCTTCGTACCCCTCGACCATCTCGAGGTTCTCGCCCAGCGCGTCGAGCTCCTCGTCGTCGCCCTCCCACACGATCTGGCAGAGCTTGGCGGCGAAGTCGACGATCTCTTCGCCGACCAGATCGAACTCGTCGCTGTTGGAGAACTCGAGCTCGAGCTGGTGGTGGACCGGCTCCTCGAACTCGCACTCCTCCTCGATCGACACGTCGAGCTCCTCGGCGTCTTCCACGCCAGCCTCTTCGGCCGATGCGATCAGGAACTTCACGAACACGTTCGCGAGGTCGGTTCCATCGGGCTCGTCGTTCACCTCTTCGAGGTACTCGTCGAGCATCACGATCAAGGTCTCGCGAACTTCGGTGGGAAGGGTCATCGCCCAGGCTCCGGGGGGTGTCCGGTGCGCGAATACCAGGGACGGTGAGGGGATGCAAGCATCGCGGTGATAGAGGCGGGCTTCGACACGGAGCCACGCCCGATGATTCCCCGCAGTTGCCTGCTCGAGCTGCCCAAGACCGACCTTCACGTCCACCTCGACGGCAGCCTCCGCCTGAGCAGCCTGATCGAGCTCGCAGCGGCGCGCGGGGTGGCGCTGCCGAGCCACACCGAGGACGGCCTGAACGAGCTGGTCTTCAAGGAGAGCTACGCGAACCTCTCGGAGTACCTGCAGGGCTTTGCCTACACCTGCGCGGTGCTCCGCGACGAAGAGTCCCTGGAGCGCGCGGCCTACGAGCTCGCCTGGGACAACCTCGAAGAGGGCGTCTGCTACGTCGAGGTGCGCTTCGCTCCTCAGCTCCACATGGGCTGGGGGCTGAGCTACCAGCAGGTGCTCCGCGCGGTCGACGCGGGCCTCGCTCGGGCGCGGCGCGAGCACGAAGCCAGCGAAGCGGTGTCCGAGCAGGACCACCCGCCCTTCCGCTACGGGATCATCGTCTGCGCCCTGCGCATGTTCACCCCGGCCTTCTCGGCCTGGTACCAGACCCTGATCCAGGTCATGGGCGAAGCCCCCCGCGAGAGCGTCTACGCCACCGCCAGCCTGGAGCTGGCGCGTGCGGCGGTCCGCGTGCGCGACGAGGGCGTTCCCATCGTCGGCTTCGACCTCGCCGGCGAAGAGGCGGGCTACCCCGCCGAGACCCACATCGAGGCCTTCCAGCACGCCCACGAGCACTTCCTCGCCAAGACCGTGCACGCGGGGGAGGCCTACGGGCCCGAGAGCATCTTCCAGGCCGTCACCGACCTGCACGCCGATCGCCTGGGCCACGGCTACCACCTCTTCGCCGCCGAGCTGATCCGCGCGGGGGTGGAGGACCGGGAGGCCTACGTGTCGGCGCTGGCCCAGTACGTGGCCGACCGGCGCATCACCATCGAGGTGTGCATCACCTCGAACCTGCAGACCAACCCCGGCATCGGCTCGGTCGAGCGCCACGCCTTCCGTGACATGCTGGACGCGCAGCTGTCCGCCACGCTCTGCACCGACAACCGGCTGGTGTCCCACACCACGGTCACCCGCGAATACGAGCTCGCCGTGCAGGCCTTCGACATGAGCCCCAGCCAGCTGCGGAACACCATCGTCTACGGCTTCAAGCGCAGCTTCTTCTGGGGCAGCTACCCCGACAAGCGCGCCTACGTGCGCAAGGTGATCGACCGCTACGACGCCGTGGCGAAGAAGCACGGACTCGAGCGGTAGCCTGTTCTCGCTCGCGCGAGCCTACAGCCCCGGGTCGGTCTTCTCGTCCTCGTCGAAGAGATCGCCGAAGAACTGAGGCCGCTCTCCCCGCTCGATCTGGGCGGTGCCCTCGCTGTCCGGTTCATCGTCCACCTCGTCGCTGGCCGGGTCGGCGAGCTTCAGGGCCGCCGGGTCGTCCTCCGTGCTCTGGTGTGGATCGAAGTCGTCCTCGGTCTGCGGGTAGCCCTGCACCATCAGGTCGGGCAGGTAGCTGGGCAGCACGCCGGTGGGCTTCATCGCGCCGCGCACCGTGCCGTCCTCGTCGCGCCCTTCATGCAGGAAGCGGAAGAGCGAGCGCAGCTGGTAGGACCCGTGCTCGTCGAGCTGCGGCAGGACCTCGGAGATCTGGTCGATCTTGCGCGAGCCGTCGCGGTACCGGCTGGTCTGCACCACCAGCTGCACCGAGTTGCAGACCTGCGCACGCACCGCCCGGGCCGGCAGCTCCTCCCCCGCGAAGAGCACGAGGGTCTCGAGCTTGGCCAGCGCCTGCAGCGGGGTGTCGGCGTGCAGCGTGGTCATGGTGCCGCCGTGCCCGGAGTTCAGGGCATTCAGCAGGTCCAGGGCCTCGCCGCCGCGCACCTCGCCCATGATGATCCGGTCGGGCCGCATGCGCAGGGTGGAGTGCAGCAGGTCGCGCATGGTCACCTCGCCGCGACCGAAGCGGTCGGCGGGACGGCACTCCATCGAGACCAGGTGGGGCTTCTTGATCTTGAGCTCGCGGGTGTCCTCGAGGGTGAGCACCCGCTCCTCGTCCGGCATGTAGTCGGCGAGCACGTTCAGCAGCGTGGTCTTGCCGGAACCCGTTCCGCCGCTGACGAGGAGGTTCTTCTTCATCAGGATCGAGGTCTGGAGGAACTCCGCGGCCCCCCGGGAGAGCGCGCCGAAGGCGATGAGCTCCTCGATGTCGAGCCGGATGTTGGAGAACTTCCGGATGGCGATCGAGATCTTCGGCGACACCGGCGGGATGATGACGTGCACGCGTGAGCCGTCGGGCAGGCGCCCGTCGAGACGGGGCTTCTCTTCGTCGATCCGGCTGCCCGAGAACTGGGCGATGTTGATGCAGGCCGCCATCAGCTCTTCTTCGCCGCCGAAGGCCACCCCCTCGGCCTTGGTGACCTTGCCCTTGCGCTCGATGTAGATCCCGTCGATCCCGTTGATCATCACCTCGGAGACCGAGTTGTCCTCGAGCAGGTGGCGGATCGGCTCCAGGTGGTAGAGGACCGTGCTGGTGTAGAGCTCGCTGCTCACTTCTTCGTCTTCTTCTTGCCGCCGAAGAGCCCCTTGAAGAAGCCGCCGGACTCGGCCTTCTGCTGGGCCTTCTTCTCGCGCTCCAGCCGCTTCAGCTCCCGGGTGGCGAACTGGTCGGTGGGGTTCTCCTGCAGCGCCTTGATGAAGGCGCGCCGGGCGCGGTCCGGGTCGCCCTCATCCTTGAAGGTGAGGCCGAGCAGGACCCAGCCGTCGGGGAACTTCTTCGCCTTCTCCGCAGCGTTCCGGATCATCTCGCGGCCCTGCTCCGCCTTCATCTCGTCGTTGCCCAGGTGGGTCTTGAAGAGCGTGTAGCCCAGGTACGCACGGAACTCGTGGAAGTCGGGCGAGACCTCCACGCAGCGCTGGAACACCGCGTGGGCCTTGCCGATCCGGCCCTGGAGCAGGTCGCGCTTGGCCACCTCGAACTCGCGCTCGGCGGCGAGGATGGCCTGCACCTGCTCCATCGCCTCCTCTTCCTCGGTGAGCTTGCCGTGGATCACCTTGTCGATGGTCTTCTGGCGCTTGCTCGGGTCGCCCAGATTCTCCCAGGCCTGCCCCGCGCGGGCGAACACGTCGCCGGCCACGTCCCGGATCTCGTCGGAGTAGTCCACCCAGCGGTCCGGGTGCAGGTCGCGAGCGAGCTCGAACCAGGCCTTCCGGTACTCGTCGTCGCTGGCGTCCCAGGGCACTCCCAGCACCTCGAAGTCGTTCTCCGCCGCCTCGAGCCGCTCCTTGAGCACGTGCAGACCCTGCACCGCCATGTCCTTCATGGCGTCCGGGGCGCTGTCACGGCTGGCCGCCCCACCCTTCTCACCCTGGTAGCTCCGCTCCAGGTGCTCCTTGCCGAAGGTCTTCTGCAGATCGGTGTCGTCGTCCTCGTCGTCCTCGTCCAGCTCATCGGAGAAGTCGATCTCCACGTCCGAGTACGGGTCGTCGTCGGGAAACTCGATGTCGGCCGCGTCGTCGTCGGCATCGTCGAAGCCGATCGCGGCCACCGACGACGCGCCGGACCGCAGGTCGCCGGCATCCACCACCCCGGACCAGAGCCCGAGCACCATCGCGAGCGACGCGTCGGCCTCCTCCAGAGAAGCGAAGTCGAGCACGTCGCGCAGGGACCGGCTGCCGTCCAGGTCGGCCAGCAGGGAGCGTGCCTCACCCTCCAGCGGGAGCTGGTCGAGGTGCATCGGACCGGTCTCGATCCGACGCGGGTAGGCGTCGTCCAGATCGCTGAGCTCGGCGGTGATCCGGTCCACCGGGAGGCGCCGCTGCATGGCCGCCCAGCACGCATCCACCAGCTCGGCGGGGCGGCTCTTCTCGGACTGTTCTCCGGGCGCCCAGCTCCACTCGCCCTCGGCGCACTGGGTGGCGTTCACCGTGCGCAGGGTGGCCTGCAGCTGGATGAGCTGGCTCTTGTCGGCATCGGGGGCGGCTTCGCGCACCGCCTTGATCTGTTCGCTGCGCAGGTTGCTCTTCGAGAAGGTCAGCCCGCCGCCGTCCAGCCAGAACTGCCACTTCTTGCGGCCGTTCCCGACCTCGAGCAGCCCCGTGCCTTGCTGGCGTGCGAGGGCGATCAACAGCTCGCAAGCGCGGGTGCGACCCAACGAGCCCTGCGCGGCGTTGGCCGCGTCGATCAGGGAGTCCATGTGCCTTTGCTCCTGGACGGCCAGTCTATCGCGCACTTGCCTCTGGCCGCACCGCGCGTAGCCTTGGCCCATGTCCGAGCCCGCCCAGTTCGAGCTGCCCGTTCAGGGCATGACGTGCGCGTCGTGTGCGTCGAGGCTCCAGCGCGTGCTGGGCAAGGTCGAGGGGATCGAGGGCGCCGACGTCAACTACGCCACGGGGCGGGCCTCCCTGCGGGTCGCCGCGGGCCAGGTCGACCGGGACCGCGTGGTCCAGGCCATCGAGAAGGCGGGCTTCGAGGTCCCCGCGGGGATCGACGTGCACGATCCCGTCGCCGAGGCCGCCTCCCAACGCGCGGCCGAGCACGCCGAGCGCCAGGGGCTGAAGCGCGACCTCGGGCTCGCCGCCGCGCTCACGGTGCCGGTGTTCGTGCTCGGCATGGCCTTCATGGCCTGGGGGCCAGGCCACTGGATCAGCGCCGCGCTCACCACGCCGGTGGTGTTCTGGAGCGGCCGGCGCTTCTTCGTCGACGCCGCGAAGCAGGCGCGGCTCGGCACCGCGAACATGAACACCCTGGTGGCCCTCGGCACCGGCGCCGCGTGGACGCTGAGCGTGGCCGGGCTCTTCTGGCTCGGTCCCCACGCCATCTACTTCGAAGGCGCGGCGGTGGTGATCACCCTCGTCCTGCTCGGTCGCTGGCTGGAGGCGCGAGCGAAGGGCTCGGCGGCCGAAGCCATCCGTCGCCTGGCGGACCTGGAGCCCGACGCCGCCTTCGTGCTGCGGGACGGCGAGGTGGTCGAGGTGGCGGTGCGCGAGCTCCGCGTGGGCGACCTCCTGGTCACCAAGCCCGGACAGCGCTTCGCCGCCGACGGGCGGGTCGAGCAGGGCCGGAGCTCGGCCGACGAGTCGATGCTCACGGGGGAGTCCGCCCCGGTGCCCCTGCAGCCGGGGTCGTCGGTGCGGGCCGGCACCATCAACGGATCGGGCGCCCTCCGCGTGCGGGCCACGGCCACCGGGGGCGCCACAGCGCTCGCCCACATCCGCGACATGGTGCGCCAGGCGCAGTCCGAGAAGGCCCCCGTGCAGCGCCTGGTCGACCGGATCGCGGGCGTGTTCGTGCCCGTGGTCATGCTCCTGGCCCTGGGCACGGTCATCGCCTGGTGGTCCGCGGACCCCGTGGCGGCCATCGTGCACGGGGTGAGCGTGCTGGTCATCGCCTGCCCGTGTGCACTCGGGCTCGCCACGCCCACCGCGATCATGGTCGGCACCGGTCGCGGCGCGGCACGCGGCATCCTGGTGCGCGGCGCGGAAGCGCTGGAGCGCGCGCACGCGGTCGACGTGGTCGTGGTCGACAAGACCGGCACGCTGACCGAGGGACACTTCCACGTGGCCTCGGGCGACCCCGCCGTCATCGCCCTGGCGGCTTCGGTCGAGGCGAGCAGCGAGCACCCCCTGGCCGAGGCCATCGTGGCGGCCGCCGGGCCGGTCCCCGCGGCCTCCGAGGTCGAGGCCGTGCCCGGTTGCGGCGTGCGGGGTCGGGTGGGCGAACGCCTCGTCCTGGCCGGCACCCCGCGGTGGCTGGAGACCGAGGGCGTGGCCATCGGACCGGTGGCGGGCGACGGGAGCGTCGTGGCGGTCGCGGCCGACGGCGACCTGCTGGGCGTCATCCGGCTGCAGGACACCCTGCGGGCCGAGGCGGCCGAGGCGGTGGCGACCCTGAAGGCGGAGGGGGTGACGGTGGTGCTCCTGTCGGGCGACGCAGAGGGTGCCGTGCGCGGGGTCGCCGAGACCCTGGGCATCGACGACTGGCAGGCCCGGTGCTTGCCGGAGGACAAGGCGGCTCGGGTGGCCGCGCTGCGCGAGGCCGGCCACGTGGTGGCGATGCTCGGCGACGGCATCAACGACGCGCCCGCCCTGGCGCTGGCCGACCTGGGCGTGGCCATGGGCTCCGGCACCGAGGTCGCGATGCAGACCGCCGGGCTCACCCTCGCGCGCGATGACCTCCGCATGGTGCCCGAGGCGCTGGCGCTCTCGCGCGCGACCATGCGCACGATCCGCCAGAACCTGGGCTGGGCCTTCGTCTACAACCTGCTGGCCATCCCCCTGGCGATGGCCGGGCTGCTCTCCCCGATGGTCGCCGGGGGCGCGATGGCGCTCTCGAGCGTGTCGGTGGTCGGGAACAGCCTGAGGCTGCGGCGGACCTGAGGGCAGCGCCTGGAGCGCACGCCTACGGTCGCCCCGGCTCGTCCGCCGACAGCACGATCGGCCCCCATCCGAGGTCGATGCGGGCCTGCATCGTGCCGTAGTCGGTCAGGTAGTGCCGGAGCTGGTTCTTCGCGTTGTCCAGGACCGACAGCGCATCGGTCGAGCCGCCGGCCGTCGAGAGGTCCAGCGACGCCTCGTCCACCTCGAGCACCTCCGGCGTGAGGTCGCCCAGCTGGAGGTCCAAGCGCGTGTACCGCACGTCGAACTGGGTGCAGGTGCCGTCGACCAACGCCAGCCCGTTGTAGCGGGTGAGCTCCACGGTGCGCTCGATCTGCCCGACGATCGCGCCGTGCAGCTCGGCGTGGGTGGCCCGCCAGCCGTCCGACGCGTGCTCGCTGGCCCCGCGCACGGCGAGGGCGTGCAGCCGCTCCACGGCCTCCTCCACCTCCCAGGTGGCCTCGGTCGCCCGCTCCAACACCGCCTCCGCGAGGTCGGTGTCCTCGTTGCGTCGGTCCGCCACGAAGTGGAAGTCCTCTCCCGCGAGGTCGATCAAGGCTTCGCGCACCTCGTCGCCCACCGTGTCCACCTCGTCGAGGGCGTCATCGAGCACGCTCAGTGCCGAGGTCGCGCCCGTGGCGGTGGAGAGGTCGATGCTCCCGGTGTCGATGCCGATCGCCGTGCCGCGGAGGTCGGGCAGTTCCACGGTCAGCCCGCCGCCCGAGATCGTGCTCGCTTCCTCTGCCAGAGCCTGGCCGTCGAAGCGCATGCGGCGCACGATCCAGTCCGACTCGAAGGCCAGCCCGAGGTAGCGATCCTGGAGGTACTGCCGCTCGTCGTCGTCGAGGCGCTCGGACGCCGACTCGAACGCCAGCCGTCGGATCTCGGTGATCAGTCGCTCCAGCCGCTCGGTGCCTTCCAGCGCCTGGCGGTAGAGCTCCACGGCCTCCGCGTCGGTGGTGGCGCTGATCTCCGCGGCGCCGGCGGTCCCGTGCAGGCCCACCAGGCCAGCCAGCGCGATCGGTCCCTTCACATCGTCCTCCCCTGTTGGTGACAGGCCCGCATCGGCCAAGGCCGGCAGAAGTTGAGGACGGCGCCGAGTCGGACAGAAACTGTCCGTGACCGCGTGGCGACGGTCGTATAAGAGCCCTTCTCGGAGCTCAGGAGCCAGCCATGGTCAACAAGGTCATCCTCATCGGCAACCTCGGACAGGACCCCGAGCTGCGCGCCACCGGCAGCGGCATGGCGGTCTGCAACCTGCGCCTGGCCACCTCGCGCCGATCGAAGGACCGGGAAGGCAACTGGAACGACACCACCGAGTGGCACACGGTCGTGTGCTTCGGCCGCACCGCGGAGAACGTCAACCAGTACTGTCGGCGCGGCAAGCAGCTCTTCATCGAAGGCCGCTTGCAGACTCGCAAGTGGCAGGACCAGTCCGGACAGGAGCGCTATACTACCGAGGTAGTTCTCGGGCGGTTTCGTGGTGAACTGAACATGCTTGATTCGCGTGGCGGTGGTGCGCCCGTTGAAGGCAGCGCGATGGGCGAGTCGTCTTCATTCGATCCCGGCCCATCCGGCCCAACAGCGGGGGGTAGCTCGGGCGGCGGGGCCG